>SDBT01004474.1_pt1 | contig 23722 bp, 40 predicted proteins | sample 2277101 | NCBI WGS metagenome assembly SDBT01 (sample SAMN10404973, study PRJNA504765) | marine sediment metagenome | isolation source: marine sediment core GS10_PC15, 103 cmbsf | place: Arctic Ocean: Southern Knipovich Ridge | collected 2010 | reverse complement strand
TAAAAGAGGGGGGGGGGGGGGGGGATCCCCCCAGACGGGGGGGTGGGGGCTGGGTGGACCCCTGCACGAACCGTGCCAACCCTTGCGTCAATACTTTGACAGTTTGGTGATGCAATTTCCATGCCAGGACAGGTTGGCACACTCCTTGCCGATGGGCCGTCCCGATTGTGGCATGATCCTTGCATAACTGTTAAAAGTTTAGTCAATGATGGGATTAGTCAATGATATCAGGCACTTACCCTGTTAAAAGTTTAGTCACCCTATTAAAACATTTGTTAATTAATCGTCCAGTCAGCCTCGGTAAGTGCCCGTAATCATTGAGGATTCGGTTGGCACACGACTTGCATATTATAATGGTACTGGCACATCGCCACAAGGAGGTTTCACAAGATCACACACTGCGACAGGATCGCACGGAGCAACAACTCCGCAGATACCGCACGGCGAAACATGGGCCTTTAACCAGAGGGTGGAAAGTCAGGAGTAGGCGCGGCCCATGCGGCAAAAACCGATCCGGTGAAGTGTATGGATAACTCGTAATCCTATGCCGGCAGACGGGGAATGGCCTTGGCAGGAATCGCGGTAATAGTCGGAAGTAACCGATTGAGCCCCGCATTAGGCGCGGCAAAGGTGGCAACACCCAGAAACCGCCGGTTAATTCATTTTCTACTCCTCAATTACCCTACCACCCTAAAGTAGAGTGGTGTACCCCCACGGTGTTTCGTAATTTTATTGTGTAGTGTGAGGTTGTGTTTAGTGAGGTTTGTTTAGTTCTTAGTTCTATATATTTTTTTTTATATAGTAATAAGAACACTTACTCGATCACTCACTAAACCAATCACTCACTCAACGGAACATTTCATGAAATACCCACCCGGTGTACCACTCAATCTTAGGGTAGCGGAACATTTGCTCAGTCCCTTTGGGATAATAAGAAGGAGAAACTATGCCTGACCTAACTGATACAATCATCCAGATTATGAGTGAGAGATACTGCACCTATTGCGGCAAATCAAAACCAAATGGCCTGTTCCTTAGGAGTAAGCGCACCAAGTCAGGCTTTCACCCGTGGTGCAAGCAATGTATTGATGAATTAGTAGAACATAAGAGTGGTACTAACAGATTGATAACACAGTAATACTTGACAAGCAACCCAAACCATGGTACAATGAATAATACAATGAGGAGTAAGAAGGTTTAACCAGGCGGGCCAGCGCTTGACACTTCACCCAAGGGTGAGACAAGGAGAACAACCAATGACAGATGAAGCAATGCAAGAGGGAACCGAACCAGCAGTCGTTGAGAAGGTGGAGATCAACTACATACACCACGAAAATCCTCACCTTGATCGCGGCCCTGAAGGATTTGTTACAGCAAATGTAACCGATCCTAATGTACCGAAAACAAAGCACGAAGTTCACATGCCTACAGCAACCAATGAGGAAGAAGCCAAAAAGTTCTATAACTCAAATATGGCCGCAATCTTCAACGCTTCGATCAGGCAGCTCTTAACACGTCCCGACTGGAAGCAGTGCCTACTCGATGATCCAACAGGTGATTCGCTCCAAGCTCTTGCGGACTCCTATGAAATCGGTAAGGTATCAGCCAGAGCGGGCACATCCAAAAAGGCCGGTCAATTCGACGAGGTCACGCTTATGGTCGCAGAAATACTCGAGATCGATCCAAGCGAAGTCGGAATGGCAGAAATCAAACTCGCACTCAACAAAGATTAATAACCCAAACCCAGGAGCTGGCCCTCTTGGTTAAGCCTTCTTACCAAACCTCAATCAATTAATGGAGGAAAGAATGAGTTTAGCTGAAGCTATACAGTTAGCAGCAAAAACCCGTGAAGACAGCTATGACCACGAAGCTGCAGACAAGGCGGAAGGGATTGCAGTAAACTACGAAAAATTCTATACCATGTCCCTACGTGAAGCTGCCGAATTTGCTGTTCAGGATATATGCCTTGACCCTAAACTGGCTGTTCCTGTTTACTTACTATTAACAGCTTGCTGGAATGATGCTCTGGAATGGGCTGATTCAGTATTGAACACAGGTAAAGTAATCTGCAACTACATCGGAATAGACAATAAAGTATGCAGCCTTTGTCCTCATTCTGATGAGCATGAAGAAGAGGACGACTGCGGCGCCCACATCTGCTTCGATAGTGACACACTAATCCAATGCGCCAAGAACGAAAAAACTGAGGTAATATCATGGTGGCCTCCCCAATAACATTCAAAGAAAGACGGAGAAGAGAATGTGTAACCAACTTGACCAACCGGAGAACGAGCAAAAGATCAGACAATCCTTAGCAGAAACACTCGCCCACCCAACTGACCGAACAACCTTTGTCTCACCAAAACATAAGCAGGTTGTACTTGAATTGAGAGAACTCTACCCAATCCTCTCTAAGACAAGGAATGAGTTCTTCTCCGTATCAAAGGAATTCGACCGCCTTGAGGGGATTAAGATAGAAGAGGAACTCAAGGCAACCGTGGTAAAAAAGGTTGGAAAAGGAGAGCGAGATGCAATGAGCCGCTTCCTTGCCAAATTTGGAATGAGCAAGGTTGACGTTGTAGCCAAACTTAAGAGAAGGGTAAAGGAGAGAGAAGATGAGAGATGAATTGAGACACCTGGAAATGGAAAATGTCCTTCACAGCATATTTAAAGCCTTGGTTAGGGTAAATGGGGTCATTTCAGATGCTACTCAGAAAGGTATCCTTCCTGAGAGAATGGGCAAGAATCTTGTAAACTCCGTGGTTGAGGCGATGGAAGAGGCTCAACGTGAAGCCTGCAAAGACTGCCCTGCAGCTGAAGGATGCGGAACCAAGGATAAAGTCCCAGACTACTTTAAGAAGCTAAGGTTTGGTGCTCCCGATAACTCCGAGGAGCCAAAGAAGAAACTTGTAATTGTAAAAAATCTGGATCGATTCAAAATTTGAACCAATCGAGATAACCGATAAGGAGAGAAATGATGGAATTAACTAAAGAAGATATAGCGGCACTTGAGAGTTGGATTAGTCCAAGAAATATGGTTTCCTGTCTAGCTGAACACTATAGCCCAATTAAAAATTGTAGTCCTTTTAACCACAGAGATGGGACTATTGCGTGTGATACAGCTTGTGTTGAGCTGTTCCCAGAAACCGCAGATACCCAAAGGTGTCCCTGTAATATTCATGGCAAGCGTTTAGTAAAGGAAGCAGTAAGAGACATACTCAAAGCACACAAAGACTAGATCGATTCAAATATTGAATCAATGGAGAAAGGAAAATCATGCCTGACGTAATTGAAACGAAGAGAGGAGATAAGATTAGCCGCGCAAGCGATGAGCTTATCTTCCTCCTTCGGGAGAAGAAACTTAAGCCCTACTTATATCACAGAAAACACCGTGGAAGTATCTACATTAAATTCGAGGACAGTCGACTTGGCTCAATCAGAGTGGCTAATCATGATGGGAAGAGGAAGTACGCCTATCGATGGTCACTACGTATTGATATGAGTAGTAAGGAAACTAGAGTAAGGGACGGAAAGAAGATGTTCCTCTATGGCTATTCATTAATCGACAATCTAGTAACACATATGACAAACTACCATAAGGAAATAGAAAAAGGAGATTCCCATGGAACTAACCCAAGAGGACAGGATAGCGATAAAGTGGTGGCTCCTTAAGAAGGGGAATTACTGTCTTAAAGGAGGTTATCGAAATGAGGAATGCCGCTTTACTGCTTGCTTCAAGGTATTCCCAGAGATAAGCCTAGCACATTGTCCCTGTAATACCTACGGCATCGAAACAGTCAGAGAGCACGCTGAATACGCTCTCTACGATCCAAATTACGATCCATTTGAGGAAGGAGCTGCAGTATGGCACGACGGTTAACCTTACAATAATAATTCTCAGTAATTGTTGACAAGCGGAAACCAATGTGTTACAATGGTAACATAATGATTGAGGAGCAGAACATGACTGACAATCACGAGCAAATAACAAAGGATGTGAGGATAAGGGAAAAGCCCAAGCGGAAAGAGCCAACTGATCTTAGGCAAAGAGCAATAAGTATAATAAAAGCAGAAGGACGACAAGCAGTAGTTGTGCTTGGTAGTGGAAGCTTTCATTATTATGGGCATAAAGGACAATTCAACAAGGCTGTGGCTAAGCGTCGTAGACAAAATCAAATCGCCAAGGTCTCAAGGCGAAGGAATAGGGGTTAATTGAGGATGGGATTAACTAAAGAAGATATAGAAGCTATTGAGAATTGGCTAAGTCCAATAAGCTCGTATGACTGCCTAAGCTATAATTACAAATTTAGTAGAAGTTGCCGGGCTCATGGACATAGTTTAGGGCGTATAAAATGCGACACAGCATGTATTAAGTTATTTCCAGAAATAACAGGTAGAGGAAACTGTCCGTGCAACCTTTACGGAGAAAAGCATGTAAGGGAAACAGCGGAAAAAGCAATCGAAGCCGCAAAACTGAGGAGAATAAAATGGAAGAAGTAACAGTAACTATGGAACACGACAAAACCACCAAGAACACCATGCGCTTCAAGCAAATCGCCCACAAGGATGCCCCAGTAATTCCAACTCTCTACTTACCAAAATGGTTTGTAGGCACTACCACCAAGATCCGGGTTACGGTTACTCCGTCATCTTAACCTGGCCTCACCGAGTGATTGGGCACTCTACCTCAAGTAAACCTAGGTTCCCTGCCCAATCAGGGAATCGTCACAATTTTGGAGAAAAGATAATGTTTGGAGGAAATATAAACTTTGGTGCATTGGAGTCTTCGATCAGTTTGGGCAAGCAAGTAATAGACTCTTTGGGGAAAATGAACGAGTCAAAGTCTGATAGTTCAGCTATAGTAATCCATAAATTTATCTTAATGGAAGGAACTATCGCACTTCCTTACAGTGCAGCTATAGAAATACCCTCAAACGCTAAGATACTAACAGTGAAATACCAGAGGGAATCCATATGCCTATGGGCTACAGTAGACACAAGAGAGATATTTACTCGGAGAAACTTTTTGCTTATAGGAACAGGTCAGTATATTACGGCAGACTATTGGAAACTTAAGTATATTAGCACAATCCTAATACTAAACGACAGCTTTGTCGTCCATGTCTTTGAGGAAGAATGAGCTACGCTAAGAAATTCACCCCGGAGCAAGCTGCAACCATAGCTCCAATCATTAAGGAAATCGAAGCACTTGATCAGGGAGATCACTTCTCCCTTCAGGATACTCCCGAAGCGCTCGACTACTTACGTTTCCTAATCTACTCCTGGCTCTACCAAACGGGAATAAAGAGTGCATTCATCCTCAAACGATTATCCTTAAAAGAACTTCGTGTGGTGAGAAAGCAATCGCCCTCCCCGCTAATTATCAATCAAGAAGAAACAGAAGGAATAACCTTCTGCCTAGAACACTTACTCGAAATTGATGAAGAATCAACAGTTGAGCACAAGATTAGAGATGCTGTAAGTGGCAGAATACTCTCACCAGAGTTCGCAACTGAGGCACTCTTCGAATGGAGGAGGCTTCAGGGAATAGGAGGTATTGACTGATGAACAAGCCAACATACTGTATATGGTGTGATGCTGTTACAATAATGACTGTGCAATGTGATCGTTGCTGGACAGTAGGCCTAAGCTTGAGCAAGATGAAACCTGCTGCAGTAGCTCGATTAGTCAATGAAAAGGTATCTGGTGTTACAGCAACCATAGACAAACCCCCAGAAACAAATGAACAAGAAGCTACCTAAAGGAGCAGGACCGCGTGAGTGGATACCTCTTAGCCTCAACCAACTCAACAAGCATAGATTTGGGGATTGCTCACTCTACGCACCCTGCCTCAGTTACGCCGCTCACCTTGGTTGGCTCGGCTGGACTTGTTCCGCTTGCAAACTGTTCCCAAATAAATGGGCAGATGAGGATAAGGTGAGCAAAGCATTATTTAAAAGGAAGCGCAAGGTAGAGTATGCTGCACATACGACAGCAGCACTTACAAGAGTAACAAAGGATGAGGGAGAGTTACTCCTTCGCATAATCGAAGAAACCTTAGCAGGATTGGAGGATTAATATGTTAGCAACAGCAATAGGAACATTCTTAGGTGTAGTATTTGTGGTAGGTGCAATCGTAGGAACCTGCTATGCTATTGACTGGTGGGAAAAGAGGCCATAATGAAATACAAAAACCTGGCTGAATTATCGGAAGCTTTTAAGAGCGGAGAGCTTAGTGAAGAGAACTACGTACTGATAGTTGACAACGATCATTCTTATCTTACCTATGTAGGCAGTAGTCCGTACTACGCAAAATCAGACTCAGCTCAACATGTAGAATACATGCAAGATAAAGATAAAGAAACAGCAGAACTATTCTCCGGTGGTGGCCCAAACGACTTTCATGAAGCATGTCAGGCTCTTGGCATTCCTACGGACTCAGCCTAATGCCCATCCTAACCGACTCCCAACTCAAGGCAACTGATCCACCAACTATTCTCGATAATACAATGAGAGTTCAGCTCTCCGATTGTCCTCGTCTCTTCTACTGGTTCCTTCGTGGATATGATTACAAGTTAAGACCAAGCTTCTTCTCATTCGGCTCAGCTTGGCACGCAATTCTCGCCAAATGGTATACCCTCCATTCGGAAGAGGAACTTATCCCAGGAACTGACCGTTGGTTACAAGTTGCCTCCCTTGCTGAGATTGAAGGATTGACCCTTTGGGATAACTCCGGATCAGAAGATATCCGAAATGACTCTCGGAATCAACTCAGTAAGCTTTGGCAAAAGTACATTCTCGAATTCCCAACCGAGCATTGGACACAGGTTGCACCAGAACAAGGATGGATTTATCCACTCCCACCTTCTCCTTCCTGGCTCAGCGGGAAGGAATACTTCCTCGCCGGCTCAATCGACGGCTACCTCAGGTGGGAAAACTACGGCACACTCGTTCGGGAAGATAAAACAACAGGGATGTGGCTGAGTGACAATTACATCGGTCAGTGGCGCTTCTCAACTCAAGTGACCGGGTATATCTGGTACGCCACCCAACTTCGAGGAGAGGCAACAAACTGTCTTGTCAACATGGCTTGCAAGCAAATTCCGAAAACAACAGGGGGAAAGACTGAGCAATTCTCACGCAAGCTTGAATCACGGTCAGAGGAGCAACTGGATGGCTTTATCACAGACTTATTCTTCGATATAGAATTGCTTGAGAAGTGTTGGGAACGCTGGATATTCCCCAAATCGACTAACCCAATTAATTGTTCTGGAGGAGTAGGGAGAAGTCCCTGCCTATTCCGCCCCGTTTGTTCAGTAGACGCGGCACCAGAATATATTAATCCACTTGACTTTCCGTTTATTGGAGAGAGGAAGGAAAAGTGGGAACCCTGGAAGAGAAGGGGAGATCAAGACTGATGAGAACTTATATTGCTGTATCAGCATTAACAGCTTTACCATTTGTGTATAGTATAGTATACAGGTTAATGGATAGAATAGTAAGCTGGTTAGGGGAAGGGCGGGGTGGAAAGGTAGGACAATATAAAGAGTTTGTTTATCTCGGAGATAATATTTACGCTCAGCCTGATGATCTCGGCATAAAAATTCTTGGTTCTGATCCTGAAGATCCGACAGGCAAAGTATATTTAAGACATAGTGTCTTAGAGCTATTAGATAATTATAGAAAACAATGGAAGAAGGAAAAAGCCAATGGAAAGAGTTAATTGCTCAGATTGCTTCTTCATAATCGAAGGATTCTGCCACCTCAACCCACCACAAGTTCATGTGGTAATGGCTATGTCCTCGCCACTTGAACAGAAAGCAAAGTTACAGCAGGTTAGCTTCTACCCTCCAGTTGATGGAGCGGTAGGCTGTGGCTTTTTCAAGAATAAGGAGGAAGGAAATGTTCACTGAAGAACAAAAGAAGTATTTAGGGTCTGCGTTTACATCCTTAAAATGCTTTCAAGACACAGTAGAGGAAGGTGATCTTGTTCCGCAAGAGGTTGCAGAAACACTAATCGGCTTTAAACGTAAGATAGCTATAATTGTTCAAGGGACAGATCGTGTAGTAGAGAAGAGAAAGGGATTCACTAACTACCAGGTAACAGCGTTAGGAAGAGCACGAAGCGAGATAAAAAACGCAACCTTAAACATGAATAGCGATCAGATCGGAGAAATGATCGAAACCTATGATGAGCTTATCGCCATGAGTGAAGGACTCACCGAAATGCTTGATAACTCCTACAAACAAAGGAAAGAGGCAAAAGATGGGCATTCTTGACGAAGCAAAATCCATGGAGGACATGACAGACTCTTACGAGGAGTACCACATCAAGTGCCTCCTTCTCGGCCAGAGCGGTAGCGGAAAGACTACCCTCGCCGCATCACTCCCTGGAAAGAAGCTCCTCCTCGATCTTGATCAGAAGAAGGCGTCGGTTCAGGGATTCTCGAACATCAAAGCAATAGACTTTGTTGAGGAGAGCTCAAAAGTGCCCATTGCCTGGACCAAGCTTGAGTCAATCAAATTCGAGCTGTGGAATATGGTTAAGCAAGGGACCTTCCCATATCGAGCTATAATTATCGATTCCCTAACCTCAATGGGTCGCTTTTCAATGAATGAGGTATTGAAGCAGTGGCCAGCAGGAGCAGGATGGAATAAAACTCCAGGTAAACCACATTGGTCTCCTCAAATGAAGTATATGGAAGATTTTGTCCTCGGAATGATACCACTTCCCTGTCATATTATCTTCACTGGCCACCTCGACATGTTCGAGGACAAGCTTAGGGAGACAACAATATGGCTCCCCAAGGTAGGGGGAAAGAAAAGAACAGAATATCCTGGTTGGTTTAACGAAGTCTACTACACCAGTAGGAAACCAAGTGAGAAGGGAACACAGTATTTCATACACACGACAAGTCATGAAAGCATTGACTTTCTCAGTAGTTCCCTTAATCTGCTTGAAAAATACTGGGATAGTCCAATTAATGTAACATACCCAGGAAATCCTAACACAAGTTGGGGTTTCCGCTACTTACTTGAAAGGAGGTTTGGTTCAGCAGCACTTATTGAGGGAGAGAAGGAAGTAACAGTAACCACTTAACCTATAGAGGAGACAGTATGAAAGAGTATATTGGGGTAAAACTCATTAAAGCAGAACCGCAAGACAACGAAGACGGCGAGCCTGGGTATAAAGTAGTCTATCCAGACGGATACAAGTCCTGGTCACCCAAAGACGTATTCGAGGAAGCTTATCGACCCACAACCGGCGTAACCTTTGGGTTGGCCATCGAGGCAATGCGTAAGGGTATGTCAGCAATACTTCCTCATTGGTCTGGAGATGTCTTTATTCAAATACAAACTCCGGATACACACTCCAAAATGACGGCACCATACTTCTATGTATCTAGTAGATATGGACAAGTGCCTTGGATACCGACAATGGTAGAAATGTTGTCTGATGAATGGTGTATTCGTTAACCACTAACCCTTAACCACTAACCCTTAACCAAGTAAAAGGAGAAAAGCAAGATGCCAGTATTTGATGTAGGAAAAGACGTCGGTGACATTCAAGAGGGAGAACTTCTCCCTGAAGATTGGTACACCATGGAGATCACAAGTGTTTCCCAAGAACCGAACAAAGCATTGAAGGAAGGCGGACAGACTGCTGAAGGTGCAGGATTTAACATAGAAATCGAAATGAAAACACTCCATGAGAACGAGATGCTCGCCGGTCGCCCTTATAAGGTTTGGCTTGCTCTCCCTCGCGAAGGCGACGCCGAAAACAGAACCAAGCGCGGTAACACCATTGAGGACTTCAAAATCGGTCAGATCAGAGACTATTTCGAAGCCTTTGCCAAGCGTTCAATGGCAGGAAGCACAGTCGACTTTGCCACAGGTATGCAAGCCTCAATGTACATCGTCGTCTCAATCGGGCAGGAAAGCAAGCTTCCATTCAATGAGTTCTCACGACAGCATCAGCCGAGAGCTATTGAAGGCGGAGGAGCAAAAGCCCTGCCTTAGCAATGATGCAACGTAAACTACATCGATTCAATATTTGAATCAATGGAGAAGGCGGCGTGGCGCAACTAAGAAATAGTGGAAAACGCACCAGCATCGGTAATACGACAGAACGTGGTGTTGGGTTTTGGGAGGATTGACGGGCATTCTGTCGCCAAGAGCGTAGGGGATAAAAGGCTACGCAAATCCCAAATTGTAGGTTCGAATCCTGCCGCCGCCTCCTCTTTTTAAAACGAGGAAACCATGTTTGAAGCAATAGTATTAATGGTGAAAGTAATTATCATAGCTGATCTAACAATAATCTTTGTAGGTTTCAACGCCTTAGCCTGCTGGAAGTTGTACAAGCTTGTGGAACACTGGGTAGTAAGATGGATAGGGTATGAAGAAAAGACCTGATACCTTATACTCCACAACCACAAAAATGCCTACCGGCTTTGGCAACTTGTACATAACCATCTCAGAACTCGATGACAGGCCATTTGAAGTCTTTGCTACTATCGGAAAAAGTGGCGGAGACATCATGGCCAAGGCCGAGGTAATAGGTAGGTTAATCTCACTCGCACTCAGGAATGACATTCCTGTCAATGAGATAGTCGATCAGTTGGTGAATATCAGCGGAGAAAGTGTAGTTGCCTACAAGAGAGGATCGATTAAATCTATTCCTGACGCGATAGGAAGAGTGCTTAAGGAAAGATACTTGGACAAGGAAGGAGCAACCAATGAGTCTGAAACCGGTACTGATTCAGCTTGATAGGATAGCAGCAACATCATCAACTCGTGAGAAGCTCCATCTTCTAATCGAGGATGTTAGGAAAGTGAAATGGTTTGAGGAGGTCCTCTACTGGGCCTACCACCCATTGAAGCAGTTTAAGGTAAGAGAACTCCCTGGGGTTTTTGATAGTAATCCTGGAACAACTGAAACAATATTTGTTCGCCTTAAAGAGTTTGCTGAGTTAAGCGGTGTAACCAAGAATGACACCATTGAATTTGCTTATGTAGCAAATATAGACATCGAAACTTTCGAGGTGGTAAATCGAATACTCAAAAAAGATCTCCGTTGCGGAATCGGAGCAAAGACTGTCTCCTCTCTCCTCCCAAATGTCCCCTATTTCTCCCCAATGCTCTGCATAGATGATCTTGACAAATTCTACAAGAACGTCAAGGGAGGAGTAGCCTGCTCAGTTAAGTTAGATGGTGTCCGTTGTCTCGCAACGGTAACAAAGAGTGGGGTGACATACCACAGTCGAAAGGGTAAGGAGTTCCCTAACTTCGGCCTCTTCGACGAGGAACTTCTCCAAGCGTTATCCTCGTCAGGAAAGGACTCACTTGTATTTGATGGGGAGGTCATAGCAAAAGGGAAGTCCTTCCACAATCAAATGAAACAGGTTCGTCGTCTTAAGGAAGTAGATATGTCTAACTTCCATTTCTCAATCTTTGATATAGCTTCAGACAATGATCAGTTTCAACAACGATATTACTTTCTCTCGCACCTTCTCCGAAGTGGCCCGTCTATTTCAGTAAGCCTTCTTCCACACGAATCAGCATTTACTAGGGAGAAGGTTCTTGAGTATCTTGAATATTTCTCAGGGCGAGGAGAAGAAGGCATTGTTATAAAAGACTGGTCTTCCCTCTATCAAGCAAAGAGAAGCAATTCTTGGTGCAAATTGAAAAAGTGGATTACCGCTGATCTCCCTGTCTTCCGAGCAGAATTTGGCAAGGGGAAGTACGCAGATGTACTTGGCAAACTTGTCTGCAATTTCAACGGTGTTGAGGTCAAGGTGGGCTCAGGATTCTCCGACGAGCAGAGAAGAAAGTACATCCTCAACCACCCAACAATGGTCGAGGTAAAGTACAAGGAAGTGACAGAAGATGGTAGCCTACGTGAGCCTATCTTTATTAGGGAGAGGGAGGATTTGATATGATATATGAGTATGACCTGTTTGATTCGCTTATAGAAAGAGATAATGGAGAAGTATCAATAATAGAAAACATTGAGGAAATGCAAGCAAGAGGGTGGGAATTTGTGCAGTTCTTCTTATATCCACAAGATGGAGAACTTAAACAGATTTGGCTGTACCGAAGAGAGAAAAGAAGTCTAAAGGAAAAATAATGAGCACAACAAAAAACATCAACTTTCGAGTACCGTTTCTTCTCTTCGACCGATTCTACCGACTGTTCCCAGGACACGGTGAGCGTACTCGATTACTCAGGGGCACAATAGCAATCCTTATCGAGATTGCAGAAGAGAACCCCTCGGTACTTGAAAGATTTAAGAAGAGGATTCTTGATGAATAGGTTAATAGCAATAATCGGCCCTGCCCCCTCTGAGATTACCTGGGATGATGCCATGCTCCGATTAAGAGAGGAGCGTTGTCGGGTTAGAAAAGAACTCGAACTGTTCAAGATAAGAACAACTACCTCAAAGAAGCCAAGGGCAAGGAAGGTCACAACAAAGAATATGAAAGCTTTGACTGAAGAAACCGGCTTGAGTAGTGAGGATATGCTAACACTGCTTAAGGCTAAAATCGCAAATAAGGAGAAGAAATAATGGCCACTATAGAAATAGAGTGTTCCTGTAGAGCTGCTCTCAGTGAGAAGAGAATAGAAGCAATAGCAGGATACGTAAAAATTACTACTGAGCCCTGTGACAATTGTATAACCGAAGCAAAAGACGAATCGTATTCAGAAGGTTATGCAGAAGGCTTTTCAGCCGGGGAGGACGAGCAATGAGCGTAACTGAGCCAGCAACAAAATTACTTGACCTACCGCCGAGGAGAGTTTATCTTGCCTCTCCTTACTCACATCCTGATATTAAAATAAGGACAGCAAGGTTCAGGATGGCGGCCAGATTAGCCGCTGCACTAACTAAAGAGGGGCATATAGTATACTCGCCAATTTGCCACTGCCATCCAATATCTATACACGGAAATCTCCCAGGAAACGCCGATTACTGGCTTAAGCTGAATGAATCAATGTTTGTCTGGGCCAATCATTTAGTATTTTATAAACTAGATGGCTGGTATACATCGGTAGGTATGAATATAGAAATAAGATTTGCCCTCGAGAAGAATTTACCAATAACTACAATCGAGCCCGGATGGAGGAAGGTTAGGAGATGACAGATGTCTTTAGAGTTAACCCTGATGAGATTCACATCGAGGAGCGAGCAAGGAAAAGCTTTGATTCTTCGGCAATTACAAGACTTGCTATGTCTATCGAGAAATACGGGCAGTTGCAACCAGGAGTCTGTACCAAATCTGACGGAAAGTTTATCCTTATTGCAGGAGAACGACGGCTCAGAGCTTGTCGTCAGCTTGACCGTGAATATGACTTCGTGCTACTTGAAGAAATCGAGGATGGAGTCTTTCTTGAAGAGCTTGAATTGGAGGAGAACCTCCAGCGAGAAGACCTAACCTGGCAAGAGGAAATTGCTGCCAAGAAGCGTATCCACGAGCTTTACCAGGAGCGCTATGGTAAGACATCTCCCGGAGCAAAAGGTGGTCACACACTTAAGGATACAGCAGAAAGGATAGGCACAGCTGTCGGCGGACTTGCTGATGATATCACACTGAGTGACTGGCTTGACCTTCCTGAGATCCGAAATGCCAAGACAAAGAGTGATGCGAAGAAGGCTACGAAGAGGATACAAAAGGAAGGTCTCCGTAAGATAATTCTTGACAGGTACAAAAAGATGGACACTCAAGCTGAGCTTGGCGTAACTCCTGAGCAAAAGGTAGTGAAAAATATGGCCAGGATTCAGGAACGTTGTTGGCAGGGTAAGATGGAGGCCCTTCTTCCTCTGGTCAGTGATGGTTATTTCGACTTAGTAATATTTGATCCTCCTTGGAGTGTCAGGCTTGATGAAGTGACAGTCGGCACAGAAACAACACGTAACTATAACGACTCGGAGGGATTATTGGAAAGGGACTTGTCCGACTGGCTTGCACTAATTTATAGTAAGATGGCCGAGGACTCCCTTCTCTTCATGTTCTTTCCTATAACCAAACATGAGTATGTATACACAATGCTCGAGTCAAAACTGCTCGATATGAAATTTTCAGTGAATCGTATGCCCATCTTCTGGGTTAAAGAGGGACCAGGAACAGGGAGAACCCCAGACATCTGGCCTACCCGTTCCTATGAACCCATAGCAGTAGCAAGGAAAGGGAAGAAACGCTTCCAGAAGGCAGATAATGATATAATCATTACTCCGCGACCGACTAAGACTATGAAGGATGGTCATCCCTCGGTGAAGCATCCAAGTGTTATCCTTAATCTACTCGAACGAGGAGCAGGACTCAACGCTAAGATTCTCGATCCAATGAGTGGATCAGGAATGACCGGAGTTGCGGCAGACTACCTCGGTAAGGAAAAGAGGTGGGAGTGGACACTGATTGAGGAAATTGAGGAGTTTAGTAACCTTGGCATATTTAACATAAACAAAGGATATGAAAAGATTGTGAGAAAAAGAGGAGAAGAAGATGAAGAATAAAGCAGCTACTGTAAGGGTAAGTGTGGACTGGGTAAAGAGGGGAGTAAGAGTGACCAAAGCAATGCTTGAAGAAGAAAACAGAATCCTCAGGAATAGAGACGATATCCAGAGGGAACTCATTGTTAGACTCAAAGAAGAGTCAGACAGCCTCAAGCATGCTGTTACTCACGAACGTAGGGCCATGACCACTATGACCATAGCATTAGAGAAGATTTCTGAGGCCTCTGCTCATGTGATTGCTGATGTGAAGAGAAGATAATGGATCACTCCGAGGAAGAACGCCTAAAAGGAAGGGAGGTACTTGCACATGGTCCAAGAGATGCAAAGATATTCTTCATCGGGGAGGCTCCCGGTGCAGACGAGGATAGTATGGCCAAACCTTTCGTGGGCAAGGCAGGACAACTTCTTAAGCGCTGTTTCAAGCAGTCCGGAATCATTACTTCCGAAGTACTCCTGGGGAACATCTTCACCCAACGGCCTCCTGGAAACGCTATCAACTACTTCTATCAGGATAAGAACAACACCATTCCTACGTGGGAAGGTGAAGAGCATATCGACCGCCTTCGGAGACTACTATCCTCCTTATCTGAAGGGTCAGCAGAAAGCCTGGTCACAGATAGAACAGGGATATCGCCAAAAGTACCTCTCCTCGTCGCCCTTGGAGGAATCCCCCTCCGTATCCTCACCGGGTTCGACAAGCCTACTAAAAGGCGTGGTTCAGTTTATCCGTGCACTCTTGTTGAGGGGTACAAAGTATACGCAATGAACCACCCGTCCTACGTTCAACGACTCATCAACGAGCCCCAGGAGAAACTCAATGCCGAGAAAAAGAGACTACAACAAAACGCTCTCCCTGCCTTTCTCATCGATTTGGAAAGGGTACAGACAGAAGCAACCTTCCCTGATATTAGATATCCCGAGAGAGAATTTACCATCAGCGGAAGCTGTGGAGAGTATCTTGCACTTCTTAGAGCTATTGAGGATGGCGACACAGTTGCGGTTGACATTGAAACTCTCCCTGGAGAAAGTGGACCCATCGTCTGGTGCATAGGTTTCAGCAAGACACCAAGCTTTGCTTTCTCCATACCTATTATCGAGAAGCAAGGTTTTGCTTGGTCAGAATCAGATGAATTACTCCTGTGGAGAGAGATCAGCCGGATCTTCCTCTCTCCCAATATTAAAAAGGTGTTTCAAAATGGATTCTACGATCTTACAATTCTTGGAAGGTATTATGGACTCCGCTTGGACAGTAGTGTTTCTTTTCTTGATACTATGTATACTCATCATTCAAGCTATCCATACATGCTTAAAGGCTTGGACTACCTTACTTCAATTTACACGCGTGAGCCGTATTACAAAGACGAGGGAAAGGTTCTCCTTGGAGTTAGAGCAAGCGATGAGGCCGAGCGTATCTATAATGGGAAGGATTGCGCGGTCACCAGAGAAATAATTCCCCTAATTGAAAGAGATAGTAAAGAGCTCAAGGCTTGGGACGCCCATCAGAAGCAAATGAAGCGTACTCCCTCTTTTCTTGGGATGATGATTCGAGGGGTTAAGATTGACGTTGAGGCAATGGGTAGGTTAGCTAAAGAGTTTGGGGAGAAGACCGCGTCGCTGAAGGCAGAGTTTATTGAGATAAGCGGAGCAAAAGCTGACTTCAATCCTGGTTCTTACGCACAGCTCCAAACGCTTCTCTATCAAAAGCACGGTCTTGAAACCCAATACAGCAAAAAGACAGGAAAAGCGACTACAGATAAGGAAGCAATACAAAAGTTAAGAAAGAAATACCCAGGCCTCCGTCTCCTTGACACCCTAATCGAGTACAAAGGATACGCTAAGCTCCTATCAACTTACTCCAACCTCAAACTTGGTCCAGATGGTAGGGTGAGAACAAGTTATTCCTGGGTCAGCACCTATCGAACCAACTCCTTCGAGAGTCACTTTGGTGAGGGAGGTAACCTTCAAAATATACCTAATCCCAAGACAGAGGACGGGAAAATGGTAAGAAGGTTGTTCATTCCCGATGAGGGAAAGAAAATGGGTGCCGCTGATTACATCCAAGGTGAGTCGATGATAGTCGCCTGGGAAGCTGAAGACTTGCGGCAGATTGATATGTTCCTCTCTGGTGTGGATATCCATTGGGAGAATGCTAAGGAGATCTTCCGCCTGCCAAGTAATCTTCCTTACGTAGAAACATACCTATACCGAGATAGCATAACCAATGAAGAACATACACTTAAAATATTTCGCCAACTCGCCAAGCATATAGGTCATGCATTTAACTATGGTATGGGACCATTTGGCTTGCAGGCAAGACTTGCCACAGAGGGATTCCACTTTAGCATTTCCGAATGTAAGTTATTCTTAAAGCAGCATTCTCAAGCTAATCCTATGATAATAGAATGGCAGAGAAGGGTAAGGGAGGAAGTTAATGGATCACGCATACTCATTTCTAGTTACGGAAGAAAGCGCAGGTTTATGGGTAGACTCAATGATAACCTCCATCGTGCAGCCTATGCCTTTTCTCCTCAGAATACTCTTGGGGAAATGTTGCAGGATGGAATACAAAGTATTTGGGACAATCTTTCTTACATCGAGCCTCTGCTCAACGTTCACGACGAGATTGTATTCCAGACAGACCCGTGGAGACTTAAAGATAATGCCTTGGTGGAGACCTACAATCAAATCAGAGGGTGTCTTGAGCAAACCCTTATAATAAAGGGAAGAGAACTCACTGTCCCTATCGATTTCAAGGTTGGGCCAAGTTGGGGAGACCTTAAGGAAGTTACATTTAATGGTTGACTTTAAAAAGATGAGAGAAGATCATAAGAAAAAGGTCTCTGGCGAGTTAATCAAGGACCGAGTCCACGAAGCTCTCCTTGCCCGAGATTTCTCCGAGGCCGAATCCGACCAGATGATAAAACGTCTTATCAAGTACGGAGAGGAAGCGACAGTTGAGAAAGACCCTCCAGCCTACATGTATTTCGGTAAGTATAGGGATCAGTCAATTGATAGTATCTCTCTTCATTATCTTCGATGGTTGATGGTACAGGATTGGTTTGCAGAAGAGCACGAGAACTTAGCGGAAAAAGTTGAAGAGTACCTTTCGGATATTGCAGCAGGATTTGTATAACCTACATCGATTCAATATTTGAATCAATCGAGAATTGGGGGTTACTGTGAAAATATATTGTGAGTGTAATGAGCTATTAATGAATCTAAGAGTAATATTTGATCTAGATAAAACTATACAGGGATATGTGGTTCAGATATGTTCTAAGTGCGAGAAAGACAATTACGAAATAGGTTTCACAGCCGGATTAAGAGCGGCCAGTCAGATAATAACCGATACAGTAAACAAAGATAAACAAAAAGATGAGTCGTAGACTGCCCAACTGGCTCAGAGGGCTTCAGGAATACGTAGAAGAAACCGAATCACCAAGGGAATTTTGGATGTGGTCAGGTATTTCAACTATTGCTTCAGCTCTCCAACGTAAAGTTTGGATACCTTTCGGACTTGATAACCTCTATCCAAACCTCTACATAATGCTTGTTGCTCCTCCTGGACGGTGTAGGAAAGGTCCTCCCATAACACTTGCGAAGAAGATGCTCACTGAAATACAATCACCTGTTTTCGTAGACTCTCCAACAAAGAGAGCGCTTACTAAGTACATGGATAGCTTGAGGAAAACAGAGATGTATCTTGATCCAGTAAAGGGTATTCCTGTCCCCCATTGTTCCCTTGCACTTATCAGTAAGGAGCTCTCCTCATTTTTGGCCGTAGACCCAAAGTCAATGATCGAAGTGCTCACCGACCTCTATGATTCTCACGAGGAATGGGAGTACCAAACAGCAGGTGAGGGGAAGGATACCCTCTACCGAGTCTGCGTCAATTGCTTTTTCGCAACTACGCCGACTTGGATGGCAACAAACCTTCCAGAGGAGTCGATTGGGGGAGGATTCACTTCCCGCTATATCCTTGTCTCCGGGAAGGACAAATATAAAAAAGTACCTATTCCTCCAACACCGCCTGATGCTTTGTATAAGGAATTGATAGGAGATCTTGATAGGATATCTCGTCTTGTAGGAGAATTCAAGTGGGATGATGAAGCGGAGCAAATCTATCGAAACTGGTATAACTCAATTGAAGATCAAGTTAAGGAGACAAAGGATGAGCGTCTCCACGGGTATCTTGAGCGAATTCACATCATGGCTATTAAAACGGCAATGTCCCTCCATGTTGCAGAGGAAGACAGTTTAATAATCCTCCCAAAGGACATAACCACTTCGATCAATCTCCTCCAACGAGTTCTCGATACAGCAGGTGAGGCCCTTGGCGCACATGGAAGGAGTGAGGTTGCAATTGATGTAGATAGGATAATGGGCCAGCTTCGCTTGCTTGGAGAAACTCCCTTCACTGAGTTACTCCGCATGAACTACCGACATACAGATAAGATTGAGCTTGGGCAAATCCTCGACACGATTGAGGGAATGGGGTATATTAGGAGAACCGCCTCGACTTCGGGAAAGATAACAATTAAGTGGATTGGCATTAAGGAAGCCATGAAAAAGGAGACAGGAATATGATACTAGTAAAACCTAGCTACACAATTATTACTGATTTACTCGATCAACCTTCAATGCTTACAGACATCGAACGAGCAGGACGTACCTGCTATAAGTCTGAGGATAAAATCACAGATACCTCAGCGGCTGCCTTTGTAAAAAGGATTATTAAGAGCGGTCATCACTCGGTTATTGAGCATGCTAACCTATCTATAAAGTTTATTGTAGATCGTGGAGTTACTCATGAGATAGTTAGGCACAGGTTAGCTGCCTACTCGCAAGAGTCAACCAGGTATTGTAACTACAAGGGAGGGGTTACTTTTGTTATCCCGCCTTGGGTAGATATTGAGCCTGGAGAGTGGATACCAAGTAGAGTAGGGGATAAGAAATGGGATGCTGCTTTATGGTATATGACTATGCGTGAGTCAGAGGATACTTATATAGCTTTACTTAATGATGGCTGGTCTCCCCAACAAGCCCGTTCTGTCTTACCAAACTCACTCAAGACCGAAATAGTAATGACTGCTAACATTCGTGAGTGGCGACATGTCTTAACTCTTCGCTGCTCAAAAGCCGCACATCCGCAAATGCAAGAGATTATGCGGCCATTGCTTAGAGACCTGCAAGATAAAATACCAATCTTGTTTGAGGACATTACTTACTAAAGGGAAGGAGACAGGAATATGATTGACAGTAACGTTTACAACTCATTCGTTCAGGAGGCAATGCTTATCCTTGCAAAGGCAAAGATGGAACTTGGGGAGAGTCATATACTTGCATTCTCAGGTCAATACGAGGGGGTGATTCTTGCGGATATGATTGCAGATCTATTCCCTGTGCCAACAATCTTCTTCGCGGATACTGGGAGACACTTTGAAGAGACCTATCAGATACTTCATGATGTTATAGCAAGATTTCCGCAGCTTTATTTGATATGCACATCTCCAGCATCAACAGTAATCCTAACTCGACCATACCACATGAAGACAAGTGAAGCAGGAAGAGATGCCTGCTGTGATAGGAATAAGGCTGCACCACTTCAACGTGTTCTAATAGGCAAGAAGGGTTGGCTCACTGGACTCCGTCGTAGTCATTCCACTTCCCGTAACTGTACCGACTTGATCGAGCAGAACAAACCAGAGGGGAAGACAAAGTACAATCCCCTCGCCGATTGGCCTGACGAGGCAGTCATGCGTTATACAGCAGAACACCGTCTTCCTTGCAACATGCTCTACCTCAAAGGATATCGAAGCATCGGCTGTGCTCCCTGTACCCGTCCGACTTTTGAGTGGGAGGATCACCTAGCAGGAAAATGGTGGTGGGAGACAAGGAAAGAGAAGGGGTGTGGAATGCACGGAGAGGAGAAAGAAAAATGATGATAGGAACAAAGAGTATTCTGTTCGGAGCGCATCAATTCCTTATACACCCAATATTCGTAGCAATAGCTTGGTGGAAGCTCTATGGTATACCACTAGACCCAAGACTTTGGATGTGTTTCCTTCTTCATGATATAGGTTACTGGGGATGCCCTAATATGGACGGAAAAGAGGGAGAACGTCATACAAGATGGGCTGCTGATGTGATGAGTATTTTCGGTAACGACTGGTTTAACCTATGTCACCTACATTCGAGATTCTTAGCAAGAAAACTAAGAAGAAACCCATCTAAACTCTGCATGGCAGATAAGTTATCTACTGTTTTAGAACCTTGGTGGTTATATCTTCCCAGAGTTATATTGACTAATGAGATAAGAGAATATATGGCAGTAGCAGATACTAAGCATAAAGATGAGCCTATTGCAAATGATAAGGGAGTAAGATTTTGGTTCAGGTCTGTACAAAAATACTTAGATTACTGGGCCTATGAGCACAGAAATGAAGGATAGAAAATACCCCTGGCCTGCTGTTCGCGCCGCCCAAAATATAGCATCAGAGTTAAACCTAAGCATTTTTAGTCTGGCTGAAAAGTTTATGGAAAACCCTCACGATGCTATACTCAATAGAGTAGAACAGGCAATTGTTGATCTATCAGAAGTGTATATATTTCTTAATAAGGAGAAAAAATGACTTACCTAACAGTTTGGATTGACGTCGAGACAACAGGCCTATTCCCAAGTAGACAGGATATAATAACTATGGGTTATCTCTTTGAAATGGAAGGGGAGATTCTCTTGGAGAGAGACCTTCAACTGAGACCAATTAAACCTGAGAACATAGAGGCCAAAGCACTTGCAATTAATGGGATGAGTGAAGAGGAGATAATGAAGTTTCCTCCTGCGGATGAGGCCTATTCTCTTCTCGTAACTGATCTACGAGGCTACGTTGATAAGTATAACAAGTTCGATAAGGCTATCTTCGCAGGATTCAACGCTCGTTTTGACAGTGATTTCGTTCGGGCACTATTTAGGAAGATGGGAGACAAATACTTCGGCAGTTGGTTCTTCCCTTCACCTCTTGACGTGATGGGAACACTTGTTGAAAGGATGAGGGAGGAAAGGATAGACTTAGTTAATCATAAGCTTGTTACCGTCTGCTCTCACTTTGGAATTGACTTGAAGGATGCCCATACTGCTCTTGCTGATATAAGAGCGACAAGGGAACTTTATTACAAGATTAAAGAGAAATAATGATTTCTGCATCGATTCAAATATTGAATCAATCGAGAAGATTAAGGCTCCTTCCCTGGACGGATAAAGAACGGCTTCCAATTCTCAGGGAAATCCTGCTTCAACCCTGGTATTGCTAAGGCAACGCCAAGAGGACCTTGCTCAAGTCCTCCCTTAATAACCTGCTTAGCCTTAAGTCCGCCAGGAGCCATGATACTCATATCTTGCATAACTCCTCGAAGACCTCTTCCCTCAAGAATAGCCACAGCTGGACGAAGCACGGGTACTCCTACCCCAAAAGAGACCGGACCAAAACCGGTACTGACCTTAGCCATTCTCTCTCCCCAAAGCATTTCCATCACAGTCCCCGCAATAGCGGCATTAATGGCCCAACCTACAAAGCGCTGGATTTTCTCATCCTTAGTCCCAGTCCTCATCCACTTCTCGAGAAGTACGGTGTAATTAACTGCCCAGCTTTGGAAGATAGTTCCCGCCCTACCTGCTGCCCCATACTTAGCTGAGAAGACAGGACCGTCGAGAGCACCGTAGAGATATTCAGTATCAGCCACAACATCCTTGACGAAAAGAGCTTTTGCCTCAGCTGTATTCCCTTGAAGGAGCTGACTTCTGATCTTATCGGAGATCCAGTTATGCCGCTTACTCGCCCCAGTCGCTTTCATGAAACTGTCAACGGAGGGAGGTCCGACAAATCCTTTTGATCCCACTTTGGCTAGTCCTGCCTCCCAAGCATTAAGTGCGGCTCCCCCAGAGGTATACCTATTAAAACGGTCAGCCATCTTGAATAGCCAGAGGGAGGTATCTCGAATATCATCAAGAACAAAGAGTTTCTTCGACGAGATGAACCGCTTGAATTGAATAGCTTCTGGAGCGTACTCGGTAATGATCCCAAGTTCACGGAGGTAGGTAAGTGTTTCAGTATCCCTAAAAGCTCGTTCAGCTCCCCTCCAAAGACCTTCCATCATCGTCTGCTCTTCTGGTTTGCTCTCGGCAATGAACTTCCTAACCTTTGACCCAGTAACCTTTTCTCCTTTCTCCTCGAAAAACTTAACAGCTCTCTTTCTTCCAGCCTTAAAAGCTCTCTTTCCAGCAAATTCTCCAAGGGCTTCAGAAGCAACAGCACCAAAGGTTGATGGAACAGCTTTAGCATACGCCTTATATGCTGCAGCATCTCCGCCGAGATCAGGAATTGTATTCAAGAATGGTTGGAAAGTATTACGCAGAGCAGACTCAGGACGGAATCCAAGTGCTCCTGAGTAGGTAAGATTGTTAATACTTCTTGCTACAGCCACAACCTTGTCAGGAGACCAGTTGGCAACAGCCCCGCCAACTGTAGTCCTTCTTATTGCAGTAGGAACAACCCTACCCATATTACCAAGAGCCCAGGCAAGTCCAGCATCAGTTGGGGTAGGAATATCAAGAAGGCGTCCAAGGTAGTATCGGGTGTAATCTTTGATATGGTCTGGCATCTGAGAGGCGTCATCAATAACTTGAGATAGCCTAGGATAGAGATGAAGCTCCTTACCGAATGATCTTGTAGTTGCAGCGATCAGCCCCTCTAAATCAGTTTCACTAGGAACAAACTGTTTTGACTGAATCAAACTTTCACTCATTCCAAGTTGCTTCTCCATCTGTTTGTAGACAGGACTCTTCCTTGCAGAGAGATTTGGGATGGAGTAATCAAGATACTCATTAAAAGGACCTCCCTTACTCTTTCCCTTTAACCGAAAGACAACTCGGTTAGCTGTCCTTAATTGAGCCTTGGCATTACCTTGAAACATCGCCCCAGCTGCTTCACCGCCAAGCATTTCTCTTGCCGCAGCAAGGAAATCATTAACAAGAACACTCTTCTCCGTAGAGAACTTACTCATTGGCGCTTCAAGGAAGGCCTCGTCAATCTGCGGAATCCATTTATCAAGAAAGGTCTTAAGTGTTCCTCGACCAAACGCTGTCATTGACTCATCTCGGAATATCTTCTCGACCATCTTACCGAGGTATTCTCCGTAGACACCGTCGAAATATTC
>SDBT01004473.1_pt1 | contig 23722 bp, 22 predicted proteins | sample 2277101 | NCBI WGS metagenome assembly SDBT01 (sample SAMN10404973, study PRJNA504765) | marine sediment metagenome | isolation source: marine sediment core GS10_PC15, 103 cmbsf | place: Arctic Ocean: Southern Knipovich Ridge | collected 2010 | reverse complement strand
GGAAATAGGATCAGCTCTCACAGAGACTAAGGTACGTCTGACTCAAGTAATAAGCGGAATTTACAACGAAGAAACCAGAGAGCGGGCCGCAGAAGGAATCAATGATATATTAGAACAGGTAGTCTCATTGGCTAATACCAAACACGCCAACCTCAAAAGTATTACCAGCAACCAAGTCACCGGTAGTAAGAGCTATTTTGATTCCGCTACTACCAACATCGATCTTATCTCCAGCCGCATAGCCGGAACCAATATTAAGTGTACCAATTGTATCTCCATCACTATTAGTTACCGTAAGCTGCAAGGTATCATTGCCCACATCGTTACTGCCCACTACCGTAAATGTAAAAGTATCGTTCTCCGTTCCTGTGTAAATGCCAGATACTGACATAGCAGGCGGTGCTGTGGTGCCGGCAAGAACACTGTTTGTAGATTCAGACAAAACAGCGGGCAGGAAATCAAACTTGTAGTCTGTGTCGGCTTGTATATGAAGCCTGAAATCATAGACCGAAGCGGTCAGCCCTGTGATGGCTGTAACAGCAGCGGCTATGGAGGTTAACGAGTCTGTTGATGCATCGATCGGGACCTCGGTTCGTGTTACTGCGCCGGTGCTCGTATTGGTAACCCTGACATATATACTGCCATCGGAAACGGGCGGGTCAAAATCAGCCAGGTTATTACTTATCATCGAGAAGCCGGTCAGTTCGGTAAATGAGCCTTCCGAACCTACTCCCTGGACATGGTATTGATTTATCTGTTGTATTATTGCATTTGCCAGGTTGTCCAGATCGTTGTGAATGCCGGAGATCAGGTCGTTTTTTAGCGATAATAATGCTCCGAGCCGTCCGCCTTGTACGTCTGTGGTGTAATTTAAATCACCGGCAACGGTAATACCCAGTTCGAGATTTTCTTTTATACCCGCCTCCAGTTCAAAAGCGGAGGTGCTTACCACTAAGGGGATTCCGTTGGTGCTAATGTCTACTACACCATATTCTCTGGACTCGGTCTCTACGTTAATTAGTTTGGATAGCTCGCTTATGCACTGGTCTCTTTGGTCCCTCAGATTGTAGGCTTGGCCACTGCTTATTTCCTGCTTGTTTATATTGTGGTTGAGTTCGGCTATTCTGCCTGTCAGAACATTAATCTGATTGGTTACATTCTCTGCTTCCAGGGAAATCTGGCTTTCTAATGTTGTCAGAAATTGTCCGAGGGTTTTAAATTTGGCAGCCATGGTCTGAGCTGAGGTTACAGCCTGGTTTTGCCAGATTGTTTCTGTCGGATGGGCGCTGAGGTCCCGCAGAGCATTGAAAAAGTCATCCAAAGCCGTACTCAAACCACCGCTGCCCGAAAGCTCGCCGAATGAGCTTTCAACCGTACGAAGCATAGAAAGTTCCTGCGAGACCTGCTCTAACGAGGATTGCTGCCGCAAAATCTCTTTTTCCAGAAAGCCGTCAATCATCCTGGTAATCCCGGCAATATCGACACCTCCACCCAAAATAACAGGGCCGATTTGCGACGAATAACCCGGAGTCAGATTCAGTCTCTGACGGTGATAGCCTTCAGTAGCTGCATTAGCAATATTATTGCCGATTATGTCAAAGGCCCTTTGAGCTGCATTAAGGCCGCTGATCCCTATACCAAAACTATCCATTTCTTATATCCGTTTAGACTACGATTTTCAGGCTTCCGGCCTCGCTTTTGTTTAGCTTAAGCTCAACAGATGCGAGGTGATGCCCCTTAAATCTGTAAATTTACAAAGGCCATATCAATTTGCCGTCTGGTTTCACCATTGGAGTTGTAGTGAAGCGACTCTGTCTTGCCGAGGTCGAAAATACCTCTCAAAAGCAGGTTATTGAATCTGGCGCATTCAGATAAGAGCAAAGCGGTACTCAAATATTCTTTCTTAAGTTCCACACTCAGCGATCTTAGCTTTGCTTTCATCCGGGTTACCTGGTCTTTTTTTGCTTCCGGCAGGCATTCTTGAAGCGTTGATAAAGTCATTTGCTCGATGCCGAAGCCCAGACTGTCGGCCAATTCTTTCCGTATTGATTTGCGGTTTAATTCGTGATTCCTGTAACAGCCAGCCTCGGTTTGAATGCTCTCAAGCAGTTTGCCCAAAGCGTCTTCGTCGCGTTTGATAACCAATCTGCGCATTTCATTCAACCGCAGCAGACTTTCCTGCATATGCTGCACATCCTGGTCCAAACAAGCCAGCAACTTCTCGACTTTATCTTCTATTGAAACTACTGCCGCTTTCATGTTTGCTCATCCAGTGACTTGCCTGCAGTGTTTGCCCGGTTGGCATTGGTTAGAAATTGGTGTATATCCTTCCATAATCCGATGCCGCCATTGTTTGCAATATCGCGCGAAAGAAACATCCAGAATATTCCCTGTACCTGATTGGAAGGCCCGTCTTTTTCAAAGCCCCAGTCCCCGATGGTATTCTTCATTTGATCCAGCATTTTATTGAGCAGGACAGACTCAAAATCTTTGGCGATTTGCTTTTTTTTCTCTTCCGTGATATTGTTGAAATCCGATTTATGAAGATTCTCCAGCGGCACCGGCGGCGAGACTGGGTCAGTTAGTATCAATTTGGCACTATCCATGAAAATACTCCTACATTATCACCAGTCTGGCCTGAAGGGCGCCGGCCTTTTTCAGGGCATTGAATATCGCTATCAAGTCTGTCGGTGTCGCCCCTATGGCATTGATGCTTTTGGCCAGCTCCGAGACGGTGACTGACCGGGATACGGGAATAAGGTACGCCTGCTGTTCTTCGATTCCTATTTTCGTGTCCTGGACTATTTCCGTTGTACCCGAATCAGAGAAAGGAGCGGTAGGCTGAGAAACGATTTCGCTTTCTTTGATCTTTACAACGAGACTGCCCTGGGAAATTGCCACTGCGGATATGCCGACGTTTTCGCCGACGACAATGGTGCCTGTGCGCTCGTTGATAACGACTACCGCGGGGACATCGACCTTGCCTTTCGGCTTTGTAATGTCATCTATAAAGCCGGCTATGTCCTGCTGACGGATTTCGCCGGGCACTTTAATTTGAATAGTGCCGGCGTCAACGACTATGGCACTTTCTGGATAATCCTGGTTGATGGCCTGACTGATTTGCCTTGCAGTTGAAAAATCGACGTTTCTGAGATTTAGCGTAATTACTCTCTTGCCGGCGATGTGTTCAACAAATGTAGCAATTTCTTCTTTTTCAACAGTGGCGCCACCCGGAATTCTTCCGACTGTCTGGTGGTTCTTTGTAATCGAGGCTTTATCGCCCGCTGCCGTCCAGCCACCGATTGAAATCCCCCCCTCGGCTATGGCGTAAACCTGACCATCGAGGCCTTTTAGAGGTGTCGGCAAAAGCTTTCCACCCTGGAGACTTTTGGCGTCTCCTATCGCGGAGGCATCAACATCGATTCGCGAGCCTTCACGAGCGAAGGGGCCCAACTCTGCCGTTACCATGACAACGGCAATATTGCCGCCGGTCAAGTCGGTAGGATTGAGAACAAGACCTGAATCTCTCAATATATTAGTCAGCATTTGTCGTGAAAGCAATGTTGTATCGCCGGTGCCGGCCAGGCCAATCACCAGACCGACCCCTGTGAGCGGATTGCTTCGAAGGCCCTGAATGTCGACAATATCCTTTATTCGCTCGCATTGCCCGACGCCGGGCACAAACGTACAAGCCATAAGTGCACAAGTCATTAGTGTTATTATGCTCTTTTGCTTTTTAGCTCGTATTCTCATTATTGGTTTCATAAGTTATCACTCTGAGAAAATTAAATCTGCCTGTATGGCGTAATCAGAACGGCGAAACGATATCTAATATGCTGCCGAGCCAGCCCGGTTTGGTGTATGGCGCTGAAACTCCTTCGTTCCTGGATACAATACGAAAGTCCGCAATCCGCTCGCTTTTAACGCTGTTGTCAAACGCAATGTCACTCGGTCTGACTACGCCGCTTACCTCGATGGTTTGTATGTCACCTGAAATATTGCGGTTGCGAGTTCCCAAAACTACAAGGTTGCGATTCGGCAGGATGTCCATTACGACTACGGTAATGCTGTCGGTAAACTTCCGTTCGTCCTTGTAATCGGCTTTGCTTTTCAACTCATTGTCCGATTCGGCGCTCATGCCAAATTCGCCGAGGTCCGCGAAACCGCCAATGTCTCCATTAAAAATAGTCGACCGGTTGGTTCCCTTCTTCATATCTCTTTTTGCCTTGTTATCGACCGTACTGTTTTCGGTGATTTTGATAGTCAGCACGTCACCTATCTGGCGAGCGACATCGTCGGCGTATACAGCTTTCATATTCTTGTTCCTCCTGGCCCAGATGGAACCTGCCTGTGAGCAGTCGGTTGAGAGCAATATCGAAGTTGTTAAGGCAATCATTAATAATATTTTATTGTTCATTACTTCTCCTTTTGTCGGTTTTGCTTTTATTAATTATTGCAGAATGCTTTCTTTATAACACCGGTTCGGCGCTGCCGTCTTCGCGGATCCTGGCCAGAATTATTCGTTGTGAGTCCATATTTCGTATTTTGATATATTCACCGGTCCTGCCATCCTGCATAGTTTTTCCGGTGGCTGTAATCAGAAATCCGGGCTTTTCGATACGAATAACAATACTTTGATTTCTCTTAACAATAATTGAGGATTTGAGAGGTCCTAATATATTTGGACGAAGCACGGTGTTTGCCGGCAGCCGGCGTTTGGCAATGAGGCCGTAAGGTGGCTTGAAGTCAGCAGGCTCCGGATTATTCGACACAGTCGCCTCGATCTTGGTGTTTTCAGGGCTGATTATACCGCCCGCCGGAATGTCAATCTTCGTGACTGCTTGTTGATGGTTGTATGTCAGGCCGAAAATCACTTCACGCACCCCGGTCTTTTTGCCTCCGGAAAGCACGGCAATCTCGATCCTCGCCCGGTTTCTTATATTGCTTTTGACCAATCGTGGAGAAAAGCTTATGTCGCCGCTCGCCGCGGAAATAACAAAATCCTTGGGTTTACGTACTGGATTCCATCTGCAAACCGAATCACCGGGAGGATTCTTTTCTAAAAAAGAATTTGCCAGGGTAACAAATTCACTACTGCTGATAGTTTGATGCTGCTGTTTTACCGTTATCTTTTCTGCACCGGTGAATGTTACTTTCGATGTGGGAATTCCGTTGCACGCCAACCTGCTTAAAACCATTGGCCTGTCGATGATAATCTTTTGGCCGGGTACAGAAATCCGCCCTAATGCGATTTTGCCTGCCTTGGCTACAAGAGATTCTCCGCCCTGGATGATGCTGACCTGGCCCAGGCTTAAGTTGCTGTCTTTGACCGTGACTTCTCTCGGCAGGTAAATCTTTAAGTAAGAGTCTTTCTGTGAATCGTTGGTTTTGTTATTTGCCGATACCGGGCAAAAAAGCACAAAAATCATAACCACACAAGCTGCGAATATTCTTGTGTTCTTATACCCTTGTGCCTTTGTGCTTTTTCTTCCGTTCATTATGGTTCCCTATCTAACGATGCCATTTGCCGTTCGAAGCATATCGTCGCCCACCTTTATTGCACGCGAGTTGATCTCGTATGCTCGCTGTGCGGTTATAAGGTTGACCAGTTCGGTCACCATCTGCACGTTGGACTTTTCCAGGAATCCCGACTGGATTGAACCGAAGCCGTTTTCTCCCGGTGTGCCGGTCGTGGGCGTGCCGCTTGCAACGTTTTCTGCCAGCAGGTTACCACCTTTGCTTGATAGGCCGGATGGATTTGGAAAGCGGGCCAGTTGAATCGTGCCTACGACCGATTGAGATCCCGAAGAATCGACAATATTAACTCCTCCGTCTTTTTCGATAGTCACGGAAACGGCGTCTATTGGAACACTGATGGCCGGCTCTATAGCGTATCCGCCAGTGGTAACTAATTCACCGTTGGCATTTGTCAACAGAGAGCCGTCACGGGTATACCGTAAATCCCCGTTTGGCATAGTCACCTGAAGAAAGCCGTCACCTGCAATAGCTATGTCGAGAGGATTGCCAGTATTCTCGAGTTCTCCTGGACTGAAAACTTTTATCGTTGATGCGACACGGACTCCGCTGCCTATTTCTATACCACTGGGTGAATTTATACCTGAGGCTATTTCCGTGCCGGGTTCTTTCATTGTGACATAAAGCAAGTTCTGGAAATTTAACTGGCTTCGCTTGAAACCTGTTGTGTTGACGTTGGCGAGGTTATTAGCGATCACGTCTACCATCGTCTGTTGGGCAGTCATTCCGGTCGCTGCAGTGGAAAATGCTCTCAACATAATATTATTCTCCTATTATCTTAGTGGCTTCTCAACCCATGGCTACACTCATAAGACTGCTGGAAGTTTCCTTTGCCGCTGTGAGGCTTTTCATATTTGCTTCGTAGAGTCTTGACACCAGTATCATGTCCACCAGTTCGTCTATGATCTGGACGTTTGAAGCTTCCTGGTATCCTTGTTTTACGACGATCTGTTCTGCTGCGACCGGTTGTATATTCTCATCGGGCATCCGGTAGCAGCTATCGCCGGTCGGCACGAGTTTGTTTTCGTTATCGTTGAAATCGACCAGCCTGAATTTTCCAATAGCAATTTCGCCGGCACTGATGGTTCCGTCACTCGATACGTTCAGTTGCGAGATTCCCACGTTGTTCGGTATCGTTATCGGGCCGGCCTCGCCTGCGACGATACGCCCCAGAGAATCGACGATTTGGCTGTTTTGGTTAGTTTGGAATGTGCCGTTGCGGGTGTAAAGCGGCCCTTCGGGCGTCTCTATCGCAAAGAATCCTTTCCCGTGCAGGGCAAAGTCCAACGGCCTGCCTGTCTCAACGATGCTGCCCTGGGAGAAATCGAATGCCGAGTTTAAGTCGATAGTTCCGGGCGAATATGATTCTGCTTCCTGTGCCTCAAGGGATTTTGAAAACGCGTTGCATCTCCGCTTGTATCCGACCGTGCTTACATTGGCCAGATTGTGCGCAATGATATCGAACTCCAGCGTTAATGCGTCAATGCTTGTACTGACCTGATCTGCAATCCCTGACATTTCAGACTCCCTGCAATACTGCAGGCTCCGGCTGCTCTGACTTTTTGTTATCATTGCTGCTGTTGAAGGTCCGGGCACCTTTGGTTTTGGCCCTGGTTTTCAGAGAAGCCGCATTAGTTGCGCGAATCAACTCGCTAATGTTCGGATCGCTGAGCCCTATCAATTCAACTGCTATTGAAAAACCGTCTTTTATTCTTTTGGTGTGCCTGACCTCACCAATATCTTCCACGATTTTTTGCGGAGCTATTTTGCCGGTTCTATTCGAACCTGGCCTGTCGTCTACTTCGCTTAACTTAAGTATCACCAGCACCCTGTCGCCAACCTTTACTTCCAGCGGAGCTTCTATTCGCAGTCCGGGGCCGGCCAGTTCAGTTACAGATGCCGGCACAAATTCCGGCGGCCCCCATGTGTTCCCGGATATGTTAGCCGAATCCCCTCCGGTTTCTTTGCCGCTATTAATGTTAGGCAGCAACGTTCTTGCAAATGGGAAGCGAGCGATGAAGGTCGGCTTTTTTACCGGAACGCGCAGAAAACGCCGGCGATTGATGAATCGTATGTTATTGCTGTGATTAAGAACTAAAATGTTGCCGTAGCAGCTTATCGCAGAAGTCTCGAACTCCCAAACCGATGCGCCAAAATAATAACGCACGGACCAAAGCTCACCGGGCTCGCTTTCCAAAGACACATTAAGTTTGACGGTAAGCTCGACATCATTATTTTCTATGACAGTGGATTCGATTTCTGTTGACTCGACTGTGTTAAGGCGAGTCATATAAAGTTGTTTGCCCGTAGGAATTTGTTTGCTGCTTGATTTGTACGAGTTTGCTGACGAGCCTGCCGGGATTGAACTATTTTTCTCAAAACCGAGCTTTTCGCGAAGAACGGACAACTGAGCGCTTAGGTTTTTGCTCGTTTTAGCTCCACGGCGTGCAAGGACATCTTTTGTTAATTCGGCGGCTCCGCGGTCAAAAGCGGTGACCACAGTAAAAATTGATTCGATTCGCTTTAGTTTCGTTCTTTTTGCTATGTCCAGCAGGATTTGACGTTCGGGCCGGCTCAAACCCATTCTTTGAGCATAATTAGCAAAGACCTTATTGGTGACTTTTTGTTCTTTAACCTTGTGCTTATAACTGGTTGCGATGAACAGCACAGTCAATATAATTACGGCAGCCACACTCAGTAAAATAAACAAGCGCTGGTCTGTCGAGGCGCTGTCAATCCGACGGGCTGCATGCCACCGCTCGATCGGCGTCAATGCTAAAAAAACAGCGTTCAATCCTGTGGTTATTACAGATGCAGTTACCATCTTACTTTTCCAAACTTACTATCTAATAAGGCTGGTCAATTCCCTCAGTATGTCATTGGCGACCCTGATAGTCCTGGCGTTGGCCTGAAAACCGTTTTGGGCCTGGATCATATTAACGAACTCGGTCGCAACATCAGCGTTGGATTTTTCCAGTGATCCGCCGTGAATCGAGCCTGCACCGCCGGTCATGGCCTGCGTGGCTATGGCCTCGCCCGAGTTGGCGGAAGGAACGAAGTAACCGTTACCGATGCGTTCCAGACCCGATGTGTTCTGGAATAGTGCTATCTCTAAGGTCGCGATGTTCTTCTTGATACCGTTGGAGAACGCACCGATGAGTATGCCTTCGTTATTGACCGAGACGGCGGAGAGTCTGCCTGCTTCATAACCGTCCTGTTCTCTTGCTACTGCGGTTGAGTTTCCGGCAAACTGTGTCAAGCCGTCCAGCTTTCCCAGCGTACCCAGACTTAACTGGATAGCCTGAGGATTCGACGTATCATGTGTGAAGGTCATTTCAAATTGGGGTAAATCCGCACCGCTTATACCGGCGTAAGAACCGTCGCTGGAGTTAAAAGTTATATCTTTGATGCGTCGGTCTCCCATGTCGATCTGATAGATGTCACCGGTGATAGAAGTCAGCACCATGTCCCATGTGTTGGGGGTGTCCGTTCGGACAAACGCGCCGGAAAGAACGTGTTTACCACCCTGGGAGTCGAATACAGTGATGTTAATGCTCTTGGATTCCTCTCCACCGACGGTTAATATCTCGAAATACGCTGGTACTGTGAGCGTGCCACCACCACTCCAGGCCAAAGTCAAATCCGATTCACTGTAGCCGCTGGTAGTATCTGTTATTCTGATTTGGCCGTTGACCAAAGACGCTGTGGCATTGCCGCCAAGAACGCCTTGCACAACCTGGCCTGTTGTCGTCTCTGCCATTGAAGAGCCCGCTTGGATTGGACCCGTCAGTCCACTTAAATCAAATGAAATCAATGGAACATCACCTGCAGTGTTTAGAAATGTAAATGTTGTAGTACCCGCCACATTCAATCCGGTACCACCTACTGTTATGTCACCGGCGCTAACGCTTGGCAAAAGCTCTAATGCCGCCTGAATACTGCCAACACCAGTTGTGGGTGCATCAAATGCAATATTTCCGGTTATCTCCCCATTAAAAGATAGGGTAAAGTTACCGGCGGTTGCCAGCGCATCAGTAGTCAGTGTTTGCAATTCGGCAACCGCAGGGGTACCCTCATCAGTGTTCAGCCATGTAAGTACATCACCTAATGTCGTAGTTGCAGTAACAGGCATTGTCAGATCAGTGGTTGGACTGCTGCCAAAAGCATCACCGTTCGGCTTATAACCGGAGATGGTAATCATGCTTAATCCGTCTATCGTTCCACTAAATTGATTGAGCTGGTCGATTTCCGTCGTATCTGTGGCCACGGTCCCATTGTTATACGTATAAGCTAAATTCGAAGTTATTACCTGCGTTTGTGATACAGAACCGGTTGCATCGGCACTCAGGTTACCGGAGACTACTATTTCTGATGTAGCTGTTGCCGGCATTGCCACATCGTAAGGGACGTGAATTTCACTGGTGCCGGGAGTCTGGAAGCCGTCGATTTCGCCTTCCGAGCCAATACGTTTTACACGATAACCGGTGGCAGGATCGACCAGATTCGAATCTGCATCGACTGCGAACGAACCGCCGCGAGTGTAAATGTCTTGCTGGCCGTCACCCAACACAAAATAACCCTCTCCTTCCACCGCCAGGTCCAAAGGATTACCTGTACTTATGATATTACCCTGCAACATATTAGGGGTTATTCCAGCTATGCCTACGCCGCTGCCTATCTGTTGCGGGTTGGTACCGCCGACACCTGATGTTGGCTGCGACGCTTTTTGAATCGTCTCGTTCAGCAGTTCCGAGAAGGTTATTCTGCTTGACTTAAAGGCAGTTGTATTGACATTGGCCAGGTTGTTACCTGCTACATCAAGCATTTTTTGGTGGGCCTGCAATCCAGTAACTCCGGCTGACAATGCAAAACTCATTTTTGTTTCTCCTTATATTGACACTTTGAAATCTGAAATCAGTTTTTGATCGATATTACGCCTTCTAAAGCGATAGTGTGATTTGCTGTGACCAAAATTATCTCGCCGTCAACGTTATTGATGACTTCTTCGATGATGCCGCTTGTGATATCCCGGCCCCCTGTCTCATTCTCTGATGCGAATGAAATCTCCTTGCCTATCAAAGAGTTGGCGTAGTTACGTTCCGTGGAGGAAAGAACGTTTGCAAAGTTTGAATTCAATGATTCGAGCTGCTGCAATTGTGAGAACTGCGCCAACTGGGAAGCCATTTCGTTATTATCCATCGGTTCCAGCGGGTTCTGGTTTTGCAGTTGTGTTACCAGAAGTTTCATATAATCCATTTGGATGTTGCTTGCACTGTTGATGGCTGATGATGAATCCATAACTTTTACCTTTTCTTATAAAGACTAAAATCCTATGAAGTTTCTTTCTGAATTCTGTTATATCCAATCGTCACTAAATCACCATGCCGCATAAGCGAGCAATCGTTGTGCCACATTAGAATTGTCGTTGGTCCTGTTATTCACAACTTCTTGTCAAAGCAAATGTTAGGGGGGCAAAAAAATTGAATGAATATCGAAACCGGTTTTCCCGGCCATTTTTGCAGAGGACATATCTTCCTATATCCAGAAAATTTTGCCGTTTCAGTCCGGTTGTTATATTGTGGATTTCTCTTGTTTTGTTTTACTGCATCGAGTCTCGGCGTGACGTCCCATAAGAAACTGCACTGTCTTGCTGCAAGTTTTGCTTCTAAGTCTCGTAGTTATTGAGGACAGCGTTGCACTGTATCAGGTTGGGATGTCCTATAAAATCAAGGCATAATTTCAATGAGTATGTTGGTCCGGCAGAAGTAGTGACATTATTGGCCAGTCCCATAAAAAAATTAAAGTTGTTTCCGGTTGTCTGTCGATTTATGACTTTGGGTTGACCACTTAATTGGACGGGCACACCCATTTGATATAAACGGCAGATTCAGAGGTGACGCTTATAGTTTTGGAAAGGATGAGTTTACTTAGAATTGTTGCAGTGAGCCGGGACCCCGAAGTTCAGCAGCTTGCTCAGCAGTATAGCCGGGAAGTTTTTGGGGCAGATGACCTGACCGATGCTCTGGATATCGTTAAAGCGGTCAATCCGAATTTAATTCTTTTCGACCATCGGTTTAATCCGAGCCACATCCGTGAGTTCCTCGATACGGCCGATAAATATTCAGTCGATGTTCCTGTTGTGGCGATTGGCGGCGATGATAGTGACACTGAGTTATCAAATGAATTCATACGGATGGGGGCCTTTGACTATTTACAGGGAAGACAGGATTACAGCAGGCTGGAGCAGATCATTAGCAGGATAAAGAATAATTTAAGTACTCCGGACCGGGATACCCAGGACGAAAAAGGAAGTTTGGAATCCGGTTCTAAACAAGGCAAGAGTAGTTTTTTTGTTGAGGACCTGGCTGCCTCTGTGTCTATGGTTGGAAAAAGTTGTGCGACCGTCAATACCCTCAAGATGACTAAACTTGTTGCCGGGAGCCGATGCAATCCGATTTTGATAGTCGGGGAAACAGGTACCGGTAAAGAAATAGTAGCCAGAGCGATTCATACTTTGCGACATCCCAACGGGCAGTTTGTAGCGGTAAATTGTGCAGCTCTTACGGCGAATCTGCTCGAAAGCGAGCTTTTTGGTCATGTCAAAGGCTCCTTTACAGGGGCTGATCGCGAGAAGACGGGACTTTTGGAATTGGCCGGATACGGTACGCTCCTGCTTGATGAAATTTCCGAAATGCCGATAGATTTACAGGCTAAATTATTGCGTGTGCTGCAGGAAAAGAGTTTCCGAAAAGTCGGAGGCATCAAAAATATTGTCTGCAAAGCCAGTATAATGGCATCGAGCAACCGCAATCTCGAGAGTGAAGTTCGGGCCAATCGTTTTCGGCGTGACCTTTATTATCGCCTGAGCGTTAGTCCTATAACGCTTACGCCGCTCAGGTCGCCTGAGCGAAGAGAAGACATTAGGCTTCTGGCTGAGTATTTTCTCAAGACATCAACCATCTGTCCGGAAAAGCGCGATAAGATAACATCCCTGACTCAACTGGCAATTGAGGCTTTGGAGAGACACGATTGGCCCGGAAACGTTCGTGAGCTTAGCAACGTAATCGAAAGAGCGATTCTGCTGGAGACAACGGATAAGATAGGACTAAGCGGAATCGTAATCGATCCGACCGAATGCAGCCGGGTATCGGGCAGCCCCACAGCTAACCTGATCAAAGGTTTTTCATTGGCAAAGGCCGAGCGCGAGTTGATTTCCCGGGCCCTGCAGGAAACAGGATGGCAAAAGACGCGTGCCGCCGCTCTTCTTGGCATAACCAGGGCAACTCTTTACGCCAAGGTCAAGCAGTACAATATAGAGAAGGATTCTTCTGCTGCAAAGAAATCCGCAAGCGTTAAAGAAGAGCTAAATGAATTCCCCGTTTCATCCTTGCCTAAGCCTGTAGCAATTCACTGATAAGGCTATATCCTTCCGGCATTTGTCAGAAAATCTGCCGGGTCGTATAGAATCCTGACATTTCATTGCAATAAGAATAGCCTGATTTGACACGAATAGATTCATTTTTCGTGTTAAATGCCCCGAAACACTCCTTACTCTCCACTTATAACAAGACTGGCACAGTTATTGCAGTTCTCTGAAAAAGAGGTTGTGAAATACGCCCTCATATTTATGGGCCGGTTCGAATTTGCCTGTTTTGGGCTGAGGGCGAAGTTGAAAGCTATGGCGGCAGAAGAACAAAAAGATGTTCTCGATGAAGATAGTACTTCCGAGGTGCTGTCGGACGGCGAAATATTTACAGATGAAGCTCCTAAAGAGAGCCTTAAGTCCGATATCGATCAATCGGGTTTAGGTATCCATGAGGAGTTTTCTGAGTATGAGCTTTTTGCCGGCGATGAGGATTTCTATAAACTCCTTGCAGAGTCCTCTCGGGAGACGCCAGTCGAAAAGCCTGTCGGCGAACGCCAGTGGCTACAAAGATTGAACCAGTATAAGCATCAACGTTTTTCAACCCTTCAGAAAATTCTTGCCGTCAGTATTATTGCTATCGTATCGATGCTTCTATATGTATTGTTTAAATCTCCCTCAGGATCCGTTGCCGGCTCGGCGTCAAGTCCTGCCGGCCAGTCGGGGCAGCCGGCCCGGCAAACGCCCAGTTCCAGTCCATCTGTTACCGGTTCCGAACAGGTAATGCAGGCTGGAATTGATGGGTCAGAGCTTGTGCTTTCACCAACACAGCCGCTTTCCTTAAAAGTTGCCCGTAACTTTTATCTGCAAAAGGAATACGACAAGGCTTTTGCCGCCTATAACGAGCTTCGCCAGGCTCTCCCGGCGGGCGAGGAGCTGCTCAAAGATTTTCTTCAGTTGAAAATGGCTTTATGTGCGAAACAAGTCGCCGATTTCGAACAGGCGAGCCGTTTGTTGACAATGGTCTCTCAGAGCCGTTCGCCCGCTGTCAGGATAGTGGCTAATTATCATCTCAGCTTGCTTGAAATACAAAGGAAACGATACTTAAGGGCCAGAACCAGGGCTTATAACACGATTGCTTTAATCAAGGCGGTTGACTTCGATGATGACTGGGCATTGTCGTTCGAATGCGATTGTTCGTTTCTGGTCGCCGAATGTCTGAGTCGGCATATTCTTCTACTTAGCAGCATCGATACGGATATTCCCGGTGATTTATGGGGCAAGCCCACGGTATCTTCGGACCCCTTTGACAACTTGAATGAGGCTGAACTGCGCAGATTACTGAATTCCGGCTCGGATCACCTGGGCAGGGGATTGCTCGATCCTGAGATTCGGAAACTCGAAGAGCAGGGGGGACTGCCTCGCTGGTCCGTAACCTCTTATGGGGCGCCGGTTGAGGAGCTGCTGGCGAAATTCGCTGCCGGCGCAAAGCTTGACTTACATTGGGCTTTCAACGGTGCTTTGGGATTGGATTCGGGAGAAGGCGCTCTGCGGCAAAGGCCGGTCAGTTTGTATCTGCCGGCAGCGACATCGCAGCAGATTGTCCTTACAGCAGCAGGTTGTGCCGGGTTGCTGGCATGTACGGAAGGAGAGCCCGGTCGGCAGAAAGTGACTATTTACGACCCGGCCGAATATTCGTCTTTACGCCAGCACATATCTTTTCTGAGTCAGCAGGCTATTTCGCTTTGGCAAAAATTCGTGCTGACGTTTTACAGCGACCAGCGGCTGGGCAACGCTCATTTTTTAATGGGACTCCTGCAATCTCAGATAGAGCTGCCGATCGAGGCGATTGCGGAATATAAATTAGTGGCTAATCGTTTTTCGCAAATGTCGCTGGCGCCGTTTGCTTTATTGCATTCGAGCAAATTGAAGGCGTCTCTGCGTGACTATCCGGGCGCCCGAGAGGATTTGAAGCAGCTTATCGAGCAGTATCCTGATGTCGAGATTTACGGGCAGGCTTATCTGCGTCTGGCGGATGCCACAATGGAAGCGGGGCTTAACGCCAAAGCCGCACAGTTGTATCGGAGGGTATATAATTTTGGCTTGTCCGTCGAATCGAAGGCTGCTTCCGCCATTGGAGCCGCCGGGTGTCTGTATGAGACAAAAGCGTATGAAGAAGCGGCGAAATGGCTGACTCGATACATCGATTTAGCCGGAAACGACGAAAACAACAACTTGTACCTGGCCTATTTTCTGCTCGGTCAGTCCAACCTGGCGCTGGGAAAATATCAGCAGGCCTGTGATGCGTTTATGTATGCACTTGAAGAGCAGAGTTCGAGGGAGCAATATGTCGAGGCGATCGCATCGCTGGTGAAAGGTCACATAGAACAGGAGCATTTCGTCGAGGCGCTTGATACGCTGGAGAGCGTACGTTTGGTTGCATTGTCAGAGGAACAATCCGTAGAAATGTTACTGCTCAAATGCAGAATTTTCCGGATGCTGGGTCTTCTTGATAAGGCTATTGTTTCTCTGCGTGACAGGGCGGAATATATTTCCGATTCGCAGTTGAACGCGGAAATTTCCTTTGAACTCGCTCAGTGCCATATTGCAAAAGGTAATCTGGAAAGCGCCCGCAGCGGTTTAAGTGAAATTCTCGGTGCCGTCGAAGCCGGACCTTTGGCGCAACAAACTGCGATGGAGCTGGCCGATGTATGTCTAAAAATCGGACGAGGTTCGCAAGCCGTCTCGGTTTGTCTGCAGCTTCTGGAGTCGGATGTGTCCGAGCTGAAAAAACAGGAAATCCTGAGAATGCTTGCTGCAGCTTATAATCAACTGAAAAATTACAACAAAGCGACATTAGCTCTTTCAGGTCAATGGAAGTGAAAATGAAAAACAGCAATACGAAATACAATTATGACTCACAGCTCAAAAGTTCCACATCTTTGAGTTTCAAGTTATACTTTTATATTGCTTGCTTTACGTTTTTGTCTTTCCGTCTCTTAACATCTCTTACGGGTACTGCCTATGCGAATTCCGCCGCCGGGGATGGTCGGAAATTATCGCAGAGCAGCGTTATAACTTCGAGAGATCCGAAGAATATCAGCGGACTCGAATTGCTGCGGGCTGAGATTAGTATTGCTAAAGGTCAAAACGATACGAAAAGCATGGACCAGCTCAAGCAAATCATCGAACAAATTCGCTCCGTAGAGTTTGGGTCGCAAAAGCAAGCCCCACAGCCGGTCGTTATCCCTGAAAAAGCCCCGGCGATCGAACCCAACGAAACTGTATCCGAAATACCGGTACAGAAGGAAGAAGTGAAACAAGAAGCCAAACCCAAGCTGCCATACGAGCCGATAACCGACGAGACGTTGCAAATGCTCATAAATCTGGCGCAAGATCCGGAGAAACTGGATAATCCTCTTGAACTGGGAGAGATTGTGTTTGTCAGTGGAAACGTAAAAGAAGCTTCGATGTTTTACTCCGAAGCGCTGAAGCGTAAAGATCCGAATGACGTCAGCGTCTCCTTGGACAGGGCCTGGATATTGTTTCAAATAGGCAACAGCCTGCGAAACGATGATCTGCCGGCGGCGGCGAAGATGTATCAACAGCTTCTTACGGAATATCCGAATTCACCATGGGCGGATTTGGCCAAAGCCCGGAGTAATTTAATCGCCTGGTACTTGAAAAACGAACCCGTTAAGTTGATTGCCGAAGTAAAGCGTGCCGGAAGTGAACAAAACAACATTAGATGAGAGAAGCATGGGTAAACAGGAAGATATTGCGAACGTACTTATAGTCGATAACGATCCCGAGCTGGCTCGATTTATGCTTGAGATTCTGGCCCGCAAGGGAATCCGCGGACATCTTGTCGACAAGAAAGAAAAAGCGATTGACTTTATCAGCAAGGGCAGTTGCGATTTCGTTTTTACCAGTGACACGATAAACCCCCGGCCGGACCTGCCCGGTCGGAGGCAAGATGGTTTTGAGCTGTTGTGTAAAGTCAGGGAGAATTGGCCCGAACTGCCGGTCGTTATGATAAGCAAAGCCCAAAAACCGGACCCGCAAAATCAAACTGTAAGGACCGCGGTCAGAGCTGTCCGCCAGGGCTGTTGTGATTTTCTGATCAAGCCGCTGGACAGCGAAAAAATAGAAACGCTGCTGGATACCTTTCTGCCTAACCATAGTGTCTCAACAGCAGCTTTGGCTAATGAGGACACCCACTGCCTGTACCGGATTGTGGGCAGCAGTGCCAACCTCATTCAGGTCGTCGAGTTTGCCAGGAAAATCGCTCCGACTTCGGCGCCGGTTTTAATAAACGGTGAGAGCGGGACAGGCAAGGAGCTGATCGCTTATCTTATCCATCACAGAAGCAGAAGATCTCAGGGACCATATATCAAAGTCAATTGTGCCGCGTTAAGTGATTCGCTTCTTGAAAGCGAGCTTTTCGGCCATGAAAAAGGCGCTTTTACAGGTGCCTACACGAAGCGCAAAGGCCGATTCGAAATGGCTCATGGCGGAACACTTCTACTGGATGAGATTGCCGAAACACCAATAAGGTTTCAGGCCAAACTGTTACGAGTGCTCGAACAGCAGGATTTTGAACGTGTCGGCGGAAATGAAAGTGTCAGTGTCGATGTTCGAATAATAAGTACGACGAATAAGGATCTTTTGCAGGAAGTACAACGGGGCAGGTTCCGTCAGGACCTTTATTACCGGTTAAGCGGGGCGAGATTAGTTCTCGGTCCTCTGAGGGAACGTAAGGACGACCTACCCGACCTTGTATGGTATTTTGTTAACCTTTATGCCCGGGAAGTACCGCGTCATATCATTAAGCTCGATCCTGCGATGATGGACATATTTGCCAGGTATGACTGGCCCGGCAACGTCCGGCAGTTGTGCAACGTCGTGCGAACATCGCTGACGTTGGGAGTCGGGCCAATCCTGTCGTTGGCGGATGTTTCCTGGCTCTTTGACGAATTACAGCCACTTCCGCAGGAAGATTACAGCGATTATGGTTCGTCCCGTGTAAATAATATGTCGTCCGATATTTCCGGTGCGCGATGCGATGCGGGATTGGCGGGAGTACCACTTGAGCAGGTGGAAAAACGGGCGATTTTGGATACGTTGCGCCAGACCGGAGGTAACCAGACGAAGGCCGCAAAGGTATTGGGAATCAGCGACCGAACGTTGCGAGATAGAATCCACCGATACAGGCGAGAGGGCTGTATGCAGTTGGCATGATTATAATTTTGTGTAATAAATGATTGAGGCGAAAAATGGCAGATGCGGATGATATAAAAGAACAGGAAGAACAGGAAGAGCAAAAAGATCCGAAGGCCGAAAAGAGCGACAAAAAGTCCTTAATCGCACGATTCCTGCCGTGGATAATAATATTTGTAGTGGTTTTAATTTGTGCCGGTGCCGGTTTGAGCGTCGGTCGATTGTTTGCCGGCTCACGCACACCCGAAGCAGACGAGTCCGGCTCAAAGTCCGGTGCATCAGCCCAGACAGAGGATCTCAAAGCGGACAATGATTCGGCAGATGGCTCTGCTAAAGTTTGGTATTATTATTTAGATCCCGTTGTTGCGAATCTGGACGAGCCCAGTGTAACACGTTACGTTCGGGCGTCTTTAACACTTGAGATGAGTGCCGATATGGATGTAAAAAAAGGCACCGCCTTTCTTGATGAGAAAAAACCCATCTTGATAAACTGGCTTACCGTATATCTTTCAAGCCTGAGCCTTGAGGATGTCAGGGGTGATAAGAATCTCAGAAGTATTCAGTCGCACGTACGCGATGCTTTTAACGAAGAGCTTTTTCCTGATTCCAAGTCACAAATCAAGCAGGTCCTGATTAAGGAATTCCCGATCCAATGAGTGGCATAGTAACGAAAAGTTTGAGCAGAGAAAAGATACAGCAGCTTCTCATGGCCATCGGCTCTGAGTCGAAGGAAGATGTCGCTCAAGTAGATGCTACTCAGTACAATTGGCAGGAGCCTCATTACTTCAATAAAGAACAATTTGTGAAGCTCGACTATTTCACAGATGCAGTGGCTTTAGGGGTGGCTCAAAAATTTGCCAAGTTATGCCGGAGTGAGTTCAATGCAACAATTTCTTCGACCACTCAGCACTATGCGGATGAAATTCTTAGTCAGCTCTCAGATAGTGAACAGATGGATTATTATCTGCCCTTTGGCGCCGATAAGGAGCATTTGTGCGGTCTTGTTGGCATGCCAGAGCAAACCGCATTTACCTGGGCGACACGACTGCTCGGTGATTCCGAATCCGAAAAGGATCCGGGCAGCGATTTATCGCCGTTGGAAGAATCACTTTTACTGGATCTGGCCTCTGCTCTGGTTGAAGTATTTTCCGGCTCCGATAAAGCTTTAGCTTTCCAACCGGCACAAAACATTGTCAGAGGGCAATGGCCCCTTGATCTGGGAGGTACGGATGAAATCTGCAAAATCTCCTTTGATGTTAAGGATGCTGATTCGGAAAAGGGTTCTGAAGCTTACTTTTTGATACTGTGTAGTGAGCTGACGCCCGTGACTGGAAAAACGGCCCGGGATTCCGGTGAGTCTTCTTCTGAGGATGATTCGAAATTAATTCTTGGGCATTTGCAGGAAATACCGGTTTTCATTACGGGTCAACTGGCTTCTGCCGTGTTTAGCTTTGAAGAACTAATGAATCTTCAGGCGGACGATATACTTTTACTGGATAAGAGAATCGATCAGCCGGTTGAATTGATTGTAGACGGCCGGACGGTTTATTATGGCCGGCCTGTAAAATCGGGCGGCAAGTATGCTGTCACGATTACGACTACAGCGACGGCTGTTGGAGATACCGCCTAAAACATTAACACGAGAAATTGATTGGAAGGATATAGAGATATGGCAGATGCAGCTAATGCCGTAGAAGAAAAACAAGATCTGCAGGAAGATACGTCGCAACAAGACGATAAAACGCAGGCGCAATCAGTCGAATTTCCCGAAGCTGTTGGAACCGAGGCTACAACCGGTGCCGGAAGTATCGATGTCTTATTGGCTATGGACGTTTCCGTTACGGTCGTTATCGGCCAGACTGAGTTGCCGGTTAAGCGGCTTTTACAGCTTGGGTCCGGCTCGGTATTAGAGCTCGACAAATCTATCGATGAGCCGGCGGACTTGTATCTCAGGGACACTAAGTTTGCTACCGGAAATGTAGTGGTGGTGGACGGCCGGTTTGCTATCAGGATAAAGCAGGTTCTCGGCCTCAATGATTCTGCAGCCGGGGCTGTCGAGGCGTGAGTTTAAGAAGGAATTTTGATGACAGGACATGGACAAACAAATTTACAGGGATCCCCCGAGTCGAATAGCCTCGACACGCCCCTGGCGTCCTATAGCAATATTATCTTGGTTGTTGGCCTGGTTGCGATCCTTGCTACCCTTATAATTCCTTTGCCTACGCTGGTTTTGGATATGTTTCTGGCTTGTAGTATCTCGCTGGCTTTGGCTGTTTTGATCGTGACCCTGTCGTCGAAAGAGGCGCTCGATTTGTCGACGTTTCCTTCACTGCTCCTTTTCGTAACGTTGTTTAGACTCTCCCTTAACGTTGCCTCGACGAGATTGATCCTTCTGCATGGAAATGCCGGAAAAATCATTGAGACCTTTGGCGGTTTTGTTGCCGGCGGCAGTTTTGTGGTGGGCCTGGTCATTTTCCTGATCCTTGTTGTGATCCAGTTCATTGTTATTACGAAAGGTGCTGAGCGAATCAGCGAAGTATCCGCCCGTTTTACCCTTGATGCAATGCCCGGCAAACAAATGGCCGTTGATGCGGACCTCAACGCCGGGACTATTACCGAGACGCAGGCCAATGATCGCCGGGCAAAAATCATAAAAGAGAGCGAGTTCTACGGTGCGATGGATGGTGCCAGTAAATTTATACGCGGCGATGCCAAGGCCGGGCTGATCATCACAGCGGTCAATATAATCGGCGGTATAGCGATGGGATATTCGCGCGGTATTTCGATCGCGGGCGCCGTTAGGACTTATTCCATTCTTTCCATCGGGGATGGACTCGTCAGCCAGATCCCGTCGGTCATCATTGCAGTTAGCTCGGGATTCCTGGTTACAAAAATATCTTCACGATACAGCGTCGGCGAGGATTTATCCAGGCAGTTTCTCAAAACGAGCCAGCCCTTGATTATGGCGGCTGTCATTATCGCATCGATGGCATTCGTACCCGGCCTGCCTAAGATTCCTTTTTTAATGTTGGGTATTGGAGCTGCCCTGCTTGGACGCGCGGTGGCGAAATCCGAAAAGGGCCACAAGCAGAAACACAGTGTCTCTCCCCAGGCAAAGGCCGAGAAACAGCCGGTCGAAGAGCTGCTGGACGTCGACCGGGTTTCCGTACAGGTCGGCGTGCGGTTAATTAGTATGGTTGACCCTCGCAAAGACAGCACTATCTTTGAGCGCATCGGGGCATTGCGGAGAAAGTTTGCACAGCAGCTCGGCGTCATTATTCCTCTGGTCCGGTTGCGTGACAATATTAATATCGAGCCGACTGCTTATGAGATTCGAATTGCAGATCTGCCGGTAGCGAAGGGGCGATTGGAACCTGAGATGTTCCTTGCTATGGATCCGGGCACCGTCCAAACCAAAGTCGAGGGCATTGAAACCACCGAACCCGTTTACGGACTGCCTGCTTTGTGGATTACATCGGCCAATAAGGAAAAGGCCGAGCTAAACGGATATTCCGTTATCGATCCGGAGTCGGTGTTTATTACGCACTTATCCGAAACAATACGAAAACACGCCGGCGATTTATTGACCCGTGAAGATGTGCAGCTTCTGATTGACAGACTTCGTAAGACGCAGCCGTCATTGGTCGGAGAAGTTATTGGAGCCGACCGGGAAGTGTCTATTGGATTGCTTCAACGTGTGCTTAAAAATCTCATAAATGATGGAATACCGATTCGTGAATTAACCGCTATTCTTGAATCGCTGGGAGAACACTCTTCAAAAACCAAAAACACCGCCGTCCTGACGGAGATGGTTCGTAAACGCCTGAGCAGGACTATTACCGAGCAGTGTAAGAACGATGACGGCAGGATTTTAGCTATAACGCTGGATCCCGCACTCGAGCATCAGGCGACTTCGACCCTGCAGCAGGATGCGGATGGAATAAACATGGCTTTACCGACCGAGATAACAATGGATATAAGCAGGCAAGCCGCACAGGCCTGGAAGGGGGCAATGGATAAAGGTCACGATAAGGTGGTTTTGGTGTGTGATGCGAGGTTGCGCTCGCCGTTGGCGGTAATGTTATCGCGAACGGTGCCGATGCTGCCGGTCATTGCGTATGACGAAGTTGTTCTTGGAACCGATTTGGAACCGATAGAAACAATATCCATCCGGCAGACCGACTCGATAGAGCCAAAGGAGCGGGAACTTGCCACGGTTCCGAGGTGATGTTTTATGCGTGAGATAAATGCAATATGATATACGCAACAGGAAATACGAGATAATTATGCCGTTACACGTTAGATCAATTGCAGTAAGCATTGCAGTGATATTTTTTTTCGTCTTGAGCTTAGTCGGATGGATTTGCGGCCTGTCACCGTTTGTCTGCTGTAAGAGGGCGCTGGTAGGGGCTGCGCTTGCATATATAGCGGGAGGTTGGGCTGTAAAAGCGATAAACGCTATTTTGATCAATGCGATGATTGCAAACCAGATGGACCGACAAAAGGGTTCCGGTTTTGCGGCGAATCCAAAAATAAACTCCAAGGGAATGGGCAGTGGCGGTACAGACTACTAAAATTAGTGAAGATCAGTTTACCGGGAAGAGCCGAAAGCATCTGAATAGTGTTGCTCTGCGCGCTTACACTGTCCAAAAAAGGCCTGTCCAGGGGCAAATCGAGGACGAACAGATAGCTGAGCTTTTGCCAATGGTTCACAAGATAGCCAGGCAGGTAGTGACGTATCTGAAGCCGCCATTATCGTTTGAAGATATGATCTCCGCGGGAACTGTCGGGCTTGTTAGGGCCGCCCGCGATTTCGATCCTTCTCACCGTACTAAATTCAAAACATACGCTTATATCAGGATCAAAGGTGCTATTCTCGATGAGCTGAGAGGCTGGTCCTTTATGCCTGATAACTTGAGAAAACGGATTCGCGCCGCCGAGCAGCTCAGCCGGAAAATCACCGAGCAGACAGGAACCGCTCCGAACGATACCGAATTGGCTGAAAGACTTGGGATAACAGTTGAGGAGCTTTACGAAACGTTCGAAAACGCCCGGGCGCAGCATTTTATCTCGCTCGACGGCATTGGCGAGGATACACCCGTACTGAGTAATTGTTTGGCGACGGCACATTCGGCCGCTCCTGAAGAAAAAGTCGAACGGGAAGAGCTTATAGATAAGTTAGCAGAAGCGATACGGCAATTGTCCGAAAGACAACGGCAGGTGATTCCGCTTTATTACCAGCAACAACTGACAATGAAACAAATCGCTGAAATTTTAGAAATTACCGAGTCACGTGTCAGCCAACTGCACGCAAGTGCTTTATTTAACTTGTCAGTAAAATTAAGGCAGTGGAAAGATGGCAGATTATGATTCAAATCTGATAAAGCCGGTGGACGGTTTGAAGAATATCACCGGTTTGGATTCTGTAAAACACCGTGAAGAAAGAAAACGCCGGCAGCAATTACATCATGAAAATGAGGAAAAAGACGAGGCCGCCGGGGAAGAAGAAACTCCGCCGGAAGAGCGGACCACCGATAACAAACGTGATATTAACTCCGACGGTATCGGGATCGATTACTGTGCTTGACTACAAGCGTGTATGAA
>SDBT01004472.1_pt1 | contig 23724 bp, 17 predicted proteins | sample 2277101 | NCBI WGS metagenome assembly SDBT01 (sample SAMN10404973, study PRJNA504765) | marine sediment metagenome | isolation source: marine sediment core GS10_PC15, 103 cmbsf | place: Arctic Ocean: Southern Knipovich Ridge | collected 2010 | reverse complement strand
GGAGCTGCCCGGATAGAGCTTCTCCTTCGAGAGATAGTAGCAGTAGGAACAGTCAAGGTTGCAGATCGCCCCCCGCGGCTTGAGCATTACCTGGTAGGCGAATGGTTGTGCGGGTTCCGTCCCCGTGTTCATCCCCACGACTGGTTTTTCCCCGAATTGAAGGTGCAAACAGGTGTTTCGGGCAGAATAGACTACCAATAACCGGTATGATAGGTTCGTCTGCGGGACTTGAGATCTCTGTCCAGTCATCGTGGATCCTTGCCAGGCTTCGATACATACCGGGTGATATCGACCAATCCCGGAGAACCTGTCGAAGTAACCGAAAGACTTTTACATAGCGCACGAAAGGGAACAGTGGCCACGGTAGCGGAACAACTGGTGGAATCTCTGCGGGAGGTGGGTGTCCGCCATGTGTTCGGGGTACCGAGTGGTAACTGGATCGATTACATGGAAGCCATCCGCGAGCTCGATGGCCTCGATTTCGTCCTGGTCGCTCATGAAGGCACCGGCGGCGTCATGGCGGATGTGTGCGGGAGGATCACCGGAGCGCCGGGTGCCTGCTTCGGGACCTTCGGACCAGGTGCCACGAACCTCGCGACCGGTGTGGGGGGCGCCCTGCTCGACCGTTCCCCGATGCTGGCGTTCACCGACGAGATGCCCGACCACCTGCTCGGCCGTCGGGTCCAGATGAACATCGACCACCAGGCCCTCTTCAGGCCCATCACCAAACAGACCACGCGTCTGCAGACCGACCGGGTCTCCGAAACCGTGTACAGTGCCGCAAGCCTCGCGCAGGCCGAAGTCCCCGGTCCGGTTCACATCGGCCTCCCTGCCGGAATGGCCTCGCTTGACGCGACAGGGGAAGATGCGCAGTTCCGCTCTGCTGAACCGGTGCCACCACCGGCACCGGATATCCTGGACAGGATGGCGGAGTTGTACCGACAGGCGCGAAAACCCCTCCTCGCTGTCGGGTTGAGCGCCACCCGCTTTGAGATCCGTTCCCTGATACTGAAGATCGCCGAAGAGGGTCACCTGCCGGTCGTGCTCACGCCGATGGCCAAGGGTATGATGCCCGAAGATCATCCCTCCTATACCGGGGTACTCTTCCATGCCCTGAGTGATGAGGTAGCCGCGACCCACCAGCAGGCCGACCTGATCATCGGGATCGGGTATGATCCGGTTGAGTACAGCTACGAAGAGTGGCTTCCCGATGTTCCCCTGATACACATCGACACTACCGGAGCGGACATCGACACATCGGTTCACAATCTGGCCTGTGATGTCGTTGGTGATATGCAGCCGGCACTGGAGAGACTCGCGGGCCTCAACCTGACACACACCGACTGGGATTTCGACGCTCTCGCCGAGCGGAGGAGTGACATGTTCCGGCGTCTGGAGTCGGACCCGGGCGCCTTCGGACCGCTCGCCGCACTGGGGATCCTGCGCGAGGTCCTCCCCGACGAGGGTGTCATGGCATGCGATGTCGGCGCCCACACCCACCTGATCGGTCAGATGTGGCCCACACCGGCACCCGGTCTGCAATTGATGACCAACGGCTGGTCATCGATGGGGTTCGGTATCCCTGCGGCCATAGCGGCCGGACTGTGCCTTCCCGACCGGCCGGTGTGCGCCGTCGTCGGCGATGGCGGGTTCCTGATGTCGGCCGGTGAGATGGACACGGCGGCACGTCTCGGCCTCAACGTCGTCTTCGTTCTGCTGACCGACCGGTCCCTGTCACTGATCCGTATCAAACAGCAACAGAAGGAATACGGGATCTACGGCACGCCGATCCGTACCGGTGGTCACGGCCTGGGTAAGACCTTCCTCGGTGTGCCGGTGTATGAAACGGCGGATCCACACGAGTACCGCGCGGCACTCGAACAGGCTTTTACCGCCGACGGCCCCGTCATCGTTGAGGCCGTTATCGACGGCAGTGAATATGACGATCTGGTGCTGAAAGAGAATCAATAGCGCATATCACGGGTGATAATCACCGGGACTCTTCACCTCTGTTCAAGAATCTGAATCCCCGACCTCTTCCCCTTCCGGATCCCCGGCCACCGCCACGACCGAAGCCGCGACCCAACCCTCTTCCCAGACCCCTGCGCGGGCCCGGATCGACGTATCCCGGCTCATCGTACCCTTCGCAGTAACCGGCACGGCGGCCGGTCCTCTCTCCGCTGCCTTCGGGTCCTGTTCTGTCTCCACCTGGCATCGTACGTACCTCCTTTTATCAGTCTTCCGTTTATCAATCTTCCGTCTCTTCCTCTGCCCGACCCTTATCGCGGGCCTCCAGGAGCTTTCCGATCTCATCACGAGTTCGGCTCAGATCCTTGATCCAGACATCAAGTGCCAGAAGCCCATCTTCGGTTATGCCGTATACGCGCCTCCGGGGGCCGAGACTCTCTTCCCCCCATTGGGAGGAGACCAGACCATCCGCCTCCATCTCCCTCAGGGCGCGATATATGAGACTTGGATCCAGATAATCCAGATCGAAACCGAATTCATCCAGCCCGCTTAAAAGGTTGTAGCCGTGATCCTCTCCGCGCTGAAGCAGTGTGAGCAGGCAGGGCCGCAGAAAGCTCATGACCCGCCGCGGTCGCCCCCCTCCTCCTCGACCGCCGCCACGACCGCTACCTCCGCCGCGACCGCTGCCTCCGCCGCGGCCGCCTCCGCCGCGGCCTCCACCGCCGCCTTTACCGCTGCCTCCACCTTTACCGCTGCCTCCGCCTTTACCGCCACCGCCGCCTTTACCGCTGCCACCGCCTTTGCCGCTGCCTCCGCCTTTACCGCCACCGCCGCCTTTGCCGCTGCCACCGCCTCGACCGCCTGCTTCAGGAACCATTACAATCTCTCCTCCTCATCTCGCTCTTACCTCGTTCTTGTCTGTCTCGGACTATCTGCTTCCCATCCCTGCCCTTTGCGTAATGTCTGCTTCAGGCAGAGACAGTCGCTGATTCCGGATCGATGAAATATCTATAGACTAATATACTATTGACTAAGTGTCATTAGTCAAGCGTTTTTTTTGTGAATTCCCCGATTGCGTATCCACCTTCAGTTCACTGCGGAAATGCCCCCGCTGAATTATCGGACAGGGACTCCCGGATAATGGTATATGTAACAATGACGGTCAGGATATCTCCCAACCGGTGTTGCAGGTTGGATTGGAAGCGGGAGCCCTCTACGTTATATACCGTCAAGATTACCTGGAAGGAGCATTGGCGAACGACAAGTCTCACAGGTGCCAGTTACATCCGGCTATTAAATTCCATGTTCCGGATTCCCGGGTGCTGATTGGGAGGATGCTCCGCACGTTTGGGGGCATCTCATCCAGGTGGTATCTATTGTTCTCCCCCTTTGCCTTTGCCCTCGCCTGGCTGGCGGTTCTGCTAATAGTGCTCTGATTCGGAACTCAATTTCGAGGACCCTGCTCCCCGTTTCCCGTGCCGGGGAGACTCTCAATCAAGTAAGTAGGCTCAAGATTCCGAATTAATCTGCAACAGGCTGTAATCCCCCATATTTCGAGAAAACCGCCTCTGTAACTTATTCATGTAATAATAGATACGACGCTCATATCGTAACTCCGAAGAACGAGAGGATCAGCGTCATCACTTAGAAAAAGGGGCGCCGGTCGAGCCGGCGCCCCTCCAAAGGGAAGCAGTCTATAATCTCTCTACTTCCTGTCTGACCGATACTGACTTTGACTTCAGTTGCCGGAGCGGATGTTCAGCCGCTTCGTGGCGGTACCTCCCTGCTGTGAGGTGATGGTGAACTCGACCCAGCCACTGTTGCCGGACATCTTCACCAGATACCGGAAGGTCTGGCTGCCGTGCCCCTGCAGACGGAACTCCGGATCCTCGGCCCCCACAACATTACCGCGGGTGCGCCGATCGTCAGGATCTATGATCGTCGATCCCTCAGGGATCTCCACCCGGGTGATGCTGCCGGAGGAAGAGAAGGTGAGCTTGTCCTGCTCGACCCATCCGCGCTCCAGATCCCGGTCGGAAATGGTCGGATAGGTCCGGTCGTTCTTCACCGTGACGTCTACCCAGAACAGGTCACCCGTGGACGGGGTCACCTTGATGTCCTCCATCTCGACCTTCGGGAACTGACTGGCGCAGTAGAGCACGAACTGCGAGTTCCGGAATGCCTCCGACTCGATGTAACGAGCCGGCGGTGTACGGCCGATGTGCTTGCGCATCGTCCCGCCGATCCAGATCTCACCCAGGTCAGGATGGTCGAACCTGTGCGGTATGACCCATCCTTCACCGGTGAGCTCGATATCGAGCCAGAGCATCCGCTCGTCCTGATCCACCCGGCCATCACCGTTCATGTCACCATCCGAATGGGAGCCCCACAGCTCGATCAGATAGCCATAGGCTCCTGTCGAGAAGTAGGTGTTCGACTGCGCCTGTCCCGATCCGGGAGGCCCTGCCATGGTCGGCCGGTAATTCTTCATGATCCGGGTGCCCATGGTGACGATCTCGGTCTGGACGGCCATGTCGTGCCGGTAATCGGGCGCAACGGTGCGGTCGAAGTACTGCGCGTACTGATTCTCCTCGCGCAACAGGGCCAGCCGCTGCTCAGGGGTGAGAGCCTGGAAACCACGGCCCTGTCTAAACTGACCACCTCCCCCGCCCCTCCCGGCAGCAGAAGCCGCGCCTTCGACCTCCCACGGAACCGAGAACATGATCAGTCTGCCGGTGTTGTGGTAATGGAAGCCGGCAAAGATATTCTCGTGGGTGCGCTGGAACTCGAACGCGTTCCGGACCTCAACTTCAGACATCGGGTAGGGCCAGCCCGCTCCGAGATTCCACCCGTAGGGGTAGTTCCGGTTCGGGTCGGGACCGCCGATGTCATCTTCGTTGATCCGGCCGTCACCATCGTTGTCGAACCCTTCCCTGCCGAGGGAACGGAAACGCATCACGTTCTCGTTCGGAGAGTCGATGGGGATGAACCGTCGACCGTCGACGGAGAGCTTCAGATCACCGGTCGGATCTTCGATGTACATCGACGAGAGTTCGCCGTCGCCGTCCACATCCTCGTTCTGATCCTCATCGTAGAGACCATCGCCGTCATTATCCTCCGGACGGTACGGCTCACGTGGATCGTTCTCGGTGTTGGGCCACATGACGTACGAGTCATTGGCGTCCACATTGAGGCCGGGAAGGATGTAGAAGGTGGTGGTATTCATCATGTTGTAGATGTAGGGGTCGTAGTCGTATCTGGTAAGCAGATACCACGCCAGATAGAGGGAACAGGTGATCCCGTTCACCTCGTTGCCGTGTATCGCTCCGTCCACCCACATCGCTGTCTTGGTGTCATGAGCACCGGTCTCCTTCGCCGTGATGGTCAGCAGAAACTGGTCCCGCCCCATCCGGCTCTTGCCGATGCTCTCGATGTCGCACAGTTGAGAGTACTGGGTCTGAAGATCGTGCATGATCTTCGTCCACTCCTCATAGCCGTAGTAACGCTTCCAGCTTATGGGGAAGTCCAGCTCACCGTGATCCCCACCGGGCCGGTCCTGTCTCTTCGACTGTGCAAGTACCGGGTATGACCAGGCTGCCATGAGTACGGCAGCGAGAATCAAAACCGGCACACTCTTCCAGTTCATTCTCGTTTTCATGGTTTTCTCCCGGTTCATCGGAGTGTGATTTCTTTGACATGGGTACCGCCGCGCTGCGAGGTGACGATCACCTTGAGCGGCGAATTACCCTCGATCGCTATCAACCACTTCACTTCACGGGTATTACCCGCCTGTGCTTCAGACTGCCCCCCACCCATCCGGGCCATGAACTGCTGCATCATCTGGGGTGGGATGTTCGGCGGCAGGTTCATCATCATCTGCCGCTGCCCGGCTCCACCGGCGGCGGGAGCTGAACTCTGGATCCCGGGGATCGGCATCACTCCCTCGAGGACACCGATCGACTGGTGCGCCGTTCCCTGCAGGAAGGTCACCCGGTCCCGGTCGCCGACCAGCCAGACCGCGTCGTTGCGGTTACCTGCCAGCCGGGCTCCGCGGGCGACCTGAGTCGCCAGCTGTCCGGTGTTCTCTATCGTGACCGTTACCAGTACTACCTTGTAACTCCCCATGCGCTTACCGCGGCTGATGGTGGCGGTATCGCCCTGATAGGTGACACTCGCCTCGGTGGCGCTGTTGGTCTCATAGAGCACTTCTGCCGTAGCGTCGGTAATCACCACATGCGGCAGCAGATTCGCCTTGAAGAGCTCGAACTGCCAGTGGATGTCACAGACGTGGAGGAGCGCTTCGCCGGGGAAGGCGTTGTTCCGGGAGTTGTACTGCGCGATCCACCCGCCGATCTCGCCATCACCCAGATCGGGGTGGCGGTACCGCTGCCACGGCACGAAGAACGCTCCATCGTTGTGCTCATCCTGGTAGTTGATCATCCAGCGCGCCTGTTGTGCCTGGGCGTCATCTCCGGTGAACTCGGGCATCCCGGGGAAGTCCTTCGACCGGTTCCAGAGCTCTGTGGTCATCGAGTAGGATCCGAACTGCGCGTAGGCCCAGTCGATGAAGATGCCGTACCCGTAGGGACGGTCGGCAGTGTCGTTGTAGGGGTGGGTCCACTCCCGCGGGAGATCGTACCCGCGAGCGCCACCGCCACCGCCGGAGGCCCGTGCAGTCTGCTGACCACCGGGTGCCTGTCGCTGCTGACGCATCTGCTGTTGAGGCGTTCCACCCGGGGGTGTACCACCCGGCCGCATCCGCATACCCTGCTGAGCCGTCCTCTGCTGAGCGGGCTCTTCATCCCACTCCGCCGGGTATTCGGCACCAAGCAGCTGGCAGTACTTCTTTCCCATGACCCGGTCGAAGATGGCCAGGTCCTTCGGATCGATCCGGCTGTCAGGCCAGCGGGCGAAGGGCCGGTAGGTGAATCCACCTGAGGTGTGGAAAGACTGAACCAGCAGGATGTTGGTGTTATTGGTGAAGAACTCGAGGATCGCTCGCGACTCAGGCGCTGAGGCGGCGTAGTAGCCGCTGCCCGCCTTCTCGTTGTCGTCACCGTACCACCCTTCCGGGAAGTTGCGGTTCACGTCGATACCACGCTCGGAATCCTCACCTCTGCGGCCGTCACCGTCGTTGTCCCGGTCTTCCCGGACAACTGAGTAGCGATCCTTGGTGGTCTCGGCACCGCGCGCAAGGCGGACCATCACGCGGGGGTCGACATCATCGATCACGTAGCCCCCCTCGGGATCCTTGTAACGGAACGAGGTGATGTGACCGTCGCCATTCAGGTCGTCGGGTCCGTCCTCGTTGATCCGGCCGTCGTTATCGTCATCATTCATCATCGAGTTCTGACGCTGGGAATTCCCACCCTCGACGCTGTTGTAGACACCGTCGGGATTGACGATCGGACAGATGTAGAAGACGCACTCGTCGATCAGTTCTTTGAGTTCCGCATCGGAACTGTAACCGGTAACGAGCTTGTCGATGATATAGAGACACACTTCGGTACCGGTGTATTCGTTGCCGTGCGTACCACCGTCTATCCACTGACCCGGCTTCCCGTGGTACGACTTCATGGGTGTGACGTTCTGCACGTTCTCCCGACGGGGATTGCGCAGTTCGATGTGGCGGTCGATCGTCGTCCCGGTTCTCATGTTCGAGATAACCAGGACATACATCGTCCGCCCCATGTTGCTCTCACCGATCTCCAGGAGTTCGGTGATGTTCGGGTATGCCCTGGCGACAGCCTGCAGATACTCGACCGTCCCGGTATACCCGTGGTAATCGTCGAATGAAATGGGCACTTTCTGTGCCATGGCATCGGGCGCTGTACCCAGCAGGAACACTGCCAGGATCAGCACTGTGCCGGCCCATTTCCGTGGAGAGAGGATCATAAACATGCCCCCTTCTTGTGAGACTGCTCGGACGTACAGTGTGGATTCGGTCAGACTGCCAATCCTAGCCTGTTCCTGCCGGGATTGGCATCTCTAATCCTGTATACAATCGAGATACATTTCACATCAATTCATCGCTGATATTTACTACCTTCATGAAGTAGCAGGCAGATGTGATGTTCTGGTACGATGACAGGTCAAATCCTGTCGATCACCTGAAAGATCGGATCGGATCCATGAGATGCCCGGAATGCGGCACCGAATACCGCGATGAGTTCACCCACTGTCACGACTGTGACGTCCCGCTGATCTCAGAGGCGGATCATCAGCAGCAACAGGCAGGAAGGGAGTCTGAGCGGGCACAGCACCGGGATATGAAGATCGTACAGGTGTTCGCCGCTCAGGGCCTGGCAGAATCCGACGTGATCCAGTCGATGCTCGAATCGATCGGCATCGAGAGCATGACCCGGGGCCATTCAGTACTGAGCGTTCACCCCTTCACCATGGATGGTATGGGAGAAGTGAGGATCCTCGTGGCCGAACCCGATGCGGAAGTCGCAAGACAGGCTATCAGTGAGTTCCTCAAGGAGGACTCCTGAGGCCGATCGCGTTTCCCGTTTCCGACCAGGCCTGATCAGGGTCAGAGGTCTATTTCGGTACCTATCCCCTGCTCCAGCGCACGTTCGTAGACAAGTTTCGCGGTAGCCGCGTCCTGGATCGCGAGCCCGTTTGATTTGAAGAGCGTGATCTGCTCTCGCGTGGTGCGTCCTTCCTTCATCCCGACCACGACCTCCGCCAGTTCGGCATGGATGTGATCCTCACCTATCACGCCCTCAGAGATCGGGATCATGATATCTCCCGCCTCGTTCAGGCACGCCTCACGTGAATCGGCGATCAGGAGCGATCGCCTGACGATCTCTGAGTCCATCTCCCGCGCACCAGGTGAATGGCTGCCGATCCCGTTGATGTGCGTGCCTTCCTTCACTCGTGAACCATCAAATATCGGTTCGGGGGAGGTGGTGGCCGCGCAGATGATGTCGGCCTCAAGAAGCGCGGCTTCTTCATCCTGGACTTCCACCGGGATCCCGAGTTTGTCACTCATCGCGTTGGCAAAACTGTACGCCGCCTCCGGGAGCACGTCGCAGACCATAGCCCGCGATACGTCCCGCACTTCACATACCGCCCACAGCTGCATACTGGCCTGTACCCCCGCCCCATAGATCGTCACGACCAGCCCTTCATCCTCACGGGCCAGATACCGGGTGGCCAACCCGCTCACGGCACCGGTTCTCACCGCCGTCAGGTATCCGCCGTCCATGATGCACGTCACCTGTCCGGTGGAAGCGTCCTGGAGCAGGACCGTCCCGATGACCACCGGGAGACCGTGCTCGGCGGGATTGTTCTTGTAGACCGTGACCACCTTGCACGCCAGTGCGTTCATCTCCTGCAGGTAAGCGGGCATGTAGAGGGAGAGCCCGTCGGGAGGGGAGATGTTCGTGCGCAGCGGGAGAACCGCCGTACCGTTGGCCATCTCGGTGAACGCCTTCTCGTGGGCTTCGATGCATTCCTTCATCTGGAGGACGGTCTGGACGTCGTTCTGGTTGAGCAGCAGCGGCATAATTCCTCCGTTGTCGGTACCGTCCCGTTCGGCGGAGGGACGGCTGGATGAATTTCTCATACTTCTGCAATTGTAATGTCACGTGAAAAGGCACTAACACAGGCTATTCTCGAACCTGCACCCGCGTCGACCCGGTTTTCATCAATCGCGCGGGATAGATGGTTTGCCTGAATCTGTATGAAGCGGTAGTCTCTGCTCGTGCGGTCAACTTTCCGCTGAACCCGCCAGTCTGTCACCAACAGAGGGATGAGAAATGCCATGAAGAGGATATTTGCTGCCGTTCTCTGTACCGTGTTGTTTGCCGGAGGCACTGCTGCCGGGCAGGACCAGCTGATCGGCGCCCGGTTCCCTTCACTCTCCCCCGACGCGGCACAGATCGCCTTCTCCTATATGGGAGATATCTGGGTGGTCTCCAGTGAAGGTGGAGAGGCCCGGAGGCTCACCAACCACATCGCCTACGAGCGCGAGCCGGTCTGGTCTTCCGATGGCCGGTCGATCGCCTTCACCTCGAACCGCACCGGGAACAACGACATCTTCCTCATTCCGGTGAGCGGCGGAGAACCGGAACAGATCACCTTCCACACCGGGAACGACGTCGCCACCGACTTCTCTCCCGACGGCAGGTGGATCTACTTCACATCCGGCAGAACATCTTCGGCGGGAACCTGGCGGATCCCCGTCGGCGGCGGAAACGCTCTGCCGGTTCTGGAGACTCACTGGAGCAGACCGTACGACGCGAAGGTGCATCCGGGGGGTGACGGCATCCTCTTCTCACTTGGCATGGAAAACGGCTCCAAGTGGCGGCGCGGGTACCGTGGGGCGAACAGCGCGACCATCTGGTACCTGGGAATCGGAGCGGATGAAGCACAGCTCCTGGTACAGGATGAGAGCAATTCCTTCTGGCCCGCCTGGGGGCCCTCGGGGGACCGGATGTACTTCGTCAGTGATCGGGAATTCGGGAACAGCAATATCTGGAGCGCTGCGAGGGATGGCTCAGACCAGAAGCCGGTGACCCGCTTCCGCAGGAACGACATCAGGTGGATGCAGATGGCGAAGAACGCCGCGAAGGCTGTGTATGAAAGGGATTTCGGCATATGGATTACCGACATCGAGAACGGGAGGTCCGAGGCGGTTCGGATAGAAGCCCCGAACGAGTTGAAGGAGAACCGGACCGTCACCCTCACCGATGAATCGATCTCCGAATTCCGGGTATCTCCCGATGGAAAGAAGATCGCGGCTGTCATCCGCGGTGAGATCTTCGTGCTCTCAACCGAAGGGGATTACGCGCGGAACATCACCAACACGGCGTGGCGGGAACGCGACATTGCCTGGAACATGGAGAGCAGTCGGATCATCTACGTCTCCGATCCCGAAGCCAATCCCGATCTCTACAGCGTCTCCGCGCTCGGGGATTCGGAGCCCGAGCGTCTTACCCGGACATCGGAGGATGTACTCCAACCGCAGCTCTCTCCTGATGGTGAGTGGATCGCCTACTATCGCGGCCATCGTCAGATCCGTCTGATCCGGCCCGACGGAAGCGGGGATCGACTCCTGATCGAGGATGACTTCGGCGGCCGGTTCGCGGACGGCTTCTCGTGGTCACCTGACAGCCGCTACGTGGCGGTGGTGCGATCGGGATCGAACACCGACATCTATGCCGTCAGTGTCGAGACCGGCGAGAAGACGATGCTCACCAACACCGCCTATGATGAGGGAAGCCCCGTATGGTCTTCCGACGGCAAGACCCTCTTCTTCGCTTCGAACCGCTCGGGTCACAGTTTCCCCGAGTTCACCGGCCAGGGGGACATCTACCGTCTGCTTCTCGAGCCACGGGCTCCCGAATTCGATGAGGACGAATTCGAGGCGCTCTTCGCCGAGGAAGTTGAGGAAGATGGTGAGGGTGAAGGTAAGAAGGCCGACAAGGGTGATGTCGAGGTCGTCCTCGATCTGGAGGACATCGACCTGCAGACAGAACGGGTGGCCCGCACCCTGGGCAATGAACGGTTCCCGATCGTCTCCCCGAAGGACCCGAACACCGTCTATTTCGTTTCGAACCTCACCGGCAGGAGCCACCTGTGGAAATCCGAGTTCAAGGACGGCAGGTGGGGCGCATACGAAGCCTGGGTTCCACAGGTCTCGAACCCGGGGAACCTCCATTTCGACGCTTCCGGCAGATACCTCTACTACACCAGCGGCGGGCGGATCGGGAGGATCGACACCAACAACGACCGGAACAGCACCATCTCCTTCTCGACCCGGATCGAAGTGGACAGAACCGCTGACTATGCACAGATGCTCAGTGAGGTCTACTACGTCCTCGAACACTATTACTACGATTCCGCACACCACGATATCGACTGGAAGGCGACCTATGAACACTTCCTGCCGGTCCTGCAGCAGGTCAGGGAGGATCAGGACTTCTACAACTACGCGAACGAGATGATCGGCTACCTGAATTCCTCCCACACCGGGATCCGGGCTCCCGGAGGCGGGTTTTCAACACCGAAACCGAGCGCGCACCTGGGTTGTGCCTTCGTCTTCCCGGGTGGCAAGGTGACCATCGGCAGCATTCTGAAGAACGGCCCCCTCTACGCCCACCGGGACAGTATTTCGGTCGGGGACGAGATCGTCGCGATCGACGATGAGCCGGTCTCCACAAATGAGAACATCTGGCTGCTGCTGAACGGCCATGTCGGGCGTCGACTTTACGTCACCGTGAAGAGCCGGCGGAGCGGTGATGAGATGCGTCTGACGGTACGTCCGATCTCGAGCGGAGCCGAACGGAGTCTCAGACAGCGGGAGTGGGTGGAGAGCCGTCGCGAGATCGTGACCAGGGAAACCGGGGACCAGGGCGCCTATATCTACATGTCGGCCATGGGGACAGGGGACCTCAACCGCTTCCTGCTGGAACTCGAGCGGGACGCGGTCCCGCGGGAGGGGCTGATCCTCGACCTGCGTTTCAACATGGGGGGCAACGTCCACGACCGGGTGCTCGATGCCCTGACCAGGCCGGTTTACGCGAAATGGCGGCAGCGGGGCTTGAGCGAGACCCCCCAATCGACGTTCGGATTCGCCGACCGGCCGATTGTGCTGCTTATCAACGAGGTGACCCTGAGTGACGGCGAGATGACCACCAGCGGATTCAAGGCCCTCGACCGCGGTACGGTTGTCGGGAACACCACCTACGGCTGGCTGATCTTTACTACCAGCGCCCGGCTGCTCAACGGAGGTTCCTTTCGTCTCCCCTGGTGGGGCTGTTATACTCTTGAGGGTGAGGATCTGGAAACCAGTGGAGGCGTAACACCTGACATCATGATCATCAACGATCTGAATCACGACCTGAAGGGGGAAGACCCCCAGCTGATGCGCGCGATCCAGATACTGCGGGAGCAGATGGGAGGCCGCTGACAGATGCACCCGCTGGATGACAGCGCGACCCGGCTCACTCCCTATTTGAAGGAGTCGGCGATCGCGACCGAGCAGAAGATCGCCAATCTGCATGTGCAGATCGGCGTCACCGGCTGTGCAATGAGTGTTCTTCTGGTCGTGTTCGACATGCTTCCCCTCATCATGCCGGCATGGCTCTACCTCGGGATCCTTTTCAGCTTCCTCCTGTACGCGATCATCTACAGCTGGTGGGCTCCCTACAGGAGATACCTGCTTGCGCTTTCAGCCGGCGTGATCACGATCCTCGACCTGTTGTTGGCGACCGTTATCATCCTCAATACAGGCGGACTGGTGAGCCCATTCTGGGGACTCTGGGCCGCCGCCGCGCTCAGTTACGTGATCCGGTTCCACTATGGATGGAAGGAGATAACCGCCACCCTGGTACTCTTTCTGGTGACTGTCCTGTTCGTGGAGTCGGCCGCACCCCCCATAATCATACCGGCAAGCAGTACCATCGTCGGACTCGGGTTCTCACTGTTAGGCATCCTCGGCATCGGCCGCATTCTCGTGAACAGCGAGCGTAAGGCGATCCGCAAAGGCCTGGCCGCCGAAGATGAGACGATCCATCGCATCGTCAATACGGTACAGCATGAGGTGAACAACCCCCTGACGATCGCCACCGGGAACCTCGAGTTATTGAGGTTGCAGGAGTCGGGGGAATCCATTGCCGGGCTGGACAAGATCGAAGAAGCGCTCAAACGGATAGGCAAGGCGGTATCACAACTCCGTGAGCTGGAGCTTGACAGGTCAATCAGTGGTGAAGGCCTCCTGGAGCGGTTTCCGCTCCAGGAGGAACAGATGAAGTTGAAACTTGACGAGGCGGACTGATCAGCGCACGTATGCTGCGATGAGCGAGGGCCTGCCGGGGCCGCCGACCGCAGCGACACCCACCACGATCTCGTCGATATCCATATGCGGGAATGTCACCTCGTAATATTCTCTTCCCCTTCGGTCGGTCACCTTTTCAGGCAGCCCCACCCACAGGTACTCTTCCCAGCGCGGCGCTGTCGTTGATCGGAACGCGACGACGTACCCGGTGATCCCCTCTCCCACCGCCGGCATGAACCTGACCTGAGCGTCGTATCCTTCGCCGCGGCCAAGGCCCATCGGTCTCGGAGCCGCCGGCGCCAGAGCGAGCGTGGCCGCGGTGGCCGCCTCGATGCGGGCGTTCCGCATCACGTAGTCCATGTCGAGGCTCTCAAATGTATCGTTGTAGGAGTGCTGGAGGTTGTAGTCCTCGTTCGCCTCCACGAGACGCACGCCCGGGAAGCCTTCCTGGTTGAAAGCGGTGTGGTCGCCACCCCGACCGAAGCGGTCGCGACGGAAGATCAGGTCGATATCCTGCTCCGGCACATACCGCTCGCCGATCATCTCCATGAACCGGGCGATCTGCCGGGAGGGAGAGTCCTCGGGCCCGTCGCTGAACAGACGCACGGTCGTGGGCTTGCTCGGGGCGCCCCCGCCACGAACACTGCTCCCGATCATGTCCATGTTCAGGACAGCCTCGATCTCCTTGCCTTCTGCCTTCATCTTCCGGGCAAGCAGGGACGCGCCCACGAGACCCTGCTCCTCAGCCACGAACCCGACGAATATCAGGGTTTTCGGGAACTCGTACTGTGAGAAAACCCGCGCGCATTCCATCGCCACCGCCACCCCGGTGATATCGTCGTTCACACCGGGCGCCGGCCGGTTCGGATCGCGGCGTCCGTACGTGTCACCCTCACGGACCGGGTCGAGATTGATGGAGTCGTAATGCCCGCTGAGGATGATGTGCTGCTTCGAGAGCTCCGGATGGGTGCCGGGCAGAACCGCCGTGATGTTCTTGAGCACCGTCCCCTCCGGGAGCCTGCCGGGTGTGTCCGCGTCCGACACCCAGGTATCGAGGTAAACCTCGAGTCGGGGAGAGTAGGCCTTCACCTGTTCCATGAGCCAGCGGCGCGCGCCCCCTATCCCACGGGTGTCGCTCTCGGTCTCAGAGAGGGTGTTCCGTGTCTCGAACGACTCCATCCCTTTCAAGATCGTTTCGATGTTTTCCCGGGAGATCTGTTCCACGATCTCCTCGACGAGTGGATCGGTCGCGAACCAGGGCTGCAGGGCGGGATCCTGGCTTCTGGTATTCGAGCATCCCTGAAGGGATCCGCTGAGGCCGATCAGGGCGAGCGCGGCCGTTCCGAGAAAGATGGTGCGGAGAGAGTTCACGATTTCCTCCAGGTTACCGGGTTGTAAAGAATCGGTAGATCGTTGTCTGTCGGTACGTCTCCCCCGGCTTGAGAATCATCGAGGGAAAATGAGCCTTGTTCACCGAATCGGGAAAATGCTGCGCCTCGAGACAGAGTCCGGCGTACTTGCCGAACGCGGTCCCATCCGACCGCTGCAGGGAACCATCAAGGAAATTCCCTGTGTAGAACTGTACCCCCGGTTCGGTGGTGTACATTTCCATTACCCTGCCGCTGCCCGGGTCCTTCAATCTGGCCGCGAATGAGGGAATGCCTTCATTCTCGGAAGGATTCAGAATATAGCAGTGGTCGTACCCCCCGGCGAATTCCTCGCCCCTGACCTGATCGATTCTCGATCCGATCAGGTGAGGCTCAGAAAAGTCCATCATGGTGCCGGCAACATCGGCGAACTCACCGGTCGGGATGAGGGTGTTATCCACGGGCAGGTAGCGATCGGCGTTGAGTGTGAGTTCATGACCAAGGATATCGCCAGAACCGATACCGGCCAGATTGAAGTAACTGTGCTGGGTCAGGTTGACCGGCGTGGCCGCGTCGGTCGTCGCCTGATACTCGATGATGAGTTCGTCATCGTCGCTCAGTATGTAGACCACCTCCACCGAGAGGTTGCCGGGATACCCTTCTTCCTGATCCTTGCTCAGACAGGTGAGCCTCAGCGCCGGTCCCTGCTTCGAGGTGAACGATTCGGCCAGCCAGATCACGGTGTCGAATCCTCTGATCCCGCCATGGAGGTGATTGGGGCCATTATTCGTAGCCAGATGGTACTCCCTGCCATCGAGGGTGAACCTGCCGGCGGCAATGCGATTGCCGACCCGCCCGACCAGAGAGCCGAAGTAGGGATGTCCGTCGAGGTATTTCTCGAGCGAGGAAAACCCCAGCACCACGCTCTCGAACCTGCCGTCACGGTCCGGTACGCGGAGAGATGTGATGATACCACCGTAATTGGTGATCTTTACCTCGAGACCATTCCGGTTGGTCAGGGTGTAGAGGTGAACGCCGTACGGTTCCTGTTCGATGCCCATCTTGACTCCTTGAGCGGTTCCCGGGGATCGTTCAGTTGAACATGAGCTCACCAGCAGACCGGTGGCAAGCAGGAGAAATGAGCAGCGGGTCAGGAAGAGAGCACGTGAACTCGTTTGTGGAGAGGCAGGGGACATGGGACTCCTTCTGGTTCCGGTCCGGGAAGGGATTCAGTCAGAGGCACAATCATACGACTCTTCGTGTGGCTCATTCTGATCTGCGAACCAGGCGTCGAGTTCGGCGAGGAACTGCTCCCGCTCCGCCTCATCGATCAAGGCAACGTCAATCGCGTTGCGGGTCCAGCGGGCGAGAGCGCTGACGTTCGTTCCCCGCTCGGCCACCATCCGGGCCATCTCGCCGGTGAGATCAGGGCCGAAGAAGAGCGCGTCATCAGAGTTGAGCGTGATCTTCACACCCCCCTCTTCCATCTCACAGATCGGATGTGTACCGTAGTTGGGGATATGCCTCAGTCGCTCGTTGGACGTAGGGCAGACTTCAATCACAATATTCCGATCCCGGAGCATCTCCATGGTGCCGGGATCCTGCACGGCGGAGGTCCCGTGTCCGATCTGTGTTGAGCCCACTTCGACAGCGGCCCGCACGTACTCGGGTCCGGCCATTTCCCCGGCATGCATCTTCAGTTTCTTCCCGCATTCCACGACGGGGGCGAAGACATCTGTGAACAACTCCGCGGGCCATCCCGGTTCCGTACCATGCAGGTCGAATCCCGATATGACGGGAGAGTCGAGCAGTTCATCCACCCATCCACCGGTTACCTCGATCCCTTCTTCCCGGTTCAGGCCCGCGATCCATCTGATGATGGTCCCCTGCCCGGCGGCCCGCTCTGCTTCTTCACCCAGCAGATCAAGCACCATCGCGGTCTCGATGTTCGACCGCGTGAAGACGTTCGGGCAGACGTTGACCTCGGCGTACCTGATATTCTGGGCGATCAGCAGGTTGCCGATTTCGGGAATGAGCTCGGCATAGCCTGTCGGGGTGGAAACCCAGGGACCGATGTAGTCCCTGAAGAGCTGGCGAAAGTCGTCCCAGCTGTTGAAGCGGAAATCGGGCTCAAGCCAGTGTGGTGATTCGGGATATTCCTCTCCGGTATGGCGATGGAGAGCCCCTCGCAGCACCTCCCACCCCACCGATGCCTCCAGATGGAGGTGGAGTTCGGCTTTCGGCATCCCGGCGAGATCGATCAAACGGTACTCCTTTCACCACATGGAACGTTTCAGATTAGCGGATATCCCTGAAAGTATAAAAGGGATTTATCGCTTGAGAACTTGCCGTTCCGTATCCCCTGTCTTTCATAGTATCGTAACGTCCTGTTCCACCAGGTACACGAGGCGGATTCCATGGATCTTTCCCTCTATCTCGTGACCGACCGGCCGCTGGCCCGTGGCAGACCGATCGAGGAGATCGTTTCCAGGGCCATCGCGGGAGGTGTCACGACCGTCCAGCTCCGCGAGAAGGATGCCCCTACCGGAGAGTTCCTCGATCTCGCCCTGCTCGTGCGAACGGTTACGCGGGAGTCGGGGGTGACGTTCATCGTGAACGATCGGCTTGATATCGCGCTGGCGTCTGACGCCGACGGGGTCCACGTCGGCCAGGATGACATGCCGGCCGACATCACTCGCCGGCTCCTCGGGCCTGACAGGATCCTGGGGGTCACCGCGGCGGACACCGAACAGGCCCTGGCGGCAATCGAGGTTGGCGCCGATTACATCGGCTGCAACGCGGTCTTCGCCACTCCCACCAAGACCGACACCGGGACCCCGCTGGGGGTCGCTGGTCTCGAGGAACTGGTACGATCGATCGATGTGCCGGTCGTGGCGATCGGCGGAATCAACGCAGCGAACGCGGCAGAGGTACTGTCAACGGGAGTCGCCGGAATCGCCGTTGTCTCGGCGATCGTGGCCGCGGACGACCCGGAAGAGGCCGCCCGCGAACTGAAACGATTCACAGAACGATAACCACAAGTGCCATGTCAGGTGACAAACGTCAGCACCGCAATTACGGAGCGGTGTACCTAGGCAAGGAGGCGGAACGCAGCAGGTCGGGATTCGGCGCCGCTCGAATGCGACGGTTGTTGCGTGACAGGGCACTAGTCAGGAGATGATGTGATGCAGGGGGAAGAGATCAGGTCACAGGCAGCAGCGGCGTTTGCCCTCATCAGGGAGCGCCGGCCACTCATTCACCAGATCACCAACTACGTGGTGATGAACCAGACGGCGAACATCACCCTCATGGTGGGGGCTTCCCCGGTGATGGCCCACGCGAAGGAGGAGGTCGCCGACATGATCGGATTCGCGGGAGCCCTCGTACTGAATCCGGGAACCCTCGAACCCGACTGGGTGGACGCGATGCTGATCGCCGGCAGGAAGGCGAACGAACTGGGGGTACCGATCGTGCTCGATCCGGTCGGCGCGGGCGCCACTCCCTACCGGACCGAGACGAACCTGAACTTCCTGCAGGAACTCGATATCGCCGTAGTGCGGGGCAATTCCGGTGAGATCGGCGCACTTTCGGGCGCCGGCGGTGAGGTGGTTGGTGTGGACAGTGTTACGGGTGTCGCTGATCCCGCTGCGGTGACCGCCGCGGCCGCCGCCGGCTGGTCGTCGGTTGCCGCGATCACCGGTGAACGTGATTTCATCTCTGACGGTGAGCGAACCGTCGCCGTGGACAACGGTCATCACTGGCTCACTACCCTTACCGGCACCGGGTGCATGGCAACTACGATGATCGGTGCATTCGCCTCCGTGGAATCCGATTACCTGGTCGCCGCCGCAAGCGCGCTGGCCTGTTACGGTCTGGCCTCCGAGAAAGCTGCCGAAGATGCGAAGGGACCCGGCACGTTCAAGGCCGCTCTCTACGACTCTCTCTATCATCTGACACCAGAAGACCTTGAGGCCGGAGCCCGCGTGGAGGTGCTCTGATCTTTGAAATGAGGTGTGCAATGAGATCGTCAAAGACAACCCGATGGACCGCTGGAATGCTCCTGTTCGCGCTCATCTGCTGCCCGCGCGCGGTGAATGCCCAGGGGATCACCACTCCGCTGGAGCAGGAGATCCTCACCCTGCTCACCAACGAGATCTCCGGTCAGATGATCTTCAACAACGAGGTCATGCTCGCCGGAGCGCCGTGGGTCAGGGAGGCTGAAGAACTGACCGACACCTTCTACGAGTCACAGAGGATATATGATCTGGTCCGTAGTTACGGGATCGAGACCACCCGGTTCGTACGGCATTCGAGTGAACGGACCTTCGAGTATCCGCTTGCTGGTGAATTCTGGATCGAAGAGCCGCAGAAGCGGCTGGTGGCCAGGATCGGCGCCGACGCCGCCCTGGTTGCCCGGGGTTCCAAAACAGCCGATGTAACGGGCGGGCTTATCTATATCCCGCCATTGGGTCGTGAGGAGATCGACGCGATGCTCGCCGGCGAGACTGGCGACGCGTATCGCGGCAGGATCGCCATCATGTGGTCACACGCCCGCGGCCGGACCGCGGAGGCGCTCGACACTGCCGGCGTACAGGCGGTCATCTCATTCGGTTCCCGCGACCGGTACCTCGACCCGAACCAGGTTGTCTACTCCTCCGGATCGTACGGGATGGAGAACCTGAAACTCGGACTTTCCGTTTCATGGCGCCAGTGGTCGGAACTGCTGGAGGACATGGAGGCCGGACGGGAGATCACCGTGCGGTGTATGGCAGAGGTCGAAGAGTATCCCGACCGCTTCGAAACGATCTACAGCTGGATTCCGGGGACCGAACCTGATGAGAAGGGGGTGGTCTTCACCGCCCACCTCTTCGAGGGCTACACCAAACGCGGCGCCAACGATAACATGAGCGGGTGCGTGATCCAGCTCGAGATTCTGCGCGCGCTTTCAAAGCTCATAGCCGACGGCACACTCCCTCAACCCCGGCGAACGATCCACTTCCTCTGGCCGAACGAGATATCGGGCACCTACGAATTCATCAGGCAGACACCGGGATTCGCCGAGCGACTGTCGAACAACATCAACATGGATATGGTGGGCGAGGCCCTGCGGAAGAACAACTCATGGTTCACCATGAGCGAATGCCCCAATCACCTGCCCAACTACCTCGACGGTCTGGCCACTTCGATGATGAACTATGTCTGGCGCACCAACGATATCGTTTATCTGCCTGGCGCGCCTCGTGGACGGCCCGGCGGGCAGTACTTCCCGGTACCGATGATGGAGAAGAACGGCTCCCTCGATGCCTTCCGGTTCTTCGTCCACCAGGCCACCGGCGGGAGTGACCACCTCTGTTTCAACAACGCTTCGGTCGCGGTGCCGGGGATCGAGTTTTTCACCTGGCCCGACCAGTGGTATCACGCCGACACCGACACACCTGATAAGTCCGACCCCACCCAGATGAAGCGGGTAGCATTCATCGGCGCAGCCAGCGCCTGGGCGGCTGTCAACTGCACCGACGATGTGGTGGACGGTCTCATCGACGCCACCTCTACCTTCGGGTACAGCCGTATCGCCGAGCGGGAACTCCCGCGGGCGCTCGGGTATGTTGAGAATGCCACCGAAGAGGAACTGGCCGACGCAATGACCCGGGCCCTCAACCTGGTCGACTTCGCGGTCACCCGGGAGATAGAGGCGATCGACTCGATCAGGGACATGTACAGTGGTTCCGCCGAAGCCAGAACAGCGGTTGACCATCGAATCCGGCAGTGGGAACTCTACCGCACCGGACTGACCGACATGGTCACCGGATTCGCCGGAGTTCGTGCTGACCTGTTGAACGTGCGCGCTCCCCGTGTCGCCAGGCCGGGCAGGATCGAGCAGGAGTACTCGACGATCATCCCTGCCCTCCACCCCAACGTGGCTGCGAAAGAATTCTCGCTCAACAGCTTCGGTCCTTACCAGGAGTACCTCGAGGCGAATCCGGACGCGCTCCGCGAGATCGACTTCGGGAGTAACGCCGCTGCGCGGTTTGTTCTCAACTATGTGAACGGGGAGCGGTCGATCACGCTGATCAGGGACTGCGTCGCGGCCGAGACAGGAGAGAACGTCTCACTCGAAGCAGTGATCGAGTACCTGGAACTCCTGAAGGAGGTCGGCTGGGTCGACTGGTAGATACGGCGGTCGGATCAGTCGGAGTAGAAGTCCCGATCCTCTGGTCATTCAGGCAGCAGGCCGGGACTGCACGATCCTGCTCTGCTGCCGACCGAGCCAGAGGGCAACAAAGAGCCATACCACCGCTACGGGAATCGCGCTGAAGGCCATTCCCGCCATCCCGAATCCCAGCACGTGTAGCAGCTTCTGGGACCAGGCTCCGATCTGATCGCCGGCCCGGTAGATGGCCGTATCCGCAAAGTTCTTGGCTTTGAACTTGTCCTCCCGGCTCACCACTGTCCAGAGGGTCTCCCGGGCGGGTCGCGCCAGTGCATAGTTGCCGGCCCGGCGGAGCACCTGGAAGACCACGAAGACCGGCAGCACCCACCAGAGCCCGAGCCCGCTAAAGCCGATGATGCAGAGGATAGGCATGAGGGCCAGGGTGACTCCCACACCCAGGCGCCTGATGATCCGGCCAGTCAGGAATACCTGCGTGATGAGGGTAAGGATGTTCACTGCCAGGTCGAGTTGAGCGAAGAATACCGTCCTGAGCGCCCGGTCCACGAAAAAGGTGTCAGCGAAGACTGACTGCTGCATGTAGAGCACGGTCGAGACGATCGGATAGAGGAGCATGTAGATACAGATGCCGAGCAGGTAAGGAGACTTCAGCAGATGGGCTATCCCGGAGAGAACCCCACCGCCCAGCGGTTTCTCGGTCCCGGTCTCGGGCAGCCTGACCGAAACGGATTCCTCCTCTGGAGCATCCTCGATGATGTGTATCTCTTCTCCCGGTTGCTGCATCCGGGATATCCGCCGCACGGCCTGGACCGCGAGTTCCAGGAGTACGACCGAGATGAGGAGCAGGTACACCGGACCGAGCCGGGTGGCCAGGAGAGCGGTTATCCCCGATCCAGTGATACCGCCGATCGTTCCCCCTGCTCCGATGAATCCGAAAAGCCGCTTTCCCTGTGCCAGGTTCCAGGTATCGGCCATGAGGGTCCAGAAAACTGAGACCGAGAAGAGACTGAAGACTGCCGACCAGATATAGAAGATCCTGCCGATCCAGATATTCGCCTCATCGGGAGCGACTTTCAGCAGAGCGAAGAAAATGAGCAGGTTCACCATGAAGAAGCGGTAGGTGATCGAAATTGCCCGTGTCCGAGGCATTTTCGACACCAGCGCAGCCCAGGGAGGATGGAGGATCAGCATCGCGATCAGCGTGCCGGTGAAGAGCCAGGGGATATTCCATACTCCCCCGGCTATCCCCATCTCGTCCCGCAGGGGACGGATGATGTAGTAGGCGCAGAGCAGGCAGAAGAAGAACACCCCCGACCAGAGAAGGGTACGGGTTTCCTCTTCCCTGACATTAACGACTCGCTGCAGCGCCGCCGTCAGTCTGCCTGGTTCAACCAGCATCATATCGACTCACCCGGGTCGCTACGCGTCACCGCGAGCATGCCAGGCTGCGAGCACTTCGGCTTCCCGTTCCGCTGAGATGCCTGCCTTGAGATTCGTCCGTTCTTCCTCGGGACGGGTCCTGTGCCACTCGAGCGTGGCCCTGGCGGTAATTTCGTGCGGGCGGAAGGTGAGTCCCGCCGCGATGGCCCGCGAGCAGTCGAAGCGGCCGAAGCCCACCATATCGCCCCGGGGTGGGAACCAGACCGGCATATGTGACCATGGCTGGACACGCTGCTCCTGCAGGAAGTCGGCGTTCACCCAGGTGAAGGTGGCATCCGATCCGATCGCCTTCTTTATCGATCCCAGCATATCGCCGATCGGAAGCGGTTTTTCAGGTCCGGTAGCGTTGAAGACGCCGAAGATCGATTCCTCCACCACGTGGATCATCCACTCCCCCAGATCGCGGACATCGATGACCTGGACCGGGTCGAGCGGATCACCGGGGGCCAGCACCTCCCCACCCCTGTCGATCCGTACCGGCCAGTAGGTATAGCGATCCGAGCGATCACCCGGGCCCACGATCAGGCCGGGCCTGATATTGGTTGCCCGGCCGGGGAAGGCCTTCTCAGCCTCCTGTTCACAGAGGGCCTTCAGTGCACCGTATGTCGCGCCCGTGACCTGCTCGATGGTCGGGTCATCGATCGTGGCGACCGGCCCGTTCTCGTCCTGTCCGATAATGCTGTTGTCGGAATAGACCGAGAGGGAGGAGACAAAGACGTACTGCCGGGCCGAGTCTTTGAGGAGTTCAGCCGTCATGCGCACCCAGCGGGGGATGGAGGGATGATTATCGATCACAACATCCCATTCACGACCCTTCAGAGCATCGATATCGTTGTCCCGGTCTCCTCGAAGTTTCTCGACTTCCGGGAAGAGATGGGGATTTGTCTGACCACGGTTGAAAAGGGTGATTGTGTGACCCCGGGCGAGCGCGTACTCGACCTGGGCCGGTCCGATGAATGAGGTCCCTCCCAGGATGAGGATATTCAGCGGAT
>SDBT01004471.1_pt1 | contig 23733 bp, 18 predicted proteins | sample 2277101 | NCBI WGS metagenome assembly SDBT01 (sample SAMN10404973, study PRJNA504765) | marine sediment metagenome | isolation source: marine sediment core GS10_PC15, 103 cmbsf | place: Arctic Ocean: Southern Knipovich Ridge | collected 2010 | reverse complement strand
CGGATCTCGCCGCCCTCGAGGTCGATGGCGATCTCCTCACCCTCACTCCACGATTCCGCTATCTCGGCGGACTCGATCAGCAGGAGCCCCTGGTTTATAGCGGCCCGATAGAAGATCCGGGCGAACGATGCCGCGATGATGGCGGCGATCCCGACCGCTTTGAAACCGACCACCGGCTGTTCCCGGCTCGAGCCGCATCCGAAGTTCCTGCCGGCCACGATGATGTCACCCTCGCGCACTCCCTCAATGAACCCGGGATCGAGATCCTCGAGCAGGTGGGGACGGATCTCCTCGGGCGTGCTGCAGGTATAGGTGTACTTCCCCGGGAAGAGCTGGTCGGTGTTCACGTCATCACCGTACCGCCAGATCGTCATGACACATCCTCCCCTGTACCGGGCATCTCCCGTGGATCGGTGATCGTGCCGGCGATCGCGGAGGCCGCCGCGGTCAGCGGGCTTCCGAGGTAGATCCCTGATTCCGGCGTGCCCATCCTGCCCTTGAAATTACGGTTCGCTGTCGAGAGACAGACCTCACCCGGAGCGAGAACCCCCTGATGAGCTCCCAGGCAGGGACCGCAGCCGGGTGGGAGCACCGTGGCTCCGGCTGCGACGAGGATGGCCAGCGTGCCGTCGGAGGCGGCCGCCTGATACACCCTCCGGCTGGCAGGCAGGACGAGGAGCCGGGTTCCCGGGGCGATCCTTCTGCCCACAAGGAGCGTCGCAGCGCTTCTCAGGTCTGAAAGACGTCCGTTCGTGCACGTTCCGAGAAGAACCTGGTCGACAGGCACGCCTGCCGCCTCCGAGACCGGCACAACGTCATCGACGTGGCCGGGCAATGCCACCACCGGGCCGAGTTCGTCGAGGTTGAGGGCGACTTCGCGTTCGAACCCGGCATCGTCATCCGACCATTCGAAGGGAATATCCTTCAGATCTCTCCCCGTACCTTCCAGGAACCGGCGGGTTGTCTCATCGACCGGGAAGAGAGCCGCCTTCGCTCCCATCTCCACACCCATGTTGGCGATCGTGATACGGTCCTCAATCGTCAGCCGGTCTATCGAGCCGTGGTACTCCACCGCCCGGTAGGAGGCTCCATCGGCGCCGAGCCGGCCGATCAGTGTGAGCACGAGATCCTTCGCGGTCGTTCCGGGCGGCAGGGAACCGAGCAGTTCCACTTTGATGGTTGCCGGTACCTTCAGCCAGGTTTCACCGGTAAGCAGGACCGCCGCCGCCTCGGTGCGGTCGATACCGGTCGCGAACGCCCCGACCGCTCCGTACGAACAGGTATGGCTGTCGCTGCCCACGATGACGTCGCCGGGCAGGGCGAGCCCCTGTTCGAGGACGACCTGATGACAGATCCCTTCTCCTACGTCGAAGAAGTTGGGGAGATCAAAGGTGCTGACGAACTCGCGGATACCGGCGTGAGCCGTCGCGGTGGCGGTGTCCTTCGCCGGCACGACGTGATCGAGCACGATCACCGGCTGCTCCCGATCGGCGATCCCGTACGTCGCGAGTTCATCCCCGATCTTGGCGATGATCGCGGCGGTGTTGTCGTGAGTGAGGAGGTGTTCAGGGTGGACGGTGACGATCTGTCCCGTCACCACATCAGTGAGCCCGCCTGCGCGGGCAAGGATCTTCTCAGAGGCCGTTTTCCCCATGTTGTTATTTTGTTCCTTCCGGCTCAGGGCACCAGCAACCCGCCGCGTCGATAGATCCGGCTCTGCACTCCAGAGAGCGGAGCGATTTCGAACCGCTCTCCCTGGTCGAGGAGATCCACTGTACCCGTTTCCATGTCAACACGGATACGTTCCCCGGTCTTCACGCGATCCCTCAGGTCGGCGGTGAGCAGGGGCAGCCCAGCGTTCACCGCGTTACGCTCGTAGATCGCTCCGAAGGAGGCCCCGAAGATAGCGCTGATCCCCAGGGCCCGGAAACAGTCGACCGCCTGCTGACGACTCGAACCAGCACCGAAATTCTCACCTGTCACGAGGATGTCCCCCGGCTCGACCTGGTCGGGGAATCCCTCCCAGCCGGGGATGTTACCGAGGGCGTACTGTCCCATCTCGGCGATATCGGTCACCGCCAGGTGGCGGTTGTGATAGATCATGTCGGTGTCCACCGAATCGAGATTGAGGAGCCAGACGCGGCCCTCGACGGTCATCGGCGCCTCGCCCGCTCCCCCGTCTCCGCCGGCCGCTTCCTGAACTGATTCCGCGTGAGGGACGAACTCGTCGCGGGGCCGGGGAGCGAGATCCCGGCCGGGATGGCCGGGGATGGTGAGCATACCCGCCACCGCCGAGGCCGCCACGACAGCGGGTGAGGCCAGATACACCGATCCAAGTCCCTGCTTGCCGGGGAAGTTCCGGTTACCCGTAGAGACGGTCACCTCACCGGTGCCGGTCTGGCCTACCTGCCCGGCGGCACAACCGGCACACCCCGCATTGCTCAGAAGCGCGCCGGCGTTTTTGAAGATCTCGATGAGACCGCCCTCGAGAGCCTCCTTCCATATCCGGTCGGTCGCGGGAACGATCTTGAGGACGACTCCATCAGCCACGGCGCGGCCCTCCAGGACCGCGGCGGCGGCCTGGAGGTCTTCCAGCCTGCCGTTGGTGCACGATCCGATGAAGGCCGAGTCGATCGGCGTTCCTTTCAGATCGGCGAGCGGGACGACATCGTCGGGGTGGCCCGGTCGGCTCACCAGCGGCTCGAGTTCCTCGATGTCTACGACGACCTCCTCGAGCCAGTCGGCGTCATCGTCGGGCTGCGGCCACTCGCTCTCGATCCCGGTGAGCGCGGTCAGTTCCAGGGCGGTCCGCTCACCCGGACGCGGGAAGAGTATGATCGCCCCCATTTCGGTTGCCATGGAGGCCATCGTGATCCGACCCGCCAGGTCGAGCGCGTGAATCGCCTCACCCTCGATCTCGGCGGCCCGTCCCAGCAGACCCTTCGCGCCGAAATGACGTACGAGCGCGAGCGTGAGATCCTTCGCCGAGACGGCGGGGGAGGGCGTGCCCTCCACGACCACACGCACGGTCGGCGGAACCTTGAACCAGACCGAACCGCGGGCGAACGCGCTGGCGATATCCATGTCTCCCATGCCCTGGCCGAAGGCACAGATCGCTCCGAGTATGTTCGCGTGTGAGTCAGTGGAAACGAAGGTCTGACCCGGTCCGGCGAGCCCTTCATCTATCGCGAGGTGCGTGCCGATCCCCCGGTTGATATCGAACACGCCGATCCCCTCCCGGCGTGCATAGAGGCGGCAGCGGTGCTGGTTGTCCGCGTATCCCTGATCGGAGCCGGTCGGGTTGCAGTCGAAGGTGAACCAGGTGCGTGATGGATCATCTACAGAGAGACCGTGCCGTTCCAGGTTGGCGACGACATTCGCGCCGCCGAAATCGCGGGCTACCCGGGTATCGATCACGAGCTCGACGATCTCTCCGACCGTGACCGGATCCCCGGTGTGCGCCGTGAATATCTTCTCGATTACCGTCTGTCCCACGTGATTACTCCCCGGTGATCAGCGTTCCCGCGGCCAGCATCGTCAGCGGATCGAAGGTGGCGAAGTCAGCCTGATGGATCAGGATCGTTTCCACCACCCTGGGGCGTCCCTCGCCCTCTTTGGCGTGACAGGCGATAATGTTCTGTATTTCGAGGGGGAGACCGACCCGGGCCGCGAGGGCCGTCCCGCTGATCGGGTGTCTCGCGCATCGCCCGTGATGGCTCTTCCGGTACCCGCCGCTGCCGTCCTGTTCGATCTCGAGGAGTTTACCCACATCGTGGAGGAGCCCGCCCGCGATCAGTCGGTCCCGGTCGACGGGGTAGGGCATCGTGTCGTACGAATCAGACTGTGCCTCCAGAAGGCCGAGCGCCCCCCGCGTCACGGCGAGGGTGTGTTCCACGAATCCGATCCCGCGACAGTCGGTCAGCAGGGTGAAAGGCATCACCCTGAGCGATGCAACATCTTCCCATCCGCCTTCACGGCATCCGAGGAGCCATGCCTCGACAACGTTCTCCCTGAGCTCCTCATCTCCGATCTCATCCAGAAGACCGCCGAAGAGGGTCCTGATCTGTTCAGCGTCTATCATCTGTTGCCTCCGGGTCGTCCATCGAATGGTTATCCCTGGCCCAGGGTCGCGATGACGGCGTCGGTCATCGCGGTGGTCGAAGCGGCTCCCTGATCGACGACACCAGGACCGCCGGTCAGCTTGCACATATCGTAGGTCCGTACATCCCCTCGGGCCACCACCGTGGCGACGGCCCCCCGGATCGCTTCGGCCGTTTCGGTCTCGCCTATATGGTCGAGCATCATGGTGGCGGCCATGATCATGGCGATCGGGTTCACAATGGGCGGGTCGAGCTCGGCGTACTTGGGCGCCGAACCGTGGGTCGGTTCGAAGACCGCCACGTCCTTCCCGATATTGGAGGAGGCCGCGAATCCGAGTCCTCCGACGAGACCGGCAAATGCGTCGGAGATGATGTCTCCGAACATATTGCCGGCGACGATGACGCCGTAGTCTTCCGGGTTCTTTGTCAGCCACATCGTCTGGGCGTCGATGTTCGTCGACCAGTGGGCGATGTCGGGGTGGTGTACGGCCACTTCGCGGGCCTCGTGTTCGAGCATGCCCGAGGTCTCACGGATCACGTTCGGCTTCTCGCAGACAGTGACCGACCGGTACCCGTGCATTTCGGCGAAGGCGAAGGCCTTCTCCATGATGCGCCGGCAGGCCGCGCGGCTGAATATCCTGGTCGATACCGCCAGATCGGGACCGGGGACATCGGCGAAAGCGGCGAATTTCGGATGGCTCCTGAGCGCTTCCATTACGCCGGCCGGCGGATCGGTCCACTCGACCCCCGCGTAGAGCCCTTCGGTGTTCTGACGGAAAACCACGACGTCGACCTCCGGCTCCTCGGAACCGCCATCAATCGACTTGCGGATGAAGTTTAGGGGGCTGCCCGCGAATGAACGGCAGGGGCGGATGGAGATGTCGAGATCGAAGCGCTGTCGCAGGCCGACGATCGGACTGTAGTAGACGAATCCCTGGTCCCGCAGAGAGGGATCGAGTTCCGAGGCGGCCTCGTTCTTCGGCTTGCTTGTGATAGCGCCGAAGAGTCCGATCCTGTGCTCAGCGAGCAGATCGATGGTCCGTTCGGGCAGGGCGTTCCCCTCTGACCGCCAGAATTCCCAGCCGATGTCGGCGTGAACGTAATCCGCTTCGAACCCGGCCGCGTCCAGGACGCGGATCGCTTCGGGCAGAACGATCTGACCGATGCCGTCGCCCGGCATCGTGATGATGGTGCGTGATGACATGATCTCTCTTTTCTCCGGTATCGTGGTCAGAATCCGAGCTCATCGATCACGTTCGTCGCTCCGAACGTCTCGCAGATGAACAGGATGTAGTGCATGTGCACGCTGATGTTCCTCCCGAATTCGGGATCAAAACTGTAGTCGTTCGCCGTCGCCTCCCAGACGCGGTCGAAATTGATGCCGATCAATTCTCCCCGGGCGTTCATGAGCGGGCTGCCCGAGTTGCCGCCGGTGGTGTCGCAGTTGGTCAGGAAGTTCACCGGGACATCACCGCTCGAGTCCGCCCAGCGGCCCAGGACACGTCCCCGCCAGGCGCGGACGAGGATGTCGGGGACGATGAACTCACCCTCGCCGGTCTCCTTCTCCATCACTCCCTTCAGGTGGGTGAAGGGTCTGATCGAGATCGCGTCCCTCGGCTCGTATCCTCTGACGTATCCGTATGAGAACCGGAGTGACCGGTTGGCATCGGGGTAGAGCATCTCTCCCTGCGATTCACTGTATGCCATGATCCCCTCGGCGTAGAGCTGATGCAGGCGGCCCAGCCTTGCGTTGGCGTCCTGCCGGGCGGCGCGCGTCTCCAGATACCGGTTCCGGATGTCGGCGGCCACCTGAAGGAAGAGGCTGCCGCGGTCAACCGCCTCACCGGCACTCATTTCGAGCAGGCGCTCCCGTCCCTCCCGATGGAGAAGGGGAGAAGAGGAATAGGCCTCCCGGGTCGCCAGTTCCAGCGCCGGGGCGTAGCCCTGGATCTCCTTGCCGAGAGAGATAATCCTGAACGGTACGATCGCTTCCTCCCTGGGGAGACTGAGTGAGCGCACCGCCGCGCTCAGGTAGAGTTCCTCGTCAACCGGCGCGTAGTAATCGCCCGGTCCGTCGAGGAGCGCTTCCCGTACCCGTGCGAATGATTCTCCGCTGTAGCGGTTCGATCGTCGACTCTCAGGCAGATCCTTCTCCAGGAGGTACTCGTAGAGGTTGAGGGCGAACGACTGGACCGGAGAGTAGAGGAGTTCCGAGATCGTCCGGCTCAGAGCGTCCCGTTCCCGCATACCCCGGTAGATCGCGTTCAGTTCCGCCAGTACCCCATCGTAGCGGGACATAAGTCGGGGATCCGTGCGGTACCCGTCAGCCCAGGCCTGTTCCTCTTCCCGCCTGGCGGCCGCCAGGTTCATCCGGTCGATGCCGATCACCTTCCCCTGATAGTTCTTGTAGCCGTTGGCGATCCCCTTGATCGTCTCGGCGAACCGGATCTGAAGCTCCCGGTCACCCTCGCCGGCGCGCTCCATCACCGCGATCCGCTCTCCCCGGATCATGATCTCATACGGCAGGCGCGATTCCCGCTCGTACGCGACATAGGCCGAACCCCGGTAACGCATCGTCGTGCCGGGGAATCCGAGAAGGAACACGAAATCGTCCTCGGCGGGCGCGTCTCCGGCAACCTTGAGCCAGGTGCGCGGATGGTACGGCACGTTGTCGGTGTTGTAGGTCGCGCCCGAACCGTCGGGCGCCACGTAGGCCCGGAGGAATGAGAAGTCGCCGGTGTGGCGGGGGAACATCCAGTTGTCGGTCTCCGATCCGAAGTTCCCCACCGCGAAGGGCGGAACGTAGACGATCCGGATATCCCTGATCGTCTGGAAGCCGATCAGTTTGAATGTGTTGCCGTAGGAGAGCGCCGAAACCGAGAACTCGAGCGAGTCATCGCGATCCCGCGCCTCGGTGGTGATCTGTCTGGTAGCGGTATTGATGACACGCTGGCGCTCTTCCCAGGTCATGCCGTCTTCCACGTCGGCCATTACCCGGGCCGTCACATCCTCGTAGTACTGAACCATCCGCGCGGTGTACCCGTGGGCCTGGATCTCATCGGAGCGCGTCTTTGCCAGATAGCCGTCGGTGATGAAGTCGTTCTCCGCGGTGGCGATCCGGGCAACCGCCCCGAAGGCCACATGATGGTTGGTCATGATCAGACCGTCGGCGCTCACGAACTCCCCGGTGCCTCCTCCCAGGAGAAGGATGGCTTCGTGAATACCCGTTCCTCCCGGGTTGAATACCCGGGAAACGGGAATCCGCAAACCGGCCTGCCGAAGGTTGAGCCGGCCGATCCGGTCGGGGGTCCACTGTCCTTCGTCGGTGAAGGCGAAGTGCGAGGCAGTGGCAAGTATCAGCAGGGAGATTGCTGCGGAACCAAGACGTTTGACCATGATCCGATCCTCTGAAGTGTCGGGTATGATGGACAGGTGAGCCCGGCCCCCGGTAAAGGGCTTAAGAGCGGGCGTATTCCTTTATACCATCCTGATACTGGTTCCCGCCGTGGGCGTCCTGGGCCACGATAGCCGGGAAATCCTCAACGACCAGGCGCCTGAGTGCCTCCGGACCGAGGTCCTCGTACGCGACGACATCCATGGATGTTACCGACCGCGCGATGAGGGCGGCAGCGCCCCCGACGGCAGTGAAGTACACGGCACCATGCTCTTTCATCGCCTCCACCACCGCCTCACCCCGGGCGCCCTTACCGATCATCCCGCGCAGCCCCAGAGCGATCAGGGCCGGGCTGTACGGATCCATCCGGTAGGAGGTGGTCGGACCGCAGGAGCCGATAACCTGGCCCGGTTTGGCGGGTGACGGCCCGGCGAAGTATATGGTCTCGCCCTCGATGTTGATCGGGAGCGGCTTGCCCGCCTCGAGCAGGTCGACCAGCCGCTGGTGGGCCTGGTCGCGGCCCACATAGAGCGGACCGCTCAGCAGTACACGATCACCCGCCTTGAGGCCCTGGACATCCTCACGGGTCAGAGGCAGCTGGATCTTCTTTCGGTCTGACATCGTCTATCTCCTCTGAGTGGATGCTATATGACGGCCGTTTTGTGTCGCGCGGCATGGCACTGCATGTTCACCGCAACCGGCAGGCTGGCGATGTGGCAGGGATAGTACTCAATGTGCACATCGAGGGCGGTCACGTGTCCACCGAGCCCCATCGGGCCGATCCCCAGGTTGTTCACCTGTTCCAGAATCTCGAGTTCCAGCTCGGCATAGAAGGGATCCGGGTGCCGGACCCCGAGATCCCTGAGCAGGGATTTTTTGGCGAGTCGCGCGCAGAGGTCAAACGTTCCGCCGATGCCCACACCTACCACAACGGGAGGGCAGGGGTTCGATCCCGATTCCCTGACGCGGTTCACCACGAAGTCGATCACGCCCTGTCGGCCGACAGCCGGCGCGAACTGCCGGGCCATGCTCATGTTCTCGCTTCCACCACCCTTCGGGGCGATGGTGATCTTCAACTGGTCTCCCGGGACGAACTCAACCGCAAGAGCAGCGGGAGTGTTGTCGCCGGTATTCTGCCGCCGGAGCGGATCCCCGACAATCGACTTTCTGAGATACCCCTCCTCATACCCCTGGCGCACTCCCTCATCGACTGCGGCATTGATGTCTCCCTCGATGAAGACGTCATGGCCGATTTCGATGAAGACCGCGGCGTATCCTGTGTCCTGGCACATCGGTACTCGTTCCTTCGCCGCGATCCCGGCGTTCTCAATCAGCTGATCGAAGATCTCCCGACCGACGGGTGACTCCTCACGCTCCCGACCTGTTCTCAGTGCGTCGAGGACATCTTCTCCCAGGTCGTAATTCGCGCTGATGGCGAGTTCTCTGAGGACTTCGGTGATCTGTTCTGCCGGTATGACCCGCATGCTCATGCTCCCCTTCGTGAAGGCAGTTTGGCTCGGCCCGACGGGGCCGGGGAGGGTGTGGGTTCAAACATCTGCCCGGCGGTGACGGGAGTCAACTCCATTGGTATCCGATCGCATGTGTGTTGTAGCATGACTTGCTAAACGTATCACGGAACGATAGCCTGATATCCGTTTCGAACCTGTATCACGGGGGTGGCATGACCTTACAGATATTCATCGCATGAGCGACTCTGATCTCACCTGCTTCCTGCGTCCCCGGTCGGTCATGGTGGTGGGCGCATCCACCCGACCCGAGACCCTCGGTGGAAAGATTTTCAGCAATCTGCTCGAATCCGGTTTCAAAGGTGATATCCATCCGGTGAACCCGAAGTCACCCGAGGTGCAGGGGATCACGGCGTTTCAATCCATCAGTGACGTCCCCGGTCCGGTCGATCTGGCCATTCTGGTGGTGCCCCGCGACGCCGTTCTGCCGGCGGTGGAGGCGTGCGGTGAACTTCAGGTAAAGGCTGTAGCCGTGATCTCGGCCGGTTTCAGTGAGACCGGTGCCGAAGGCGCGGACCTCGAACGCCGGCTGGTGGAAACAGCCGGCCGGTACGGCATCCGGCTCCTTGGCCCGAACTGCATGGGTGTCTTCAATACCGATCCAGCGGTATCACTCGATACTACATTCAATCCGGTGCCGGTCATTCCCGGGGGTGTGGGGCTCGTGAGCCAGAGCGGTGCGCTCGGTTGTGCCATCCTCGGCCTGGCCGCAGGTATCGATCTCGGGTTCTCCTCCTTTATCTCAATCGGCAATGCAGCTGATGTGGGTGTCGTGGATGCTCTCCGTTTCTGGGAGACCGATCCATGTACCCGGGTGGTTACCTGTTACCTCGAATCGTTCAAAGAGGTTGCGGCGTTCGCGGATTCGGCGCGTCGTCTGACGAGAGAGAAACCGGTGATCGCGGTGAAATCCGCCAGGTCTGATGACGGCATCCGGGCCGCTTCCTCACACACGGGAGCACTCGCAACCGATGAGCGTGCCATCGACGCGATTTTCCGGCAGAGCGGTGTGCTGCGGGCACCTTCGATCCAGGAACTGTGCGGCTGGGCGGCCGCCTTCGAAGCGTGTCCACTGCCAGAGGGTAAGGGCGTCGCGATCATCACCAACGCGGGTGGTCCGGCCATCCTGGCCGTGGACGCCTGCAGCGATATGGGCCTCGAACTGCCCGTACTCACTCAAGCCGTTCAGGATGAACTGCGCAGCTTCCTGCCGTCGGAAGCGGCGATCGCAAACCCCGTGGACATGATCGCGTCGGCATCGGCGGATGATTACCGCCGAACCATGGAGATCGTCTCGAGAGATCCCGGTGTGCACATGATCCTCGTACTGAACGTGACACCGCCGATCGGTTCGGGATCGCTCGATGTGCTCACAGCGATCTCCGGATCGAAGGTCGCCGGTGAGATACCGATCGTTGCCGCTTTTCTTGCTGTCGATTCGTTCTACCCGAAGGTTACAACGGTTGAGGAAGCCCCTCCCGTGTATCGATTCCCCGAACCCGCGGTCAGCGCTCTCGCGGCACTGGCCCGGTATGCCGGAAACCGTTCGTTTTCCGATGAACCATTTGACGGTCTCGCCGTCAGGCGGGATGAGGCGGCATCGAGTCTTGCCCGGATCATCGAGAGCGACAGGGCGGGACCAGGCGGCCTCCTGCCCCATGGGGACGCCTCCGGGATCCTTGCCGCCTATGGTATTCCGCTTCCGGCACACGAGATGGTTCCCGATCCCGATTCAGCCGCTGACGCCGCCGGGCGGATCGATGGTATGGTTGTGTTGAAGGCATGTGTACCCGGTATGATGCATAAGGCCGATGCGGGTGGCGTGGTGACGCGGCTTCAGGAAGGGGAAGTCAGGGAGGCGGCGATCATGATGAAGGAAGCCGTAACGGCTGCAGGTCATACCCTGGATGGTTTCCTGGTGCAGGAAATGGTGGAGGGTGGAGTGGAGCTTGTCGCCAGTGTAAGGAGGGATCGGGTTTTCGGCAGGATGCTCATGGTCGGGCTCGGTGGGTATTTTATCGAGGCGCTGAGGGATGTAGAGTTCGGTCGACTTCCTGTCGGGCCTGCCGAGGTGGAGCGGATGCTCCGATCGCTGCGGAGCTGGCCGATTCTGGAAGGGAGTGTCAGAGGGGAGGGGGTGGATCTCTCGGCCCTGGTGGATTTGCTGGGGAGGCTTGCATTGCTGGTTGAGGATCATCCCCGGCTTGTTGAAGTTGAATTGAATCCGGTTATCTGCCTGCCGGAACCGAAAGGGTGCCGGGTCGTGGATATCGTAATGCGGACAGGTTCTCCACTCGAAGGGGACATCGATGCCTGAATCGAATGACATGAAGAGCACCGGATATCAGCAGACCATCTGGGATCTCTCCGAACTGCTCCCCTCGGAAGATGAGAGCCTCATTTCTGCCAGACTGAATGAGATTGAGGATGCGGTGAAGGCGTTCGAGAGCCGCCGGGCAGATCTTGAGCGGGGTATCACCCGGGATGAACTCCCCGGGATACTACGGGAGTACGATCTCCTTCTGGAGCGGATGCACACGCTTTCGGCCTACGGATCACTTCGCTTCTCCGAGGATACGCAATCCCCATCAGCGATCACCCTGCGCAACCGCTTCCAGCACGCGCTCACCGGGCTTGGCAACCGGATTCTCTTTTTCTCCCTCTGGTGGAAAGAACTGGATGATGATGCGGCGGAAGCGCTCCTCCCCCGTGAGGAAGAACACCCCGACTACCGTCACTACCTGCGGGACCTGCGCCGGTTCACTCCCTTCACCCTCGATGAACCTTCAGAACAGATTATCAACCTGAAGGATACCAACGGTATCAGCGCGCTGCTGACCGTCTATTCGATGCTCGCCAACCGGCTGGAGTTCACCATCAGCGTGGATGGCCAGGAGAAGGTCTGTACCAGGGACGGTCTGATGAAGTACGTCCGTTCTCCCCGGCCTGAGGTCAGGGAGGCCGCCTACCGGGAACTCTACCGGGTATATGCAGGGGAAAAACAGATCCTGTCACAGATTTATGTCAACCGCGTGAGGGACTGGCATTCTGAGAACCTGGAGATCCGCGGCTTCTCGAGCCCAATCACCGTGCGCAACCTTGCCAACGACATTCCTGACGAGGCGGTGGAGATACTGCTCGATACATCACGTCGGAATGCCGGCATTTTCCGGCGCTATTTTGCGCTCAAGGCTGGCTGGCTGGGCACGGAGAGACTGAGGCGATACGACCTCTATGCCCCGATCGCGAAGACCCAGCACGAGATCCCCTTTCCCGACGCGGTCGATACGGTTCTGGATACGTTCCGGGATTTCAATCCACACTTCGCCGAACTGGCGGAACGGGTATTCGCCCGGAACCACATCGACAGCGAGATACGGAAGGGGAAGCGGGGGGGAGCGTTCTGCGCGACCGTACTGCCGTCACAGACCCCATGGGTGCTGACGAATTTCGCCGGTGAGGTGCGGGACGTGGCGACACTGGCTCACGAACTCGGACACGCCGTGCACAGCATGCTCGCCGACGGTCACCCGGTGCTCACCCAGCACCCCGTTCTGCCGCTGGCCGAGACCGCCTCGGTATTCGGTGAAATGCTCGTGACTGACCGGCTCCTCAGCCGGGAGAACGATCCGCTGCTGAGAAGGGAACTGCTGGTCAGCGCCATGGATGACGTCTACGCGACCGTCATCAGGCAGACCTATTTCGTCCTCTTCGAGATTGAGGCCCACCAGGCGATACTCGATGGGAGTTCACCTGAAGATCTCAACGATCTCTATCTGAAGAACCTGCGGGAGCAATTCGGCGATTCGCTGGAACTCTCCGATGACTTCGCCCTCGAGTGGATCACGATCCCCCATATTTTTTCCACGCCCTTCTACTGCTACTCGTACAGCTTCGGACAGCTCCTGGTGCTCGCGCTCTACCGGCGCTACCTGGAAGAGGGCGAAGTCTTCAAGGAAGGGTACCTGCGCCTCCTCACTCACGGAGGTTCGGCGCGACCGTGTGACATCCTGGCCGAGGTGGGCATCGACATGATCGACCCGGCCTTCTGGCAGGGGGGCTTTGATGTTGTGGAGGGGATGCTCAACGATCTCGAGGCTCTCGAGGTCGACGATTCCCCGTAGTCCATCCCCCCGACAGGTACACTGCTCCTCAATTACGGTGTACTAACCCTCGCGGTTTGAGAGTTCCTCCTCAGTCGCCCCTACTATCGAATCGGGATCATCTTCGATCTTCTGGATGGTGATCCCCGTGAAGCCGTAGAAGATCGAAATGAGGGGTGAGAGCAGGTTGAGGAACGCGAAGGGGAGATAGGTGAAACAGCTCACCCCGAGTACACTCGCCATGTATGCCCCGCAAGTGTTCCAGGGGATCAGGGGAGAGGTCAGTGTCGCCGAATCCTCCAGCGCCCGGGAGAGGTTCTTCGGATGGAGACCCCGCTTGAGATAGGCGCTCCGGTACATCCGGCCGGGCACGATGATCGCCAGAAACTGATCAGAGGCGAGCACGTTCATCCCGATACAGCTGAAGATGGTCACCGTGATCAGGGTGCCGGTCGATCGGGCCAGTTTCAGGATCGCGGCAGCCAGGCGGCCCAGCATCCCCGAACTCTCCATGATCCCGCCGAAGGAGAGCGCGACGAGGATCAGGGCGATGGTATCGAGCATGGAGGAGAGACCACCCCTGGTCAGGAGCTCGTCCACCATGGCGACCCCGGTGTGGCTCTCGTATCCAGTATAGAGCGAGTCGAGCAGTCGGCTGAGGACGGGGGCCGAACTGCCGCCGCCGTCCCGCTGGAAGATCAGCAGCAGGACCGCTCCCATGAAAACCCCGACCACCAGGGCTGGCAGGGCGGGGGTCTTCTTCCAGACAAGGAAGAGCACAGCGGCGGGCGCGAGCAGCAGCCATGGGGTGAGGTTGAACGTCTCGTTGATGGTCGAGAGCATGAGCAGGTATTCGGGGGTGTCAACTGATCCGGAGACCGGCCTCAAGATACCGATGATGGTGAATATGATGAGGGCGATGACGAGAGCGGGAACGGTGGTGTAGACCATGTGGCGGATGTGGGTGAAGAGCTGGGTTCCCGCCACCGCCGGGGCGAGGTTGGTGGTATCGGAGAGCGGCGACATCTTGTCGCCGAAGTAGGCCCCGGAGATGACCGCGCCGGCAGTCATGCCGGCCGGGATGCTGAGGGCCTGGCCGACCCCCATCATGGCGAGACCGACGGTAGCAGCAGTCGACCACGACGATCCGGTGGCGAGTGAGATCAGGGCGCAGATCAGACAGGCAGCCACCAGGAAGTAGCCGGGTGCCAGGATCTTCAGACCGTAGATGACCATGACCGGCACCACCCCGCTGGCGATCCACACACCGATCAGCAACCCTACGACGATGAGGATCAGGATGGCGGGCAGGGCGGTGATGATGCCGCCGGTCAGTCCCTTCTGGATATCAGGCCACGAAATGCCGAGTGAGGTGCCGGCGATGATCGCGGCGATGATGCAGCCCAGAATGAGGGGGATGTGACCCGACCCATCCAGGATGACGATGGAGTAGAAGAGAGAACCGATCAGGACGGTGACGGGGACCAGTGATAACCAGAGGGTCGGTGTTCGTTTTGTTTCATCCGGCACGTAGTCTCTCCTCGAATCGGTGTTTTCCTCTTCACGGATGCCCCGGGGGCGGGATCATCCTACTCCTCTACATATCGCGGGTATGTTTCCTTCGCCTTCTCGGCGGTTGCAAGGTCGATCCTGACCGTGACGAACGGCTGATCGTGCGAGGTAACCGCGAGCACTTCGCCCTCCGGATCGACGATCCAGCCGAGCCCGCCCGGTTCGGAGTCTTCGCTCGAATCGGTGAAACGGTTCGAACTGAGACAGTACGCGCCTGATGTCACCGCCGCCACCCGGCCGCCTGCAAGCCACTTGTCGAGGGTGGAGCGGGGGGTCGCTCTCGGTACGGCGATACAGTGAGCTCCCTGTCGGCCCAGGGCCCGCGACCGCTCGCTGAACCACATGTCGGTACAGATCTGGAAACCCGTCTTCAGTCCTCCCGCTTCGATCACATCGAACACGCCTTCTCCCCGCTCATACCAGCTCGCCTCCCAGAATCCATCCTCATCGGGCAGATAGTACTTGAGATGCGCCGCGCGATATCCGCCATTCCTCTCCCAGACGAAACCCTCATTGAGCCTTCGCTGACCCTTGATCACCGGTCTGCTGCCAAGCACCGTCTCTACACCCAGTTCGTGCAGACGCTCCAGCCAGAGGTCGTGCGCCTCCACAGCCGCCATCCAGGCATCGGGGTCCACCTCCCGGGTACCGGCCAGCCAGGGATGGAAGGGCATCTCGGGCAGCAGGAGGAGGTCACTTCCTTCATGAGCCAGGTGCCCGGAGAGAGCCCGCCACACCTCCTCGAGGTGAGGTGTTGCATCGGGCAGTTCGCAGACAGTGATCTTCATAGGAGCAACTTCACCTGATGACCGGTTCATCGGGGAATCTGATGATCTCATCGGAACGTCCCTTCAGGACGAGGTAGAGCCGGATGAGGCTCGCCGATATCCCGGCGGCTCCCTGCATGTAGCCGGTCTGCGACTGGATGAAGTCGGGTCTGGTACGATGCTCTGCCACCGGCCACTTCACCATGTCATCACCCGCCGGCACGGCCCGGCTCATCAGGATATCGCCGCACTCCTTCGCGCCATCGAGGTACTGTTTCTCATCCGTGACGAGATAGAGGTCGAGCAGGTAGTTCAGGATCCCGGCGGTGCCGCAGCAGATGCCGAGATTGTTCCAGTAACCGGAGGGGCTTTCACCCGGATGAAGGCCGGATTCGATCAGGTAGCGCGCTCCGGCCCCGGCGGGTCCCGAGAGCGCCTGTACCATGCCATTCTCCGATCGTGACAGGCCGCTCTCCTGCATGAACAGTCGCCCGGTGCCTGCCGGTCCATGGCACCAGCCGAGATACTGAAGGTCCTCACCATCACCCTCATGGTGGAACACCACACAGCCATCCGCTTCACCATGGGCCTGCAGCCACGAGATCCCCGAGGCGCGGGCTGCCAGGAACCGGCTCGCGGTTTCATCCATCGAGTTGTCGGAGGCGTACCGGGCCGCCCGCCCGAGGAAGAATGCGACGCCGGCCGTACCGTGAGAGAAATTCGGATAGTGGAGGCCGCCCTCATCGGAGATCCTCCAGTAAAGGTTCCCCCCCGTTTCCGGTTCTTCGATCGCGGTGTCCATCAGCCACCGGGCCGCGGCTATCGCCCGATCGAGATACGCGCGGTCACCACTGATTGTGAAAGCCTCAAGCAGCAGGAGGCCGGTGCCGGCGGCACCCGAGATCATGTCGGTTACCCCGTTCCAGGTCGCTCCGCTCGAAGCAGGACGACTCCAGGCTACGATACTGTCAGCCAGTGAGAGTGCCCGCCTGCGGAAGAAGTCTCCATCCTCCAGAACCCGGGATGCCTGAAGGTGTACCGAGGCGGCTCCGGCGATGCCGGTGTAGAGACCCGCGTCCCGGTATCCAATCGGTGCGATTTGGGCGAGACACTCATCGAGCCCTCCCAGGGCGCGGCGCGCGGCGGCCTCCCACCTCGGATCCCGAGTCGCCACAGCCGCCTGCAGAAGGGCGTGGATTCGGCCCGCCTGTCCGTGGTAAAGGCTGGTATCCCTCAGGGGAGAGTCGGATTCGTCGGGGACATTGGGATAGAGGGAAGCGCCTTCGGTCTCTTCGACGGCGTGGCTCTCGATCCAGTTGAGCCCCGCCATGGCCGTGTCGAGATAGGCGCTCTTCGTCGGCAGGATCCAGAGAATGGAAGCGGCCGCCACGACAGGGATCACTATCTGAAGAACCGGTGGTTTCCGCATGAGCAGAACTCCTTTTCTGCGTTGTGCCTCCGATCGGGCGGCGGCACGCAGGATGAATGTAACCGTACTCCCGACCCGGTTCAAACCGGAGTTGGCCGTGGGGAGGGGTGAAAAAGGGGGTGGCGGTTCCGGTTCCGGAGGATTTGTTGCTCTCTATGACACCGCCGGGATCGAGACGGTTTCCCCAGGGCCTGCGCTACATGGTCGCCGCGACGTTCTATTTCAGCGTCATGAGCCTCATGGTGAAGGCCGCGGGTCAACATATCCCTGCCTTCGAACTGGTGTTCGCCCGATCAGTCGTCCTTCTCATTCTCTGTGCCGTCACGCTCCGTATAAAAGGGATCAGCCCCTGGGGCACGAACAGGCGGGTTCTTCTGACACGAGGTGTCCTCGGATTCATCGCGCTGAACTGTTTCTATTTTACGATTCTCAGACTGCCGCTGACGGATGCCACGGTTCTGCAGTTCATGAATCCAACATTCACCACGCTGATAGCAGCGATCTTCATCTCCGAATCACTCGGATCCCGTCACATGGGACTGGTACTCATCAGTCTTCTCGGTGTCGTACTGGTCGCGCAGCCGACGATGCTGTTCGGGCAGATGAGCGCGGGCCTTGATCCGGTCGCCGTCGGTGCGGGGCTGACGAGCGCGCTGCTGAGCGCGGCTGCCTGGGTTCTGATCCGGAAGCTTGCAAAGACCGAAGATCCCCTCGTCATCGTGTTCTATTTCGCACTGGTCAGCACGATAGGCTCATCACCGGTGGTGATAACCGATCTCGTTGTACCTTACGCCCGGGAATGGCCACTTTTACTCGGGATCGGAATCGCGACCTACTTCGGACAACTGAATCTGACCAGAGGCATGCGGCTCGAGCCGGCGGGACGCGTGGCCGCGGTCGGCTATCTTCAGATCGTTTTTGCCACCCTGTGGGGTGTACTCTTCTTCGGCGAGATACCCGGTATGCTCAGCGTCGCGGGAGCGCTGCTCATCGTCGGGAGCACATTCTTCCTGGCCCGGACTCCCGCTGACCGCTCCGGGGTGCCGATCGCGTGATCCGCCGGGTGGCCCGGTTGCGTGACAGGGCACTAATATCTTGATGGAGGAATGGATCTGATGAAGAAGGGATTGCTCGCCTGCGCTCTGTTCGCGCTTCCTGTGGTGTCGCTGTCGCTGGCCGCGTCATCGTGCGTCGAAGCGCAGAGCACGATCATGGAGGAGTATGGGGCGGAAGCCGCCAGGATCATCGAAGCGGTACGATCGCAGGGCCGTCAGTTCGAAAAGCTCGTAGAACTCTGCGACGGGATCGGTCCGCGCCTGGTCGGTTCTCCCGCCGGCAGACTGGCGCGCGAGTGGGCGATTCAGATGATGCGTACCGACGGAGCGGATAAGGTCAGGGAGGAAGAGGTGATGGTCACCCACTGGGTGCGGGGCAGTGAGGCGGCCTGGATGACACTTCCCCACTGGCGGCCGATACAGATCACCGCTCTGGGGAACAGCATCGGAACACCAGCCGACGGCATCGAGGCCGATGTGGTCGTGGTCGCCGATTTCGAGGAGTTCGGAACACTCTCGCCCGCCGACGTGGAGGGAAAGATCGTCCTCTTCAATTTCCCCATGCGGCGCACCAGCCGCGACATGTCCGGGTATGGAGAAGCGGTTGCCTACCGTTCACAGGGGCCGTCGGTCGCCTCACTGAAGGGAGCGGTGGCATGTCTCGTCAGGTCGGTGGGGACCGGACCGGCCGGGAACCTGCACACCGGCATGACCTCGTATCAGGAGGGGGTTGAACCGATACCCGCCGCGGCCCTCACCATGGCTGACGCCGGATCGATAGCCCGTCTTGTCCGGTCGGGAACGCACGTACGCCTCCGCCTTGAACTCGGTGCCAGAACCCTTCCCGACGTACGGGGCGGCAATGTGGTGGGCGAACTCAGGGGGAGTGAACTCCCCGGGGAGTTCGTCGTCATCGGCGGACATTTCGATTCGTGGGATCTCGGGACCGGCGCCCACGATGATGGAGTGGGATGTGTGGCGGCGATGGAGACCCTGAGGATCCTCAATCTGCTCGGTATGCGGCCGCGCCGCACGATCCGGGTGGTGCTCTTTGCGGCCGAGGAGGTTGGAGGACTACGCGGCGGGAACGCCTATGCTACCGGGCACGCGGATGAGGCTGAGGAACACATCGCCGCAATCGAGTCGGACGGTGGAGCCGGTCCGATGATCGGGTTCGGCGCTTCCGGGATGACGGAGGAGGGCTACGCGATCATCAGGGATATCCTCCGGTTGCTCGGTCCGGTCGGGGCTGATGAACTCCGTCTCGGCGGGGGAGGCCCCGACATCGGGCCCCTCGGTGCCCACGGTGTGCCACTGCTCGGAGTATGGGCCAGTACGGAACTCTATTTCGATTACCACCATTCCGAGGAAGATGTCGTTGAAAACGTCGACCGATCGCTGCTGGCCGATCAGACCGCCGCGATGGCAGTAATGGCATACATCCTGGCGGACATGGAGACACCGCTGCCGCGGATATCCCGGAACCCCTGACGGTCACCATCCGGCCCCTGGCGGGGTAAGCCAATGCTTCCGGGATCCGGCTGAGGCATTGGCGGGCCAGGCAGGAGGATGGGGGTGATGAAAGGGCCATCTCCGCGCATTCTTCGACACTCGAGGGGCAGAGGACCGGTACCACAAAGCCGCCCGAGATGCCGACACCGGAGCGGCCGATATCGGGTTTATCAGGTTTGAATGGCCAGGTCAGCAGGGTAGTGAGTTATCGCGAATGGCCAGTTACTCCCCGGATTATGCAATATGAGGTACTACCGACCGCACCCGGTAGAGTAGTTGTATCATGAAGATCTGATTTCTTTACAAAACAAATCCGGCTTCAGGTGGTAACAGGGGTACATCTGAACGACACCCGGAAGGAGATTGTGTGATGGTATTCGGCGGCGTGAAAGAGCGGAGAGCAGTGAGGTCGGCCGTGATGGTGATGATGTGGGCATTCTTGGCGTCCACTGGTTCGGTTGCCCTGCAGGCCCAGGAACCCAAGGTGGTGCACAACCGTTTCCGCGCTCCGGCACGGGGAGCCCCTGAACTCGTTCAGGAGTTCGTCATCGGCCTGGATGGGCCCGAGGATCAGATCTTCTTCAGACCGTCCGCACTCTTCCTCGATGACGAGGGAAATGTTTACATCCCTGATGGCAGTCATCACAGCGTCCTTGTCTTTGATAACGACGGAACCTTCCTGCACCGGATCGGGAAAGAGGGGTCCGGCCCCGGTGAGATCAATTCCCCCGGCAGTGCCTACCTGGCGTGGAACGGCGAGCTGGTCATCCCCGACATGATGAGCCAGCGAACCAGTTATTTCACAAAGGAAGGTGAATTCCTGCGGTCGACGGGGATGGGCGGGGGCAACATGATGATCATCATCGGTCCCGGCAGCGGCCAGATTCCGACCGTCTCAGGTGAGTACATCAAACCCGGTCCGCCGGTCCTTCCTTTCAACATTGAAGGAATGGAGGGGATGGATCGCGGCGCTCCGATGCTGATCGATGTCATGGACGATTCCGGCGCCGTCATCCGTTCGATCGGTGAGCGGTGGCCGCACGAGGATCGCCACCTCGCCAATATCCTCAACAACATCTCTCTGGCCTGGAGCCCGCAGGGACGCATAGCGGTCGCGCCGGCCTATTTCGATGTTGTCAAAGTCTACGATGCCGCCTCCGGAGAGGTGGAATTCATGTTCGATCGGGGGCTGGCCTTCAATCCCCGCGAACCCTCGGCGGATGTGCAGGAGCAGCGATCAGAGGACGGCAGCGAGATCAGAATGGCGCTGACCGTAAACGCCGATCCGATCACGCTCGACGTGGCGTTCGATCGCGAGGGTCGTATCTGGGTCCTCACCTACCTGACGGGTGAGATCGAGCGGGAGGAACTCGAGGAGGAAGGTGAATACACCGGGCTGATCCGGATCGAAGTCTTCAGCCCTGAGGGAGAACTGCTGGCAGGTATCCCGCTGGAGGAACCGGCCACCCGGATCACGTTCGGTCCCGGGGGTGAGCTCTGGCTGCTCGACACCGATTACATGGCCTCAGCAAGGCGATACCAGGTCATCTGGCCGTAGGCTAAAGGCAGTCCACGGGTTTCTGAGAGCCAGTTCAGAATTCGTTGATCTGATACACGTAGAACTGCATCAGACGGTCTCTGTCCAGGATGTAGACCCTGTCGTCGATGATCTTCAGATAATCGCAATAATGAGTCAGGGGAATCTTCTGTAAGAGTACGCCGTCCGGATCAAATATCTGGATCTCGAACAGGTCTGTTTCTGTCTGGGACCTGTCGCCGCTGATCTGCTCCGCTCCATCGAAATATGATCTCGTGACGATCTCACCCCGTTCCCATTTTCTGGTATAGGCAACTACCCAGATCCTTCCTCTGGCATCAACGTCGAGACCACTGTTGATGGTGGTATACATATCAAGTTCCCTGTTGATGAGCTTCTCCCTTGGCAGAGGCCGGTCTGCCGTAAACAGATGCTTACCCTCGGGGGAATATCTGCTGATCCGATTCTGAAACAGAAAGGCCATATAGGCATTATCGTTTTCGTCGGTTGTCATCAGGGATCTGTTGCCGCCGGTTGTATATGGCTGCCGGGTGAAGAATATCCCCTGGCCGATCTCACGAATGAAATTTCCATCGCCATCCAGAACCCGGAACAGCGGCACATTGCCTTCCTCCAGACCTCTGCCACCATCCAGGTTGGGGTTTCGCAGGAGAATATTCCCATCATGCATCACTCTGAAAACAATGTTGGTTGACCGGATCCTGATCGATCGCAGATACGTTCCTGAAGGGTCGAATACTTCAATCCTGGCGTTACCGGGGTCGCCGACATAGACATTTCCGGATTCGTCGAGATCGATGCATTCTACTCTCTGAAACTCCCCCGGTCCCTGGCCCTGCTGGCCAAATGAACGCAGATAATCGTGGTCTGCATTGAATACCTGTACCCGGAAGTTCTTCGAATCGAGGACATAGATATTCCCCGCTCGGTCGGCCGCGATAGCTTTCGGCTCATAGAAGATGTAGTTGTCATCGTCCCTGTCGCCGAACATCTCAAGAAATGTCAGATTGATCCTCGGAGCATCAGCCCATATCCCATCAGATGGATTGTGAACGAACGTGACACCTTCCTCCTGCTCAAAGGTCTGGGTCTTGACCGGAGCGCTGTTGGTGACGATTCCCGACCCGACAAGCAGCACCGGTAATAACAGTCGAGTGTGTTTCACGGTAATCACGGTTCCTCCTGCCCGGTGACAGGTCGTGGAGTATCGGCGGGACAACAGACTCCGCTCAGTCAGGTCGTATAGTAGATACAAACCTGATAGCGATCATGTTTCAGTTAATTCCCGGGTAGTGACGGAACGAGTTGAGCTGAAAGGTCTAAGCCGACTCCGGTGTTTCGGGCGGCGAGTGTGTCCGGCCCCGGGCCAGCGAGGCGAAGATGCCGGTCAGACAGAGCAGGGCGAAGATCTTGAAGGAGTGGCTTACGGCCCTGGCGAAAGCGGGGTGATATTCGGGAGTTATCTGTACCCGTCCGACGATGACCGTGACCACGATAGTGGCGATGCCCATGCTCAGCAACTGGCCCACCAGCCGCATCGTGCCTACCGAACCCGAGGCGATCCCGTAGTATCTCCTCTCTACCGAACTCATGATGGCGTTGGTATTGGGACTGGAGAAGAGCGCGAAGCCGGTTCCGAGCACGATCAGGATGCCGACAATGAATGCCCGCGATCAGGACCGTGCCAGCACCCTGCGGACTCAGACCGCCGACGTACTGCAGGTAGAGACTCAGCAGGAAGGTTACTCCGAAAGTGGCGCTGTAGTTGAACAGGGCCGCCAGGTTGAAGAAGGCGAAGGCGCGATTATTACGGAAGAGGCGAACCTCGAAGATGGGATGGCTTACCCGCTGCTCCCAGACCACAAAGCCCGCCAGTCCTGCGATCCCGGCCAAAATGAGCCAGGCAGCGAGGAGGCGGGGGAGCAGGATGATCCCGTACATGAGTGAGATCAGGGCCAGGGCGTAGATGAGGGAACCGATATAATCGAACCGCTCTCCCCGGGCTTCTGCCCACTCGCCCTTCAGACGGAATACCACCAGCCAGATGGTCACCAGCCCCAGTGGCACGAGCACCACGAACACGCTGCGCCAGGTGAAGTGCTCTACCAGGAGACCGCCCAGGAAGGGACCGAGCGAGAGCCCGATATAGACCGCGGCGATCGTGATGCCGAGCGCCCGGCCGGCGGCCCCGTTGCCTTTCGGCGGGAAGGTAGTGCCTGCGTCGGACAGCTCCCCGGTCTCGTTATTCTGAACTCTGATCCAACAGCTTACCGTCTGACGACCTCACTCCCTGAGGCGGTACTCAGGTGTATCTCCGGTCCCCTGCTTCCGGGATCCGGCTGAGGCATCGGCGGGCCAGGCAGGAGGATGGGGGGTGATGAAAGAGCCATATCCGGGGGGATTGGCTGGAATTCGGGCGTAATGGTAGGCTCGGCGAAAATTGAATTACCTATTCTTTGATATTGAGTTTTTCTTTCATTGAATCAACAAGCGGTGTGATAGTTTGGACAAAGACCTTTGAGCAACCGCTGCTGCGATCACAATGAACGATTCAATGATGGAGGCTCTTCGAAGATGGAGACCGAATTCTATTCAATCCTCACATGTCCCGAGTGCGGCTTTCAGGAACGGCTTGAGATGCCTGTAGACATCTGAGTGTTCTTCCATCAATGCACCAGTTGTGGTGTTATTCTCAAGCCGCTACACGGAGACTGCTG
>SDBT01004470.1_pt1 | contig 23735 bp, 45 predicted proteins | sample 2277101 | NCBI WGS metagenome assembly SDBT01 (sample SAMN10404973, study PRJNA504765) | marine sediment metagenome | isolation source: marine sediment core GS10_PC15, 103 cmbsf | place: Arctic Ocean: Southern Knipovich Ridge | collected 2010 | reverse complement strand
TATTGATATTTCTGATTGGTTAGAGGAATTGATTGAGAAGGAGTTGAAAGATAAATGAAATCTAAGAGAGTGGGGGTTTAGGGATGATAAAAATATATCTTAAAAACCATTGGAAAGCAATCTTCTTAATTTTAATAATTATCCTGGGTTTTGTTTTTTATTATGAGGTGATTCCTAGATATAGTCTGAAGGTTGCCCAAAAAGGTTATGAGAAATGTTTGAATGATTTATCAACTCTTAAAGCAGTTCCTTTAAATCTTTCTCAACAGGAAGGAAATAAAACAATTAATAAAATATTTCCTGTTGGGGTTTGTTCTGATCTTTTTATTCAACAATATGAAAATATATGTGGGGATCAAGGATAATGCTTGGAGGCCCTCATTATAATCAAAACACAAAGAAAATGGAAAAAATAAGAATTAAAGGATATGGTGAAATAGGAACATTATACTATGAAGATGATGATGGAGAACAAGGATTTATAGTAGAATCAGAATTACAAGGGAGATTATTAAAAATAACAAACAAAAATGGAAAAAGAATTTAAAGTTAAGGGCTTGAAGGGGGTAAGTGATTTCCCAAAAGAAGAAAAATTTGATTTAAGTGAGGAAATGATTGAACAATATGAATTAGGTAAATTCAAGTATAATTTTTGTAAAGAAGAAGCCATCAAAGAATTTATTAAGAGAGAAAGAGGCTTACTAAACGAACTTTTTAAGAAAATTAACAAGCAGGATATTGGAAGAGGAATTATCTATAAAAAAGATTGGGATGAGTTTATAATCAAAAGAGATAAATTAGCAGGGGAGAAGTTCGCTTAATGCAGAATGTATGAACTATGGTAAAACAATTAAGTAAAAAAATAAGACAACCAACAGAGAGAAGAAAACATGGTTGTGATGGTTGTAGAGAAGATGTTCCAACAGAACAATTTAATGGACATTGCAATAATAGGATTTGGTTATGTGATAAATGTTTGATTAAATTAATACTTGGAGAGTTCGCACAAACATAATTAACAGAACAATGGGACACACAGGATTTAAAGGATTGACTGAACAAAGAAAAAGATATTATAATAAACATAAGAAATTAGGATTATGTGTTAATTGCAGTAAAAAAGCCAAGAAAGGCAGAGTGAGATGTGAATATCACTTAAAAATAGAACGAAAAAAACATGAAAACAATTAAAAGATACACACCAAATATAGAATTAGAAATGATGCAGGTTGTTCCTGATGGAGATTGGCTTTCTATAGAAGATGTTTTAAGGTTGATTTATGAAGTTGAGAAATATACATTTACAAAAGAAGAGTTTTATAAAGAACTAAAAAAGAGGATAAATTGATATGAATGTTCATAGGTGAACAGTAAATAACGTTATATTAACGTTAAATCAATAAAACAATAACATGAAAACAATTAAACAGAAAAAACCAAAATGCAAGCTAAGAGTATGTGCTGAATGCAATCAGATTAGAGGATATAATCAGTGTAAAGAAGATGTTTTGGGGTTGATTGATGATTATATTAAATCTAAAGAAGATTGCTGTTTGAAATGTAAGGAAGAACTAAAAGAGAGGATTGGGGGAAATAACAATGCTAAAGCATAATACATCAAAAGACCAAGAAAATGCTTGTGGTGAGCCTTTAAATGAGCCTGAGAACGCAGGAAATAAGGTAAAAGAGGATAATTCTGATGAAAGTGAGAGTTTGAGTAAAAACACTGAATTTAGTGTAGAAATCAAAGAAAACCCACCTAAAATCGTTACACCGAATAACCCTTCCAACCTTTCTTTTAATCCTGTTGCACAGGATCTTGATGCTGAAAATAAAGAAATATATCAAATAAACAACTTTTTGAGATGAATTTTTAGATAAATTTTGATGAAAATAGGCCTTTTTTTGAAATAATGCTGTCGAAAATACAAATTTCAATTTAGACACTTTAGACGCATCTCAAAATATTATATATATATATACACTTTACCTCTTCTCTAATTCTTTACATAAGATTTTAATGAAAGTGTCTAAAGAGTCTAAGTTACACATAAGTATATACTCCACTATATGCTTTTTATCCTAATAATTCCTTAGCTTCCTGAGAATTTATCTCTCCAGAACTGATTTTTTCCTGAATTTGATGTAAATTTTTTTGCTCTTCTTTAGACACTTTAGACACTTCTTTAAAGATTGTATTACCCCTTTCTAATCCTTTAATATCTACATTTTCCCAGTACCTTTTTTTATCTCTTTTTTCCAAAACATAATCTATTTTTCCACCTAATCTTCTACCTAATTGTTCTTTTGATAATTTTGCTATTTTTTTCTTATTACAATATAAACTATAAATTTGAAACATCTGCTCCTTACTTATTTTATTTCCTTGTTTTTCAATTAACCAATCTTGAGCAAATGCAGATAAAGGATTACCATGCCTTTCCATAATTTTTTTTATATCTTCAGAATCTTTATTATAACTAAAATCTCTATTTTCAAATAATCTTTTCAATCCTTCCAAAGCATAATTTAATAATCCACTCATCTCTTTTTCTTCAGTTAGTTTTTGAATTAAAAATTTATCTTGTTCTTCTTTCTCCACCTGATTATCAAATTGCAAAGGAATCCATCTATCATAATAAGCATCATCATTAACATCCCCAACAGAAGGAATTTTGTTTGTTGCAAAAGTATGTTTAGCAAAATTTAAGAATTGAAATGGATCTCCAAATTTATGTTCTGCTGTAATATATCCTCCCCCTGTTGCAATTTTAAATCCCCCCTGGTCTGATAGGTCTTTAGAACTTAAATCATCAAAAATATTAGAATATTTATCTTTCAAGGAAGAAAGGGCAAATTTATCTCCACTTGCTATTCTCTGCAAGCTTATCCCAGCAGTATTTTCTCTCCCTATAAATTCCATTAGCAAATTAAGAAAGATTGTTTTACCTGTATCTCTTTCTCCAAAACAGATAACTGCTTTCTTTATAAAATATTTTTTGTATAAATTAAATCCAAACCATTCTTGAACAAAATTAATATCTTCTGGATAAAAAGTTTCTTGCAAAAATTTCTTTACTATTTCACAATCTGATTTTTTATCATATTTAATTCCTATCTTTGTTTTAAAATAATATTTTGGATTGTGTTTTTTTAATTCTCTAGTTTTTAAATTTAAAATTCCATTATCTAAACAAATTAAATGTTCTGGAACATTATCAAATTCTTCTTTATTTATTACAGATAATCTTTTTATTTTTTCTTCAATTTCTTTAAGATAATGATTTGTAGCATATTCTTTTAAAATCTTTTCTGTTTGTGTTTGAATTATTGCCCTCCCATTTTTTAAATAAATTCCCTTATCATAAACAAATATTTCCTCTGACTTGCTTTTATAAATTGTTTTAAAAGAATGCTGATTCATTAAATATTCTACAAACTTATCAACATTAACTTTTTTAGATTTAACCTTCCCTGTTTTTTCATTATAAGTTATATTTAAAAAATCCTCAATAAAAATAGGTTTATTTTTTTCCTCCTCTTCCATCTCCTCCTTTTCTTTTCTAATTTTCTCATTCTCTATATCAATATATTTATCAGAATTTTCAATACTAACCCTCATATATTTTTCAGCATTTTCCTTGGTATCTTTAATTAAAAATCCTTGATCATCTTTCTTGAATTTTGAATGATGATTTTTTAAAGTTTCTAAATCACTCAACCACTTAGCTTCTTCTTCTCTAGACCTTTTTATTTCTTGTTCAGTTTCCATCTTCTCTCCATAAATTTTCTACATAAGAAGTATGATTAAGATTATTATTTCCAAAATTTCCCCAAGACCATCCTAATTTAAAAATAAAATCAAATAAATAAGGATATAATTGTTTAATTTTTTTTGGATGAATTATAGATATTATCATCTCTTGCTTTCTAACCTTTTTTAAAATAGATAATGATTTTAATAAATTTATAATTTTTATATCAATGTGATTTTTAAGGTCATGGCAGTTTCTACATAATATTTGTAGATTGTTTTTCTTGTATACATCTCCCCCAAGGATAATTGGAATTTTGTGATCTAATTCTAAGAGAGATTTATCAAAAGTTAATTTACATTTATCACAAATATTATTTTTCTCCTTAATTAATTTTATCCTAATCTGTTTTATATATTTTCTAGAAATAGAATACCTATAAACTTTAATCTTGTTTTTAAAAGAATATTCTTCCCAATCAAATTCATCAATTTTATTTTTTGTTAATTTATAAAAACATTTTTCTAGCATATCTTTAAAATCTTTAATTCTCATAATCTCCAAATCTCAAAACCATAAATTTTTAAGGCTTCTTGAACTCCTTAGATTTAATTTTAAGAACTCTTCCATAAGGAATAAAGAAAGGCCTTGAATCCTGTATCCTAATTAATACTCCCCCAACCTCTTTCTTAACATAAGCAACTTTCTCTTTAATAGAATTATCATCATCAATGAATTTTATAAAACTTAACACATACTCCTCTTTTTCTTCCATTCTCAAAATCTCCTAAAAGATTATTTATTTAATAGATTATACTTTATAAACCTTTTGATTGGTATAATAGTATACCTTAATGTAGAAATCTTTATAAAGTCAGTATACTATTATACTATTATGGTTAAAAAAACAACAATAAAAATCTCAAAGAAACTTAGATCAAGACTGATGAAAATGAAATATGATTTAGGATTTACAGATGTTGGAGAAGTCATTCAAAGAATGCATAATTTAATTATAAAGAATAAATTATTAAGAAAGATGAAAGATGAATCCTAGACTCAAAAAGATACAGGAATATGAAAGAGAATGTTTTAAATTTCTTCAAAAAAAGTTTGATAAAGTAATATGGAATTCATTAAAGAATCCAATTGCCAATATAGATTTTTCTTGTTATAAAAATAATAAGTTAACTCTTGTTGATGCTAAGAGATTGCATTTAAACAAATATGTGTATATTTCTTCAAAACAGAAAGATTGTAATTTGTTTATTTTAAAAGTATTAAATAAATTCATATTAGTATCTAGAAATGATTTAATAAATATTTATAATTTTAAAATTGAGATATCCCCAAACGGAACTCATTGTTCTATTAATGATAATTTACACAAAGAAGTTAATGAAATTATAAAAGATAAGGTTGAATATCCCTCAATAAAGAACTTTGTTGATAGGGCTATTAAAGAAAAACTTTCTAGGGAGAAAAGAAAAAATGTTAAAAAATAGATCTCACTTCCAAACATCAGAATATAAACATTTCAATTTTACTGAAAAGTTATTAGTGGAGAAAAAATAAATGGGAGGATTTACAAGGTTTTTAATTACATGGGAATTTTGTTTTTAATAGCCTTTATTATTGGATTAATAATAAAAATAAGAGATAAAAAATGACAGAATTAAGAAACACACCAAGAACAATATTAGAGAAAAGTCCTAAAGAGTATATGAAGAAATGGAAAAAGATAAAATAGATAAATTATTTAAGGAAAGAGATAAATTAGCAAAGCAACTACATCTCTCAAGAGAACATCAAGATAGAGAAATTGCTCATGTAAATCTTAAGTGGACACCTACTATAAGTGAATTAACAGATAGAATTCAAGAAATAAGAAGTGAGTTATTTAAATTAGGAGTAAATTTGGGGGATTGTTAAATATAACGAATGATAGATAAAATGGTTTTATGTTCAGCTCACACAGGGAGAATATTATTAGCATTTATACTGGGAGTTGGATTAGGAGTATGGTTTCAATATTTAAATGTTTTATTTTGGAAAAGAAGGGCTAAAAAGGAGATTAACTCTAATTTGTGATAATGAAAATGAAAACTAAATACATTTTGTTTGGAATAGGAATTTTGATTACTGTATTATTAATTTTCTTATTTGTTAAAATAATTCCTTTAAGTGAAGAACAAAATGTATTTATCTCTTGTATTGGTTATAATTGGGAAACAGATTTTTGTAAAGATTATTGGGAAAATAATTATGCTGATGGAAGGTGGACTAAGAAATGTTCTACTTGGTTTTTCTTTACAGACAAGATAAGTTGCCATGATTTATGTAATGTTGATTGTGAATTTTATAATAAGGAGGAAGGGGAATTTATGTGTGTATGTTAATATCATAGAGAAGATTAACTCTTAATTAGGATAGTGAAAATGGATAAAAAAGTAAAAGTTGAATTTGAATATTCAGATATGAATGAGAATGATATTATAAAAGTAGAAGATAAGTTCTTTAGAATAGTCATTCAAGAACTTGATAGTGGAAGAGGCAATAAAACTAAAAGGATTTTTTTAAGAAGGGTAAATAGTTTGGAGGACTTAGAAGAGATTTAGTCTTTTTGTGTGTGAGTAAAAATGACAAGCAAAATAAAAAACCATTTAGAGAAAATAAAATATCTTTGGAAAGATAATAAGATAATGATGTTTAAACATATTTATAATATTTTTTATTGTGGAATAGTTAAAATCCCAAATTATTTTAAAAGAAAAAGTGAACATAAAAGGTTTTTAGAAATAACACAAGGAAAAAAAGAAATTATTTATGATTTATTTTATTCTCCAACAATTAAAAGTAAGATTATTCTTCCAACAAAAGATGAAGGGTTATCAAAAGATTTAATTTTAAATTCAATGAGAGAACCAACAGAAGTGGGATTGATTATTAAAGAAATTAAAGATGGAATGAATATAATAGATATTGGGGCAAATTTAGGAATTTATCTTCTTTTAGAATCACATTTAACAAAAGGAAAAGTTTATGGAATTGAACCAAATTATAATGCTTTTAAATTTTTACAAAGAAGTGTTAAACTAAATGGATTTAAAAATGTTGAATTATTTAATATGGGAATTAGTGATAAGAAAGATACAATTCCTTTTTATATCTCAAAGAAATGGAATTGGTCAAGGTTTAAAAGAAGCCATAATCCTACTGGAATAAATAACACAGAAGAAATGGATGATATTATAAAAGTAAAACAAATTCCAATAAATTCTTTGGATAATATGTTTAAAAATAAGAAAATAGATATTATTAGAATGGATGTAGAAGGACATGAAATTCATATATTAAAAGGGGCAGAAAACCTAATCAAAAACAATCCTGCAATAAAGATTTTTGTGGAATATCATCCAGATATGTTTAATACAAATGAAAGAATGGAATTTATAAATTGGATTGAGAAAAATAAATTAAAAATAAAATATTTTTTAGGGAGTAGTAAATTTAAGATTTCTAAAATAAAAGAAAATATAACATTAAAAAGACTAAGGAATCTGAGTGGGAATTATTGTTTAGTTTTAGAATCTGAAAAAGAAGATAAATCAAAAAGATAGGATTAAAAAATTAATATGGAAGAACCTAAAGAAATGAATTTTAAGGAATGGAATCAAGAAGGAGAAAAAAGATTTGGAAAAGACAAAAAGAATTGGAAATTTAAATGTCCTAATTGTGGAAATATCCAAAGCTATAATGATTTTAAAAAACTTGGAAGAAAAGGTTTAGATATAGAATATGTAGTTTATTTTTCATGTATTGGAAGATGGATTGATGATTGTAAGGGAGAAATTGGAAATAAAATATCTCCATGCAATTATACTAATGGAGGATTATTTGATTTATCTAAGTTAAAAGTAAAAGCTAAAGATGATACAATGATTTCAGTATTTGAGTTTGTAGAGGGGGATAACAAATAAAATGGGAAACAAAAAACAAAAAACTTGGAGATTAATTTATCCAGACAAAACAGAAAGTCTTATGAATTTTAATCCTATTAAGGAAGAAAGAAGAATTATTGTTAATGAGGTATTAAGATTAATCAAAGCATGGGATGGATATGGAGATGATAGATTTCCAGAAGGAGATGCCCAACCTCTATGTTATGTTGGGGATAGGAAAATTGTTCGAAGTCCCTCTCCTTCTGGGGACGATTCAGCTTTGACAAGGAAGGTGAAATCATAATGGGAGGAGGACAGAGTAGAGCTTCAACAAAGAGTAGTAATTGGAGTGGTTATCCTAAAAAGAGATGTGCAAATATTGGATGTAAGAAAAGAGCAAGACATATCTTACAAGAAGATGGAAAAGGATATTGTATCTATTGTTTTAATAATTATTCAGTTCAAGAATTAATAGAGGGTTCAGTTAAAATAGGAAAGAACAAATGAAACATAAATTTGATTGCATAAGCGTGGAAATAGTAGAATGTGATGATTGTAATAAAAGGTTTTGTAGAAATTGTGATGAAGAAAGTGAAACAGATTTTGATGAAGGAGTAATAAGGTGTGGATTGTGTAATGCTTTAAATAAACAATATGAAAATCCAAACAATAAATCATAGTTTTTTTGTCATAAAAAAAACACTGGGGCTTGTAAAGAATGTTAAAAGATGTATGCTAAGGCCTGCAAATTTTTCATTCCTTTTTCAAACAGGCCCTGGTTTATATTTAATTGATTGTAAGGAGGAAATAAATTAATAATGGTATTTAAAGAAATGGGAAAAGAACCTACTGAAGAATGGAAACCAAAAGAAGTAGGGGATTCAATAACTGGAATTTATGCAAAAAAGAAATCAGATGTAGGCCCAAACAAATCAAATCTTTATCTTTTTGAAATTGAAGGAAAATTAAAATCTATTTGGGGTTCAACAGTTTTAGATGATCTAATGGATAATCTTCACATAAATATTGGAGATACTTTAAGACTTACTTATGATGGTAAGGATGATAAGAAAGGCTATCATAAATTCAAAGTAGAAAAAGATTTTCCTGAAGAAGAAGCAGAAGAATAAGAAAAATGGGATTGAAGATTGTTATAACTTTTCTTATTTTAATTTTTTTATTTGTAATTATTTTGATAAGAAGAAGAAAATCTCAGGAAAAAGATTTTAATGAAAAAGAAATCTTAGAAGAAGATCCTTTTGGGGAAGGGAGTGATTGAAGATGAAGAATAAAACAGCTAATATAAAATCATATCAGAAAAAATATTATCAGGAACATAGAGAAGAACTTTTAAAAAATCAAAAAGAGTATCATCAAAGACCAGAAGTAAAAAAGAAAAGAAAAATATATTTGAAGAAATATTATCTAAAAAACAAGGAAAGGATTAAAGAAAAAGACAGAAAATATTATCTAAAAAACAAAGAAAAGATAAAGCAAAGAGTAAAAAAATGGACAGAGAAAAACCCTGGGAAAAAAGCAATGACTAGTAAAAATGGATTAGAAAAATTTAGGAAAGAGAAAAAAGAAAGATTCAATGAATTATGCAGAAACAATATGAGGAAAAGAAACAACACCCAACCAGAGAATTATATTATTAAGGAGAAATAAAATGCCACAAGAATTTAAAGATTATGGAGCAGTTGATTTTGATGATCATGAAATAGAAATGATAGAAGAGCAATGTAAAAAAACAAATGAACAGCTAGAGGAGTTGGGGATATGAAAAAACAAAGAACACAACCAAAGATAAAAGGAAACAAAAGAAAATATCATAAGGGGATGCTAACAAGTTTGAAACAAGATTGGCAGACTCCTCAAGAACTTTATGATGGACTAAATAAAGAGTTTAATTTTGATTTTGATCCTTGTCCTATAAATCCAAAATTTGATGGATTAGAAATAGAATGGGGAAAAAGTAATTTTATAAATCCTCCCTATGGCAGATATAAAAAAGGAAAATATGCTCATAAATCTGCACAAGATTTATTTGTTAAAAAGGCTTATGAAGAATCATTAAAAGGAAAAATCTGTGTACTATTAATCCCTGTAAGAACCTCAAGTATAAGGTGGCAGAAATATATCTTAGATAATCCTAATGCAGAAATTAGGTTTATGCCAAAGAGATTTAAATTTAGTGATGCTTCTAATCCTGCTATGTTTTGCAGTGCAATAGTTATATTTTATCCAACAAAGAATAAGAAAATTAAGAAGGAGTTTGAAGATGAAAATATTTAAAAATCTAAAAGAAAGTTATGCAACAAAAGAAATTTATGAATGTAAAGAATGTGGCCTGAAGTTTAGAAATAAAATTTCTCTTAGAGAACATGAAAAAGAACATAAATTATGGAAGAGGAAACAATGAAAGATATAGAAACTTTTTATTTTAGAGGCTCAAATAATGGAGGATTCATTAGAAGTTTTTTATTAGCAAAAGCCCCTAAGACAGCTTTAACAAAAAAAGATATTATCTTATTTGAAATACAAAATGTCAAAGGGAAATTAACAACCATCGCAGTTACTCCTGAAGAATCAATCTTAATTTCAAGTGCTTTACTTTGTGCTTGGACTGAATGGAATTGTAGAGAATATAATAAAAGATATAAGAAGAGGAAAACTTGAATGATGAATAATGAAAAACAAAAAACAATCAGATATGCAGATCTCTTCGGAGGAGTTGGAGGATTCAGACTTGGAATTGAAAGAGCCATTAATGATAAGTTCAACACAAGCCCATGCAACAAAGATGATAGGATTAAGTCCAACACTTCCAGAAGCAATGGGAAAGGGTGGAGGACATGTGCCACTTGTGTTTTCTACAACGACAACGACAAATATGCAGCCCAAACATACAACAAAAACTTCAAAGAAAACTGGGAAGCAACTGACATTAGAACCATCAAAACAAAAGACATTCCAGAAATTGATATGTTGTGTGGAGGATTTCCTTGCCAAGCATTCTCAATCGCTGGAAAAAGGAGAGGTTTCCAGGATACCAGAGGAACACTCTTTTTTGAGATTGCAAGAATTATTAAAGCTAAAAGACCTAAAATTATTTTCCTTGAAAATGTTAAAGGGTTACTCAATCACGAAAAAGGGAAAACTTTTAGAACAATCCTTCAAACGATTTCAGAATTGGGGTATAATGTTCAGTGGATGGTTCTTAACAGCAAATTTTTCGGAGTTCCCCAGAACAGAGAAAGGGTGTTCATTATCGGAAGTCTTAGAGGAGAATGTAGACCAGAAATATTACCTTTCAGAAGTAATGAGCAAGAGATTGATAAAGAAAGGACAGTTGCTAGAACATTCACAGCAGGAGGACATTCAGGAGGACTTCACTCAAACTCAATAGGAATCGTTGTCAAAGGATACCTCAACAAAAATGGATGGGAAAAAAGAAATGAAAATATCAGAAGAATCTACGGACAAGAAGGAATCAGCCCAACAATTCCAACAGGACAAGGTGGAGGGGTTATGAACAAAATAATGGTAGAAAATAAGATGATTTATGAAAAGCTTGGAAAAATTTATGGAAATGGAGATGTGGCACAAGCACATAGGGTTTATTCTCCTGAAGGAATTATAACATCTCAAAGAGGAAATACTAAGAGTTTAATAAGAACCACTAAGATAAGAAGATTAACACCAACAGAATGTGAAAGATTACAAGGATTTCCAGATGGTTGGACAGAAGGAGTTTCAGATACTCAAAGATATAAACAAATGGGAAATGCAGTAACAGTTAATGTTATTGAAGAAATCACAAAAAAGTTAGTTTGTTAAATAATGAAAAATAAAATTGTAAGATATGAGTTGAAATAATAATCATAGAGTGATTAAAAAATTACAATAAAATAAGCAGATAAGAATAGAATATATATTATAGAGTATATGCTTTATTTTTACCTGTGTTTCCTATGGACTACACATAAAAATATTAAGATTATGGGTGAAAAGTTCGCACTATATTTATTATATGAACTCTAACCTTTAAATTAACTAAACTCCCTTGGTGCTTCAACCTCTCCAAAAGTATCATTGATTTTTTCTGGTGGCATCATTAATAGTAGAATACCAACACAAGTAATAAATAAAAAAAATATAGTAATTGGAATCTTGCTTCCAATCTCTCCAGAGCTATCAACAAAAGTAAACATCAATCCAGTAAAACCCAAGATTGCAATAATTAATCCAGGACTAAAATTCTTAAACTTCTCAAACATTTTTTATTTCACCAAGTGCCAGGCTTGAGAGGACTCCATCTTTGCCCTGAAGAAGACCTTGCAAGATTCATAGCTCCCCTGTTTGAACCAAAACCTTGATTTTGGGTAACAATCGCCCTAGTTCTAAGATTAAATTGTTCAGCACCCTCTATTGCTCTTCTATAACAAGACTCTATAGTATGAACAATATTCAAAATCAAAATTGTATATTTGCTTTCTTTAAATTTAGAATCCATTCCCATCTTTTCATAATTGCAATATAAGAAATTGTTTAAAGCATCTCCCAGATCCCCCATAATTTCATTAATTCTTTCTTCAGAATAGAAAGAAAGAAAAGTTTCCTTAGTTACATACATAGAAATTATTCTCATAAACTCAGCAACCCCATATTCATTTAAAGGTTTTTTTTCTTCATCAACAACTTCAACATATTTATAACCCAAATCCTCTAACTTAATCAATCGTAGTTTGTCAAGAATTAATTTGCTATCTCTTTCCATTACATTAATATCATCACCTTTTTTATTTAAAATCTTAACTAAAACATTTCTCATAACTTCAGACCCCTTACTACTTTCTTTTAGCTCTTGTATATAATAAGTAATTCCACTCTTCTTATCTTTTTTAACATTAGCCAATACATTTTTTGTAGGCTCATCAAAATAAGATCCATTCTCATTAAACCTAACAGCATCTCCCCTAAGAAAGTGTTCTATCCTTTCTAATATCTTATCAGTTTCTAATTGATATTGAATTAGATTTTGTTCTTCTTCAGGAGTAAAGCCACTTGAGGTTAAGGCCCCACTCAGTTCTAGATTCTTTCTCCTGAGGTTTTCATTCTCAAATTCAACATTGCTCATGTCTTCTTCAGGGTTAAATCCTTGTTCTTCTTCAGTCATTCTTTTTGTTTTTTTCCTTGTTTATTAATATAATACGCGCGTCTGCAATCGCTTGGAGTTTATCTTTAAACTCTTTTATGTATTCATGTGTGCTTCTCATACTAAAACCTAATATGCCCGAAATGGTTTTAGTATTTAAACCCTCCTTATTTATTAAATCTTTGTTAGTCATAATTGTTCCAATAATTTTTATTCTTTCATTACGGGCGACTGATTCTGGTCTTAAATTTTCTTTATCTTCCTTATCCCACCTTTCTAAATCTTCTTTCTTTGATTTTAAATATTCTTCTCTATCAATTCCATAACCATCTCCAAAGAAACCCTTGAAGGTTGCACTAACACACTTATAATTATAAAATCTTTTTCCTTTTATATAGAGATTCTTCTTAGCAACAAAATCATAAAAATCATAATTCCCTCTTTCTAATTCCTCATCAAATTTAACATCAATAGCAAATATACTTCTATTAATCGCATAGCTAATATTCAATTGAAAGTAATTAGGAATTATAATTAATATAAATAAATTTTGTTGTCTGCATTTTCTAAAATATTCTCTGAGAGTTTTACCAAGCTCACTCCAATAATGAGCATCTTCCCACTCATCTAAAAGAACACAAGAATATTTTGGAAGCTCAAAACTTCTTTCTATTAAATCTTTTGGCCTCCAAACAATATTTTTATCTGTAAATTCTAAATTCAATCCATGCATTTTATTGATTATAGAAGTCCATACCTCTCCAATCTGAGTCATTAAAACACTCTTGCCAGTTCCAACTTCTAAAGTTGATGAAAAACAAACAGCAAGAAAAGTCATATCCTTCACTATTTTTTTTGCAAGAAATTTTAAATTATCATGAAGTAATTCATCAATATATCTACCATCTGTTTTTTGATATGGGAAAGAACCCTTAGGATACTTTTTTTCTAATATTTTCATTTAACCAATGTTAGCAACAGCTCTTCTTAAATCTCTACCCTTAGGCATAAAATACTTTTTAAGAAGTGTTTGAAGTTTAATTAAAAGATTATTTAATTTTAAATCTAATGCTTTGTCGTATACAGCAATATTTTTCTGAACCCCATTCCTTATAACCTTTTCTTTTTTAATTCCAAGAGATAATAATTCTTGAAATTCTTCTTTCTTTGCTTTCTTTTCTTCCATTAATGGAATTGAATTAAGATAAAATTGTTTTACTAAACCTAAATATGATTTTTGTTTTTCTGGAGAATCAATAGGATATCTACAATCAACAATTTTTATATCTTTTAAAATTGCATCAAGCCTCATTAAAGTAGCTATAGCCATATTGAATGGTGCTTCAGAATTATGATCATCACTCTCCATTTTTACCCTTTATAAAGTTAAGTTAACTTTAAATATCTTTCTAAAATAGGAAATCTTATAAACTTATATTGCTTATTAATTTGTATGAAAAAAAATATAATAATTTTTTTTATATTAGTAATTGTAATTTTATCAATATTTATTTCTATCCTCTCTTATCCCATAACTTATAAAGAACAAGGAGGTAATATTATGGAAGAAGAAAATCCTAGAGAATATCAAGGACCAGTAAGACCAACTGATGATGAAGAAAATTTTAGAAAGACAGGAGAAACTAAACCCTTGGAGAATAAAGAATAATGGTATTTAAAGGGCCTGTAAGACCAGGCACAGATGAGGAAATTTTTAGAAGAACAGGAATTACACGCCCTATTAGAAGAACAGGAACAGGAGGAGGATTTGCAGGGCCTGTAAGACCTGGAAGAGATGAGGAAATTTTTAGAAGAACAGGTAAGAGTGTTGTAAGTGGATCATTAGAAGCTAAGAGAATTAGAGATAATCTTCAAAAACAAGCAGTAGCAAAAAGACAAAGAGATATATTAGCAAAACAAAGAGCAGAAGCAAAAAGATTAGCAGACCTTACAGAAGCACAAAGACAAGCAGAAAGAAGGAGAAGAAGAGAACAAGAAGTTAAATTTGAAAAGGAATTAGTAAGACAAGCTAATATCAAAGGAAGAAATTTATTTTTATCTGAAAGAGAATCAATAGCTAGAAAAGTTTTTGAAACTGAAGCACAAGCAAAAGCTAGATTAGAACAAGAGATAAGGGAAAGACAAAGGCGTCCATTAACAGCATCTCAACAAAAAGTATTTTTTCCTAAAGCAAAACAAAAATTAATTAAAGCATTTGATATTATTTCTGGAGGATCTGTAACTGAGGGAAGATTAAATAAAAGACAGGATGATCTTAATAAAAAAGTTGAAGATTTTAATGAAAAATTTGGTGGGAAGGAATTGGAGCAAAGTAAATTTGATAAAGCACAAGAGCTTTCTTCATCTATGGAGAAAAGTCAGAATCTAATAAATAGGGATAGGGATGAATTATCAACATCTTTTAAATCAAAAATTGGAAGACTGATTGGAACTATCGAACCTTTTCAAAGGTTAACTCCTAAAGAAAAAAGATCATTATTAAAAGGAATACCAAAACAAGAAAAAAGATTAGGGGATATTAATTTTAAAATAGAAGAATTAGAAAAAAATAAAATCCCATTTTCAAAGATTAGAATTTTCAATTTAAAAAAACAAAGAACTGGAGTGATAAGAGATATTGAAAGAAGAAAATCAGGGGAGGGAATAAGAGTTTTAATGGGAGAATTACCTTTAGTCCCTGCTTCAAGAATCCCAGCAGGAATAACTAAAGTAATCTTTTTAGGTTCTCAAAGAACAAGAAAAGGAAAAATAATCACAGATATTATATTTAAAACTTCAAGAGGACAAATAGGATTAGCAAAGGGAGTTGCAAGATCAAAATTAGGAAAGGGTGTTTCAGTTGTTGTTGGAAAAGTTGGAAAGTTAGGAGTGAAATTTCCTTCTAGAGTTAAAAAAATTGGAGGAATAAGATCTTTTTCAAGTTTAGAAAAAACTTTAGTGAAACCCTTAACACTTAAATTTCAAAGAACAATTAAACTAATTAGAAAAGCTAAAAAAATTGGAAGAATAACAGTAGTTAGAAGAAATATAAAAGCTCTTAAACAATTAGGAGTTGGCAAAGTTTTCTCAGTAAAAGGAAAAAAATTAATATTTTTTAAAAAAGGAATAAGATTTCCTTCAGGAAGATTCATTAAGAAATTACGTAGAGGGATTAGTGTTGATAGGTTTGCTTCTTTATCTGCAATATTTACTAAAAAACAATTAAGTGTAATAATTGGAAATACAATAACTGCAAGAGGAGCTAAAACAAGATTTATAGGAATAATTAAAGGAACAACAAAGTTAGGAAAAACATTTAAAATAAATCCTTCTCAACAAAAACAATATTCACAAGCATTACAAAGAGTTATCGCAACTGCTTCTGCTTCAGTATCTCAAGCTCAAAAAATTAAAGGAATATCAAAACCAGTTGCCATAGCTTTAGCTTCTCAAAGTATTGTTAAAACACTCCCTAAAGGTGCTTTTAAACCACAAAAAATAAAAATAATAACAAAACAAATAACAAGGAGCAAAATAAAAGAAAAACAAATCACAAAAGATATTTTAAAATCTAGAATAAAACAAAAAACAATTATAAAAAGTAAGATAAGTGTAAAACAAAAAGCTACTCAAATACAAGCCCAAAAACAGAAGCAGAAACAATTGCAGAGACAACTACAAAAACAGAAGCAAAAACAAGTGCAGAAACAATTGCAGAGACAACTACAAAAACAAGTGCAGAAACAATTGCAGAGACAATTACAGAAGCAAATACAGAGGCAAATATTAAAAACAAAAATAACAACCCCACATCCAAAAGCACCAAAAATTCCTAAGATACCTATAATACCTATAATCTCAGGGAAGATAAAAATAAAGAAGAAAATAAAAAAAGCACAAGCAGTATTTAATGTATTTGGAAAAGTTAAGAAGAAGTTTGTTAAATTAAATATTAAACCATTAACTAAGGATGATGCTTTATCTAAAGGGGCTTTTGCAATTGATCATACTACAGCTAGAACATTTAAAATATCCTCTGCTGGAAAATCAAAGAAACCTGGTAAACTTCTAAAAGGAGAAAGAAATTATTTTAATAGGCAAGGATTTAAATTAAGAGAATTTAGGATTAGGAAGGGGAGGAAGTTTAAATTAAAACAAAAGTATATTGAAAAAAGGAAATTTGGAATTGATACTTCTGGAGAAAAGAAAGGATTATCTTTAAGAAAATTGTTAGTGAAACAAAGAAGGGGAAGAAGAGGAAGTATTTTTAGCAAGAAGAGAAGACCTATTAAAAGAATTGTAAAAAGAAAAGTTATGTTAAAGAATTTAGCAAAGGCAAGGAAAGTTAGATTAAAAGGTTTAGTTAAGAAACCTGTAAAAAGAATTATTAGAAGAACAGCAAGAAGAAGCCCTATCAAAAAATCAATTAGAAGTCCTGTGAGAAGATTTAAAGCAAAGTCTAATCCTAAACCATTCAAGAAGAAAAGAACTTTAACCCCAACAAAGGCACGAAAGCAACCAGTAAGGAAGACAGGGAAAAGAGTGATGAGCCAGAAACAATTAAATAATCTTGCTAAAGGCAGAGCAATAAGATTAAATAATCTTAAAAAATAAAAAGAAGTGAAAAAAGAAGATGACTACACTTAAACAATTAAGAAGAGAAAATAGAAGACTTAAAAATGTAAGAGAAGGATTGAGAGATATAGAGGAAATCCAAAAGCAAAGAATGAACTTGTTAAGAGAAAACAAGCAACTGGCTAGAAATATTAAAGGAACTGGCAAGAAGAGTGGATTTCTTCTTAAAGTTGGTAAAACATTTGGAAGAGGAAGTGCTAAAGCTGGAAAGTCAGCTTTTAGAGGGTTGGAAAGATATGCAAATTTTTTGCAGGAACAAGAAAGAAAACAAAAATTATTAAATAGAAAATTAAAATCTGTAAGGGGTAGAAAAAAATAAATTTATAAAGAAAGGTTTACATAACAAATAATGAAATTTGCAATTATAATCTTTATAATTTTAGTTTTTTTAATTACCTTCAAATATACAAAATTATTTGATATTAATATCCTAATAATAATAGGTGTCTTTTGTTTATGGATATCTGTGATTTATATTCAAATTCATATAAAAAATAAGGAAAGAAATACTCCAAAACCAGTTTACATAACAAATTAAAATAAAGAAGATAATGGTGATAAATAAAAAAAGAAGGAAGATAGAAAAATTTCTCTTAATTTTTATTCTAGGCTTATTAATAACAAGTGTTTCTGCTTCAATAGAAATTCTCAAACCTGCAAAATTTAATGAATCATATACAATATTACAAACTTGTGCATCCTGTAATTTTGTTTTTATTACTGTATCTAGTGTTGATGGAATAATAGTTTCTAATAAACCAATGATAAATAATGGTTCTGGAGTTTGGACTTTTAATATAACTCCAATAATTATTTCAAGACATGATGTTAATGGATTAGGGGATTTAGATGGGACTAATACTAGTTTTGCAACATTCTTCGAGGTTAGTCCTTCTGGAAAAGTTGTATCTACTGGAGATTCAATTCTCTATGCTTTATTCTCTATTATCTTATTTGGAATAATCTTTACATTAAGCTTCTTTATTTTCACTATGCCTTCTAAAAATGAAAGAGATCCTGAAGGAGGATTTGAAACTAAAATTATAAGAAAGAAATATTTTAGAATGATTTTCATAGCTTTACTCTGGCCTTTAATAATATTATTATTAAATTTATTAAATACCTTAGCAATTAATTTTACAGCATTATCTCAGTTTGCAGGAATACTTGGATTTTTTTATGATATAATGCTTAGGTTGGCTTGGCCCTTTACAGTAATTATTATTGCATGGATTATTGTAATGGGAATTCATGATACTAATGTAAACAAACAATTAAAGAAAATCACAAATTTTAGGATTTAGGATAATATAATAATGGAAGATGAAATTGAAAAAATTAAGGAATTGAAAGATGAAATAAAGGGCTTAGAAAAAAAAGTTAAAATTAAAAAGAATAATAAGAGAAAAAAGCTAAGAATTAAATCAAATAATAACATCAAAGCAAATGAATTGTTGAGAGTCTCTAATAATTTTGCGAGGAAGCTTGAATTTATTAATGATAAAAGAGAGGAAAATGGTTTTGATCATTTATCAAACCCAAAGATAACTGAATTAATTGTTAAACATAAAAAATTCTGGAAGGCAATAGAACAAGATCTTATATATTTTAATACTAAATTAGATTCAACAGAAGATGATAGAGGATTCAATGAAGAATAAAAAAGGTCAAATGACTATTTTAATGGTAATATTGCTTGTAGCTTTATTTCTTGTAGGAATATTATTCTTAGTTGGAGGGATTGCAGTAGTAAGAATGAATAATGCTTTAAATTTAGATATAGATTTAGGACAAGTTAATTTGGCAGAAGCAAACGCTGATACTTTTGGCAAATTTCATGAGATGTTTATAGTTAGTGCAGATTGGTGGGGAATCTCCCTGATCTTTGGAATGATATTAGGTTTATTTTTATCAGCTTATTTTCTTAGAAATAGGCTTCCTAAATGGGGAATAGTTTTAGATATCTTTATTATAATTTTTATTTTTATAATTTCATTATATCTTAGTGCAACATATCAATTGTTAATTGATGAGATGGCAAAAATAGGAGAAACCTTTTTAGAAGATTCCATCCCTAGAACCTCTATGTTTATATTAAATCTTCCTATCTTTGTAGTAATAATTGGAGTGATAATGATGATTTTATTTCATAGTTCTATTCCAAGAAGAACTGAAGAAAGAATTCAACAAGGAGGTTTCTTGCAAGGAGTACAATAAAATGAAAAAAATAAGCAAACTTTTTTTAGTGGTTTTGATATTAAACTTAATAGCAATTCCACTTATTTCTTCTTTAGAATTTGACAATACAAAATCTTTTGATGAAAATTATGGAAAGTATGGGAAGGTTACAATAAAAAATTGGTTTGGATTATTAGATTTAGTAGAACTTGAATTGAAAACTAATACATATTATTGTGGAGCAGATTGTTCAGCAAATATTGAAATTATTATGTATCAAAAAGGTGTTTTAATTGATGATGTTAAATTTGTTGGAGGGGAAGTTAAAAATTATGACTTTTATGCAGATGGTAAACCTTATAAATTAGGGACAGAAGTTGATGCAGGAACTTATCAAGTTAGATTAGAAGGAGAAAAAAATTGGAGAGATGATGTTGATTGGCAAATAACTTCTCAAGGAATATTAATTGATGATTGGGCATATTGGTTTGGATTATTTATTTATAGTTTTAGTGCAGAAAATGAAGGTGGAACAACATTTAATCCTACTGGTGTTGCCACAAATGGAAGTGTAATTGCAGTTTCAAGTGATCCTCAAAATATGATTTATATTTATGATATGAATGGAAAATGGATTAAAAACAAGACTACAAATGCAAGTCATGTTAATGTTTTTGGAATAGATTGGAATGGGAGTAATTGGTTTGGCATGGATAGTGGAAGCACTGGAACAGAGCATGTTTTATACAAATATGATGCTAATTGGAATTATATTTCAGGATGTAGAACCTCAACAGCACAAACTTATTGGGATATTGCTATTAATGAAACACAGGTTTTTGGTATAACTAATGAAGAAAATATTTATAGGTTAGATTATGAATGTAATGAATTACAGAATTTTAAAACACCAGGTGGTGATAAAGATGGTATTGCCAGGAATGAAAGTGATTTATTTATATCTAGTAATACTAATGGCAATATTACGAAAGGAAGTTTAGGTGGGGTTTGGAGTGCTAATTTTACAACACCGATAGGTGTTAATTCATTTGGAATTGATTTATATAATGAATATATGTATGTTGCTAATTATGGAAGCAAGGAAATACTTATTTATTTAGTTGGAGAAGATGAAAGTGATCCCCCAACAATTACAATTTATGCACCAACAGGAACTCTTGATTATGGGGGTGAGACACAATTAATAAATTGGAGTGTTAGTGATGCAAGCTTTGTTAATACCACCTGGTTTAATTATAATGGAACAAATAGAACACTTAATGGAAATACAAATTCAACAAATTTTAATCTAGCAACTCCACCATTTAATTTAACTTTTTATGCAAATGATAGTTATGATAATGTTAATTCAAGTTTTGTAAATTGGACTTATAAAATATTTTTAAACAATCAAACATTTAATGCTCAAACTACTGAAGGAGCAACAGAATTTTTTTCTCTTAATTTTACAAAAGATTCTCTTTTGCAAGTTTCAACAATAGATTTAATTTATAATGGTACTGTAAATTCTTTTGCATATTCTGTTAATGGAGATATTATAATCTCTCAAGGATCTATTGTAATCTCATCTCAAACCCAGGAGGTTAATGTAACTTTCTTTTATAATATAAAATTAGATGATGGAAGTTCTATTAATACAACTCTTAATAATCAGACTATTCAAATAATAAATATGGATGATTGTAGTGTGTTTGAAAATCTAATCTATAATTTTACTCAATATGATGAAGAAGACAAAACTACTTTAACTGTAAATAATACTATGGAAATTCAGGTTAATTTATTTGATACTTCAAAAACTCTTAATCTAGTTAATTTTTCTCAAACCTTTTTTGAAGTAAAGAATGCAACAATTTGTTTGGAAGATGCACTTTTAACAACTGTTAATTATTCTGCTTATGTTGTTGTTAAATATTCTGCAAACTCGACAACTTTAACTGATGCTTACTCAGTAGAATATTATAATATTTTGAACCAAACAATAGCAAATATAACAGTTCCAAGACATATTGCTTTATATAACTTAAAAGAGAAAGACACAACAAAATTTAGATTAACATTTAGAGATGGTTCTTTTGTTTTAGCTCCAAATATTTTAGTTCAAGTTCACAGGCAATATATTGAAGATAATGATTTTAAGATTGTAGAAATTCCTTTAACAGATAATAATGGACAAACAATGCTGAATTTGGTTAGAAATGATATAGTATATAATTTTATTATGGTGGATGAATCTAATAATGTAATTGCAATTTTTAATTCAGTTACTGTCTTTTGCCAGGATTTCATAATAGGAGAATGTACTATAAATTTAAATGCTGAATCAATTGCAGAAGAAACTTATGATTATAATGAAGAATTTGGTATATCTCTAACTAGTCCAACTTTTGATAATTCTACAGGATTAATAAGTATAACTTTTATAACTGATGATTTGTTGCCAAAAACTATTAGTATGGATGTTCTTAGAAATAATGCTTTTGGTAATAGAAGTGTTTGTTCAAATTCATTAACTTCTGCTTCTGGAACATTAAGTTGTAATGCCTCTGCTGTTACAGATTCTGATCAGTTTTTATTTGTTCATAGCTTTGTGAATGGAGATCAAGCTAGTCAAGATACTATAAATTTAAATGCTAGCACTTTAAATTTTGGAATTATTGATGGAGCTTTTTATGCTTTCTTAATAATATTATTATTAATAACTTTATTCATGGAGGACAAAAAAATATTAGTAATCTCATTAGGACTTGGATGGGTTGTTGTAATCTCTTTAGGATTAGTTAGTGGGAGATTAGTTGGAGCTACTTCAGCAGGAATTTGGATTATAGTTACAATTGCAATTTTCTTGTGGAAATTAAATAAGGAGGAAGGAGCATGACTGATCTAAAATCTATTCTAATTAATACTGTTGTTCTAGGTATTTTAATATATGCAATTATGAGTTTTATAATAATAATTCAGTTTGACAGTGGTCTTGAACAAGCAAACAGAATAACCAACAATACACTTATTAATGAAAGTTATGGTGATTTGGAAACAAGTTTAGATCAACAACAAAGTTCAGAAAGTGCTTTAGATGCTTTAGAAGATGTTCCTCCAGAAGATTATGTTGGAGATTTGGATGTTGGTTCTACTGTTTCAGCTACAAGAACCTCAAGAGCTATAATAACTGGATTATGGAATATCTTAATTAAATTACCTATGGTTATATTAGGAGTTAGTCCTATTGTTGCAAGTGCTATAACATCAATATTCTTAATCTTAATTGCCATAGCAATATGGGCAATATGGAAGGGGGCAATATCATAATGGTAAATTATCCAGATTTATCCAGCCTTAATAATGATTCAGGAATTGGAGGATTAATGAGTCTTCCAAATTCAAGTTATCCTTACTTTTGGGCCTGGATTATGGGGGGGATATTTATTATAATAACTTTAACTATGTATTATAAAGATAAAGAAAAAGTTGGGAAGGGAAAAATTTTAAGTTCTATGGCTGTTGCATCTTTAGCAGTAATTCTTTTATCAACAATAGGCACGATTTTAACAATTATTTCAGTTGATATAATGATCTATATCTTAGTTTTTGGTATCATAATAATTGCAATTTGGTTCTTACCTACTAAGATATAAGTTAACTAAAAATAATAAATATTTAGATTAGTTAACTTATGTTTATAAATTAAAATATCCTCTTCTATTTTAATTAATACTTTATTAATTGAAAGGAGGTAAATATTTTTTTAAAATGCCAAAAGGAGGAATGCCTGAAGGAGGAAAAGGAATTCTTGGATGGGTCCTATTAGTTGCTATAATTGCATTTATTTTGTTAATTATGGTAATTATATTTGGAAACTTATCTGGTAATGTAGGTTTTAGTTCTGGTACTCAAGGGTACAATGATACTCAAAGTATTATCTTAAACTACACTCAGTCAGCAGTAAATACAACTGCTCAATTCCCAACAGTGGGAACTATCATTGGTATAGCAGTATTATTATTAATCCTTATCGGATTACTAGTTTTCGCTATAAGAAAGATGATG
>SDBT01004469.1_pt1 | contig 23737 bp, 14 predicted proteins | sample 2277101 | NCBI WGS metagenome assembly SDBT01 (sample SAMN10404973, study PRJNA504765) | marine sediment metagenome | isolation source: marine sediment core GS10_PC15, 103 cmbsf | place: Arctic Ocean: Southern Knipovich Ridge | collected 2010 | reverse complement strand
TACCTTGTACAGGGGTATCTGGCATTCGTAACCTCGTTTTGCTACTGAAATGTATGGCCGAATATGTTCATCAAACTGTTTTTCTGTTAGACTTGTGGGTATCGTGCTCATGGTTGAACTCCTCTTTTGAGTTGGATAAACAACCATGATGCACGATTTGTTCTAGGTTATATAAGGTTCAATTACTTCAAAGAGAACTTATCAATTAGCAAAAAGTGCCCAGGAAAAGGGAAACCATCCATTCGGTGCTTTATTGGTAATTGACAACAAAGTGGTGTTCACTGCTGAAAATTCAGTAATTACGGACAATGACATTACCAAACACGCAGAACTTAATTTAGTCAGTAAGGTAACTCAGGAATTGGATCCCGAGACATTGAGTCAAGGTATTCTGTATACAAGTACAGAACCATGCGCAATGTGCACAGGCGCCATCTTCTGGGCGGGGATATCAAATATTGTGTATGGTTGTTCATCAGTTGTGTTGGGTGAAATTACTGGTGGAACCTTTGTTGTTCCCTGTCGTGATCTGTTGAAATATGGGAAAAGGCAAATAAGTGTTGTGGGACCAGTATTAGAAGATCAAGGAGCTGCTATCCACCGCAATTTTTGGAAAGGTAGTGAGTGAGAATCACGGGGTGAATTCCTCAATTTGTTCACCTAGTCTTTGTTTATTTCATATTTAAACACATCCGGTCTGGCATAGTGTCCGGCAACATCAAACATGCGTTTGGACTTTGTAATCAGGCTCAGGTCGATCTCTGCGTATAGAATTTCCTGCTTGTTTTTTGATGGTCCTGCGATAATTTCACCACGCGGGTTGACGATACAACTGTTCCCCACATTGATCCATTCTCTTTTGCCAGAATAGAGATTCTTGAATTCATATTGATCTGGAATATCGTCCATTCGGAAAGCTTGACAAACACTGATCACAAACATGCCCCCCTCTCTGGCAATATGCCGCATACTCAACAACCAATTCTCACTAGAGTCCCAAGTCGGAGCTACATAGATTTGAGTTCCTCCTAAATACATAGCCTGGCGTGCAAGCGGCATATAATTCTCCCAACAAAGTAATCCGCCTAATCTGCCAAAAGGTGTGTCGAATACAGGAAGGGTATTACCATCGCCTCGTCCCCAGACCAATCGTTCGCCACCTGTAGGGATCAACTTTCGGTGTTTTCCGATTACAGCCCCACTGTCACCAATGTATAGAAGCGTATTGAAAAGGGTGGCTCCACTGGCTTCCGAGTTTTTTTCATGTACACCTATAGCCGTGTAAACCCCTGCTTCTTTAGCTGCCTGGCATAGTTGGTGTGTAGATTCATCGGGAATGGTTACTGCGTTTTCAACTAACTCCCGATACAATTCATCCAGCATTTTTGAATTACCATTCGGAACAACCCATACCCAATCCGGATAACCCGAGATGAAGGCTTCAGGAAATACGATCAGTTTCGCCCCGTTTTTTCCTGCCTGGTAAATTAGATCACAGGCTTTTTCCACCGTTTTTTTACGGTCCAGAAAAAAAGGAGCAGCTTGGGCTGCCGCGACTTTAACAATATCCTCATTCATTTTTATCTCCAAAAATATAATGCTGGTTCATTTTTCCACTCCGAATAACTGAAAATATTGGGTTGGGGCAGTAACGAAAAAAGGCTGCAGTCCACTCAACCGAATAAACTTACCATTTATACTGCAAAGACTATCATTGTACCCTTATTTGTCGTATATGGGTATTCAATAGTTGAATATTTTCTCAAGTCTTGAAAAGAAGGGGGTAATGTGCTTTATACAAAACCTCCCGCGGGTTGAATTGGCAAGTAAGGAGCGAGGTATTGGGTTTCTGGAGTGATTAGAGATTGAGCGTGATAAAAACCCGCGGGAGGTTTGGGGTATACAATCGCCATGGCTTGGGGCATCTTGACCGGAGGGATTATTGCGGCGACCTGGGACCCGCAATTATTGGGGTAGTATTCGCTATCATGATATTGGTCTTCTACATTCTGAAGTGAGGTTCCATAGATAGACGATATGCTCGTAAAGCCAAGGGTTGAAAGTGGGGCTGCGGTCAAAGCGGGCAATACCTTTGAAAAGGAACTATGTATAATGTGGTCCTGGTACTTTTTATGTGCAGACAAGAATTTCGGAGGTCAGCTTTGAAAAGAAGAAATAACCGATTAATCGTGATCCCTGTGGTTTTAATAACCTTCTCCCTGGCTTGTAATGCCATTACAGGTGCTTCTCCAGAAGCGGACACCGTATCCACACCTGGTCCTGCAGAAGAATCAGTGCCAGCTGCCTCTTCTTCCACACCTCCCGAACCAGCACCTACTATACCTGAGGATGCTGCCCCTGCAAGTTATGACAGCGATTTCCCCCTGCCCGCAGACGTGCAGAACTTCATGGAACTGGACTATGAAGGGATCAACTTTCAGACAGGAATGAGCCTTAAGGATGTGATCGCCTTTTACAGACAGGCTTTCAGCGCGCAAGGATTAAAAGAGCGGGATTTGTTAACGGTCATAAACGAGGAAGTATTCAGCATGGTATTCGACGGCGCCCCAAACGGCAAAGCCGTGGTTATTCAAGGGGTCCTGCTTGGCTCCGGATCCGTGAATATAAATATTCGCTACGAGGATACTTAACCTATACAATCGCACTGTCGCAGCCGGGACGAACGGAACTGGACACCAGGTCACCTGATGGTATACTTTCCCGGTTAATCACAAGCGAGACGAAGGGGCACAGGCGGCGGGAAAGTGGGTGGGGTGCCAATAAGGGGATGAAGGCACCAACCAGGGTCCACGAGATGTCGGTCCCCTGGATAATCCATACGATGATTGGGATGGAGCAGAAGAAAGCCAGGCTGAGGATTCCCTGCCAGGTTTTGCCGCGGAAGATTAACGCTGCACCACTGGAGAAACCGATGGCGGCCTGATCGAAACTGCTGGACAGCACTGTTTTACCTTCGGGTTCGTGTCGCATGGATAATCTCTCTAACCGTGCATTCTTAATATTTGGCTATCCAAAGTCTTTCCTAGAACACATGATTGCTTCGTAATTGTGTTTCGGGAATACTTATAGAAACCAGGTGTGACGTCAAGCAACGCTATTGATAAGCGCTTCAATTTGGGGGAAGTGTGTTATTTCGTGGGTGGCGAAATAACTTACCTGCTGCATTATGGTGAGGGCGCCAAATTCTTCATGTTCGCCCGTTCGCCACCAATCCTTAAGTGACAGGTTTTCTAAAGTAAAAAGTGTTCTATGGCGCGAATCATTATATGTATTGAATATCTCATCTGTTTTGGGAGGCCGATCATCTTCATCAGCCGCCCACTCGAAAACAGCTTTTGACTCCAGCTTGGGATTATCCTGTTCTATCATCAATTGGATCCGGAATTCCATCACACCCTGAGCGTCACGCAAGTGCGATACAGCATTTCGGATATTCCAACCACCATTCTCTGGAACTAGATTCATATCGGACTCAGACAATCCTTCCAACAAGACTGCCAGATCCTTTGGAGTCTGGCGCAGTCTTTTTAAAGATTGAAAAGGATCATAGTTATCCAACCAAAAGACGGACATAAATTGCTTAAAGGTGCCCGGTTGGGCTCGGCATTGCGGACAGTTTATTGTTGGCTTTTCAAGCGTGACGTAACCGCAATGCCGACACACATACGGGTTGGGCGTCTCATTGATTAACGGCAACCGGCCGTCCGCCATTGCATTCGAGCCTCGCTTCATAGCATCCGTTAGATCAGGGCTGATACCCAACCCAGAGATGGCATTAATTACCCGGTTCACCTCGGATGCTAACTCAACATTATCAGAAGGAAGAGCAATCTCTAATGCAGCTATACGAGAAAAGGATTCAACAGCGCTGCGTAAGAGCTTGGCGTTGTTATATTGACCCTCTCCCTCCAATTTTGCGGATAATGCAAATAATTGTGGAATTAAATAATTAAAATCTGCATTTTGGTTTTCCATCACTCCTCCTATGATCATAAACGAATTGAAGATTTATAAACTTGAGTGCAATTATAAACTAATACATCAGATATTTCAGGTACGATACACCTGACCTGTTTTTGGGGCTATCCAAAAATCACCACTTTGTAGATGTAACGGTTTATGATAAATTAGTTAAATTTAAGTACAATAAATTATGTTTATTAGTATTTCAATATTTCTTAGTATGCCACCGGTGAACAACCTAGACCAGCGTGGTTGGTTGCGACCGGAAAAAGATGGTTGCGACATTGGTGCTTGCGAAGCCTGGTTGGAGAATTTCTTCACACTGATCTTCTGCCGAGGAGTGAAAATCGGGTTTCACCCCCTTACGATTCCCGGATAATTAATTAGTTTCTTTTAATAATCTGGATAATCAAGATCCCACGAATCAAAGAACAGCTCAATCTGGAGCGGTTCCCATAAGCCGCCTCTACATATCCTTATTTAAATTCCGTGATTTTAGAGAAAAATAGACAACAACCAAAATCAATACGACGACCACCAGCGCTGCGCCTGCCAGACACCCGGCAGCTCCAAATAGTGGGTATATTTTGAATTGATTTAGTGTACATTGAGTCAACCACGAGCCGAAAAAGTACTATAATCTAGTTGTCGATTTACACATATTTTCACACGAAAGCACGGGGCATCCCTTCAATGGTCAATAACTTCCAAGAAAAAGCAAACTTTATCTGGCAGGTAGCCGATGATGTCTTACGTGGTGCATTCAAAGCCCACGAATATGGGGACGTGATATTGCCCTTTGTAGTCCTACGCCGCCTCGATATGGTGCTCGAACCCCATAAAGATGATGTCATCAAACAGCACGAACAGTTCAAGGATGTGCTCAACGAGGAGCAAATTATCCCCGTGTTGAAGAAAGCGGCAGGGGACAAGAATTTCTACAACAACTCCTTCTACGATTTGCATCGTTTAGCCCAGGATGCCGGGAATATCGAACTCAACTTCAACAATTATCTGAATGGGTACAGCAAGAACGTGCGAGAGATTATTGAGAATTTCCAGCTCGACAAAATCATCGCCAAGCTGGTCAAGAACGACCTGCTCTTCATGCTGGTGGATATGTTCACCGAAGTGGACCTCAGCCCCAAGAACGTGACCAACCACGAGATGGGCTATATCTTTGAGGAATTACTTCGCCGATTTTCGGAAATGAGCAACGAGACCGCCGGAGAGCACTACACTCCACGTGAAGTAATCCGACTAATGGTCAGCCTGCTCTTTGCCGAGCACAAGGACGAGCTACAGGGTAAGGGCATCATCCGCACCGTCTTCGACCCAGCCTGTGGCACTGGGGGTATGCTCATAACCGCCAAGGAATACATTCAGACACAAATCAACCCTGATGTGGAAGTAGTCATGTATGGGCAGGAACTCAACGAGCAAACCTATGCCATCGCCAAATCAGACGTGCTCATTATGGGGGAAAATGCCGAGAACATCCGCCAGGGGAACAGCTTTATTGAGGATAAATTCAAGGACCAGCGTTTTACCTACATGCTCAGCAATCCTCCATTTGGGGTTAGTTGGAAGAAAGAAGCGGCATTCGTTAAGAAGGAAGCCAATGACCCACATGGTCGCTTCTTTGCGGGAACACCCCGCTCCAGTGATGGTGCATTGTTGTTCCTCCAGCACATGATTTCCAAGATGGAAGCCAGCGGCAGTCGCATTGCCATCATCTTCAATGGTTCGCCGCTCTTCACTGGCGACGCTAGTTCAGGAGAGAGTAATATCCGTAAATGGATTATCGAAAACGACTGGTTGGAAGCCATTGTTGCCATGCCTACCGAAATGTTCTACAACACGGGCATCGCCACATATATCTGGCTGGTGACCAACCGCAAACCCGAACACCGCAGAGGCAAGGTGCAGCTCATCAACGCTGTGAACTTCTCCGCTGGCATGCGTAAAAGTCTGGGCAACAAGCGCAAGTATTTCACCGATGAGCACATCTCACAAATAACTGCCCTGTACACGTCGTTCGAGGAGGGTAAGCACAGCAAAATTTTTAACAACGCCAACTTCGGCTTCACGAAGGTGACGGTTGAGCGAGCATTGATGGAAGATAGGCAAATCGTGCGGGATAAACATGGGAACCCGAAACCGGACAGCAGTTTGCGAGATTACGAGAAAATTCCGCTCACGCAGAATATTGACGAATATTTTATTAAGGAAGTCAAACCCCATGTAGCTAATGCCTGGATGGACAGGAGCAGAGACAAGGTGGGTTACGAAATCAGCTTCACCAAGTATTTCTACGAGTACCAGCCCTTACGCTTGCTGGACGATATCAAGGCCGACATCCTGGCCTTGGAAGCCGAGACCGAAGGTCTGCTAGCGGAGATTCTGGATTGATGAAAGTATACTCCAGTTATAAAAATAGTGGCATTAAGTGGCTTGGCAAGATACCACTGAATTGGAATACCTTGCCATTAAAACATGCTGCAATCATCAACAGACAGGCTCTTACTGAGCAGACTAATGAAAACCATGAACTTCAATACATTGATATTGGTAACGTCAACTACAAAGGTATTATCAATCCACCTGATTTAATCCGCTTCAGCGAAGCCCCATCACGAGCCAGAAGAATCATCAAGAAAAACGACACAATAATTTCTACAGTCAGAACTTATCTAAAAGCCGTGGCTTTCATCGATAGTGAAGAAAAAAACCTTATAGCTTCAACCGGCTTTGCTACACTCACTCCAATATCAAAAATTGCACCGAAATTTTTATATTACATGGTTTCAAGCCAAGGATTTGTTGACACTGTAACAGCTAATTCAGTAGGGGTTAGTTATCCCGCAATAACTTCCACAGAACTTACCCGTATCCATGTCTGGCTTCCTCCTTTCCCCGAACAGCGCGCCATCGCCGATTTCCTCGACCGAAAAACAGCCCAAATAGACACCCTCATCGAAAAGAAACAGCGCCAGATTGAACTGCTCCAGGAGCACCGCACCCTCCTTATCAACCAAGCAGTCACCAAAGGGCTTAACCCGGACGTCCCGATGAAGGACAGCGGCATCGAATGGCTAGGGGAGGTGCCTGCGCATTGGGATATTGTGCCAATGAAATGGCTTGTAGATGTTAGAGATGGTACACATGACACTCCAGAATACATTGAACCAAGCGAATATTCTATTCCCTTCGTTACATCCAAAGATTTTATTGGCGACGATATTGATTTTAGTAGTGTAAAGCATATTTCTCAGGATGACCATCAAAGCTTTATTCATCGCTCCAATGTTGATAAAGGGGATGTTTTGATGTCAATGATAGGTGCAAATATTGGCAAAGCTTTGATTGTCATTGATGAACGTGAGTTCTCAATCAAAAATGTTGCTCTTCTCAAAACAAATGGAGATGTTGCTCTTTCCAAATTCATTCTTAATTACATAAGAAGTGGTTTTCTAGATATTCAAATTGAGACCAAGAGTCGAGGTGGAGCACAAAGTTTTCTGTCGTTGAGCGATATTAGAAACTTGCCTTTCTTTAAAATGCCACAGCACGAACGTGAATCTATTGTAAACTGCCTAGATGAAAGAACAAGAAAAATTGATGTTTCTCTAAGAAAACTATCTGGAGAAATCGCATTACTTCAGGAATACCGCACCGCGCTCATCTCCGCCATGGTGACGGGCAAGATTGATGTTCGAGGTGAAGCAAGATGACGAAAAAAGATTACAAAGGCGCAGTTCTCATCGTGGGTTCCCTGTGTTGGGATAAAAACGCAGTACGGGAAAGATGGAGAAGGGAACGTCTAAAGTTTGATAAGAAGGTATATGTATATGCACCTATTCGATATGGCAAGAGGTCTTTAACTCGCGGGGATACCTATACAATGATTATCTCACAACTCTGCTACCGGAAAGATTATGGGCTGGGTACGGCTTTATTGGTACCATGTAAACGTGAAGTTCAGAGCTATAGCGATTTAAGAATAGAGGCAGCTGAACTGTGGCATGCAGAAAGATCAAACTCAAATATCGGTTCTTTTGAAATTTCTCAAAGATGGGGAGCATTAGGGATTCTCTTAAATCCACAATTCAATATACCCGAAGATATACGCCAAGGTTGGCAAGAATTGTACAGAGGACAGGAAGTAAAGGTTGAGCTGGTCCAAACAAAAACAGAGAGACCAATTATCGATGATAATGGTTTTCTAAACATTCGCTGGCCAAAGTTTGTCTCTAACGATTTGCCCGATGACGTAGATTTTATTTTGGCAACAGCCACTCAACCCACATTAAAAAATGAACGATATCCTACAATATACACTATCGCTCAGGCTTGGCTTGATGATAACCAGGGTTTTGTTGAGTACTTTGAACAGAATTTAAAAAACGGTATAACTACATTCCAAGATAAACGATTACAAGCGATTCTGGATGCAAACAAATGAGATAAACATGTCTCCAAGCTACAAAGAACAAGATTTTGAAGCCCATATAGAAGAACACCTGCTCCAATCAGGCTACCACCAACGCTTGCCCGAGGAGTACGACAAAGAATTGTGCCTATTACCTGATGAAGTCCTCCGCTTCATCCAGGGAACCCAGACTAAAAATTATGAAAGGCTCGAAAAGCAGTACGGAGCCGACACAGCCTCCAAGCTTTGCTACCGTCTTTCCCGTGAAATCCAAAAGCGAGGGACGCTGGATATTCTCCGTAAAGGCATAAAAGATAGAGGTGTCAAATTTCAACTGGCCTACTTCAGACCCGCCAGCGGGATGAACCCTGAGCACCAAAAACTGTATCAGGAGAACCGCTTTACCGTGGTGCGCCAACTCAAATATAGCCAGAAAAACAAAAACTCGATTGATATGGTGCTCTTCCTCAATGGCATCCCCATCATCACCGCCGAGTTGAAGAACTCGCTGACCGGGCAATTTGTTGAAGAGGCAAAGAAGCAATACCGGAAAGATCGTGACCCGAAAGGCGAACCTCTTTTACATTTCAAACGCTGTTTGGTGCATTTTGCGGTCGGCAACGAAGAAGTCTTCATGACCACACGCCTGCAAGGGGAGAGAACCCGCTTCCTGCCTTTCAATAAGGATACCGAGAACCCTGTCAACCCGAACGGGCATAAAACCCATTATCTATGGGAGGATATCTGGCAGCCGGATACCTTACTCGAACTCATCAATAACTACCTGCACATACAAAAAAACACCGAGAAATTTTTCGATAAAAACAAAGGGCTTGTCGAAAGGGAGTACGAAGTTTTTATCTTCCCCCGCTATCACCAGTTGGATGTGGTCCGCAAACTTCTTAATGCGGTTCACCAGGATGGAGTTGGGCAAAATTACCTGGTGCAGCATTCCGCCGGTTCAGGTAAATCCAACTCAATCGCCTGGCTGGCCCACCAGCTTGCCAGTTTCTACCAGAAACCTACCGATAAAGAACGACTCTTCGATTCCATCATCGTCGTTACTGACCGCCGGGTGCTTGACCGCCAGTTGCAGGATACCATTAAACAGTTTGAGCAGACTACTGGGGTCGTCAAGAAAATCGATAAGGACTCTGCTCAGCTAAGAAAAGCCCTGGAAACCGGCAAAGCTATCATCATCACCACCCTGCAAAAATTCCCGGTTATCTCGGAGAGTATGTCCCAGCTGAAAGGCCAGCGCTTTGCCGTCATCATCGACGAAGCCCACTCCAGTCAATCCGGTGAGTCTGCCAAGCATCTTAAAAAGACGCTTTCTGTCAACCTGGAGCAGGCTGAAGCGGAAGACCAGGTTGGCGATGACCTGGAAGATAAAATCATCCAGGAAATCCGAACTCGTGGACCTCAGAACCATATCTCCTATTTCGCCTTCACCGCCACCCCTAAAAACAAAACCCTGGAGCTCTTCGGCAGGGATGGACCTGACGGAAAACCTCTGGCATTTCACATTTATTCCATGCGGCAGGCGATAGAGGAGGGCTTCATCCTGGATGTGCTCAAGAACTACACCACCTTCAAACGTTATTTCAAGCTGGTCAAAACCATCCCGGATGACTCTGAATACGAGAAGAAAAAAGCCATTCGCCTGCTGACCTCATATGTAGACCTGGAACCGCATGCCATCGAGATGAAAACCCGTATCATGCTGGACCATTTCCTGGAAAAGCCCGCCAACGCAATTCGGGGACGGGGTCGGGCGATGGTAGTAACCCGTTCACGATTGCATGCCATCAGGTTTTACCTTATGTTCAAGAAGGTGATGGAAGAAAAACACCTGGGCTTCAAACCTCTGGTAGCCTTTTCTGGTGAAGTGACAGACCCGGACACAGGGGCGAAATACCGGGAGAACAGTCTCAACCAACTCCCCCCAAAGGTAGCCATTCCCGACGCTTTCAAGACACCCGAGTACCGCATCCTCATTGTTGCCAATAAATTCCAGACAGGTTTTGATGAGCCGCTGCTCCACACAATGTATGTGGATAAGAAGCTGGCCGGTGTGCAGGCAGTCCAGGCGCTCAGCCGCCTCAACCGCACCAAGCTGAGTAAAAACGAGACCCTGGTGCTTGATTTTGTCAACGAAGCTGAAGAAATCCAAATCGCTTTCCAGCCCTACTACCAGACCACCATCTTGAGGGAGGAAACGGACCCCAACCGACTATACGACCTGGAAACAGAGCTCAAAGCATTTGATGTGTATTCAGATAAGGATGTAGATGAGTTCGCTGAAATATTCTTCAATCCCGCAGAATCTTTGGAGAAGCTCCAACCTATACTGGACCGAGTTGTAGACATATGGGATTATAAGTTGGAGAATGAGCGAGAAGATTTCCGCTCTACATTGCAGCGCTTTATACGATTATACGGTTTTGTCTCCCTAATCATCACCTTCGAGGATGTAGACCTGGAAAAGCTGTACGTTTTCGGAAAAGCTCTGAACCGCAAGCTCCCCAGGCGCAAACAACGCCTGCCTAACGAAATCCGGGAGGCCGTGGATTTGGACTCTTTCCGCCTTCAAGAGACCTACTCAGGAGCCATTGGTTTAGAGCAAGAGAATGGTGTTGTATCTGGATATTCCAACGGCATCATGATTACAACCGAAGATGAGGTGGACTTGCTATCCAACATCATCAAAACGCTGAACGATACATACGGTCTCAACCTGACGGAAGAAGATAAAATCGATATTCAAAACATCAAAATCAAGCTGGAAGAGAACGAAGAGCTTCAGGCTGTCATGCAAGCTGATAATCCACCAGATGTGGTTCGTTACAAGTTCAACCAGGTCATTGACCAAATCCTGCTCGAGTTCGTACACACAAAACTCGACTTGTATAAAAAGCTTACCGACCCAAAGGTCAATGAGTTGTTCAAAGCAAGGTGGTTCGAGGGGTATGTCAGCGAGATGGGCTAATAGTGAGGGGTAGATAATGGATTTAAGTGAATAATTTTCTCAAATACGGCAATTTATTCAAGATGTAATTGAACCCCCTGGTAGTTTAGCAACTATATCCGTATTATGCCTAATATTTGTTTGTATAATGTGTCAAAGTGGAGATATTTAAATTAATGATTTTACTGATCAATGTGTTGGGCGTATTGTCAGAAAATGAGCAAGGGTGAAAGTGTCTGACTTATCAAGTATCGAAAAAGTAAAACTAGAAAAGTTGTTTGAAATGGGCTACGGTTATGTTCTTGACTTTTCAAATAGAACGATCCAAGAATTTATTCTTGATAGTGTCGCCATTGATATTTATGACAACAAATATGACTATGCAAGTGGGTCGAAAGCCAACCGACTGAGGGCATATTGGAATAAAGAGTCAAATTACCTGGTAAGAAAATTAATTTCCGAAATGCTTGAGTATTGGAAAACACAAAAGCTATTGAATTCCCAGGACATTTGTCAAGCAGAGCAAAATCTATTTGATGAGTGTCAGAAAATCGCAGAGAGATTAAATCAAGATAGTACAGTTGAACATATTGAAGCAATTCAGCCTTATTCTGATGACAGAGATTTTTCACTTTTGGCAAAATCAATTCGCGAAGGTATTCAGCGAAATGAACCTGAAGCCGAATTGGACAGATTGCATACTTACGTTGTGAAATATATTAGGCAACTGTGTGATAAACATGGAATTGTTTATGATAAGAATACCCCTTTGCACAGTCTATTTGGTGGGTATGTAAAATACTTGAGACAGAACAAGATGATAGAGACAGAAATGACCGAACGTATTCTTAAATCTTCAATCTCTATCATGGAATCGTTTAACAAAGTTCGAAATGAGGTGAGCTTTGCCCATGATAATCCGATATTGAATTACAATGAAAGCCTTCTTATTTTTAACAATGTGGCAAGTTCAATAAAGTTTATTGAGTCTATAGAGGAAAATAAATCAAAAAGCGAACAAGATGATAATACCGCTTGGGATGATATTCCATTCTAAAATGGGGGAATTCGACCAACCCTGTTTGCACCTGACCTCGGTTCGCTCGGAGGGGACGCGACGCGATTTGCAAAGATTAGTTCTGGCTTGCAAAGGTTTCGAGCAAGAGCCGCCCCGCCGGTGAAGCTCCCGTTGGTTAGCCTAGAAATCATCTGTCGTATCTTAAATTAACATGGATATTCTTCAAAAGATACTTGAACAACAAATCCAAGAGAACTTAACTTTCCCTATAGTTGGCGCAAAACTCATAAAGCGAAAGTTAGAAGCTCGTGGGATTGCTTTAGATGAAGACGATTTGAGAAACATAGAAGAAAGACTTCGTGACAATACAGATGATTCATCCTCATTGATCCTAAATATCGATGGTAGCCACATAAGGTCATTGGAGGAAAATGATGATAAGCTATTTACTATTGATCTGAGTGATTCTGAAGGTGATGCTCATCTAGAAGAAATTATGAATGAGTTCTATGATAGATTAGGAGGTGCTGTTCCTGAGATTGTAAATGAGATCACTCAACCAATACTTACAAGGTTGAAACGCAATGCTACATCAATTCTAAGAGCGCAAAAGAAAGATAAGAAGCAATTCGGAAAAGTGCTTTTGAAATCTTGGAAAAAACCGTTAGACTTGCTCGAAGTGCTCTTATTACTCGCTCTTGAAGCAGGTGATGATTTCAATCGTGAGTTCCGCCAAGAAGCATCGAAAAAACAAAACTATGTTTTTGAGGTTATAGCAAGGCTACATGCAAGAGCCTGTCAGATCTCATCAGAAATACTAACACTTTTACGATCTGGGTACGCTGATGGCGCTCATGCGAGATGGCGATCACTCCACGAAATTGCAGTGGTGGGCTCTTTTATCAACGAACATGGAGATGATATAGCAGAGAAATACTTACTACATGACGCTATTGAGTCTTATAAAGCAGCTCTACTTTACCGAAAATATTCCGAATCTCTAGGTTATGAACCAATGCCGCAAGAAGAGTTTGACTTGCTAAAAGAAAACCGTGATCATCTTATAGATCGTTTTGGTACATCGTACAAGAATAACTATGGCTGGGCATCATCGATCTTACAGAAAGTTAATCCAACCTTTAGAGATATTGAGGAAAGTGTAAAGTTAGATCATTTGCGACCTTTTTACAAACTGGCAAGTCATAATGTCCATGCTAATCCGAAAGGTATTTTTTTAAAGCTGGGTCTGTATCCGAATAGTCAGGATATTCTTCTTGCCGGACCAAGCAATACGGGTCTAGCTGATCCTGCACATGGTATGGCAATTTCATTAATGCAAATTACAATTACTCTAATTACTCAGGAACCAAATATCGATAGACTTGTACAATGCAACATTCTTTTAGAGCTTGAACGTGAAGTTGGCGAAGTATTTTACAGTGTTCAAGAATCACTTGAAGACCAGGATACCTAACCACGGTTGAAACTGACCGGGGCTTTCGCCCCGTAGGTAAGCGGCGGGTATTGCAACAGGGGTGGAGTTAGAGTAATAGAAGTGGAGGATATTCAATGTTAATCACACAAGTAAAACTCGAAGGCTTTAGGAATTTCAAAGACGCAACAATCAACTTATCGCAGAAGCCCCTCATTATTGGAAGCAATGAAATTGGGAAATCAAATCTCCTTTATGCCCTGCGTATTCTACTTGATAAGACTCTATCTTTAGCAGATATCGAACCGCAGGATTCAGATTTTTATGTTTATGAAGACACTAATGAGATCACAATCCAACTGAAGTTTGAGGATATACACGAAGATTGTGTATTATCTAAGCTTCGAGAGCATGTCAGCGATAAAGGAGTAATGTTCCTGGTTTACCATGCCACTAGAGATCCGGATTCAAAAAGGAAGTCTTTCCACTTTTTAGTTGGTCGCAGTCAAGACACTCTAACTGATATTGAAAGCAATCGGTTTTATTTACGAGTGCTTTGTCTGAGATTTATTGGAAGTAAAAGAGATTTATTCTCTTTCATAAGGAGAGAACGCAAGAATCTTATTCAAGACGCGAAACAGGAACGAACGGATGAGGAAATTAGCCTCGACAACACGTTATTAGGTAAAGTCGAGTCTAAACTGGATGAGGTTCACGAGAGCGTCTCATCCTTATCTTATGTCAGGAAAGCCACAGAGAGTATTAATACCGAATTGGAACAATTATCTATCAAAAATTTGGGTCAAGATATTATTTTTGACACAGGAGCATCAGATCCATCTGAGTTTGTGGATAACTTAAGACTTGCAGCACAGATTGGCGAAAGAACTCTAGCTGTTGGTGGAGATGGAAGAAATAATCAAATTCACCTTGCGCTTTGGGCAGCCCGAAACCGACCGGTGATCGATTCCGGTGAGGAGCCTCTGGAAGTAAATATTTTTTGTATAGAAGAGCCAGAATCTCACTTACATCCTCATCAGCAAAGGAAATTAGCCAGATACTTGTCGGAAACCTTACAGGCACAGGTCATAATCACATCACATTCACCTCAAATCACTTGTGGGTTCCCTCCTACGTCAGTAATTCGTTTGTACGACAATAAGCCAGACACATTGGCCGCAGGTAATGGTAGCAATCCCTTTATTGAGCAGAAATTCATTGAGTTTGGTTATCGTCTCAATATCATACCAGCTGAGGCATTTTTCTCCAGCATTGTCTTGCTCGTTGAAGGTCCGTCTGAAGAACTATTCTATAAAGCCTTGGCTGAGAAAATTGGAATAGATGTAGATCGCCTTAACATAAGTATCTTAATGGTTGATGGGGTTGGCTTTGAGCCATATATTAGCCTTCTCTCCTCATTGAATATTGATTTTATCGTACGTACTGATAACGACATCTTCAAAGTACCGCGAAGAGATGAATATCGCTTTGCAGGTGTGCAACGGGGTGTTAACATTTATCGAACATACTTTAAAGAAAACGAAGATTTTGAGTTAGTATTAGCGGAACACGAGAATAATTTAAGTGGTTTTACTACTCAGGAACCCCCTCCAGAAAATTTGGCTAGCGCAAAGAAAATTATAGACGAACTTGAAGATTTCGATATTTATCTGGCAGAAGTTGATCTTGAGAATGATCTAATAAAATCTGAGATTGGCGAAGTCCTTAACCAATTTTTCAATACGTTTGAAGTGGAAGAGACCGTTGCTGCAATGAAGAAACGCAAAGCTACGTTCATGTTTAGGTTTCTACGAGATAATTCTGAAACATTAACTCATCTGCAAGACAATGCAATTGCTTCCCCGCTGTTGCGTTGTGAGGAAATTGCTTCATCTCATTATGGCGCACAAACCGACTGAAGAGCAAAATTCTATTATCAAGACAATTCAAGACTTCAAAAACTGTGTAGTGATCGCACGACCTGGAAGTGGCAAGACCTACACTCTTTCACATGTGATTAGACAAATCTTGCCGGAATTGCCTCACTATAAAGGAGTCATTGCTATTTCTTTTACTAACAAGGCTAGCGATGAGTTAGAAACACGCAGTTTGGAAAGTGGTGTGGACAGAAAAAGCTCGTTTTTCGGAACCATAGACAAGTTCTACCTAACTGAGATCATAATCCCCTTTGGCAGGCACATATTTGGAGAACTCAATAACGAAATCGATGTAATAACCCTAAATGAAGTCAAACTTGGCAATGAGATAAAACCATTTGTAGATCTTGCTGATGATGGGAACATCGATAACAGGTTAGTAGAAATTATGAGCGGGCTTTACACGGAAGGTAAAATCATTCTCGAAACGATTGGCTGCTTAGCAGTGTATATCCTTGAAAACTCTTTTGCTTGTGGGAGATACTTACGAGCTCGCTACTGTAGTATTTTCATTGATGAATACCAGGACTGTGGCTTATGGCAGCATAAGCTCTTTTCGCAATTGGTTCACCAAGGTTTGCAAGGGGTAGCTGTTGGAGATATAAACCAGTCAATCTTCGCTTTTGCGAAAAGAGATTCGCGATTTTTGATAGAGCTATCTCAGGAAACTGATAACTTTGAGACTTTTCCACTGACAGAGAATCATCGGTCTCACATTTCAATCATAAACTATTCCACCAGGCTAATATCACGTACTTATCAACCAACCCCAACAGATGAAATTCGGGTTTATAGTAAGCATGTTACCGGCTCAGAGATTGAAATCGCATTTTGGCTTAATAATTCTGTACCCTATATTGCAGAATATTTCCAGATTGAGAGAAACGAGATAGGGATTCTTGTTAGAAGTAGACGGACAGGCAATTTTATCCATCGGAATATCAATTTTCTACATAAGCCAATCGTAACAACCCATTTGGATAACGATTCAAGTCTTTGGGGTTCTATCTTTCGGAAAATATTGAACTGGGCATTTAGCGAAGATTCGACTAAATATGAATTGGCTGAAGAGTACCTGAACCTCGATCTACAGCCCAAATCGGTTCGGAAAGTAATGGCAATACTTACCGATATCGAAAAAGTTGCCAAGGCTACTCCTATGGATTTGCATCCACACACAAATCTTTTTATTGATATAGCTGAAATTATTTTCCCAAATAGTAGAAACCATACTGCGATCAGAAACCTCGGAAGTGTTCTTTCAGAAAAACTGCAACTCGAATCATTCATCCCCCCAAATATTGATGAAGTTCAGTTAATGACTTTGCATAAAGCGAAAGGTCTTGAGTTTGAGGTAGTTTTCCACTTAGATCTTTATAGGTGGATAATGCCAATGTATAATGGTGATTACATTCAAGATCTAAATTTGCATTATGTTGGAATTACAAGGGCGAAACAGTGTGTAGTTCTTTGTTCCAGCACAGAAAGACATAATAGACAAGGTCGTAGAGGTGCTGAAGACTCAGAATTCCTACAAATGAATGATCTGGACCAGCTACGAGTTCAATGCACTGATTAGGAAAGTACCCAATTATTAATTAATTAGGTAATCACTAGAAAATTACATCGAATATGCTTTCGCACATCATTTCTAGCACGACATTAAACAATATGAATTGATGGTAGGAGTGTGGCGGAAAAAAGTTGTGTAAAGAATTTTATGTGAATTCGCTCCTTCACATTCGGGATTAGATCCATACATATTCATCTCGGGCAGTGTGGCATCATGTGTCAGAACCTCAAATGTAGTCATAGCAGTAGTAATCTCAGGAACATCTTCAAGGAATTGCATATTCAGGTAACGATGACCGGTTAGCCATTCCTCCGATCCTTCCATCGCTAAAGCTGGATCCAATCGCAAACAGCTTGCCCGATTTGGAAATATCCTAGTTACTCGACTTCGCCGCCCGCCTTCTTACTGGTAACGATCCAGCCCATTGGCCGTTTGCAACAGCTTGCGGTGTTATGCGGGCAGTGCAAACAATGCCAATGCGTCTGCGATGATAAAATTTTGCCCCGCGAATTCGTTTCCCGTTTCTAAATACTTTCTCACCTAAGTAATCCTTTTGTCCTATCCATTCGAAAGCAACACAGAGCCCATTTTCTATGGGAAGCACCTTGTCTACTGAAGGATAAATTGAACGCAATAATGTTGCCAAGGCATGAGGCTTATCGGCAAATGGAAATAGATTTTCATGAGCATAATCCCATAGTAGACAGAAAGCATTCTTATACCACTAAGCTCTTATAAGTCTTCGTTAGTCGATACTTCCTCCCTCGCCTGGAAGGATCAGCGATTTCAAGCCAACCTTGTTCTGACATTTCGATAATAACTCCCTGACCTGGCGGGTAGAAATGCCCAACAGGTTTTCCACATTAGAGACTTTATCAAATCTCCTTTAGCAAATAAACCCAAAACACGCCTTGCTCGATGGTCTAATGGGCATGCAAAGTACGGATGCGGCATCTAAAAAAAAGATGCTTGCATATTTGCTCGCTGGCATACTTCGTATGCTTGGCAAAATGCATGGCAATGACAATATACTGAAGAGCGGATGCGGCATCTGGAAAACGATGCTTCGGCATCTAAAAAGCAGATGCTTTGCATTGACATCTTAATCTTTGATGTCTGACAGTCTAGTGGGGGTATTGCGACCAAAATAAAAATTATGATTGGGGTGAGCAACTTAAGCATTGGAATAATCTTCTAAATCTTCGGCGTAGAACTCTTCCAAGGCATAGATTTTACCTGGATCGTATCCGATAAAATTCGTCGCATCAGCTTCTACCCACTTTAGGATATACTTAAAGAGTAAATCGTACCTAACAAACAGGAGATTTAAGATATGAGCGGCATTGCTGGGGTACTTTCGCCCCAAAAACAAAGTCTTGTCGGAAAAATGCTTCAAAAAATAGAACACCGTGGTACCTCAGAATACCAGGTTATGAAAAGACCGCATGCGGCTTTAGGTGCGATTGGATATAAAAGTCTGCAAGAAGCACCTGGACCAGTATCAACCACCGGAAATGAAAGAGCGATCGTATTGGATGGAAGGTTAACGAATCGAAAATCTATCCTGGAGCAGCTCGAGTTCCACACATTTGAAGAGGAAACAGATGCTGAGATATCACTGCACGGGTATGAGGAATTCGGTACACGCATCTTCGGCAGGTTAGAGGGAGAGTTTGCATTAGCAATCGTGGATGGAGAACGTTTTCTGCTGGCACGCGACCGTCTGGGTATTCGCCCTCTTTACTTTGGTTTCTATGATGGGATGATGTGTTTTGCATCAGAGATCAAGGCGCTTGTGGGTGTTGTAGACCAGGTTCATGAATTTCCACCGGGCAATTTCCTGCTTTCGGATCGGGGGATGTATGATTACCAACCTTATTTTCCTGAACCGGTACAGTTGGATGGCGCCCAAGAGAGTGCTCAACTTCTTACCGAGCATCTGCGTAATGCAGTCAAAAGAGCAATTCCTGAGAATTCTGAAGTAGGGGTATGGCTAAGCGGAGGGGTTGATTCAAGCGTTATTGCTGCACTCGCACGCCCCTTTGTGGACCGCTTGTACACCTTTTCGGCGGGTATTGAAGGCGCGCCTGATCTGGAATATGCCCGGCAAGTTGCAGAATACATTGGCGCCGAGCATCATGAACATATTTACAAGTTTGAAGACATGCAACGGGTTTTGGGAAACGTTATCTATCACCTCGAGTCGTTTGATGCGCCTTTGGTGCACAGTGCAGTGTCTAATTATCTTGTCTCTGAGCTAGCATCTGATTATGTGCCCTTTGTTTTTTCCGGGGAGGGAGGTGATGAGTTATTCGCAGGGTACTCCTACCAAAAGGCATATTCCAGTGAAGTTGAGCTCACTTTAAGCATACAGGAAGCCATCGCTGCGTTGCATAATACAGCCCTGCAACGTGTGGATCGGTCGGCGACTGCTCACCAAACAGGTGTCGCTGTGCCATTTCTTGACCCAGATGTTGTGCGTTATGCACTCGCGATCCCGGCACGTTGGAAGATCCGTGGTCCGCAGGAAATGGAGAAATGGCCTCTTAGGGAGAGTCTGGTCGATGCGCTCCCTGATGAAGTCATCTGGCGTGGTAAATCCAAATTCTGGGAAGGTTCTGGTTCAGGAGAGACGTTGACCAACTTTGCCGAACAAGAAATCTCTGATGAAGTGTTTGATGCCGAACGCGATCTTGGAAATGAAGGTCAATTACACTCGAAAGAAGAGTTGATGTATTACCGTATCTTTAGAGAATATTTTGGAGATTCGATACCTTTGGCAGAGGTTGGTCGCACTCAACATATTTAACTTTTGCTGGTAAGTGAACATCGGGCTGCAGAAAACCTCTAGCTCTATTAGAGGACTCTTGTCTGATGTTCCCGCAGCAATCATTCCAAAGATACAAAATGGATCCGATTACAACTGAAGTAGTTGGCAACGCTTTCCAATCCATTGCCGAAGAGATGGGGGTCGCATTGGTACGCTCGGCTTATTCAACCAATATAAAAGAACGCCGGGATTGCTCTTGTGCAGTGTTTGCCTCTGATGGGGGGCTGATATCTTTAGCGGAACACATTCCCATTCACCTGGGTTCCATGCAGGGGTTGATAACAGAAATCGTACAAAATCGGAGTAGTTGGCAGCTAAGCCCCGGCGATGTCATTATCGCCAATGATCCCTACCGGGGTGGCGGTTCTCACCTTCCAGATATTGCTCTCCTCAAACCGGTCTTCTATCAGAATACGATGGTTGCTTTTGTAAGCAACATAGCTCACTGGTCTGACGTTGGTGGGCGTTCGCCAGGTGTAGGAACAGCCGGCGATTCTACCGAGATTCTGCAAGAGGGTGTTCGAATTCCACCGTTGTGTATTGTCTCTAAAGGTCAGGTGCGTAACGACTTACTAGAATTACTCTTGTTGAACATGCGAGATCGCAATGAGCGTTTAGGTGACTTTCGAGCACAAATCGCAGCTCTGCAATTGGGGGAGCGTCGCTTGCACGAACTCTTTGATCGCTATGGGACAACTACTGTAGCGAGCAGTATTGCGGAACTGCACGCATACAGCGAACGCGGCCTGCGAACCGAAGTAAAAGAGATTCCTCAAGGTACTTATCGCTTCGCTGATCAGATGGATGATGACGGAGTCTCAAATAAACCTCTGGATGTCCGGGTATCTGTCACCATATCACATGACCCACAATCTGCGATTACCTTTGATTTCACCGGTACTTCTGCTCAGGCTGCTGGAGGAATCAACATGGTCCGGTCAGCATTGTTGGCAACGGTTCTCTACTCGGTCAAAGCGATCGTTGCACCTGATATCCCTCTAAACGAAGGCTTCCAGCGCCCGATACAAATCAAGGCTCCAGAGGGCAGCCTGGTCAACGCCCAAGAGCCAGCAGCAGTGGGGGGGAGGACAGATACCTGTCAGCGAGTAGTGGATGCAATCCTGGGGGCTTTGAGCCAGGTTATTCCCGAACGGGTTGTCGCGGCTTCGAACGGAGCAACCACAGCTATCATCTTCGGTGGAACCGAAGCCCTTTCTGGTCGTGACTTCGTTTACGTAGAAGCTTTGGGCGGGGGGATGGGTGGGCGCGCCTCTAAGGATGGCATGGATGGGGTACAGGTGCATATCACCAATACGTCGAATTTGCCTATCGAGTCCATGGAGATGGAATATCCACTACGCGTGTTACGCTACGAGTTGGTGCCAGACTCCGGTGGACCCGGGAAGTACCGGGGTGGTTTATCCATCCGCAAAGACATCCAAGCCCTGAAGCCGGTGCTTTTTTCCGCTCATTCCGACAGGCACCGTATTCCCCCCTGGGGTTTGAATGGAGGATTGTCTGGGGGCTGTGGGCGATTCCTGTTTAATCCCAATACACCAGAGGTGAAGGTTATCGCTTCCAAAGTATCAGATGTAGTGGTTCGCGAGGGAGATGTGATCAGCATTCAAACCGCCGGAGGTGGTGGTTTTGGCTCCCCTCTGGAACGGGATCCAGAGCTGGTAGCATATGATTACCTCCAGGGTAAGGTCAGTTATCAGGAGTCCCGCGACCGCTATGGAGTGGCGATGACTGGGGAAGGAGTAGTGGATCAAAAAACTACGTCAACTCTTCGAAGACAGATGAATCCAAGCAAGGACAGGTAGCCAATGCGAGCGGCGATTGATATAGGGGGTACCTTTACTGATGTTCTTCTCTATGATGAGGAAACAGGCGCTTTGTGGGCATCCAAGGTGCCATCCAGCGCCCAACAACCTGCGCAAGCATTCATGTCGGGACTGCATCTGGCTCTGGCTTCTGCAGAGAGTGAACTTTCTCAGGTTAATGCCCTGGTTCATGGGACAACCATTGTCACCAATACGCTGTTGGAGGGGAAAACAGCTTCTGTGGGTTTGTTGGTTACAAAAGGATTTCGCGATTTACTGGAAATCGGTCGACAACAACGTCCCGCGTTGTATGATTTGATGGCTGATCGACGGGCTCCATTGGTGCCTCGCCACAGAGTGTGGGAAATTCAAGAACGAGTTGGCGCTGATGGACGCGAGGTGGTTCCATTGAATGTGGAGGCTGCCAGGGATCAAATTCGAGCTCTTAAAGCATCGGGGGTTGAATCTCTTGCGATTGTGCTGCTTTTTTCATTTCTAAACCCGGGTAACGAAAACAAGCTTGGGGAACTCGCTCAGGACTTTTTTCCTGAGCGTTCAATTTTTCTCTCCAGCCAAATATCTCCTGAGTTCCGTGAATACGAACGCGCCAGTACGACGGTGGTCGCAGCTGCTGTAGCGCCCAAAGTACTCTCATATTTGCAGGCGATCCGAGAAAAGCTGGATGCAAAGGGCTGGCAGCGGGATGACCTGTATATTATGCACTCTGGCGGAGGCACGCTGCCACCTGAAGAGGCGATGAGGAAGCCCCACACTATGGTGGAGTCAGGACCTGCAGCAGGGATCATTGCCACCGCACAATTGGCCCAAACATTGGGATTAGAGCGGGTTATTGGCTTTGATATGGGCGGCACAACAGCCAAGGCAGGGTTGGTTTTGAATGGACATCCTCTCTACGCTACCGAATGTGAGGTGGGTGGGGAGATGCATCACGCAGGTCGAGTGCGGAGCAGCGGTTATCCCTTACGGTTTCCAATGATCGATATGGCTGAATGTGGGGCAGGAGCAGGAAGTATTGCCTGGATTGACTCCGGCAGGCACCTCAAAGTGGGTCCTAAAAGCGCGGGAGCGGATCCCGGTCCGGCTTGTTACGGGAAAGGGGGGAATCAACCCACCGTCACAGACGCCTATCTGGCGTTAGGATATTTAGACCCTGGCTCTTTTCTGGGGGGAGATATGTCACTCGAACCCCAGTTGGCCGAGGGTGCACTCCGTGAACATGTTTGTAAACCCATGAATATGAACTTACAAGAAGCCACTTTGGGTGTTGTAACTATTGCAAACGCCAACATGCTGCGCATCCTACGACTGGTTTCTATTGAGCGCGGGCACGACCCGCGTGATTTTAACCTGGTGGCGTATGGAGGAGCAGGACCGCTCCATGCGACAATGTTGGCAGAGAAATTAGCCATCCGCCGTGTAATCGTTCCCCGTATCCCGGGCTTATTTTCAGCTCTGGGTTTATTGAATGCTGATGTAACCACAGACTTTGTCGAAACAGTAATGGTCACATTGACGCCGGAGAACCTGGATAGCCTCAATGCCGCTCTCGATCGGTTGAGTGCTAAAGCGGATGCCTGGTTTCAACGGATGAGTGTGCCAGGCGAAAAGTATGTGATAAGGGTGTCCGCTGACCTGCGATACCTGCGCCAGAATTACGAATTGGGCATTTCATTGCCGGGGGCTCACATCTCTTTGGAGGACGTCGCGACGATCCAAACA
>SDBT01004468.1_pt1 | contig 23737 bp, 14 predicted proteins | sample 2277101 | NCBI WGS metagenome assembly SDBT01 (sample SAMN10404973, study PRJNA504765) | marine sediment metagenome | isolation source: marine sediment core GS10_PC15, 103 cmbsf | place: Arctic Ocean: Southern Knipovich Ridge | collected 2010 | reverse complement strand
GCTCGGCCCGCGCCAGGTTGATAATCGGGCCGGCGTCCACTTCCATGAAGGTTCCAAGCAATATCTTGCCGACGTCGTGAAGCAGCCCCGAGGTGAACGCCTGATCGGGCGTTTGCACTCCGAGGGCCGCCGCCACTTGCTCGGCGCCGACCGCGACCGCGACCGAATGCCTCCACAGCTCTCCCGGCGGCAGGTCGTACCCCGAGAGCGCGGGCCGAATCAGGGGCGAGGCCGCGCTGGCCACGACCATCTGCAATATGCACTTCGTGCCCAGCCGCACGATGGCGTCCCGGAGGGAACTGATCGTGCGCGCCCCTCCGTAGTAGGCCGAGTTGGCGAGGCGAAGCAGGTTCGAGGTCAGGCCGGGATCGTACTCGATCGTCTGCATGAGTTTTCCGACGTCCACGTCGGGATCTTGCAGCAGGGCGATCGCCTCTATCGCCGCGGCCGGCATCGATGGAACCGATTCAATGCTTGCGAGTATCTCTTCCCTTCTACTCATAGCTCCACCTCCTGGCCCCGCATCTTGAGCATGGTCACGCCGCTATCCATGTGGAGGAACATCGTTCTGGGGATCGATCCTCCAACGTCTTCGGCAGCGATCAGGATGTCGTTTTTCCAGAGGATCTTTCGAAGCACGGTGTAGTTGCGCTCCCCTATTTTGAACAGTCTTTTTTCGTCGAGCAGTTGGGCGCATCCGGCGACCTTGGCTACGATGCGCTTTCGTTGCGCGCCCATGTCGAACAGTTGTTGCAGCAACGCCGGCACTCCGGTATCGACGAACATCTGGGGATTGGCTTTCGCTTTTTCACGATCGATCTTCGAAAGCGGCAGCATGCAGTGGATCAGACCGCCAACCGCCGCCACGGGATCGTAAAGCGAAAGACCGGCGCACGATCCGAGTGAATACGTGACCAGCACGTCGGTTGGCGCACTGGACACCTGCATCTCTGACACACTAACGGTCTGTAGCATTTCACATGTTCTCCCGCGCCTGATTGTCCCTGCTTCCTTCCCGTTCAAGATGATAAATATTCCCGCCGCCGCCAATCATCGCTTTGCCCACCTTTCGAGCTTCTCGAAGGCGTCCTCGGCGGCCTTGAAGAATTGCTTGAGGTTGACGGGCTTGACAAAATAATCGTCGAAGCCGACTTCGCGGCACTCGGCAAGATCGAAAAGCGATGTATACCCGGTCATAGCGTAAATGCAGGCTATCGGATAATCCCGCCTTATTCGACGGCAAAGCTCCACGCCGCTCATGCCGGGAAGTTTCAGGTCCAGGAACATAACCTGCGGCTTATGCGTCTTCAGGATTTCCCGGGCCTCCTCGGCGCTTTCGGCGCAGACGACGTCGTAGCCCTCGACCGTGAAAGCGTCTTTGAGCATGTCTCGAATCGGCGCTTCGTCGTCGACTACCATTATCTTATGCTTCATGAGCCTCGCCCCTCCTTTTCTCCCCCGCTCCGGCGTATGCGTCGCCGGAAGGTGATGGTTTCGTCCTGACGCTCCTCGAAGCCTTGTCGATATCTATGATTCTTATGTCTCCGAAGTAGCTGCGCGTCTCGTAGCTTGTTATGCCGTTAAGCTTCCGTGTGATGCGGACCATCCTGTCCACCTGTTCCTTAACTGTTTCGAGCTGCCTGCGCAGGGAATCGTCTTGCGACATACGGATGAGCATCAATTCGGTGTGTCCGGAAACGACCTGGATCGGCTGGTTGAGCTCGTGACACGCGGCGCCGGCGAGCTCGACGATCGCCTGTAGCTTTTGCCGGTCGATCTGCTCCGCCTCGATGCGCTTTCGCTCTGTGATGTCGGTGCATATGAGCAGGAAGCCGATGACGTCGAATTCGTTGTTCAGGATGGGCGAGACCCGCAGAAAGGCCTCGAATTCGCCGCTTTTCGCGAAGTTCATCCGTGTTTCGCCTTCCCAGCTGGCTCCCGCCCCCACGCGATCCAGAACCTCGTCCGAGGCGCCGCGATCCGCATAGAGGGATTCGAGTCCGGCCAGGTTGATCGATTCGATCGTGTGGCCGAACAGGTGTCCGAAGGCGGCGTTGAGATACACTGCCTTGCCGCCGCCATCCGAGATCATGATGGCGTCCGAGGCGTCGTCGACGGCTGCCCTTATCCTGGACAGTTCCTCCTCGGCGCGCTTGCGCTCGGTGATGTCGCGGGCGACGCCGAGGATCGTCGGCTGGCGCCCTTTACGCTCCATCAACGTCGCGTGGGCCTCGACGGGGATGAGTGTTCCGTCGGCCGCGCGAAGGTTGTAGTACACGTTGCGGGGCGGCGCCTTTTTTTCCACAAGCTCGTGGAGAATACGCATTCCGACTTCCAGCCCCTCTTCGTCGAGCAGGTCGGTATAGCTTATTTTGCCGAGCTCCTCCAGGGAATAGCCGAGGATCTCCGAGGCGGCTTTGTTGGCGTACACTATGGTGCCGTCGAGCGTGGACTCGTAGACCATGTCGGGCATGGTGTCGAGCGTGGCGCTCAGGCGATTTTCACTTTCCCTCAGGGCCTCTTCGGCGCGCTTGCGAGCCGTAATATCGCTATCCGTCCCGACAATCCTCAAGGGGGCTCCGTCGGCGTCGCGCGTGACGACTTTGCACCGGTTGAGGGTCCAACGATAGTCGCCCGACTTTTTTCGCAAACGATACTCGCATTCGAAGAACGGCGTCCGCCCTTCGAGATGCTCGCGCAATTTTTCGACGATATTGACAAGATCGTCGGGATGAACGATGCCGCGCCAGAAATCGATGGTCGCATCGACGTCCTCGCGCCGGTAGCCCAGGCTTTTCATCCACCTGTCACTGTAATATATCTTCTCCGTGCGCATGTCCAGGTCCCAGCCGCCGTCGCTGACGGCGTCGAGCGTGAGGCGCAGGCGCTCTTCGCTCGCGCGGAGTTGATCCTCGGCCTGTTTGCGGTTGGTGATGTCACGGACTATGCCCGTGTAAAAACTGCCCTCCTTCGTCTGCCATTGCGCAAGGGAAAGATCGAGGGGGAATTCTTCGCCGTTCTTTCGAAGGCCCACAAGCTCGACCGTGCGTCCCGCCACGCGGGGCTCCCCCGTGGCGCCCAGGCGCTTCATTCCATGCTCGTGCGCGTCGTGAAATCGCTCGGGTATGATAAGGGTTACCGGTCTGCCCAGGGCTTCGCCCGTGGGATAGCCGAATATTTTTCGCGCCGCGTCGTTCCAGAATGTGATCACGCCGCCCGAGTCGATCGTGATGATGGCGTCGCTCGCCGTCTGCGCGACCGAGCGAAAACGCTTCTCTCTTTCTTCCAGCTCCTCAGCCGTCCTCGACAGCATTTCGAGCTCGGCCTCTTTCTTCTCGGCCCGGTAGAACCCGAGACCGCCCGCTCCGAGCAGAAGCAACAGGAAACCGGCCCCGAGAAGGTTGTCCCTGGCGTTTTTCGCTATGGGCGCGGCGATCTCGTCGTAGCCCATTGAAACGGCCAGCGACCATGTCGAGGAGCCCGCCTTGACGGGCGTGAAGGCGACGAGTTTTTTTGTGATCTTCGGTTCCTCATCCGTCCACCACGCCGAATGGTAGACGCCGACGCCGTTGACGCCGGATTTCATTTCATCGACTATTCTCTCCATATCGGTCCAGTCATGATCGGGAAAAGCCTCTTTTCTGAGGGCCATAACGTCTTTGCCTTCGTGGTCGGGACTTGGATGGGCCAGCATTACGCCCCTGTCATCGACAAGCCATGCATAGCCTTTTTCGCCGACCTTCGTATGACTGATAAGTCCGCCTAGCGTTTCCGTGTGTACCACGGTGCAAACGGCCCCGGAGAACTCCTCTCCATCAAACACTGGATGGCAGACTGAGATGGCCTGCTCACCGGAATTTGTCGTGAAAATTTCGGTGACGTAAGGCTTTTTGTTTTCCATGACGTATCTGACTCCCGGCTTATGGGAGTAATCGTCCCCTATCTCGCCTTCCTCGAAGGGAGTCCTCGCCAGGACCATGCCGTCTTTGTCGATCCTATATAAGGAATCCGCATCGCCCTCGCAATGCTTTTTGATGTGATCAAAGACGTCCCGGTCGGGAGTAAGCCCGCCCATCTCGATCACTTGAGTTTGCGAGAGCCTTTCCTCATTGTGCCTGACAATCGCGGGATTTGCCGCCAGCATTTCCATCTCACCCTGGATGTGATCGATGAATTCCTCTATCTTCTGTGACTGGCTCTTTGCCATGTTCATCAGATGCTGTTGAGTTTTTCCGATCGTCTCCCTTTCGGATCGCGAGGTAGTCACGTGTGTCCACACGCACGCGGCGACGCAGACGCCGACGGCCGCGATGACAAACGTGGCGGTCCTGAGCCCCTTGCGCTTCTTGCCCGCGCCCTCTGGCGCCTTCCCCGGCACACTCATTAATGTTCACCTTTTCTCATGATCCGACGTCCAGTGTGTTTCTGACCGTTCGCAGCAGCTCGTTGAGTTTGTACGGTTTTTGTATGAACCCCCTGACGCCGCTGTTGAGTATTTCCTGCGCCCTTCCGCTCTGGCTGTAACCAGTCGAAAGCAGCGCCCTTACATCGGGCCTGATCTCCTTGAGCCCGACAAAAGTCTCGCGCCCTCCCATTTTCGGCATGACCATATCGAGTATCACGAGAGATATCTCGTCCTTGCGCTCCTCGAAAATGCCGATGGCGTCTCGCCCGTCCTCGGCAAGCAGCACGCGATAGCCAAAGCTTTCGAGCGTCTCTTTTGTAAGGGCTCGAATAGGCTCTTCGTCATCGACGACAAGAATCAACTCGCTGCCGCCGATGGGGGCCGCGCTTTGGGCCGGTTCCTTCGTTTCGGGCATACCGCTTATGGGTAAATGCATTTTGAAAGTCGATCCGGCGCCCGGCTCGCTGCGCACGTAGACGAATCCACCGTGATTCTTGATGACGCCGTATACCATCGCGAGGCCGAGCCCCGTGCCTTTCCCCTCTTCTTTTGTTGTGAAGAAGGGTTCGAATATCCTGTTCAGCGTCTCCTCGTCCATGCCCATGCCGGTGTCCGTAACGGACAGCGTGACGTATGAGCCTTCCTTGGCGCCCTCGTGGTCCTTGGCGTAGTCCTCGGCGATCGTCTCGATGTCGGTGGCTACGCTGAGTTCGCCGCCGCCCGACATAGCGTCGCGCGCGTTGACGCACAGGTTGAGCAGGGCCTGTTGGATCTGTCCGGAGTCGGCGGTGACCGTGGGCAGATGATCGAGGAGGTCGGTATTGATTTCTATCGATTTGTCGATGGTGCTCCCGAGAATACTAAGTGTTTCCTCGACGACTTCGTTCAGGTTGACGGGCCTGGTGTCGTATCTGCCGTCGCGGGCAAAACCAAGGAGCTGACTCGTAAGCTGGGCGGCGCGGGTCGCGCTCTTTTCGATCGTGTCGATGTATCTGAAAAACGGGTGATCCGATTCCATCTTGGCTTTCATGAAGGAGGCGTAGCCCAGTATGCCGCCGAGCAGGTTGTTGAAGTCGTGCGCCACGCCGCCCGCCAATGTGCCGATGCTTTCCATCTTCTGCGCCCGGAAGAATTGCGCCTCGAGGTTTTTCCTCTCGGAGATGTCCATGACCATGGATCGGCATTCGACAAGCCTGCCGAAACGGTCCCTGACCGGCTCGATCGAGAGGCTTACCCAGACGTTTTCCCCTTCGCTGTTTTCCATTTCCAATTCGACGTCACGGATGAGATCTCCCTCGATAAGGCGCGCGAAGACTTCCTGCGCCTTGGAGCGGCCGTTTGGGGTGTCGGCGTACACATCCCAGATCTTGGTTCCCATGAGGGTCTCTTTGTCGTAGCCGAGAAGCTCGACGGCCGCGGCGTTGCAGGCCAGGATGGACCCGTCTGCGGCGGCGATCGAGAAGTATGCGATCGGCGCGTCTTCGTATAGGTCCCGATAGCGTTTTTCGCTGTTCTCGAGCGATTCGAGCAGGACCGACATTTCGGCGGCGCGTCGTCTCGATTCGTCGAGGGCCGCGCGAAGCGCCTCGTCGGAGCGCCTGTGCTCGGTGACGTCCTCTAAGGCGACGCCGAGTCTTCCGCGGCTCATGGGGAATGCTCTGGTCCGATAAGCCCCCTTAATCCTGTCGTCTACATATTGCAGGTCTTCGACCTCGAATTTTTTTTCCGTCCGTACGACGTTCAAGAACGCCTCGGTCACGCCGCTCTCGCGCGCTCCGGGCCATATCGCGTCGAATTCTCTTCCGACCCATTCCTCGTCTTTGACGCCCGTAAGCCGTTCGGCCTCGGGGTTGACAGACAGAAGAATCAGCCTGTCGGGCGGTTCGAATTGGTAAATGAACAGACCGGACGGAATGGCCCGGACGATCTCGGCCGACGTCTGGAGCGATTCCCTGAGCGCTGCTTCGGCGCGTCTGTGTTCGCGGCGCGTCGAGGCCTCGCGCAGTTCGCGCCCCACCGTCGGCAGCAACCGCGAGAGGTTGTCTTTCATGATGTAATCGTGGGCGCCGAGCCTCATCGCCTCGATGGCGGTCTGGTCGTCGATGGTGGCCGAGACGATTATGAAAGGCAGATCGAGCGCATTTTCCCGCGCGAGCGCCAGCGCCTCGGTCGCGTTGAATCCGGGCAGCGAGTAGTCCGCGAGGATGAGGTCCCACTGCCGGTTTTGCAGCGCGGCCTCCATCTCGTCCGACGTCTCCACGCGCTCCCATTCGGGCTCGTATCCGCCGCTGCGCAACTCATGCGCGAGCAGCTCCGCGTCGTCTTCCACGTCTTCCACGATCAAAAGGCGCAGGGGGGCGTTGAATGCGTCGCGCATTCGGCCGCCGATAGGCTCGACGCCGGCCGCCGCGGCGCCCCAGGTTTGGCTGCCTTGTTGAATGGGTTTAAGCTCGCTTTTTTTCACAATCCATCACCTCCGTTCCCGTATCTCCCGGCCTCACGGTTGGGCGCGCCCGAGGCCTCACGGTCGGGCGCGCGCGAGGCTTTGTCGATGTCGATGATCTTGACGCCACGGATGTAGTCGCACGCCTCGTACCTGGTGATGTTGTGCAGTTTCCTGGTAATCTCGGCCATTCTGTCGACCTGCTGCTTTATTACACACATGTGTTTGCGCAGGGGATCGTCCTCGGCCACTCGCATCAGAAGAAGCTCTGAACGCCCGGAAATCACCTGTATCGGCTGATTCAATTCATGACAGCTGGCGCCCGCCATCTCGAGGACCCCTTCGAGCTTTTCCCTTCTGAGCCGCTCGCGCTCGCTTCGCTTGCGCTCGATGCCGTAGCGGATGACGCGCACGAGCGCGGCCGCCGAGATTTCGCCCTTGACCAGATAATCCTGCGCGCCGGCCCGGACGGCCTTGATCGCCATCGCGTGATCGTTGTTTCCGGTGAGCACTACTATCGGAATGTCGGGGACGGCCTCATGCGTTCGCTCGAAGGTGTCGAGGCCGGAGCTGTCGGGGAGAGAGAGGTCGAGGAGAACGAGGTCGATGCCTCCCGCCCGCAGGCGGGCGAACCCCTCGGCCAGCGTGCCGGCGCTCTTAAGCTCAAGCGAGCCGCCGCCGCTCTCCGCCAGCGCGTTGCGCATCATGCTGACGGCCAGCGGGCTGTCTTCGATGAATAATATCGTGGATCTTTCGTTCAACTGCCTTACCTTTGTCGAGAGTCCGTTCGTCTCGCGTTGCGGGTAACGGCGCTGTCGCCGCCGCCTTAGCTCTTGATATAAACAGAGGGCCTGACGGTCTTGAAATCGCTGACCATGCCTGTCAGGCTCTCGGCGTGGCCGACCATGAGGTATCCGCCCGGCTTGAGCAATCGATACATGTCCGCCAGCAGATTGCCTCGGACATAATTGTCGAAATAGATCATCACGTTGCGGCAAAAGATCACGTCGAACGGTCCGCGCATCGGAAACGGCGGAGTCGAGAGGTTCAACCTCTTGAAAACAATGACGTCCTTGACGGGCTTCTTGACCCCGTAGGAAGTTCCATCTTCGTTTCTATGCGCGTCGAAGTAGCGATCCCTGATAAGAGGCGGGACTTTCTTGATCTTGTCCTCGTCGTAGGTCGCCTCGCGGCACTTATCGAGCGCTCGGGTGGAGATGTCGGTGGCGAGAATCTTGAGATCAACGTTGTGGCCGTTGAAGCAGTCCATCATCGTCATCGCGAGCGTGAATGGCTCCTCCCCCGTCGAGCAGGCGGCGGACCAGAGGCGAAACCGGCTCTGCCCCTCCGCCAACCACTGTGAAACAATGTCCTGGAGGAAATCGAAATGGTTTCCCTCGCGGAAAAAGCTGGTCACGTTGGTCGAGATGGCGTCGAGGAGGTGGATAATTTCCTCGCCCGTCTCATCGGCGACTACATGCCGAAGATAGTCCATATAGTCGTCGATGCCGAGCGCCCGCATGCGCTTGCCCACGCGAGCGGCCACGAGCGCTTCTTTGCGCTCTCCGAGCGAGATGCCGCTCTTTTCGTAAACGATTTCCCTGAATTTATCGAATGTCTTTTTATCCATGGATATCTGCTCTGATCCCGGCGCTGCGCCGAAGCGTTCCCGTTCAGGACCCGATCTCGGGCTCCCAATCGGTCTGTCTTATCTTGTGAACCTTGAGCACGGCCACTTCGCCGGTGCCGAGGTCGAGAATAACTTTGCGCCCCATGGTTCCCCCCACGTCTTCAGAGACGACTTTGATGCGCCTGCGCGCCAGCATTTGGCGGGCGACGCGTACGTTGTCCGTGTTTTGCAGAAAGACATTGGCGTCTTCCGCCTGCGCGCCGCCGAGGATCTGCGCCTTAATGTCCTTGCGCCGGCAGCCGGCGTTGTCCATCATGCGCACGAGTGCGGTGATGGCGACGTTGCCGTATTTGGGGGTGGCCTTTTCGGGATTCTGCGTGGAGGGATAGAGATAATGGCTCATCCCGCCGAATTTCAACCTCTCGTCCCACAGGCATACGGCTACGCAGCTACCCAGAACCGTCCGCACGACCGCGGCCTCTTTGCTGAAGTAGATGTAGCCGGGCTCGAGGTAATAGCTGACTTGGGACGCCATGTCGCCGTTCCCATTTGTCTTTCGCCTCATGAAAGTTCTCCCTCAACCCCTCAGCCGCCCGCCTTTGCGAGCACATTCCGGATTTTCTCGTTGATCGTTTCAGGCTTGAACGGTTTGATGACGTAGCTGTTCGCCCCGGCCTTGAGCGCGTCGATAATGCGGCTCTTTTCGGCCTCGGTCGTGACCATGATTATGGGGACCTGCTTGCCGCTGGCCCTGATGGCCTTTACGGCCTCGAGGCCCGTCATGTTGGGCATGTTCCAATCCATCAGCACGAGACCGTATTCCTCGGACATGACTGCCGCGACGGCTTCCTGGCCGTCCGCGGCCTGTCCGACATCGGTCATTCCGCCTTTCGAGAGGGCGCCGATCACGACTTTTCGCATGACGGCGGAATCGTCGGCAACTAGTACTTTCATCTCCTGTTACTCCCCTTTCTTATCCATCTGGAACGTCACCCGCAGACTGAACGATCCCAGCTCGCTCGAGAACGGCACATCGAGCCAAGTTGTATGCGAGGGATAGTCCACACAGTAATTGCTCCCTTGTATCACGTTCGGAAGGCTCAAGTCGATGGGCGAGCCGCCGTTTTCGTTGGCAAGTTTCGCCTTCGCCCCGCCGGCCACGATGTTGACCATTTCCCCCAGAGCATCTGCGATAGTCTCATCTACCGTGTCCATTTCCACTCCCAGGAGCCGGCCCACCATGGCGAGCGCAGTCGGTTCGGGAAACGAAAGGGCAACCGTGCCGCGCGCCCGGCCGCTCAAGCCGATGAGCGCGGTGATCTCCTGAAGCGCACCGCCCGGTTTGGCCAGGGCAATGTCTCCGCGCTTGGCCTGGCAACCCAGCATCGTCGAGAACAGATCGTAGACGCTCTCAATGAAGGGATTGATGTACTCTACTTTCATAACCTCTGTCTCCCTGGTTGCTGTTCTGTGCGCAATCGCAGCTTCTCGCTTAATCCGCCAGGAGCGCCACTCGTCCACCCATCAACCCGGCGCGAAGCGGTCCGTCGGCCTCTTCCCTGACGAGGAGACCCCATTGCTTGATGCGCAGGGTGGTCTCGGGATATATCTTCCGTGCGATGAGTATTCTGGGCTTGCAGCGCTTCTGCGAATCTTCTTCAATATCCTCTTTCTCGGCAATCAATTCGTCGAGGAGCATCTCCATCTCGGTCGATCTTGCCAGCAGTTCCGTGGCGGCCTCGCGCTGCTGCGGCGAGAGCAGCTTTATGCGCGCCATCAGCGGATCCACTGCCTTGTGGATCTTCTCGAGGTTCTTGTTGAGAGACGCCATTTTCGTCTGTCTCTCGTTTATCTCTTTATCAAATGTATAGTCTTCGGCGGCCAAAAGTTCGGTGGGCACATAACCGTCGCTGCCCGCCTGACCAACGCTTATGCCGCCGAGAATGATGGCCGTTCCTCCGATCAGGCGGCCGGACTCCATGACGAGAGACCCCCGCGCCTTGATGGTCGCCTGAATAATTTCCTTTTCCACGACCACGTCGTCGCCCGCCTCGATGTCGGCCTCGAGGATGAACTTGGCGTAGACACTGCCTCCGACCTTGATCTTATTTTCGCCCGGATCGGTGATGCCGCCGTGTACCGTGAGGTTGCCGCCGGCGACTATTTCGGCCGACTCGACCGTGCCAAAGACTTCTATGTCTCCGCCGGCCTCAATACGCGACCCGGGTCGCACGTCGCCCCTGACAAGCACGACGCCGGGATGCTGGATGTGGCCGGTTTCGAGCCCGACGTCTTCGCCGACCTCGTAGACGTCGTCGACGGCCAGAACGTTCAGGGCCCATCGCACGCGGCCGCCGATTTCGGCGTAGTAGCTGTCGAATTCATCGCCCTTCTCGACGCGCACGTTTTCGCCCACGGTTATCCGCGCGGCCCGCGCCTTTTTGGGCGGAACGGGCTTGGCGTGGACGTCGGCGCCGGGCTGTCCGTCCCTGGGGTGAGTAGTCCGGGCCAGGAGCTGCCCCTCCTTCACGGTGAGGTTTTCCATGCGCTTGCGGTAGTCTATGGCCCCGGTTTCTTTATCGACGGCGAAGCCCGTTTTGAAATAGTCCTGGGACCACTCGATCTTGCCGTGTACGGGCGGTTTCGGGGCCCTGCCCTCCATAAGGATCTCGCTTTTGAGGCGCGCCCCGTTTTCGCCGGCGTGTTGGAGCGTTTGCTGCAATTCGGCCCGTTTCGGAGGATTGGCAATGTCGAGCGACATCAGTTCTACCTCCAGGCGCGTCAGGAACGTGTCCAGGTTCCTCTCCGGCACCTTGCAGTCGAGCAGCACCGACATTCGATCGTCCGCAACACGCAGGTGGAATTCTTGTTTTATTTCGCTCATGGTCCGCCTCCCTTGACGCGCTCATCCCCCGCGCAAGGACATGCCCGTTCCTATGGGGTTCCGTTGTCTTTCGCGTTTGCCAGTTTGATGAGACCTCCGACATCGAGAATGAGGCCCACCTGCCCGTCGGGCATGATGGCGCCTCCGGAGACGCCGGGTATGCCCCGCATCGTCTCGCCCAGGCTTTTTATCACTATCTGCTGCTGTCCCAGCAGTTCGTCCGTTATCAGACCGGTCCGCTTGCCGTCGTCTTCGACGATGACCACGAGCGATTTTGAGGGGTCCGCTTCCGCGCCGTCTATCGAAAAGAGCCTGCCAAGCCTGAAGAGCGGGATAAGGCTGCCCTGCAGCGTGAGCATCTCCCCTTTGCTCAATACCGTCGAAAGATCCTTTTCATCGGGACGGATGGACATGACAACCGACAACGTGGGGATGACGTAGCGCTCGGAGCCGACGCGGATGACCATGCCGTCTATGATCGCCAGCGTAAGGGGCAGACGAATGGTAAAGACGCTGCCCTTGCCGGCTTCGGAGCGTATTTCCACCTGTCCCCTGAGCGCGTCGATGTTTCGCCTCACTACGTCCATGCCGACACCGCGTCCGGAGACGTCGGTGACTTTCTTGGCGGTGGAAAAGCCGGGCTCGAATATGAGGCTGAATACTTCGCGGTCGGAGAGAACGTCGGATTCGCCCACCATTCCTCGCTCGCGCGCCTTCGCGAGGATCGCCTCGCGGTCGAGCCCGCGGCCGTCATCCTCGACTTCGATGTAGATGTTGCCGCCTTTATGGTAGGCCCGAAGCTCGACTCGCCCGGTCGCGGGTTTGCCGGCCGCTTTGCGGTCTTCGGGGCTGGCCTCGAGGCCGTGGTCGACCGCATTGCGAATCATGTGCACGAGCGGATCGCCGATCCTGTCGACCACCGTCTTGTCGAGCTCGGTGTCTTCGCCGGCCATGACGAATTCGACCGCTTTGTTCGCCTTTTTGCCGAGATCGCGCACCAGGCGCGCCATCTTCTGAAACGTTGCGCGCACGGGCACCATCCTCAGAGAAGTGCCCATGGCCTGGAGCTCGCGCGTGATCTTGTCGAGCTGGTTTACGTGGCGCGAAAGCTCGGTGGATGCGATATCCAGCAGCTCATCGGACTGCGTTACCATCGATTCGGCGATCACGAGCTCGCCGATGGTGTCGATGAGGCGGTCGAGCCGCTCGGCGTCGACCTTTACGATTTCCTTGACGTGGACGGCCGCCTTGCGCGCGACTTTCGCCTTTTGCTGGGTCCTGAGCGCGTGAGCGACGTCCTTGGCCTCGGCCTCGCCGTCGAGGACGAGTATTTCGCCGAGCTTCCACTTTTCGACGCCTTGCTTCTGCGACCCCAGGGCCTCAACGACGCTTTCCTTGGAGGCCGCCCCGGAGTCGACGAGTATCTCGCCGAGCTTTTTCTCGGCTACGTCGGCCGGGCTGGCCGGGAATTTTTGCTCGGGCTCGGATTTTCCGGTCGAGGCCGTCTTTATCCTGACTACCAGCGCGGGGATCGCGTCGTACGGCTGGAGCGGTTGGCCGCTCGAGAGGCAGTCGCGGACCCTGCCGATAAGATTCTTGAGAGCGTCAACGGCGTCGAACGTGACATCGATGGCGGTCCCGGCCAAAACGATCTTGCCCTTGCGGGCGAGGTCGAGCAGGCTCTCTGCTTCGTGGGAGAGCGACTGGACTTGATCGAGCGCCAGGAAGCCGGCGACGCCCTTTATAGTATGGAAAGCCCGGAATACGGCGTTTAGCGCCTCTTCGCTTTCGGGATCGGTCTCGAGCGTTAGCAGGTGCAGATCGGAGGCTTCGAGATGTTCCAACGCCTCGGAGACGAAATCTCCGAGCAGCGATGGATCGGCCTCGAGATGCGCGGGTTCGGGAATTTGTTCGTCGGCCTCGCCGGCCTGGTCGTTCGACTCGGGCGCCTCTTCGGCCGCCGCTTCGGCGTCGGGCCGTTTCCGGGACTCGGCCGAAGCCGCGGCCCGGGTGGGGTCGGCGAGCATTGCGAGCAGCTCGTCCACGGGGCCGGGGGCCGGTCCTTTGCCTGAATACGCGTCGAACGCCCCGCTGAGCCAGTCTTTTATCGTGAGCAGCGCATCGACGAGCGTCTCGGGCGGTCCTTCGTTCAGGGCGTCCTCGGTGGTGTGGCAGAGTCTTTCGACGTCCGCCAGCCCGAGCAGGGCCGATTCACCCTTGAGGGTGTGTATGAATCGGCGCAGCGCCCCGAGCTTGAATCCGTCGTCCGATTTTTCCAGATCGAGGATCATGGTTTCCATCTCATTGATGCCTTCGCTCTGGCGCTCGAGGAACTCGGCGAATATGCTTTCATCGGCGTGAGCAGGCAAAGAGGTGGGATGCTTGATCCCGGAGGCTGAATCGGCGCCGCCCTCTTCAGACTCTTGTCCCAAGCCCTGTCGCTCTCCCTGAGTTTCCGAACCCTCTTGATCCGTCCGACTCGGCTGGGTCGAGCCCAATCCAAGCTCATGGGGAAACTCTACTTCTTTGGGGTCCACGCCTTCACAGATGACGCTTTGCAGGGCGCCGACGATGCGGCCGATCAGTTCCATCGACGCCTGGGCGTCTTCGACCTCTTCGAGAATTATTCCCTCGATCAACTCGGCGGCCGCCGAGGCGGCGGCTTCAACTTCGGCCTGGGCCTTCTGCTTCGCCCACGCTCCGATTTCCTGGAACTGCGTGTGCAGGCCGCTGAGAGCCTGAAGATCGGACGGCTCGGCGAAGACAAGGGCTTCGGACAGTTCCTCGAGTTTCCCGCTGATTTCACTTTCGGCCATTTCTTATGCTCCGTCGAAGTTGTGGTCGGGGTTACCGCGCTCGCGGTGACACGACCGACTCAGGCCGCGCCCGGCGGGAGATATCTCATCTCGTCTGGCGTATCTCGATAAAAAAATGGGCGAGCCCGCGAGAGGAGTGTTTGCTCTACCCTTCCCAAGGCAGCCACAAACCGCTCGCCGGGGCTCGCCCGGTAATCCTGGTCTCGGTCTCCGGCCTCGGTCCGCATCGAGCGGATCGTGGCCCGGCCCGTCGACGCGGGCAGTGCGCGCACACAGAAAGGGCAGACCTTGGATACGGCTCGCCGGCCGCTTTCTCTCTTCGTGAAAGCGGGGACGGGCCGCCGGGGGCCTGCCTTCGCGCGCGGAGCTTCGCGTCGCGTTTCTCTGGTGATACTCTGTGTTTCGTTCTTGCATCTCTTAGCTGCCGTCAGCCAATGGCTGATAAGTTGGAAGGGTGGACCGGGATGCCTGGTGAATCTGATTTATTCTCTGCCTATCGCTCCTCCAGGGCGCCTGCGATCATTCCAGTTTTACCGCTTTGGACGCATGGCCGCCCGATCGACGAAATTCATTCGGGTTCGCCTCGGTGAATGAGCAAGTAGCATGCCAGATTCCCCGAGCTCGCGAGTTAATCCCACAAGCCCTTGATAAACACGGACTTATAGAGGCGGAAATGGGCCACACGGTTTTGTCTGGACGTGTGAATTTGTGCACGCGCTGTACCGATGTGTGCAGGATAAGAACTTCATGGGAACAGCCCTGATCGGCGGAGGCTGGAGACATTGCCCAAGAGATGGAGCGCGCCATTTCAAGGCGATAGTCTGGCGAGGGATTTGCGGACGCGCGCCGGTGACAAACCGGACCCTCTTGGGCCTGTTGAAGAAGGGACGCGGGAGCGCGAGATTCGTTGTGGAAAGGTTTGAGGAAAGTATGAAAACGATTCGGGGAGATACAGATTAAGCCGGGCGATGCTGACTCGGAGGAAAAAAAAGGCAGACCGACAAGCAGAGCCTTTGCTCCACCCTTCCAAAAGCAGCTACAAAGACACCCCTCGGGTCTGCCCAATCGCTTTTTAGAATATCAGACCGCGAACTTCAACGATGCTGACATCATTATATCATGACGAATCAAGCCAGGCGATGCTGACTCGGAGAAAAAAAAGGGCAGACCGACAAGCAGGGCCTTTGCTCCACCCTTCCAAAAGCAGCTACAAAGACTCCCCTCGAGTCTGCCCAACCTCTTTCTGGAACGTCAGACCGCAGGCTTCAATGATACATAAATTATTATATCATGGATGTCCCGAATTTACAATTGTAAGCCCAGGGGGAGCGGCGCCGGCGGCCCGGAGGATCCGGCGTGAATGGAGGAGTCGCGTGGCGGCGTTGCGGGAACACACCTGTTTGTTCGGGGGCTAAAAAAAGGGGGGGCGGGCCGCTTGTAGCTGCTACCGTTTGGGTGGAACAAGCGAGCCCGCCGACATGGGTGTAAATGGTTCGGGCCTCTATGGGCTACCTTTTACAATTATCATGATACCCCACAATGGGCGTGGAAACAATCGGGGAAAACCTGATTTGGCGGTTCGGAAAACCTGATTTGGCGTGAAAAAGCGGGGGGAGTCGAGTCGGAACTCACGCGCGGGGAGCATTGGCGGCGTCCCAACCGCGCTCACAGGCTGGTGAGCCCCTCCCTGACCGCGTATTTGATCAGGTCGGCTATGTTGTGGGTGTCGAGCTTTTCCATTATGTGCTGGCGGTGTGTCTCAATGGTCTTGACGCTGACGTGCAGGTGGGCGGCGATATTCTTGGTGCTGAGGCCTTCGGCGAGAAGCTGCAGAACCTCCCGTTCGCGGACGGTGAGAACGGAAAAGGCCGAGGTGTCACCCGAGGGGGATCTGCGGACATATTCTTCGACCACCGTGCCGGCGACCTCCGGAGACAGATAGGTCTGGTTGGCCATCACGACGCGAATGGCGCGCACGAGGTCTTCGAGGGCGCAATCTTTGAGCAGATAGCCTGATGCGCCGGCCTTGAGCATCTCGACGACGAATCGCCTGTCGGAGTGCATCGAAAGCGCGATAATTTTGATGGTGGGCATTTCCGAGGTAATCATTCGCGCGGTTTCGATACCGTTGAGGTCGGGCATGGCGACGTCCAGAATTATTACATCGGGCGACAAATCTCTCGCCAGCCGCAGCGCGGTGCGGCCCTCGCCCGCTTCGGCGATGACTTCCATGTCGGCCTGTTTTTCAAGCAAGGCTCGCAGGCCCTGAAGCATGATCTGATGGTCGTCGACCAAGATAACTCTGATGCTCATATTGTTTCTCCCTCGGTGATTTCGTCATCGGTCTTAAGGGGCGCCGTCAACGTGATGCGCGTTCCGCGCCCCGGCTCCGAGTCTATTTCTAAGCGCCCGCCAAACCGGCTGAGCCGCTCGCGAATGCTGAAGAGGCCGAACCCGCTGGATTCGTCCCAATGGGTTTCGACTCCGGAGGCGTCGAACCCGACTCCGTTGTCCTCGACACTGACCCGAATGTAGTCGTCTTCGCGTGAGATGTAGACTTTGGCGTTGTGCGCCTTGGAATGCTTGCAGACGTTGACGAGCAGCTCGCGAACGTTTTGAAACAGGAGCACCCTGATGTCGTCGTCGAGCGGTTTGGTCTCGCCGTCGTCTTCGAACTCGCACTTGATGCCGTATTGCTGCTTTTCAGCCTGCTCGGTCAACCATTCGACCGCCGCCTCGAATCCGAGCATGTACAGGATGGGCGGGCTCAACTCGAAGGTGAGCGAGCGTACGTCCCTGATCGTCTGTTCGATGAGCCGATACACCTCGCCCAGGGGCTCCTCGAGGGCCGTGGGCAGTCCTGAGTCGCGGGCCGTTCCCAGCTTTATTTTCGATGCGAGCAGCGACTGGCCCACTCGGTCGTGCAACTGGTTGGCGATGCGCCTTCGCTCGCGCTCTTCGGCGAGCGAAAGCTGCGAGGTGAGCGAGCGGAGATGTTCCCGGCTTTCAAGGATGCTCTTTTCGATCCGTCTTCTTTCGGTGATATCGTGGAAACTGAAGACTTTTCCAACGGTCTTACCACCCAGTTTTTGGGGCCTCGAATACCTTTCAACGACCCTGCCGTCTTTGAATTCAATAACGTCCATCCACTCGCGGTCCGGGTCGCCGCTTACCTCTTTCGTTCTTTCGATATTTCGTTCCGGGTCCGTGGTCTGATTCATGCAGATCGTCAGAATCTCGCTTTCATCGAGCGATTCCATCATCTCCGGCGCCAGGTTCCATATTTCCAGGAATCTGCTGTTGAAATCGTGATAAACCCCGTTCATGCCGACCACGAGGATGCCGTCGGCCGTCGATTCGAGGGTCGCATTAAGCAGGGAAAGCGAGTTTTCCAGCGCCCGCTCGGCGCGCCTGCGCTCGGTGACGTCGCGGAAGCTGAACACCATCCCGACATTCTTGCCGCCCATTTTCTGCGGCCGCGTGTAGCGCTCTAGAATCCTCCCGTCCTTGAACTCCAGAATGTCGACGTGCTCTCTTTCCGGATCGGCGTATATCTCGTTTTCTTCCTTCAGCGCCTCCTCAGGGTTTTTCAATTGCTCGAGGAAAAAAGAGCGCACCTGCTCGTCGTCCTGCGACGCCATAACGTGCTCGGGAATGCGCCACATCTCGACGAAGCGGCGGTTGGAACTGAGCATATTCCCCTGCATATCAACGACCATGATGCCGTCGGCCGTGGATTCAAGCGTCGCGCTCAGGAGGGAATGGGATCTTTTGAGCCAATCCTCCGACCGCTTGCGCTCGGAAATGTCCTCGGAGATGATGATCGCCCCTCCTGGGAACGGCGACATCCGTATCGACAGAATCCGCCTGCCGTAGGGCTGCTCGGGAAACTCTTTCGGAGTCCCCGACATGATGCAGTCCATCAGCTCGGCCCGCATGTCATTTTCGTGAAGCGGCGCGTAGTCGATGTACATCCTGTCACCCGGCATCGGGGGCTTCTCGGCCGAGACCCGCTTGGCGCTGTTTCTGGCGGTCACGACACCATCGGAGTCCACAACTACTATTTGAATCGGTGTGTTCTCGAACAGCGCTCGATACCGCGCCTCGCTCTCGCGAAGGGCCTGTTCGGCGCCTTTTCGCTCGGTAATATCGGCAAAGTTGCTCAATACGGCGGACTCGTCCTGATAGGTGATCTTTGTGGCGAGCGCCTCGATCCAACGAACGGCGCCGCTTTTAGTAACGATCTGGTATTGCAGCGGATTTTTCGCTTTTTCTCCCGCCTCCCGTAGAACCACCTGTTCACGGACCCGATCAATATGATCCGGATGGACAACCTCGGAAAAAGACATTCCAAGCAACTCTTCCCGCGCATATCCCGTAATCTGAACGACCTTATCATTTACAAACAATAAACTGTCCCCGCGTCGAACATACACGCCGGCAAGAGAGTTCTCGACGAGCGTCCGGTAGCGGTCTTCGGACTCCTTGAGCGCCTCCTCGGCCCGGTGGCGCTCCGTGACATCCAGGGCATACTCGATCATCTGGATTACGTTTCCCGCCTTGTCGAAGACTGGATAGCCGTGGACATCGACAATCCTGGGGAGTCCGTCCTTGTCGCGATGAATGTGGCTAGCGCTGAAGGATTTCTTGGTCTTTTTCACCTGTTCGAGGGGGCAGGGATGCTCCTCGGAAGCGCAAGGCTCGTCATTCTCGTGCAGGAGGGAGTGGCATTTTGAATCAGCGGTCAAGGTACCGAGCCCGGCGGCCGAATTGGCCAGCCTGATCGAGTAATTATTGGCGTCTATCACACAGAAAGGATGCGTGAGCGACTCGATCGAACTCTCGAGCAGGTCTTTCTGCCTCTGCACCGCTTCCTCGGCCCGCTTGCGCTCGGTGACATCGCGCACGATGCCGATGTAGGTCTGGGGATTGCCTTCGCTGTCCCGGATGAGCGCGGCGTTGATTTCGGCGTCGATGTACGAGCCGTCGGCCTTTCGGAGCCTGAACGCGAAATTGGGATGCCTTAAATCTTCCCCTATCATCTCGCTGAGGCTCCTGGCCGCATCTTCCAGGTCGTCGGGATGCACGAGATCGCGAATGGACATTTTCCCGACAACCTCTTCTTCGCTGTATTTCAGCGTCTCCAAGCCGTAGTTGTTGGCGCTCGAAATCTTCCAAGTCTGCGGATCGAGCGTGAATATGATGTCTTTGGCTTGCTCAACCAGGGTCCGATACCGCTGCTCACTGTCACCAAGGGCCTGTTGCGTCTCCACGCGTACGACGGCCGTGCTGAGAATAGCGGCCGCCCGCTCGAGCATCTGGACAGAGCGCTCGGGAATCATGTTCGCGCCGGGATCGGCGACGTGTATCAACCCGACGGTGCGATCCCACATCCGGAACGGAACGATCGCGATCGATTGATAGCCGAAGCGGCCGCAGAGGTTGTCCGCGGCCTCTCCCTGCTCCTCGAAGGCGCCGGGCGGAAAATCGGCCGGCGTGTTTACGCAAAAAGAGCCGTTCTCCGAGAAAATCTTAAGTTTGGGATCGGTCTCGCCATTTAGAACGACCTCGCATACGCGGCAGCGATCCGACTCGGCCGCGAGCGGGCACTCGATTTCGTAGAATCTTGCGGGAAACCCCGAATAGGCCTGATGCGATATGGCGCCTTGTTTGTCGAACACGCGAATCCCCGCAGCGCCGCAGCCGGTATACTCGCGTATGCCGCCCACGAATTCTTCGAGCAGGGGTGACATCTCGGCGTGGCGGTTGGCGATCTGCAAAAAACGGTGGGATATTTCGATCGACTCTTCGGCGCGCCCGTGCTTGCGCCTGGTCTCGGCGTCTTGCAACTCGCGGTCGACGGCCGGGACGAGGCGGGCCAGGTTATTCTTGAGGATGTAGTCGTGGGCGCCGGCTTTCATGGCCGCCACGGCGACGTCTTCGCCGATGGTCCCGGACACAATGATAAAGGGCAGGTCCATCCTTTTTTTCTTGAGCACCTCGAGCGCCGCCGGAGCGCTGAACCTGGGCATGCCATGGTCGGCGATGACGGCGTCCCATTGCTCGCCCTCCAGCGCGCTCGCCATGTCGCCAGGAGTGCAGACGCGCCTCCACGTCATGTCGTACCCACCGCCATTGAGGGTCTCCACGACCAAAAGGGCGTCGTCTTCGGAGTCTTCAACGATAAGTACGCGAAGCGGCGTGCCCATCTCAGCCGCCCTCCCCTCGCAAAAGCTGTTGACTTGTCGCCGGGTGGGAACGAATCATTGGCCTTTTACCCTCGGCGCCCCTTCTCTCGAGGCATATGTATAAGCCGTCGGATCGACCTGAGAAATCGAAATGTCTCGGGCCCAAAAAAGGCCCTGTGTCGCGCCTGCCTGGAAGGATGGAGCAAAAGCGAGCGGAGCTTTCCAGCCTCCGCTTCGGTCCCTTGCGCGCCTATTGTAACATGATATGCTAACACTGAATTACCAGCGGTTGCAATCGGGGAAAACCTGACTTCGGGCTTCGAAAAACCTTACAAATTCAGCCCCCGCCCGGACGCCCAGGATAATCGACGACGCGAAAAACATCCCCTGATGGCCGGAGCGCCGTGTCGTGATGCGGCTGGAATGGCTGCGATTCTCGTGGCCGGCCTGCCCGCCGGCGAGCAAACATTATATCATATCCCGACGGCCGAGTTCATCCAAACCCGGCGGCAAGGGACTGGCCCGACGCCGGCCGCTCGACGCCTCGGCCCGGCAGACTTGACTTGGCGGCCGGACCCCAATATAATCTGCCCGACAGAATTGAAATCCCTTGACTTATGCACGGAAAAAACCTATGCCTCCTCGCGCGAAACCGCTTATGATTCAGGGCACCGGCTCGAACGTCGGAAAGAGCGTCATCGTCGCCGGCCTGTGCCGCGTCTTTTTGCAGGACGGCCTGCTCGTCGCCCCTTTCAAATCGCAAAACATGGCTCTGAATTCTTTCGTAACGCGCGAAGGCCACGAGATGGGACGCGCGCAGGCGGTGCAGGCGCAGGCGTGCCGACTCGCGCCGGACGTCGACATGAATCCGGTCCTCATAAAGCCGTCGAGCGACTGCATGGCGCAGGTCGTCGTGATGGGCAAGCCCGCGTTCGACCTGCCCGCCGAAACGTTCCTAACGTACAAGCGGCGCGTCGAGGACGACGTCCGCAAAGCCTACGCCAGGCTCGCCGGGGCGTACGAGACGATCGTGATCGAGGGCGCGGGCAGCCCGGCCGAGATAAACCTGCGCGAGGGCGACATCGTCAACATGGCGATGGCCGAGATCGCGGATGCGCCCGTGCTGCTCGTCGGCGACATCGACAAGGGCGGCGTGTTCGCCAGCTTCGTCGGCACGCTCGAGCTTCTTCCCCCCAACGAGCGCGAGCGGATACGCGGATTCATCATCAACAAGTTCCGCGGCGACCGCTCGCTCTTGCAGCCGGCCATCGATTTCCTCGAGCAAAAAACCGAGCGGCCCGTTCTGGGGGTCGTCCCCTACTTCACCGACATCAAGATTCCCGAGGAGGACTCGCTCGCGAGCAAGGCCAAGCTCGGGCCGAACACGCGCGCCGACGCGGTCACTATAACGATCTTGTTCCTGCCGCACGTTTCGAACTTCACCGACTTCGATCCGTTCGAGGACGAGCCCGACGTCAACCTGCGCTACCAGCGACCCGGCGAGCCCATCGGCGAAACCGACGTCCTGATTATCCCCGGCGCCAAGAGCACGATGGACGACCTCGCCTACCTCCGCCAGAAGGGGCTGGATCGAGAAATAGTGTCTCTTGCGAGGGGTGGCCGCGCGACCGTCATCGGCATCTGCGGCGGCTACCAGATGCTCGGCATAAAGCTGCTCGATCCGCACGAGGTCGAGTCGCGCTCGGGCTCGACTCCGGGCCTCGGGCTGCTCGACGTCGAGACGACTTTCCTTCCCGAGAAAACACTGTGTCAGGCCGAAGCCGTGCACATCGAGTCGGGCCTGAGCGTCCGCGGCTACGAAATCCACATGGGCGTCACCAAGCGCGGATCGGGCTGCGAACCGGCGTTCAAAGTACTCAAAAGGGCCGCCCAAACCAGCCCGGGGGACGACCGGGAACCCGACGACGGCGCGGTCGCGCCCGAGGGAAACGTCTGGGGCGCCTACCTGCACGGGATGTTCGACGACGACGCCTTCAGGCGCCACTTCATCGACTCGATACGCGCGAGAAAAGGTTTCACCCCTCTCGGCGAAATCCAGGCCCGCTACGACGTCGACGCCGAATTCGACAAACTCGCCGCCCTGCTCAGAGACAGCCTCGACATCGAAGGCATCTACCGCGTGCTCGGATGAGAGCTTAGAGAGTTTATAAGAGCTTGCCGGGTCGCCCCATCCCAAACTTTTGAAGTATGGAACTCTGGGGGCAACGAACTCGCATATTCCATAACGGACGATGTCGGCTGGCTCCAATGCGGCCCGATAAGCGGCACATCCGTCGGCGAGCGCGATACGATTACCGTGATCTTACAGCACGTCCACCCTGGGCGGGGGCGTTTACTCCGCCGCGATCACAGTGAGCGACCCGAACGCCGAGAACGATCCGCAACACATATCGATCTCCCTGACGGTCATACCAGGCCAGAATCTCTCTCGGATAAACCTGCATTCGCCGACGAGATGTGGTGGTTCTACTGGCAGTGAGCAGGCTCGGCAAGCGGGATTCACATATGGGAGGCGAGCTTGTTTGTGATTTCCGATAACGTCTCTAGGAATCGGAGTCCTCTTCCTTTTCGGCAAACTGTTTCGCCACGTCGCGCAGGCGTTCGGGGATGGGGATATCCTGCGGGCATTTCTCGACGCATTCCCCACACTCGGTGCAGAAATCGGCCGACGCCTTGGCGCGCCTCAGCCCCTTGTTGTACGCCTCGCTCATTCCGCCGCCGAAGTTGTAGACGAGTTCGTAGTTCAGCAGCAGGAAGTTGGCCGGGATGTTCACCCCGCCGGGACACGGCAGGCAGTAGCCGCAGCCGGTGCAATACAGGTCGTCCAGCCCCTGCAGCTGTTCGAGCATCGCGCCGATGTCTTCTTCTTCCACTTTTGACAACGGACCGTCGATATCGGCCGTAGCGCAGTTCTCGTCTATCATCTCGATCGTGCTCATGCCCGAAAGCGCGACGCCGACGCCCTCGTTCGCGAGCGCGAACCTGAGAGCCAGCTCGGCCACGGTGCGACCCTCGCGCGGATTGAGGCGGCTCATGAAATCGATGCGTCCTCCGCCGACCGGCCCCATCACGGAGACACCCACCCCCTTTTCCCTCGCGCGCGCGATAGCGGCCTCGTTGTAGCGGTGCAGCAGGTTGTACTGCACGAGCATCGAGGAGAACTCGCCCGTGTCGATCAGCTTCATCGTGTTGTGCGGGCTGTCGTGGCACGAAAACGAGATGTGGCGGATGAGACCCTCGTCGCGGGCCTTGTGAAGCTCTTTCATGTAGCCCTCGGGCTCGGCCTTCTTCCTGAAGACGCGCCACTGAAGCGAGTGGATGTGATAGAAGTCGATGTAGTCGGTGTCGAG
>SDBT01004467.1_pt1 | contig 23739 bp, 39 predicted proteins | sample 2277101 | NCBI WGS metagenome assembly SDBT01 (sample SAMN10404973, study PRJNA504765) | marine sediment metagenome | isolation source: marine sediment core GS10_PC15, 103 cmbsf | place: Arctic Ocean: Southern Knipovich Ridge | collected 2010 | reverse complement strand
CCACCGGCTTGGCGGCGACCTTGGCAGCAATCTTGGCGCTCTTGGCCTCCCGTTCCTGAGCCTCAAGTGCGTTGGCGATATCCAGGCTGGCCGGTTCCTTGGCCGCATGAGCCTCGCGGAGTTTCTGTTCCTGGCGGTCGGCTTCCTCCTGGGCCTTGCGGATCGCCTCCAGCCGTTCCCGTTCGACCTTCTGCAAATATGGCGTCCGGCAGTCCTGGGCCGTCGTGATGGCGATGTCCAAGGGCGCAATCATGTCAATCTTGATCGCGTCCACCCGGCGCGACCCGTCCAGCCATGGGGCCTTGTCGGACTTGTGCGCCTCCGTGACGGCCTTCTTGGTGGCCTTGAGCCTGGATAGCAAATCACCCACCGCCGCGTCCTGTGCCTCAGTTTCGACCACTACGCCTGTAAGCGTGGCCTCTGCGTCCTCAAGGACGGCGTCAACGCCGGATTTCTCCGCATCGAGCGCCGAAGGGGGGTTGTTGTCGCCAATGCCGGTCATATCGCTCTCCCGTTAATGTCGCCGAGGATGGTGAAGTCGGTCATGCGGTTTTCCCCAAGCCCGTTTCCGAGAGTTTGCGATGCCAGTTCTTGTCGAAATCCGCCATCGCCTCGGCAAGAGAGTCACCAAACCCGGCGCACCCCTCCATTAAGTTTGACCCGTACAGGACGGAGTATTGGTTCCCGTCAATGGTGACGTCGGGCCGGTATAGGACGCTTGGGCGCTGGTGACCGTAGGCAGCGCACTTGATCGCCTCCCCTGCCAACATGAAATAGTGTCCGATGTTTGCATCTCGGATCACCCGTTCGACGGCTTGCCCGATGTCGCCATTTGAAATTCTGCTGCGGGTCGCTTCGTAGATTGCTTGGCCGCTATCCATTTTCCTTCTCCTCTTCCTTGCCCCAAAAATCCATGTCATCCCGGCATAGTTCGCACATGACCGGCCCAACATAAAACTCCATATCAAAGTCGGTATCGACGGGCCTCTCGCACTTCGGACACCTGTCCATGCTCATTTAATGTTCCAATCCCGTCTACGTTTGCGCTCCGCACCCCGGAGGAAGAATTCGCCACCGAACATGGGCGCATCCCGGTAACGGGGCGGGCGATACGGCCACGCCATCACAACGACGAACAGCGCGCCGAGGAAGGCGAGCAGCCATGCGGATGTCATTTTGGAGGCTCCGGTAAAGGCATCCAGTGGGTGTATTCAAATCGACCGTAAATATCCCAACCTCGATGAGCCCACGACCATTGGCCTGTGGGTTTTCCACCAAATGTTTCCTCCACCCATCGCCCGTCCGGGAATCTTTGTGGCTTTTCATTTCGTGTTCCGTACAGATCAATGATAGTCCCATCCTTCGGCGCGGTCGAAATGTCCTGCCATTCAGTCACGGTTTTCCTCCATGTGCTCGATGATGGCCTTGTCCTCTCCATCCCACCCATATTTCCAGTACCGATGATCACTGGTGCCCACGACATGGGGATTGTCGCCCCGAGGCTTGTCGTCTCGACGGGCGTGACGGCCCTCAATGCTAGCATCAACTGCGAGTTCTACCTGTTCATCGGTGCACATGGTCATTCTCCCTGATGCAACCGGCTACGCGCACCACCGACTGAATTGGATTTCGCCGGATTTGATAGCTTCTCCAGCGCATCCGGCCGGGTCGTCGCAATCATGATCGCGGATGGCCATGAGAACGTCTCGATGAAGGGTGTCCTCCATGACATGAGCGCCTTCATCATCACCCGCGCTCGCTTTGATATCGGCCAACCGCCGCTTCACGGATTCCACGTCCATATCCATCCACCTTTCAAATGCAAACGGCAATGCCGACCGGGATCGGCATCACCCTTCCATCGTCATTCTGCCAACAATTCGATTTCAGCCTCTTCGCGAGTTTCGATGGAACAGTGGCTGATACCGGCATCATCTATTGGATTCCGGTGGAATAGCACTGTGGAGGATGCGTTGATATGGACGCCATGCTTTGCCTCTAGCCAGAAGATGACGGCCTTGGCAACGTCTTCCTCGCGTAGCCGAAGTTCGGTTATGATGGTTCGTTCCATGGTGGAATTTTCAGTGGTCATAACTCGCTCCCGTGGTGAATTCCCTAGAACAGGGTGTGTGTGATCGTCGAAAGCGGCTGCATGGTCATTTTCTCTGCGGCCAGGACGTAGAAGATTTCGCCCGGCTGCTTCTTGGCCAGCTTCTCGGCTTCGGCGACCGCCAGTTCATGATTAGGATGGCGATGATGGGGGTTGCCGCCCGCCGGATTCCAAACGAGCCAGAATTTCTGTTCCGTGTATGCCATGTTCGTTTCCTTGCCCGTAGGCTCTGTGGTGAATTCCAACGCCACGTTAGCCAATAGGATTATCCCTGTCAATAGGAAAAAGGAAATAAGTTATTGACCCGAGGGTGTGGTTGTGACTATGGTCCCCCTATGACCACATCAACGGAACAACTGCTGGCGGACATTGAGGCGTTTTTAAAGAAGCGCAAGATGTTCGCTACAGACTTCGGGAAGCTGGCACTCGGCGACCCGAATCTCATCGCCGACATGCGGAAAGGTCGGTCTCCATCCATGAAAACGGCGGACAAAGTGCGCGACTTCATGAAGGCTAAAAAGTGATGGCCGTCTACTTTATCCAGGCAGGCAAAGGCGGCCCGATAAAGATTGGCCTTTCGCAATGCGTTGAGCGTCGTTGTGCGAACATGCAAACGGGCAACCACCTACTCCTTACTGTGATTGGAGTTATAGCCGATGGCAAGGCAGAGGACGAAGCGTTCTGTCATCGGAAATTCCACGCCGACAGGCTACATGGCGAGTGGTTTGCTCCCTCAGGTTTATTGGTCCATTTTATAAATAACTTGCACCTATACGCCCCAAAAAAAGGGGATGATACTGTGCATAAAACCTTTTCTATGAAACAGAAAACTTGGCGTGAACGCGAAGGTCTGACGCAAGCTGAAATGGGTGAGCGGTTAGGCGTTTCGCAAGTGGCGGTGGGCCGATACGAGACTGGGCGCACCCCCAAAGAACCCGTGATGATTCGCATCATCAAGGTCACCAAAGGCGAAGTCACCCCGAACGATTATTACGGGCTGACCCCGGCCGACCCACGGAGGGCGTGATGCGGATGGAACTTGTCACCGAGGACATTGTCAGGCGCATGGCCACAATCATGGGGCCGGGGAGCGCCGCCGCAAAGGCGGTCCAGGATTACGAGGCTCGCACCGCCGCTGGTGAGGACGTGGCATTCTATAAGGCTCCCTCCACGCTGCTGGTGGGGCCACGGGTTGACACCCCCGCATGACCATCAACTGGCGCCGCGCCTGGCCGCGTGATGGCGAGATGGAGCCTGGGTTCCTGGGTTGCGTGGCCCTGCTGTTGGCGGCGGCTGCGCTGGCCGTGCCGGGCGTTTTGGTCGGGGGCTGGTAATGAAATACGGCGTAATCTTGGCTGATCCACCTTGGCCCTTCGCAACGTGGTCCCACAAAGGACAGGGGCGGAGCGGAGAAGCACATTATTCTACAATGTCCCATGAGGATATTAATTCAATCCCCGTCGAATCTTGGGCTGCGGACGACGCCGTTTTATTCCTTTGGGTTGTTCAAACACAGTTGCCTCAAGCCGTCACGTTGATTGATAGGTGGGGGTTTACGTTCAAAAGTGTGGCCTTTGCTTGGGTTAAAGGAGCGGGCTTGCCACTATTCCCAGATGATGTCCGTACACAAATGGGCATGGGGAAGTGGACCCGCGCTGAATATGAGCAATGTTGGTTGGCCACGCGGGGCAAGCCCAAGCGCCTCCATGCCGACGTGCGTCAAGTCATTCTCGACAAACGCCGCGAACACAGCCGCAAGCCCGACGAAATCTACAGCCGCATTGAGCGCCTTGTCGCTGGCCCGTACTTGGAGATGTTCGCCCGCCAGCAATGGCCGGGATGGGATGTCTGGGGCAACGAGACGGATAAATTCTAGGCTAAATCATGAGACAGCCCAGCCGTACCTACACGCTGACCAACAAAATCCCCCGCGACGTAACGGGGTTAAACGGCGCGGTGTTTGTTCATGTAGACCACCTTGATGGCAAGATTGACGCGGTGCGATATTCTGCCAAGTGGAAGGACAACGCGACCATGGACAACCTTCTGATTGCCCTGAGTGACGCGACCACGGACATGATACGGACTCTGGGTGGGAAGCTATGACCACCGAAACCCACCCGATCCCCGCGAGCGAGGACATCACGCCTGCCATGAAAAAGGTGCTCGACACGAGCTATTTCAGGGCTTGCGATCAGGCTCTACAATTTGCCTCTATGGGGTTTTCGCCGCGCATGGTTATTTCCAGCGTTGAAATAGAATGGCAGCTAGCTCGACACCCGGAATGGGATGATGCGATTTATATCCTTGCTCACGCCTACAGGCACCGAGTTCAATCGTGTACCCGTAAAATACAGATACAGGGGGAATCTCCCGTCCGGGATGTTCTTCCTATGCCTGGCGAGCTTATAAACGGTTTGTCGGCGCAACGGTTTGTGACGTGCGCTTGTGGCCGGGAATTCGCAACGACAGAGAACTACCGGCGGTGTGGGGTTTGCCGAGCAAAGACCAATGAAATGGATTCTGGATTCAGCGAAGGTATCATGTGATGGCAGGCCGCAGCGAAGATTCTTGACAACGCGATAGGGGGCGTAGACAATGGACGGGTCGGGTAGCTCCCGACAAATCGAAGCGGTCGGGCGGATGAGGGGTGGGTTTCCTACCTTTCAAGCGCCCTTCTCCCCCGCCGCCAACTTGAAAGATAGGATATGCCCGAAAAAATAAACGCGATAAATTTAACAACCGGTTTAGAATTCTTGCCGGCGATTGCTCCAGATTATTTCACACGTCTACAATCAAGCCACCTTGAAGGGAAGCATTGGCAACGGTTCATAGATTCCGTAGACGCGAACACCCTTTATCTATTGGCCACCGGACACCATATTTGCCTTCACGATTGCGGGTCGCGCAGACACGATGGTGTCCCTCTGGTATCCTACGTGTTGGCGCGAACATGGGGTTTCCCCTTAATCGACAGATATACCCTCGTGAAAACCCATAATTGTGAAAAACTTTTCAAGGTAATCTTCCACAGTTTGGACCGCCGCAACATCAAATATTATCGTAAATTTGTAGACACTGACCAAATCCACCTGTCGGGTTGTTCTAAACTGTCGTTACTCGATGGGAAAATATGATGGATTGGTTTCGCATAAAAAATTGGGGGCAGTTCCAGCACTACAAGAGGAGAAATCCCCCTTGGATAAAACTTCACAAAGAAATTCTATCGAGCGCAGACTGGGTCGAATTGAACGACGCATCCCGTGTTCTGATGATCGTCTGTATGCTCATTGCCGCGAAGGAAAATGGAAAATTCCAAAATAATCCAAATTATTTGAAGCGTGTGGGATATTTGTCACGAAAACCAAATTTTAAGCCATTGATACAATGTGGCTTTATTGAAAAGTTGCAAGCGGATGCTGGCACGTTGCAAGCAACCACTGCACAAGAGGAAGAGACAGAGGATATAGAAAGAGAAGACCCCCCCATAGACCCCCCCGAAGACCTACTCGACATTCCCCCAGAACTGAAACAGGAACCGAATGATGGAAAACGAAGATCGCTCACTGCGCTCCCGACCGATTGGCGACCTAGCGACGGGCATTACCGAATCGGCGAGGGCGAGGGTTACGGCCGCGCCGAAATCGAATGGCTCGCCGAAGGATTCCGGGACCACTGGCACGGCAATGGAAAGCTCAAAAAAGATTGGGACCGGACTTTCAACAACTGGCTTCGAAATGATATCGCGCATCGAGGGGTGCTGGCGAAAAGGCGAGGTTCCGGGAACGGAAAAGGCGCTACGAGCTTTCAAGAAGAGTGCGCCCGACAATCAGCAATGGCTGAAGGTGCTGGAGGACGTGAGCCGCCCGGCGAACAGCGGGTTGATCTTTCAGGAATTGGCGAAGCTGGAAGCATTGACGGCGAGGCGACCGGGTGACGAATCGGGCATGGTGGCGGCGTATGCGGAGAAGCTGGCGGAATATCCACCGGACGCAATCGTTTACGTTTTGGCGGTAATGGCCGACGAACACAAATGGTTCCCGTCGTGGGTCGATATTCGGATGGAGTTGGATTTCTGGCTGGAAGAACGGCGGCGTTGGCTGCGAGGGGCGCGAGCGGATATGCACCGGAGCATGGAGGACGGAACATGACGGGTATCGAGGACCGCAAGGACCAAGAGCGCCGGGACCGGGTTGAGCGGCGGGGCGATGACGCCGCCGAGAGTGCCGCGCCGGACGACGCGAGGGTGGAGGCCGTCTTAATGGCTACCAGAGCCCATTGTGACGCCAGCCCCGACGCTGTGGACACCGATATAATTCGCGCCGCCCTTGCAGCCGACGACGCCCACCAATACAAAGCCGGTCTTGAGGACGCGGCAAAGATCATGGACAAGCGGGCGCTTTTAAATGCGAGAATGGCCAAGGACTTGAGGGTGTGTGACACCACAACCGGAGTGCCGGGCAAATACGATGCCCGTAAGGCCGAGGGCAGGGAAGGCGCCGCCGCAATCAGGAGGATGATCGATGGCTGACCGCATAGCGGAGATACGCGAGCAATTAGACGAATACCAAAAAGCGGCGTTGTTTGGTACAGGGCCGACAGGGCTCAAGTATCATGCGCCTGTAATAATCAAGGACCTACTCGCCCACATTGACAAGCTGGAGCGGGCGCTGGAGGTGGCAAAGAACCTGATATTCAGGATGGAAACAGATTTGAGTATCGAGGAACATCTTACCCCCCGAGAAATGTTATCGGAAGAATGCCGCGCGGCCCGTGTAGAGATCAAGGAAATCATGAATGAGTAACCACCGCCTTCGCTGTTGAGGCCAAACGGATAGTAGCGAGACACAACACGGATTTTGACAACGCGACCAAATAAGGCGTATCATCCCGCCATGCAATTACCTCCGAACGTGAACGGCACTCCAGTGATATCCGAGCCGGTCCCCGGTGTCGACACGCTGACCAAGGACCAGGCCACCCAAGCCCGATCATTCTTTGCGGTCATGGTGAAGAAAAACTTCGACGTTGACGCCATGGCGAACACCATCGGTCACATGGGCGCAATGCTGGTTGAGGCGGCCGAAGCGATAGCCGCCAAGAGGTGCGAAGGCCAAGCATATGTCAAAAAATAAACTACCCGAGAATATACCACCCGAGAAACGGTCTGCCGGCCGGCCGAAGGGGTCACCAAACAAGAACACGGCGCTGCTCAAGGACGCCATCCTAAAGGCTGCCGAGCAGGCGGGGAACGACGTAAAAAAAGGCGGCGGCGTCGTGGCCTATCTCAAGAAGCAGGCCAAGGAAAGTCCCCGCCCGTTCCTGGCCCTCATCGGCAAGGTTCTCCCCCTGACGGTGGCGGGGGACGACGACAATCCCTTAACCATTATCGAGCGGGTCATTGTCAAAGCTAAGGATTAACACAGCCGAGGTGTTTGAGCCGCTGCTGGAGACGGCGCGGTACAAGGGCGCTCATGGGGGGCGCGGATCGGGTAAGTCCCATTTCATGGCGGAACTCACCATAGAGGAACACCTGATGTATCCCGGCCTCCGGACGGTCTGCGTCCGTGAGGTCCAGAAGTCGCTCAAGGAATCCATCAAGCGGCTGCTGGAGGACAAAATCAAGGCCATGGGCGTGTCCAGCATGTTCAACGCCCTGACGACGGAGATACAGACGCCAGGAGACGGTTTGATCGTGTTTCAGGGGATGCAGGACCACACGGCGGACAGCATTAAATCATACGAGAATTTCAATAGATCGCTCGCCGAGGAATCCCACACCCTCTCGGAAAAATCCATAGAGTTGCTTTACCCGACAATCCGAAATGCAGGGTCAGCGCCACGGGCAGAACTACGGTTCGTGTGGAACCCACGGAATGCCTCCGATCCGGTTGAACATTTGTTGAGAGGTCTCGACCCGCCCAAGAGTTCCATTATCGTGGAGTCAAACTGGAAGGACAATCCGTGGTTCCCGACAGACTTGGAGGAAGACCGGGAACACGACAAGAAGCATAAGCCTGACCGATATTCTCATATCTGGGAGGGGGCATTTGAACCTCAAGTCGTTGGTGCCATTTGGAACCGACAGACGCTCCACGCCTGCCGCGTCGCCAAGATGCCATGCACCCGGGAGAGGACCATCGTTGCGGTCGATCATGCGGTGTCGGACACGGCGACATCGAACGAACACGGGATCACGGTCCAGGCGCTCGGGTCCGACCAGCGTGGGTATCTCCTGGAGGACTTGTCGTTGTCCGGGTCACCGCACCAGTGGGCAACGATGGCGGTCGCGGCGTTCGACAAGTGGGATGCTGACAACGTGGTCATCGAACGCAACCAGGGCGGCGACCTCGTGAAGCACACGCTCCAGACCATCCGCAAGAACCTCCCGATCATCGAAGTTGTAGCCACGCGGGGCAAGCACGTCCGGGCCGCGCCCATCGCGGCGATGTATCCGCTCGGGATGATTTCGCACGTCGGGACGTTCCCGGAGATCGAATCCCAGATGTGCCAGTTCACTTCGTCGGGCTGGATGGGGCCGGACACCGAGAGCCCGGACAGAGCCGAGGCAGCCATATGGGGCTTTACGCAACTGTTTCATGCGATTACCATGGATAAAGCGCCGCCGAAGCCAAAGACGCAGAACAGACCGAAAGAGGGAGCTTGGCTGCGATGAACCCCTACGAAGGAGACTGACATGCCGAAATCAATGGGTTACGGATCGAAGTCGAACAGCAAGCCGTCGCCGAGGCCGACGAAGACGCCAGCGGTGAAGGGGACCATGTCATCGGGCGGCGGCAAGAAGGCCGGCGGGAAGGTGACGTGGTGAGCGGGGCTGTCGAATACGACGAATTAGGTATGCCGATGAATGTTAGCGCCCGGATCGAGGCTGGCCTGCCGAAATGCCCGTCGCCCGGAACTCACTTCGATGTTGACACGTCGAAGATTGACCCGGCCGCCGAACCCACCGAAGCGGGCGATGTCCTGTACCCCGAGCAGATGGAATGGCGCCCCGAAGACAACCCCGAGGCCGATGATGCCTATTACCCCGAACAGATGTCCCTCCAGCCTGCCGAGCGCCTCTACACCCAGGCCGACATGGATGAAGCACGGAAGGATAGGTCATTCGACCGCGCCGCTTGTATGGCCCAACTCCACGCCGCCCGCTACACCTACCACAAGCAAATCTGCAAGCGGTACGGCGATCAGGTTACGTCCGGTCAAATCCCCGTCGAGCAGGGGCGTGTCATGTACGTTCAGGCGATGGCGAACTATGACGGCATTATCGCGTCGGCGGTTCACGGCCACTTGACCGAGCCGGACCAGGCCGACATGGACAAGGGGTTCCCGCTGTGAAGACGATGGCAGACGGATGGACAGCATTAGTAATGTTGTTTTTCTGGTTTGGGATGTTCTTGTATATGTTGTCACATGGAACAGGCTGCGGACCGTAAAGACTATCTACCCCGCGCAGTGATGCGCCACAGCCCAGCGAAGGAAAGACGATGCCAGTTCCTGATACAGACGACGAAACACCCGTCGCGTCGAAGCAACCGACCGCAACCAGCGACGCCGTTATCAAGGAGGCGCTGGAGCGGTTCGACGACAGCCAGGAGGGCACGGTTGACAGCCGGGACACCTTCGAGAACGACATCCGGTTTGCCCGCCTCGGCGACCAGTGGCCGGAGGACATCCGCAAGCTCCGCCAGCAGGAGGGCCGGCCGTACCTGACCATCAACAAGCTGCCGGCGCTTATCCGGGCGGTTGCCAACGAGAGCCGACAGAATAAACCTGGGATCAAGGTTTCGCCGGTTGACAATGGCGCCGACGAAGACACGGCGGAGATCATCGGAGGGCTGGTGCGTTCCATCGAACGCAATTCCAACGCGCCCGTCGCCTACAACACCGCGATTGACCAATCCTTGTCCGGCGGCTTCGGGTTCTTCCGGGTGGCCATCGACTACGCTCACGGCGAATCGTTCGACCTGGAGGCCCAAATCCACCGCATCCCGAATTCGCTCATGGTCCACTGGGACATCATGTCAACCGAGTTCACTTCGGCCGACTGGGGGTATGCGTTCATATCCGACATCCTGGACAAGAAGGAATACAAGCGAAAGTGGCCGGAAGCCTCGATGGTGCCGTTCGACACCGGGACGCAGTCTTACAACATCCGATATTGGAACGATGAACGGGGCGTCCGGGTGGCGGAATATTTCCTCCGCGAACCCATGACGCGGACGCTGATCCAGTTTGCGTTCGTCGATCCGAACACTCAGGAGACGGTCATCAAGGCCATCCGCGAAGAGGACTTGCCGACGCTTGCGAAGCGATATTTCGAGGCCGGCGGGATCACCGCGAACGGCGGCACGGATGAAGAACTTGCTCAGCAGTTCGTCCAGGCCACCCAAATGGATGAACGCAACCGCCGCGATGTTGAATACCACAAGGTCATGCGCCGGATTATCAACGGGGTGGAAGTCCTGGACGAAGAGGAATGGCCCGGTTCGACCATCCCGATTTGCCCGGTTTGGGGTGATGAGGTTTACGATGACGGCCGTCGCCGGTTCCGTTCGATGATCCGAGACGCCCGCGACCCGCAGATGATGCACAACTTCTGGCGTAGCGCGACGACGGAACTTGTGGCGCTTGCTCCGAGGGTGCCATGGGTCGGGCCAAAGGGCTTTGTGCCCAAGGACAAGGAAGAAGAATGGCTTCACGCCAACGAACGGTCATACTCTTACCTCGAATATGAGGGCACCGTGCCTCCACAGCGTCAACCATTCGCTGGTGTTCCCACTGGGGCGCTCCAGGAGGCGACGACGGCCAACGAGGACATGCAGGCGGTGACGGGGATTTACCCGGCGTCCATCGGCGCACGGTCGAACGAAACATCGGGAGTCGCCATCCAGACCAGGGAACGCCAGGGCGACGTGTCGAACTATCACTTCATTGACAACCTGTCCCGCGCCATCCAGGGATGCGGCAAAATCCTGGTCGAAATCATTCCGGCGGTGTACTCGACCAGGGAGACGATTCGCATCCTCGGCGAGGACCAGATTGAAAAGGTCATCAAACTGACCCAGGAGGACGGGGGAACGTCCAAGAACAATATCCAGGGCCAGCCGAGGCTCTATAACCTGGCGGTCGGGAAGTACGATGTTGAGGTGAAGACCGGCCCGTCGTTCCAGACACAGCGCGAGGAAACCCGCGAGACGTTGATGGAAATTGGCAAAGCGGTCCCGGCGGCTATGCCGATCATCGCCGATCTGCTTGCCGACCTCATGGACTTCCAAGGGGCTGACAAGCTGGCCAGGCGGCTAAATTCGATGTTGCCCCCCGAGATACGAGCCCAGGAGGACGAAGAGGGATACGAGGACAATCCCGAAGCCGCCGAGGCAAAGCAGGCGCTCAAGGCACAGGGGCAGCAATTCGAGCAAATCCAGCAGCAGATCATGGGCGAACTCCAGCAGTTCAAGGCTGAGAACGACGCATTGAAGGCGGACAAGTCGGTCGAGACGCAGAAGGCCCAGGCGGACGCGGCGGCGAAGGGCAAGGAGCTCGAAATCAAGGGCCGCGAACTCGCCCTCAAGGAGCGAGAGTTGTCCCTCAAGAGTGCCGAGGAAGCCCGTCAGCCTACCGCCGAAGAGAAGTGGCTGTTTGACGACAAGCAGGCCGACGACAAGCGGAAGTTCGACGGCGCCGAGGCCGAGCGCGACCGCCAGGTGGATCTCGCCAAGACCATCATCAACAAATCCGAAGAGGAAGACTCGGCGGAGGTGTTGGAAGCGGCCGGCGAGAAGGCGATGGCGCAAGCGCTGGAAATCCTGGGCGCACCGAGGCGGGTTATCCGCGATGACGGGGGAAACATCATCGGGACCGAAGTGGTCCAGCCTATACAGTAATCAACCAGGAGACAGACAATGGGAAATCTCTACATTCAGGAATATGAATGTACAATTAATCAGGGCAAAGTCCAGGCGGGACTAGAGCCTCGAATTGCTTCTCAGAAGGTATCGTTCACTACAAGCGCGGCTTCGGCGTCATTCAATTCAGCCACAAGATTCATCCGCCTCTGGTCGGATATCGACGTGTGGGTCAAGTTTGACTTTGACCCGACCGCAGTCGTCACCGACATGCCACTGGCGGCTGGGGTGCCGGAATACTTTGGCGTCAATCCTGACCACAAAGTCGCCGCATACGACGGATCAAGCTAATGCTTGGCATGGGCCGTCCGGGTGGGTTGCTGATGGCGGGGGCGCGCTCACCGTGGGCGTTGCGTCATGACTATACGAAGATGGCAAAATTGCCGTCCGCCGTCACCTACTCCGGTGGTGCCAACGGGACGTACTTCGACAGCGCGGGGGTGTTGCAGACTTCCGGGGCGGATGAGGCCCGCTTCACCCACGACCCCGTTACCCTTGAGCCGCTCGGGTTGCTGATCGAGGAGGAGCGCGAGAACGGCATACGCAACAACACGATGGTCGGGGCTGTGGCCGGTGTTGTCGGGAGTGGGGGGCAAGTACCAGATAATTGGACAGTCAATGGCGCGGGTACGACTGTAACTATTTCCGGGCTAACCACAGAGAACGGTATTGATTACGTTAATATAAGATTTAACGGCACTCCTTCTACCGAAATGATTGCGGCGTTTGATTCTACCACCGGTATCGACGCACTCACTGGTGAGACTTGGGATGCTTCGTCGTATGTTTCTATCGTAGCCGGAGATTTAACAAATATTAGTGATGTTCATTTCAATGTAAAAGAAAGAACCGAGGCCGGTGCGTTTGTAAAAAGTAATGTTGGGTCCGATTTTTCAGGTAACTTGACATCCACTCTATCCCGGCAAGATCAGGTGGTCACACTAAGTGGCGGCGGAACGGTAGCGCATATAAGACCACAAATTAGTTCGACGTGGGACGGTTCCGGCGACGTTGACATTACCCTCCGCATTGGCCTTCCTCAGATGGAGGAAGGCGCATTCGCCACCAGCGTCATCAAGACCACCACCGCAGCCGTCACCCGCACCGCTGACCTGCCGACGATGAGCGATGTGAGTTGGCTGAACCAGAGCGCGGGTACGTTTTTGGTTAAGGGTCGGCAAGAAACACTGACTGGCGCGGCAGCCGTATTAATTCAAATCGATGACGGCGGATCAACCGATAGGTTGATTGTTTCCGTAAGTATGGCCGGAACAGCTTCATTAAATACTATTAATTCGGGTGGAATTAATGGCGAGTCAATATCAGGTTCTTCTATTTCCGCCGCGACATCTTTCAAAATAATTGGCGCATACGCGCAAGATGATGTGATCGTTGGTTTGGATGGAACGCTTGATGCTTCTCCTGATACTACGGCTGATTTGCCACCCACTGATACCTTAACCACGGCTCGTATAGGCGATAGTTCCACTGGATCAATGCCTTGGAACGGCACCATCGCCAGCATCACCTATTGGCCCGAGCGCCTCTCGAATGCACGACTTCAGGAATTAACCGCATGACGACGCCCGGCTCCATCATCGTCCCCGGCACGAACCCGGCAAAGGTGCTAGACACCACCGTCGTCGCGACTTCGGAGGGAAGCGTCCACCGCGAGGTGATGGTTGTCGCCTCGCCCGATAATGCCGACGCCTATCAGCAGGTTGACGAAACCCCGCAGGCGGCGCGGGTGGTGGTCTACGACGCGGCCGGGAACATCATCACGGACAGCACGGCGAACGCGCTCAAGGCGTTGCTGGTAGACCCTGCCGGGAACACCATCGTCCGGCAAAAAGTGCCAACGGTGTTTGACCAGGACTTTGGCGTCGTCGTTCATCCGTATTTGCCGAAGGATTCGTTCGGGCGCCTTCGGACATCGGAACCCCAGGCGGTCTTTGACAGCCAGTTCCAATACGACAAGCAACCCATTCTGTGGAACGAGGGGATCACGGGTGGCGGCACGGCAACGCATGTCCCGGCAGAATCCTCCATTAATATGGCGGTTTCTTCCGACGCCGATGAAGTGATCAGGCAGACCCGTTCCTACCATCGGTATCAGCCTGGGAAATCGCAGCTTATCCTGACGACGTTTGTCATGGACGGAACGGTTGCTTCCATGGTCCGCAGAACAAAGACGTCCGGTTCGGTGGTCAACAACAGCGTGGCCAAGGCCGACTGGAACATCGACAAGATGGACGGCACGGGGCCGAGCGGCGATAATTTGGATTTCACGAAAGGGCAAGTTTTCTTTGTAGACCTGGAGTGGCTTTCACTGGGGGACGTGCTTTGCGGGTTTGTGCTCGACCGGGAAATGGTTCCCGCCCATATCTTCCGCAACGCCAACAACTTGGCCCTCCCGTACATGACCACGGCCAACTTACCCGTCCGGTATGAAATTACCCACACCGGAGGAAGCGCCAGGGAACGGGTTGGATATTTCAACGCCGAAAACGGGATTTACTTCGAGACCACGGGCGGCGCTGGAACGCTAAAGCAGGACTGTTGTTCGGTGATGTCTGAGGGTGGCGTTGAAAATGAGCAAGGATTCCCGGGCTCCGCGTCAACGGGAATCGCCGGACTTGTCACTGTTGGACAAACGGAAATCCCGCTTCTCTCAATCCGCCTAGCGGCGACGTTCAACAGCATCGCCAACCAGATGAAGGTGAGTAAACTTTTCGCAGCCGTGACCGCCCAAACCAAGGATATACATTTCCGGGTTAGACACAATGCGACGCTGACCGGGGCGTCCTTTAACGCCGTTGATGCAAGCGATTCGGGGATGGAATTTGATGTCGCCGCTACCGCTACCAGTAGCGGGCATGTCCATGATGAACTGACCATCGTCGGCACGGGCGGGGGAGGGCGCGGCAGCGGCCGGCCGTTCGGTGAACTGGAAAAGGTGCCGATGGGCTTTGACCTGGACGGGACCAGCAATCCCGACACGATCACGATAACCGGTGAAGCGGCGGCGGCGGGAGGAAAAGCCACGGCCTCATATATGTGGGTGGAGAACAGGTAATGATGGCCGCGATCCTCTGTAACCTTCCGACGCTCTACGCCAGCGGGTCATTCCACGGATACGCGCCGGGACACGGAACATCGTGGAACCCGAACTGGGCGACCGACTACGGCCCGGACAAGGAAGCCACCGAGGCCGAGGTCCAGGAAGCCATCGAGGTGGTCAAGGCGCTGCCGGCCGGTGCGCCGGAGTATTTCGAGGACGCGCAGACCGTCGTCGCGGCTACGCCCCTCGCCGCCGAACTGATGAAAAGCCGGGATGATCTTGTCGCCGTGATGCGGGCGCAGTACGCTTACCGACGATGGCGCCGGGACGAAGACGACACCGCAATACTGCTGCTGATGTAGGAGACGGATTATGGCAGGCGTAGGATTTACAGGACGATGGAACCCAGGTTGGGACTTTGGAGGCGGTGGCGCGAGTATTCCATCACCGGCCCCACCACCTCAGCGGACGCCGCTCCAGTCTTTCCTGACGCAGAGTACGCCTGGCGGAAGCATGGGCGCAGACCGAAACGGCCCCCCGGGGGTCACAGGGCGGGGATTCTCACAGGACAGAGATTTTGACGTAGACCCGTTTGGTCCGCCGGATACCCGCTCCGATTTGGATATAGGCTGGAGCGACGTTGCTATGGCGGCTCCAGTCAGTATGACTGCGGCTGCGGCGTTGGCTGCGGCTATGGGGCTAAACTCCCTAAATCAAAACGCTCCGCCGACTGCTGCCATCGCCCAACCCCCCGCACCCCGAGGCAGAGCGTCCGACATCACGCCAAACATGGACGCATCGAGGGCCGCAATGGCGGCGGCGGAAGCTGCCATAAGAGGTCAGGGCGGCGCATTGGGAATGGGTCCAGGATCGGCGTCACGTAGTCAGTCCGGGACCGTTGGCGGACGCGGCCACCCTGATCCTTGGTAGGACCGGACGGATGAAGAAACTTGAATTGTCAAGGATAATGTGGCCAAATAGTTAGGCAATTTGCCGCACCGCAGTTGATGCGGGGCTTTCCCAGCGACATGGCCCATTGGGGGCCGGTCCAGATGGAGTTTGAAGAATGGCCGAAGCCGAAGCCGCGACCGACGCCCCCGCTCCCGGCGTAGTCGTATCCACCCCAGTAGTTGCCGACGCGGCGACCCATGCAGCCAAGGAGCCGGAAGCCCCGGCCACCGAGGAAGCGGACGCGCCCTCCGCCGGTGACGAAGACGATGGGGTCATTGACCTCGACAGACCTCAAGAAGCGGACGCCGAGGCGGACGCCAAACCCGAGGACGAAGAGGGCAAGACCGAAGGTGAAGACGAAGAGGCCGAAGCGAAACCCAAGGTTCGGGAGTTCGATTTCGGAGGCAACAAGTTCGAGGTAGAGGCGGACTCGATACCTCAAGAACTTGGCGACAAACTGGAGCAATTCACCAAAGGGATTTGGACAGATTACTCCAGAGGAAAAGAAGCCATCGCGGTCGAGAAAAAGGAAGTCTCGGCCCAACGTGACGCCGTCGCAAGATTGTCCGGCATGAACGGCGAAATGCTACAGACCTATTCTTACGGTCTGCAAATACGGTCGGATATCGCGCAGCTTGAGGCAGTCGATTTGAAAGCTGAATGGGCCTCCAACCCGGATCGGGCCAGGCAGATTTCGGACGCACTGTCGGCAAAGCAGGCCGAATTCCAGAGCATCATCACCAAAGTCGGCGAGCAGGAAACCGCCATATCAGCGACGCATCAGGAAGACATTTCCAAGCGCGCCGAGGAAGGCGAAACCGCTCTCGAAAAGTACCAGAAGGGGTTTTCCACCACGGCGGCTCCCGAGGTTGTCCAGTACGTTCAGGACACCTACGGGTTCTCCGCCGAGGAAGCCGCGAAGTACCGGCTCAACCCCGCTGTTACGCAAATGGCGCACAAGGCGATGCTCTTTGACCGAATGCAGGCCCGGGCAGCGAAGCCCGTACCAGTACCGGGGGCCAAGCCCGTCAAGGCCATGAAGGCGGCTGGCGCGGCAGGCGGAACAAGCAATCCCGAAAACATGAGCGACGCTCAGTTCCGCAAGCATCTCGGCCTACCGGATGATTGAAACACCTGATACATAGGTGAAGACATGAGCAACACGACACTCACCGCTTCAATCGTTGCGAGGGCAGCGGTTCAGCAACTCGACAACCAACTCGTGATGGCGAAAAAGGTTTATCGCGGTTACGAGGAAGAGTTCTCCAAGCAGATCAACGGATACGAGGTCGGCGCTTCGATCTCTGTCCGCCGGCCGATGGACTTCACCGTCCGCGACGGCCGGGTTATGAACGTCCAGGACGTAACCGAGGGCAAGTTCACGCTGACGGTCGACAAGTTCAAGGGTGTGGATTTTGAATTCACTTCCCAGGAACTGACCCTGGACATCAAGGAACTCTCCAAACGCATCATCAAGCCGGCGATGATCCAACTCGCCAACCAGGTCGACTCGGACCTGATGGCTCTTTACAAGTTGGTCCCAAACTGGGTTGGCACTCCCGCCTCGACCATCAACTCCTACGCCGACTTCGCCTTGGGGCCGCAGCGTTTGGACGAAATGTCCGCGCCTCAAGACGGGCGTTGCGCCGTTCTCTCGCCGGCCGATCACTGGGGGCTCTTGGGCTCGCAGACGGCGTTGTTCACGGATTCCATCGTCAATCCGGCCTATCGTTCGGGCCGAATGGGGATGATCGGCAACGTCGACACCTACATGAGCCAAAACGTGCCACGACATACGGTCGGCGACGACTGGAACGATTCGACACCGCTGACCAACGGGGCAACCCAGACGGTGACCTACGCCACGTCGAAGGACACCAATACCCAGACGCTCATCACCAACGGGTGGGTTTCCGGTGAAGTCACCTTGAATGCCGGCGACGTGTTCACGATTGCCGGGGTTTATGCTGTGAATGCGATCACCAAGGAAACTCTCAGCTTCCTCAAGCAGTTCGCTGTGGTCACCACTATCTCGGATACCTCTGGCGACATTACGCTTACCATGACGCCAGCGGCGATCCTGTCGGGTGCTCACCAGACCGTGTCGGCGGAAATCGACTCCGGCGTGGCGCTGGTTCACGTTGGAACCCAGGATCTGATCTATCCCCAGAACATGGTCTTCTGCAAAAACGCCTTCACGCTGGTGTCCGTGCCTCTGGTTGATCCTCCGGGCGCCGTCGAGGTTTCCCGCAAGTCCTACAACGGGACCAGCGTCAGGTGCATTCCGGTCTATGACGGGGTGAACGACATCTCGAAATGGAGGCTTGACATTCTATACGGCGTCAAGGCCCTGGATACCCGCTTGGCCGTTCGCCTAAACGGCACCGGTTGAACCATCAACTGGGGGCGGGGTAGCGCCCGCTCCCAACGAGGAGAACATCATGACGCAAGAATTCTTAGGAGACGGCAACACGGACGGCTCGACTTTTGGCCAGAATGTTTCCGAAGTTATTTCCCTCTGGGGAGTAACCCCGGTCATTCAGCCGCTGGCGTCGGCCCAGGCTGCCGTGACGACTGCCACCATTGCCGGGGTGACGCAAATCACGCCCGCAATTACGCAGTTTGGGTTTACGACGGCCCAGGCATTGGCCCTCATCGTGGCGGTTGATGCGCTGGCGACACGGGTCAACAGCAATTCGGCCTTGGTCGCCGCCATGCGAACGGCGATGGTCAATTTCGGTGCAATGAAGGGCTCCGCGTGAAATCTCAGAGCCTATATCTTCGGGGGGCAGTGGACACCGAGTTCACTGCCCTCCTGATGCGCTGGTTCAAGGATGAAGGGGCGGCGGCAAAACCGCGCCCGGATTGGGCAGGCAAGCTCCTGATGGGGTTCCCTCTTTACGGGGAGGATTTCATAAACGGGTTCAAGGACTTTTGCCTTCCTTCAATTCTTGCGCCACGCAACGCGGCGGCACTTCGGGGTCGTGGCGTGATAACTATCTACACCGAAGCGAAAGACGCCGCGAAACTGAAAAAAGCACTCCGTCCAGCGGAGCGAGCCGGGATCGACGTGGATGTCCGCATTATCCCCAAGGTAATTTTTGACCGCCTTCGGGCAAGTACGCCGATCAGTCGGTATTGGTTGCTCGGAACCATCAACAACATGAACTTGCAGGAGGCCCGGCAGTCGGGGATGGGCTATCACATGATGATGCCCGATCACGTTTATTGCGAGGGGTTCTTTGAAAATCTATTCCGTTTATCCATTGAACACGATGCGATTGCACAGACCAGCTTGAGCGTCGATAAGGCCGGGTGCCAGCCTGATCTGGACGAATACAGGCATGGCGATGCGCTGGTGATTTCGCCTTCCGAGCTTGGCGACCTGGCGTTGGATAATATCCATCCGTTGACGGCGTCAACGTGCATGAACGGACGCGACCTGTGGACTGGGATGCCGGATTCGCATTTCATTTGGTGGAGGGGCAAGCATTCGGTAAGCCTCTTCTGTTGCCACCTCAACGTGACGTACATCGCCCCGTCGTTGACTGCAAAAGCCCCGACACGCTTGTTCAACGCGCTGGACGTTGAGCTTCCCGCGTTTGTCCCTGGCGATATCTACGTTCCGGTGCCCGAAGACGACATGGCCTATGTTGAAATCTCCGGTCCACGGAATGCGTCACTGGACAAGGACGTATCGCTCAATATGTGGGTTTTGCGTTGCGGGGTGACGACGCATTTTCAGCCTATTTATGATAGGTTTTTCATGCTTCGGAGTTTCCTCCCGACAAGCGAACAAGACGACTTTGTGGAAGACGACGAAATTGTGCGGACGCACACCGCGCTTCACAATGCGATGATCAGCGGCCGTCCGTTGGTCGAAGCCATCCACGATGAAGAGGCGGACAAGCTCTCCTTTGACCCCATGAAAGAGGTAGCGTAATGCCAAATTCTCTCATCACGACCGGCACCGCCCCGGACAAGATGTTCCTGGCCGATGCCATTACCAGTCTCAACGCCAATGATCCGGCGCATTGGACCAAGGCGGGCCTGATGGACCTGAACGTCCTCAAGGAACTGACGGGGCGACGCGTCACCCGCGAGGAAGCCGATGAAGTGTCGGCCGGCCTGCCCCCGGTTGCCTCCCCCGCTGCGGACAGCCCGGAATCGACTCAGTCGGCGAATGTAATGGACGGTTCATCTCACGCTACGCAATCAAAAGACTTGCATTTGCAGAACGAAACACAGCCAGGGGACTGGAATTTTACCCCCGGCAGACGGGACTCGAAGAAATCCTCCAAGGGCGTCCAGGCTGGTACGCTCGGTCAACCCGCAGGTGCCTATCGCAACGGCCCGAACGGCACAATTGAAACGACCAAATTCGCCACCGGGTTCATTCCCGAGGGATGGTTCCCGACCCCGGCCGGGCTGGAGAACTTCAAGGGGTGGAAAAACACGACGGTGGTGGACGTGCGCCGCCAGCCGGACGGTGAATGGGTGTAGACCATGACGTTGCTGACTATGGCCAATGCGGTGGCGGACGAATCCAAAGGGCCTCGCCCCGCGACTATCGCCGGGAATACTTCGGTGGAGGCGCGGCAGATTTTGCGCCTGATCAACAAAGTCGGCATCCGCCTGATGAAAATCTACCCATGGCAAATCCTCCGCTTTGAAAAGGCGTTCACAGCGCCGGGGGTGGAAACGATACTGTCGGCGGCAAACATGCCGTCCGACTTCAATCGGTTCATCCCGGAGACGTTCTGGGACAAGGACACCAACAACCTGATTTCAGGACCGATCAAGCCCGTCGAATGGAACGGCCTCAAGACCCAGACCTACGCCAGCCAAAACAAGAAATTCATCTTCCGGGCTGGTGCCATCCTGACCGTCCCCGTATTTGACGCCGGGGTCAATGTGGCCTTTGAGTACGTCGGCGAAAACTGGGTTGGTTCCGATGTAACAGAGGACTTAAGTTCTCCGGCGGCTTCCATGACGGCTGACACCGACATAACGTATCTCAATGAAGAACTGATTATCGCCGTCACCAAATACGAATACCTAAAGGACGAAGGCCAGCCGTGGCTTCAAGCGGCAAAAGACGCCAGGGACGCGCTCGATACCGAATGCGGTAACGACGCCAAGACGACAAAAATCACGGTAGCCGGTGACATCTTCGCCCGGAACACCCGACATCACCAAGGTGCGCCCCAACCGTCCCGGGCGGCATATGGAGCGGATTTCTGATGGCAGAGGGATATTCAGTTTCCCGGTCAGTTCCGCCTCCGGTGGGTGGGTGGGATACCCGCGAGTCAATCGCCGACATGCCGGTAGATCACGCCATCATTCTGGAGAATTGGTTCCCGGGGACGGACAAGGTTGAATTCCGCCGGGGGAACACGTCACACGCCACCGGCATGAGCGGGGCCGTCGAATCGCTCATCGACTACACGCCACTTTCAGGGACTTCGGAACTGTTCGCCGCGAACGGCGGAAACATCTTCGACGTGTCATCGGCTGGGGCGGTCGGCGCCGCCGTTGCCTCGGGTAAAACGAACGACCGCTGGCAACACGTCAACATCGGCAATTCGGCAGGGCAGTTCGTCCGCCTGTTCAACGGTGAAGACGCTTCTCTCCTGTACGATGGTTCGACATGGGCTACCACGGCCATTACAGGTTCCGGACTGACGGCGGCAAACCTGATCTGGTGCAACCTTCACCATAAGCGTCTCTGGGTTGGCGAAACGGGTTCACTTTCCGCCTGGTATCTCGCCGCTAATGCGGTAAGCGGCGGGGCGACTGAATTCCCCCTTGCGAGCGAATGCCGTCTCGGCGGGTTTATCATGGCGATGGGAACCTGGACCCGGGACGCTGGGGATGGGCTCGATGACGTAGCGTGTTTTCTGACCTCGGAAGGGGAGGTTCTGGTGTACTCGGGGACCGACCCGGCGGACCCGACGACATGGTTCAAAGTCGGTCGATTTACCATCGGCAAGCCCATAGGTCGCCGCTGTATCATCCAAGCCGGACCCGACCTTATCCTGGTGACCCAGGACGGCTTTGTACCTCTCAGCGCAATCCTGACGCTCGACAGATCGCAAGCCCGCAAAGCCTCGTTGAGCGATCAAATCCAACAAGCGGTCAACGATTCGGTTCGCTTGTACGGTTCGACTTTCGGTTGGCAACCTATCCTCTATCCGAGGGGAACGATGTTGATTTTCAATATCCCCCAGTCAGGGGCGTATGATCAGTACGTGTTCAATACGATCACCGGGGCGCCATGCAAATTCACCGGCATGGACATCTTGTGCATGGGGATGTTGAACGACGCCATGTACTTCGGGTCAGACGATGGCGTGGTCTACAAGTTCGATGATGGAACGTCGGATAACGGTTCAAATATCAAAAGCGACATGCTGCCGGCGTTCAATTATTTTGGAATGCGTGGTCGAACGAAGGCGTTCAAATCGGCGGAACCTATCTTCCAATCGAATGGCAATCCGAACGCTGCACTCGACTTCAACATCGACTTCCAGATCGCGGTGCCGAGCGGTGTGGCGACCGCCGTTGGCCCCGACGCCGCGACGTGGGGAGTTGGAAAGTGGGGCGTCGGAACTTGGGGCAGCGAAGATCAAATATACAGCGGCTGGCGGGGCATTCGTGGTGACGGCCGATCAGGTTCACTTCGGATCAGGATCGATTCGAAGACCGCACGGCCGAGCCTGATAGCAACCAACTTCCTGTTTATTCCAGGGGGGCAGATGTGAATGTTCGAACGGCTGTTGAAGCCGACGAAGACGCCATATTCATGATGCTGCTCGGCATGGCGGCGGAGAACTCGAAACAGCCGGTCGCCCCGGGAAAGGCGTTGAAGACCGTTTGCAAAGTGATCAAGGAAGGGGGCGCATTCGTTGTTGAACTGGACGGGAAAATCATCGGGTCAGTCGGTGTCGGCCCGAAGTCCGCATGGTTCACCGATTACGTTTTCTTGGGAGATTATTGGTTTTATGTTATACCTGAGTGGCGAAACTCGCGGGCTGCGGTCATGCTGAAAAAAGCCGCCTTCGAATACGCCGACAAAGCCGATCAAGACATCGTGTTTGCCGTTTTCTCTATCGAAGACGCTGAGAGAAAAAGCAGATTTTTCGCCAAGGGCATGACGTTCCTTGGTAGCGCATTCGTTAGGGAGACATCCAATGGGCTGCACATGCTCTGATCCTTCCCCCCCGGTTGTTATCAACCCCGGGGCCACTGCTGGCCAGCAAGCCACCTACAAGCATTTACAGCAGATTGGGGAACTCATGCACCGCTTGATCACAGAGCTCCAGGAAGGCTATGGTCAGGAGTCCACTTACCAGGTGCTGGTACGCCTTTTCGATGATAACTTCCAGCTGGAAGAAACGCAGGTGCAGACCAAGACCAACCAGGAGTTAGAGGCCGGGTGCTTGCAGTCAGTAAACGACCTGGAAGCCACTTATCGTAAGAAAGGCAAACGCAGCTACAAAGGTTACGTAGCCAACTTGAGCGAAACTTGCGACCCACAAAACGAGCTCCAGTTGATCACCATGGTGCAGGTGGCGCCCAATAACACCAATGACAATGAATTGCTGGTGGCAGCCTTGCCCGATTTGAAAGAACGCACCGGTGTGAAGACCCTCTACACCGATGGGCCCTATGCTGGCCCTGATGTCGAT
>SDBT01004466.1_pt1 | contig 23742 bp, 26 predicted proteins | sample 2277101 | NCBI WGS metagenome assembly SDBT01 (sample SAMN10404973, study PRJNA504765) | marine sediment metagenome | isolation source: marine sediment core GS10_PC15, 103 cmbsf | place: Arctic Ocean: Southern Knipovich Ridge | collected 2010 | reverse complement strand
ACCAGTCCGGCCAACAGCATCGGAGCTGCCAGCAAGAGTGCGGTGACAAACGTTTCCCGAATAATCCAGATGGCGAATTCCTGGGTCATTGAAAACTCTCCACCAGTGATTCGACAATTAGGTACCATCCGTCGATAAGCACGAACAACAGCAGTTTGAACGGCAGGCTGATCATGATTGGCGGCAGCATCATCATCCCCATCGACATCAGAACAGAAGCGACTACCATATCCACGATCAGCATCGGCAAGTATATCAGGAATCCGATTTGAAAACCGACCCTTAGTTCGCTAATGATGAAACCGGGGATAATCACCCTCATCGGCAGGTCGGCAGGCGTTGCCGGTTGCTCCAAATCCGCGAGACGAACGAAAATCTCCAGGTCTTTCTCGCGGGTATGCTTCAGCATGAAAGCCCTCAGTGGAACCTGAGCCCGCTGCCAGGCTTCAGCGAGCACGATCTCCTGGTCCGCATAGGGACGCCATGCGTTATCATAAATATCCGTGATCACGGGAGACATGATGAAAATCGTCAGGAAAAGCGCCAGCGCCACGACGAGCTGGTTCGGCGGTATGGTCTGTGTGCCGAGTGCCTGACGCAGGAAATGGAAAGCGATCACGATGCGGATAAAGCTCGTCATCATGATGAGGATCGAGGGGGCAAGAGTGAGCACGGTCAACAGCAGCATCACCTGCAGTGTAACCGCGATATCCTGGGCGCTCTCGGCCCTGTCGACACCTATTGTTATTCGCGGCAGTGGTGTCTGGGCGGGAGCGTCACCGGTTGAAAGCAGGCTGGTGACCAGCACCAGCATTAACAGAAGCGGCAATCCTAACCGGCGAGGCAAGGATCGCTTTCCCGCCGTTATTGGATGTTTCATCTCCCTCTCTCGCGATGCACAGGTATCCTAAACAACCCTTGAGTATACAATTTGAACTTGAGATTCCAACTTGGAATCCACTCCATTAGTTCGATTTCCCCAAACCACCGGATTTCCTCTGTAACGGTTGAACCTGGTCTCCTCGCTTAACGAAGGTGGAATGATCGAACTCCTGGTCTAATTTCAGCTGCCGCCGGTCGATGCTGAGGATCACGCCGGGATGCATTTTTTCATCAGCCTTGATATAGGCGCCCTTGGCTATTCTTGATCTCTCGTCTCCAAGCTCTACCTGGAATTTCTCCAGATGATCCATCCAATTGTCATATTCGCGAAGCGCCTGATACAGGCTTTGAAGGTAAATCTGGGCTTTACCGTCCCCCACATCATCATTGTACTTCTGCTTTACCAGCCTGCCGACGGCATCCTGGATTTTCTCTTTGTTCTCTTTTTTCGAATTCAGGGCGGTCACCACATCATCCAGAACCTCATCGAGCTTTGGATCGTAGCCCACTTCCAGCAAGGTTTTCAAGTAATGATAGTTGCCAATATTCTTCGCTTCAATCGTTTTCTTAGCCCGAATGTGTCCTCCGATGATCGTACCTTTACCGTACTTCACATAAACGTTTCCGCTCGTTATAACTTTGGCATGGATGATTTCCTCAGCAACATAGACGTCGCTGTCGCATATAATTGTTTGATTCTCCAGGAATTTAATATGTGTCTCGCCGACCACCCTTGCAAGTCCTTTACCCGTACCGATAAAACCGCCCCGAATAATTAACTTCCCGCCGCAATGGATTTCAGCGTCTTCGACTATGCCTTTGACTTCCACATCCCTGGTCGCGATGACACTGAAACCGGATCTTATGTCGCCGTCGATAACCACATCGCCGTCAAAACGCACGTTGCCGGTCTTCATATCGATATGACCATTGATTCTCAGAACATCCACTACCTCGATTTCGCCTCGATCGGAGACACGGGCGTACCCCGAAAGAGTGGATATTATTCTTTGCTTGTCGTCGTCTTCGTATTTGGTGTTGCGACCGGCTTTCAGCGGTGTTTCCTCGCCCGGCTTGGGTGATATCTGTACTCCGGTTACCGTCATCCCGCTTTCACCGGAAGTGCCCGGTTTGCGAACAGCCAGGAGGTCGCCTTCTTTGACACTTTGCAGTATCTCTGTCTCGCGAAAATTGACCTTCCCTGAGGCTTTCTCCTCAAACTGTGGTTTCGGATCAGGATCGAAAAAATACTCCATCGAACCGTCTTCTCCGTTCGAGGGTTTGTAACCTTTTGCGATGAGAATCGGAACTCCGCGCTCACCGCTCGAAGAAGCGAGCTGTTTCACCAGGTTCTCATCTATTCCGAATGTCACTTTCTCTTTGGCCAATTCTTCGAGAATCACACTCTCCGGGTAAGGCGATCCTTGGGCTACCTCAATAGTTGCATAGGCCTCGATCGCATCTGTCGAAAGGGTAATTTTGCAGATCTTCGAGCTGACATCCCTATCGACAACCTGGAGATCCTCTTGTGGCTTTTCGGCATCGGAAGCCTCAGGCTGTCCCGCAGTCTTCGTGATTTCATCCCTGGCAGCATCGCTCTCGGCTGTTACCTTTTTGTCCTCCGCCTTTGCTTCTTCTTCAGCGGTTCTCATAACTACCTCGAGTTCACATTTGTCTCGTTCCAGAGAACAAAATAAGGTACGCAAAGGCGTACCTCACTGTTTAAAATCAAAAAATGTATCATTGTCAGTTCTCGATATCCCTCTTCTCGTCGGTCACTCTCCCCTCGCTCTTACCTCTCCTCCACTGGCCGAGGGAGGTTATCTCCTGATCGGTTGCGCCAATGAGGAATTCTCGATCACGAACCCGGAGAAGATAGATATGCCGTTTCGGCGATAGAGCGCGCACGTCGAGGACTTCTACCGCCGTCCCTTCCTCCCCCTTCGTCGCAACCAAGCCTACAAGGCGTGGAAAATACCTCTTCAGCACATAAACGAACAAGAAAAAAAGCCCCAGCACCAGGAGCAGGATGAATATCGCCTTGACGATGGACAGGGATCCCGATCTTGAATCGCCGGGAGCCATCTGCGCCCAAACCTGCGGTGCCAACAGGAAACAGGCAGCAAGACATGGGAGCAGTAATCTGACGATCCTGCAATTCATCGCAGTGCTTTGATGCGGTCTTCGACACTCAGCAACTCGGTAATACGAATTCCAAAGTTCTCGTCGATGACCACAACTTCTCCGAGAGCGAATTTCTTGTCGTTGACGTAGAGATCAACCGGTTCTCCGGAGAGTTTCTGCAGCTCGATCACCGATCCCGGACCAATCTCCAGGATATCACGGATCAGCATGCTGGTCCTGCCCAGTTCAATAGTCACCGGCAGGGAGATATCCAGGAGCAGATCGAGGTTCTTCGGTTCACCGCCCGATGGAATCATCACATCGGGGCCGAACTCACCGAAGCTCGCCGACTGCACACCCTGCCCGGGTCCGACGGAGACGCTTGCAGCCGGGGGTGGCGGAGCCGCCGCCGGGGCGGAGGCTGCTGCGCCCTGTTCGCCCTGGGATACCGGTCTGAGCACCTCCAACAACTGGTTCGGCACCAACTTGATGATTGAATCCTCGCCCCAATCGTCGATTTCCAGTGAAATCTCGACCTGTGTGTAGTCGCTGAATATCAGGTTCAGTTGATCGAGAGGTTTCAATTCACCATTGGCGCCCGTGGGCTTGATATCCGAGCCGAGTTGATCGGACCAATACGTAGCGAGTGCACCGACCAGCTGATTGGTGGCTTCAGAGATGCCGTCCAACGACTCTTGCTCGTTGAAGGGCGCGGTTCCGTCGCCCATAACCATCAGGTCCGTGATGGCCGCCGCCAGTTTCTGACTGAATATGTAGTACTGTGAGCCTTCGAACAGGCCCGCCAGCGGGGCTTCGACAATCACGGGCGTCTCGGTGAACCGCTGCGCCAGTTGGGCGACATCGGCGGCCTCAACCTCTTTGATCGATACCTTTACACCACGGTTGAGGATAGGTCCGAAGACTTCCCGCACAATCTCAAGCCCGCTCTCCTCTACTTTCTGCAAATTAGGATCGACTGCCATGAGATCCTCACTCTTCGTAGGCCATTTCTTCTTCTCTCGTGATTGGCCTGGTGATTCTTACGGCCATTTTACGGCCACTCTTGCCGGGAACCGCAAAGTATTTCGGCTTGTTCCCGACTCTGATCTGAAGTTCATCGTCCAAGGGTTTTTCAAGCTGGAGAATATCGCCTCTCCTCAGCGAAAGAAATTCCCGCACGCTCAGGATCGTGTCGGCAAAGATCGCCCGGAAATTGATCTTCGATGAGCGGATCCGTTTCTCCAGCAGCTTGCGCTCGTCCTCATCGACCTTTTTCACATTGACGAAGAAGGTTTGGGTCGACAGTTTCTGCAAGATCGGTTCGAGTACGAAGTAGGGATAACCTATGTTCATCGGATAAACCGCTCCTCGCACCTTGATCTCAAAGAAGATGATTGCAATCGTCTCCGATGATCTTGCGATCTGAACGAATTGCGGATCGGTCTCAAAGGAATCGTATTGAGCGCTGAGCGGGTAGATCTGCGTCCAGACTTCGTTAAGCGTCGTGATCAGGTTGTTCATGATCCGTTGCACGATGTTCTGTTCGATCAGGGTGATCTCCCGCAGATCGATTTCAGTCTCGCCCGTTCCGCCGAGCAGACGGTCGACGACAAAGAGCAGGAACTGCGGACTGATCTCGATCACCGATTTCCCTTCTAAGTCGGGAATCTTGAGGAGGTAGAGACTCGAAGGCATCGAGAGCGACATCGTGTATTCAGAGTAAGTTACCTGATCGATCGAGATGACGTTGACATCGACCAGCGCCCTGAGGTTGGTCGACAGAAAAGTCGCGAAGAGCCGGGCAAAGTTTTCGTGAATAGTACGCATCGTACGGATCTGTTCCTTGCTGATCCGGTCCGGATGCTTGAAGTCATAGACCGAAACGGTTTTGCGTTGCTCTTTCTCGATCGCCTCGTAGCTTGTTCCCTTGGATACGCTGGAAAGCAGCGCATCGATTTCGTCTTGCGATAAAATCCGGTTCATGACACTCCCACCATTTTACTGGTAAACATACCGGATAAAATATACCTTGTCCACCACCCCTCTGGTCAGGTGGTAGTTGGTTATCTCGATAATTCTGTCTCGGATACGCTCGCGCATCTTAATATCGGTCAGCACGTCGATTCGCTGCGCAGAGAGAAATGTAATGAAATTGTCGCGCAGTTGCGGTTCAAGCAGGACTATCTCAGCGAGAACCTTGCTATCGGTGGATTCAAAACCGATATCGATCAGGAGGTGATTCGTACCTCGCGTATCGATCGGGTTCACGATGATCCCGGGCATCTGGAAAACCTCGCCGTACTCACCTTTCGCCACCGTCTTCACCTTCGCCGTCTTCGCCTTCGGAGGCTTTGAGAAAAAGAGCATTTTCACGATGAAGTGGGAGCCGAGCGCCTGAAATGCCAGCACCAGCACAACGATTAGGGCGGTGAGAACGCCTTTCAGCGGATTCTTGCCCCCGCCGGAGACGTCGACGTCTGGTATCTCTACGCCTTCCGCGCCTTCACCGATATCATCGAACTCATTCATAATGACCTCATAATTCTCCAGAGCCTTCAAGCATTTCGAGGAAGATTTCGACTCGTCTGTTCCGGGCTCTGCCTGTTGGCGTTCTGTTTGTCGCCCTGGGCCGGTACTCTCCGTAGCCGACCGCGCTCAATTTCGCCGGGTCGAGACCTCCCTGAAAGGCCAGAAATTTCGTCACTGCGAGTGCCCTTCCCGCGCTCAAGTCCCAGTTGCTGGGGAACTCAGGCGTATTGATCGGGACGTTATCCGTATGGCCTTCAACCCGTATATCCATAAATTCGCGGTCACCGATTACATCAGAGATAGTGCGCAATATCGCCCGAAACACGGGCAGAATTTCAGCCCTGCCGCTCGCAAACAACGACGGCTCGGAAATAATCAATCTCACGCCGGACGGAGTGTGGTAGATTTCCACCGATTCGATAACGCCCAAATCCTCCAGTGCCTCCGCAATTTCGTCCACCGTTAGCGCCGTTTCCTGGGCTTGTTGTGTTTTGTCTCGCATCACTATAGTTGGCAAGATTCCGGAACCATCGGGCCAGATGCCAAGACCCTCCTGGATACTGGCGATTGCCGCTTTGAACCTTGTCGCCTCGATGACCGAGAAAGAGAGCAATAGCACGAAGAAGGTCAGCAGCAGAGTCATCATGTCCCCGTAGGTGACCATCCACGGCGGCGCTCCCTTCTTCACATCCTCTCCTGAACTCTTTCTCGCCATGCTTTTCTAACCTTTGGTATCCTCAATCTATTACAAGCTCAAGAACCTATGGTTGTTCCTCGACGCCCTCTCTGTCCTTCGGCGCCAGGAAGGTTAGCAGTTTCTCACGGACGATTCTCGGGTTGTCGCCCGATTGAATCGCAAGTATGCCTTCGATAACAAGTTCCTTCCTTCGAATCTCCTCCTTCGACCGGAAGTCAAGCTTGCCTGCAATCGGCAGGAAGACGATATTCGCGGCCATCGAACCGTAGAGCGTGGTTACAAGGGCGACCGCCATACCGGCACCGATATTCGAAGGGTCGTCGAGCGCGGCAAGCATTTGGATCAACCCGATTAGCGTACCGATCATTCCGAAGGCGGGTGCATACGTTCCCATCGCTTCGAAAATCTGCCTGCCCAGTTTATGCCGATCTTCCATACCTGCGAGTTCCGATTCCATGATCGCACGGATTGTTTCCGGTTCCGTACCGTCGACAGCGAACTGTATACCCATCTTCATGTATTTGTCGTCGATGTCCTCGATCTCGCGTTCGATGGCGAGAATTCCTTCGCGCCTGGCTTTCTCCGCGACGCCGACCAGGACGTCTATCGTTTGCATGGCCGATCCCGTCTGGAAAAGAAAGGCGTTCTTTGCGACGTTCATCACCGCGAGAACTTCGGACAGTGGATAGTTGACCAGGGTGGCGCCGAAAGTACCGCCGAAAACGATCAGGACCGATTTAAAGCTGAAGAAGAAAGAGACGCCCGACCCGCTGAGGATTGCAAACGAGATCAGCGTTGCCGAGGCGATAATACCGATGAGCGTGGCGATATCCATGACTTTACCTTAGCGTTCAGCTCTCTTCGGTTTTACCTGCCAGTGGCGCCATCACCCGGTTGCGAAACTCGATAATCAAGTCAACTATTTCGCTGGGCGATTCCTTGACGATCACCTTTTTACCGTCTGTCAGCGTCAGGATCGTGTCGGGTGTGGCTTCGACAAACTCGATCATATCGCTGTTGACGACAAGTTCTGTATCGTTCAACCTGGTAATGCTAATCATCAGAATCTCCGAATATCCTGCCCGGACCGTCCCGGGGGACGGTCCGGGTCAGGTTTGCTTCCATATTTGTGAGCGGCGTAATTAACGCCTGTGTTAACGTTTCAGATTGATCACTTCCTGCAGTATCTGATCGCTGGTCGTAATCGTCTTCGCATTGGCTTGGAATCCGCGTTGCGCCATGATCATTTCGGTGAACTCCTGGACAAGATCGACATTCGATTGTTCCAGGAACATCGATTCGATCGCGCTGCCCAGTTCATCTTCGGCAAGACCGTAGAGCGGTTCACCGGATGGTTCGGTTCGGCGGAACTGGTTGTCGCCCACCTTCATCAGCCCGTGCTCGTTTGTGAAATCGGCGAGTACGACCGCAGCGATTATTTTCTCGACACCGTTGGAGAAGTAAGCGCGAATACCCCCGTTGACATCGATATTGATGCCTTCGAGCGTTCCCATGCCGTACCCGTCCTGGCCGGTCGCCTTGGTCGTGAACGGTGCCGAGGTCTGTGTGATTCCATCATATTCTCCGATTGTCCCCGGATTGAAAACAATAAGCGTATCATTGATCTCATATCCCGGATCGAACCGGAATCCTTCGGTTGCGGTTGTCGTAAAGTTGCCGGATCCGTCAAAAGAACCGTAAACGAAGCTTCTCATCGAGCCTTCACTCGTAAAGGATACGACGCCTGTGTTGCCGGTCATCTCCTGTGCGGGTTCCGGTACGGTGGCTTCCCACTTCCACTCGTTCAAACGCGATGTTTTCGTAAAAGTCATCGTCAGAGTGTGTATGTTCCCCTGAGAATCGTAAACATCGATGGAAGTGGCATGATTGGTTGGATCGGTGGAAACTATCAACTCATTGCCAGCGGTTGCCGCGGCGAATCCACCGGCTGCGCGAATGGATACGCCACCGTTACCCAATCCTTCCAGTTCGGTCATCAGTCCGGTAAGGCTGTCCGCGACGAAGCTGAGTGTCTGAACCGATGTAAGGTTTGTGGCGCTGTCGGCAAAGCTATCGACCGCAACCAGAGTGGAGGCTGAGCCTGCTGTAACTACTGTTCCGTCAACGCCGGAAGTGAACGTGTCCTGCACGCCCTGGCCGGCACCGGTAAAGACAACAGCCGCGATGTCGCAGGTTCCCGTATCCTGGAGAGTGACACTATATGACGCCTGTGCGCCGGCATAGTCACGCGTCACCCTGATCTCTCCGCCGACCAACGCGTAGTCCGAACCGACTGTCTGATTGTTTAACGCGTTCAGCAGGTCGCCGACTGTGGATGTACTGTCCAGCCCTGTAATCGCCCATGTCGCTTCGTTTCCCGTACCTTGGTCGGTCACAACCTCGAGCCCGCTGAACACGCTGACGCCAAGGCCAGCACCGCCGATAGCGGAGAGGCTGGTGCTCAGGGTCAGTGGACCACCGCTTGAATTCGTTCCGTCGGAGATCGACTGGATCGCGTTCGCTCCGGTTATATCGATCGTATGCGTGCCGCCGACGCCGTTTTCAGCCATGCCAGAAACCGAAGTCACGCCCGAGGTTCCGACGTCGACCAGTGAGGCATCGCTCTCGGTCGCCCTGGCATCGAGGTTGCTGTAGAAGCTTACTTCAGAGGTGGACTTCGGCGGCGTTTTCTGCGACAGTGGCAGGACAATATCGGTCAGGGAGCGGACAAGGTCGCCGTCTTCATCGGCCACATACCCCTGGACAATCGCGCTTCCACCTCCGGCCACGAGGTTGCCGGCTGAGTCGATCGTGAAGTTACCGGCGCGCGTGTAGAAGGTCTCGCCGGCCTGTTTCACCACGAAGAAGCCGCGTCCCCTGATGGCCAGGTCCGTCGAGAACCCGGTGTTGTCAAGGGTGCCCTGTGCGAAGTTGGTGTCGATTGACTGAACCTTCATCCCTAATCCGACCTGTGTCGGGTTGATTCCTCCGCGTAAGCCTCGCGGTCCTATACCTGTTCTTAAAAGCAATGAAATGGTATCGGCAAAATTGATTCGACCACGCTTGAAGCCCACCGTGTTGATGTTCGCAATGTTGTTACCAACGACGTCGAGCTTGATCTGGTGGTTGCGAAGTCCTGAGATACCACTCTGCAGTGACCTCAACATAACGAGGTTCCTCCTTCCTCTGCCGAAAACTCGGCATTATAACGGAGGGGATCCGGTAATCTCCGGTGGTTTCGCGTCTGTCGATCGGCGAAACCGAAGGCTTCCTCTCTGAGGTCCAGCCTTTCCCCCGGGCGGTATTTCCGCCCTTGTGAATACTTTTACAGTAGTACGGCGCTGTCGATCTGGGTGAAAACGTTGTCTTTCGCACCCTCGCCGTGAAGCGCAGTGATCACCGTGCGATTCGGAATGCTGACCACAAGAGCCAGATCCCTTAGCACGAATAGCGATTCCTGCGCACCCTTTTCGCTCGCGCGGTCAAGGGCGGCATCGATCTTTTCCAGATCGGTTTGATCGATTGTAATCCCCCTCTCCATCAGACGTTCCGCGGCATGCGCTGAAAAATGAACGTTTGGCGTTTCCGCCCGTTCTTCAACACTTTTCAACGCCTCCGCGAATCCCTGTTCTCCCGCCTTCGTACTGCGGGTTCTTACGGGACTCCTTGCAGGGGTGGACGGCTCGACTTTGCCGATCTGCGCTTGGATTCTCTGTGAATCCCAGTCCATTTTTTTCTCTCTTTCCTCCTGTTACCTTAATCCAATAGCCCTCAGGATATCGGAACTCTCCTCGGGTGGTTCCCTAAGCTCGATTACATCACCGAATGCAATCGATATCTCGCCGACGATGAGAACCGCCCCGCTGGCCTCGTAACGTACAGCGGTAACGATCCCAAGAATGAACGTCTCTACCGCATTCTCCTCGCCGCTCGAGTCGATTGTTTTCACTTCGACGGTATAAGTGCCGTCTGAAACCTTGTCGCCGTTGTCGTTTTTCCCGTCCCATTCGATCGAATGCTCGCCGGCCGGGACGCCGTCTTCCGTGAGCGTCCGTACCACCGTACCGCTCTCGTCACGGATGGTCACAGTCACCGCGTCTGCGGTATTCTTCAGTTCATAGCCGATCCCGCTTGCTTTACCGTCAGTCACGCTGACCTTATCGCCACTCGCTTTGACACCTTTCCCGATAAGCGTTGCAGCAAGCGTGTTGTTGATCGACTGGGCGAGAATAATATCGGCTTGGATGCCCTGATCCATCGAGATGTTCAGATTTCTCAGCTCCTCAACCGTCGTATACTGCGTGAGTTGCTCTGCGAATTTGTAAGTATCCATGGGGCTCATGGGATCCTGGTATCTCAGCTGCACCATCAGTAGTTTCAGGAAATCGTCCCTGCCCAATTCTCCTGGTCGTTTATTCTCATCACCGTACGATGTCGGCAGACGGCCAACCAGCCCGGTAATTGTCTGGAAATCATCCATAGACACCACCTACTTCCTTGATTTATCGCTTCAACTAAAACTTAAATATCGCTTTAACCTTCACGCAAAGCACATGCCACCCGCAATAATGCACGGATTCACAAGATTTCCTGCCGCCGGGACCATCCTGACCAGGCAATCATTGCCCGCTTGCAAGCTGCAAACAACCCACGGTTACGTATTTTCTATCCAACGTAATCGACCGTGTTGGTCCCGATGAAAAGCGGACGGCGGTTTCGCGTTTCCCGCTGCGCTTCCCCGTCGCTGTCAGCGTTTTCCTTTCCTTCTGCATCACGGCCTCTCTGCTTGCGGCCGTTCATCTCTTCGTTGGCAGCCTGGAATTTCTGTGCGCTGGTTTCGACGTCGAATCGCTCCAGGTTAACTCCGGCGTTGGAAAGCTGTTCGCGTATCGCCGGAAGCTGCAACTCAATCGCCTTCGCCGCCTCCGGGTTTTCGACACGCATCGAAACTTCGTATCGTCCTTCCTTCTCCTTCACCTGGACGAACAGCAAACCCAACCGTGCGGGTTTCAGTCTTATCCGCAATGTCGTCTGCCCGTCGGCTCGCAGGATTCGCGCTTTGCCCTCGATCTTCTTCAGTATTTCTTCGAGATTCTCGATGCCTTGAGATAATCCACGGCTACTCGATCCAGCCGTTTTTTTACCTTCATCGGTTTCAACTTTCGACCGTCTCTCAGTCGCCGGTTGACCGCTGACATCCGGCATCGTTACCTTCCCGCCGGAATTGGAATCCTTGACGTTTTGTTTCACCCTGTTGTCCGTTACTCCGGGAGCGGGTATCTGTTCGTTGCGATTTGCATCGCTCTTCGTTTCGGCTTCGATCTTCGCGTTCTTCCCGGTTGCGTTCTTCGATCGATCTCCACGTTTCCGGCGTATTTGCGCCGTTTCCTGCTCAATATTGGAGCTCGAAATCTTCGAAACCTCGCCGTTTTCACTGCCAGGCGTATAGATTCGCCATCCGTTTCGCTCCATTTTCTCGATGGATGCTTCCGCAGGTTCTCGGTTAACTAATGACGCGTTGCCGGCGCGGCGCGCCTTCACACGTCCCAATCTTTTAGCTTTCGTCTTTGCAGATTCCGCGCTTTCCGGCTTCGGCATCGACTTACGCTCTTCCGTTGACTTGATCGTTGCTTCTTCAGGCGGTGGTGATATTGCAGATTTCTGCTTTTTCGCTTTGCCCTTTTCACTCATCTTGGCGATGAGAACGTCGTTAACCGAACGCACCCGTCGTTTGCCTTTTGTTTTCTGCTTGACTTCTTCGCGGACAGCCTTCATTTGTATGGCGAATTCACGGTCTTTGTTCGTGATTTCGCCCGGCATTGGCAGCTCGGTTTTCTTTCTCACGGAGAGTTCAGCAACTATTCTGCTCTCATTTCTTTTCTCTTTCTCTTTGCCCAAATCCCCTGTCACCGAGCCCAATTGTCTATTGCCAGGAATCTCCGTTACTTTCGCCGATCTGTTTTTCTTCACGCCGCGTACGATGCGATCCTCCTCGACTCCGACTTCACGACCATCTTTCTTCGTGCCTGATTGATGTCTGCCGGATGCTTTTACATTCTTCGAGGTACCTTTCTTTTTTCCATTCCGGAAGATGCGATCTTCCGGTACTTCGACTTTCGAGGGCTCGAATTTTTCCACTTTGCGTGCCAGTGGATGCGGAAGGTCATCCATTGAAATGGCTCTATTTGCCTTTTTATTGCCCATATTCGGGCTGTTTTTCATTTTCGCAGCAGAATTGGCCTCCTCGGCCTTTCCACCCTTGTGAGATTTCACCAGGCTCGCCAAGATCGCCTGAAGTGGAGCGACTTCCTTTCCTGCCTCGACGATTTTCCGTTCGAGTTTCGCACGTTTCGACCCAGGTGTTTCGATCTTACCGGTCAGAATTCCCTGTCGCAGTTTCTGAGTCGCCTTAAGGTGATTCTTCACGATCTTGCGTAAAGATACCGTTTGGTCCACCCCGCGATTCTGACTCAACTCCATCTCGAAGCGGAATTCAGGGTCCGAACGCACTGTCCTTCTACGGGAGAAGATCCCTCCGGAACTGCGGCGTACGGCCACTTTCGAGCGACCGTTTTTATCATGCACGGTTTCAATCTTCAGTTTTCCACCCGAGGCCGCGTCGAAAAATGGGATTCTATCGAAACTTACTTCACGGCCTTTACGAACGAATGCTCTCGGTCTGCGCCTGCCGAGGAGTTTGGAAATAATCTGGCCGAAGCCTCCCCGCCGCTTCCCGCGAGTGGAATCGACCTCCTTCGAATTTAACTTCAGTTTGAGATCCGGAGTGTCGATTAAATCAACATTCCTTCGAACACTGGCTTTCGGTATACGCGATCCGATTCCGGGTTTGGAAAATCCGCCGCGGGGGTTCATACCTATGATTCTTGAAAACACGGATTGTATCATAGCGTGCTCCTCGCGTAAGCACGTGACAGGTGCCTGGCCACCTCGGCTGCACGTTCGCGCGGTAATGCCGCCAGGATTTTCGCTGCACTTTTCTGCCGCATTTTCAAAAGGATTTCAGCGTTGGTCCGGCTGCTGAGTTGATTCAGAATCGCGGCTGCCTCGGTCGGCTTCATCGTCGCCACGATCTGCGAAAAACGTTTCGCCTTCACCTGGTCGATGCTATCGGCCTGAGCGGCCAGTTCGGCGAGCAGTTCGCCGAGTGCGCTGATATCCTCCTGCGCCACGACCACCTCTTCCTGGGTTACATCAAGTTCCTCAATGATTGGAAATGTCTCTTCCACGGTTACGCTATCGGCGATGGTGAGCATCTCTTCGCGCTGCCTCCGTTGTTCTTCTTCCCTGCGGCGCTGCTCTTCCTCTTCCTCTTTCTCTTTCTTTTCCTGTAATTCCTTTATCTCCTTGTCGCGCGGTCCGGCCTTCCCGGAAATATCCCAGATGAGATATAATTCATCCCGCTCCTCACCTACCTCCTCTTCCCACTGCTCTTCTTCGAGCGTATCCGGTTCGACCTCTATCTCAGGCCACTCGACCGTAGACTTGAGGAAAAAGTAGTTGGCCAGGAAGAACACCAGGAAGCCGACAGCGAAAATACCGACGTACTTTACAGTCTTTTTGTCCATTTTCAAACTCCAGAGGATTCGATAATCCCTTTACACTTCGCTACGGGCTTAGGGCGCATTTCCCTCTGAATTCGCCCTGTTTTGCCGTATTTTCGCCCCAATATCGTCTATCATGTTTTGTTGCTCGTAATTTTCCAGGCGTTGATGCTCAGTCTCTTGTTTCCCCTTCAGACGTTCCAACACTTTCTTATCGCGACTGACCTCGAGCAGGATCTCTCTTCTTTTCGCCACCTCTTCCTCGCAAAGCTTTACTTCTTTCTCCTTTTGGCGAATGCGGGAATTAAGTTGCTTATGCCAGCGATTGGCGATAACCATATCTCCTGCCGACATCGCCTTGGAGACTCCTTCCCGCTGCTGGTCAATGTGTTCTTTGAGCAGCCTGTTGAGGCCGCTCAGTTTCTTTTCTTCGGTAAATAGTGCCTTTTGCGCCTGTCCTAATTCGCGTTGGCGTTGACGCTCTTCGCTCTCCTTGGCGTCCAATACTCTTTGCAGGCGGAAACGAAATCTCTTCATTTGCAATCGCTAATTTTTCGACAGTGAAATTACCTGTTCCCAAGTCTGTTCCATGTCGCTTTTTTCTTCGATTTCCTGTATTAGAAATTCTTCGATTTTCTCGTGCTGTGCGATTGCATGGTCGATCTTCGCGTTCGAGCCCTGTTTGTAGGCCCCGATATTGATCAGATCCTCGTTCTCACGATAGACGGCCATGTCGGTGAGCAATCGTTTTGCCCCTTCCTGCAGTTCCTTCGGCACCACGTCGATCATGACCCTGCTCACGCTCTCGAGTACGTCAACCGCCGGGTAGTGGTTTTCGGCGGCGAGCTTCCGCGACAGAACGATATGACCATCGAGTATCGACCTGACCGTATCGGCCACCGGTTCGTTCATATCATCGCCTTCAACCAGCACGGTGTACAGTGCAGTGATCGATCCTTTGTCGCTTCTCCCCGAGCGCTCGAGGAGTTTCGGCAGCATCGCGAATACGCTCGGCGTGTAACCGCGGGTTGTCGGGGGTTCGCCTACCGCGAGGCCGATTTCACGCTGAGCGAGCGCGACACGGGTAATCGAGTCGATCATCAGTATGACATCCACTCCCTGGTTGCGGAAATACTCGGCGATCGCCGTCGTCAGCATCACCCCTTTGAGCCGAATCAACGCGGGCTGATCGGAGGTTACCGAAACGACAATGCTGCGTTTCAGCCCCTCTTCGCCAAGGTCCTTCTCGATGAAATCCCTGACCTCACGGCCACGCTCGCCGATCAATCCGATAACATTGATCTCTGCCGAGGTATTGCGCGCAACCATCCCCATGAGCACGCTCTTACCGACACCCGATCCCGAGAACACGCCGAAACGTTGACCTTTGCCACACGTCAGCAGTCCATCTATGGATTTGATTCCGAGCTGCAGCGATTCGTCGATTCTCTGGCGCTTCAGCGGATGCGGCGGCGAAGCGGTAATCGGGACATGGGTCGTTACATCGAGCGGCCCTTTGTCGTCCAGCGGCCTCCCAAGCCCATCCAGTACTCGCCCGAGGATTCCCTCCCCGACTCCGACGAGAAACGGCCTGCGCAAGCTTCGCACGACGCTTCCCGGATGGATTCCTTCGATAGAACCAAGAGGCATCAGCAGGACCTGGTGGTCGCGGAAACCAACCACCTCAGCCAGTCCGCAGTGTTTACCGTGACGGTCGATGATCTCACACGCCTCGCCGACCGCGGTTTCCGGACCGGTCGATTCGATGACCAGGCCGATGACCCGCGTCACACTTCCGCGGGGTACCATCGGCTGAACCCGATCAAGACGGTCGATGTGTGTCTCGAACGTCTTCTCGATCGGAGGAGCGGCGATGGCGCTACTCATTGTCCGTTCTCCTCACCGTTTCTATTCTCATATTCCGGAACAAGTACCTTGTATACTTCATCGAGCATCGTATCGATTGTCGCGTCGATTGATCCGCCGACTGTTTCGAGGATCACACCGCCCGGACTAATGTCTTCATTGACGTCGATTTCGATTTCCTTTATGCCTGCCGCAACTTTCTGCAGGTCGCCACGCGCATCCTTCAACGATTCGTAGTCCTTCGGGTTGACCAGTATCAGAAGGCGAGTCTTGTCAATCGTCTGACGGATAGCCTCGGCGGCGAGGGAGAACGCCACGTCACGGTGTTCCTCCGCGGTCTTGCCCACAACCCGTTTCGCAATCGACATTGCAAAGTTCACAAGACGCTCTTCGACCTGCGTGAAGTAGTCCCTGGTCGCCGTAACGGTTGATTCGCAGAGTTCCCTCAGTTTCTCGATATGGCCGGCTATTTCATTTCTGCCCGTCTCCAGGCCCTCTTCGTATCCCTGGTCATGCCCCTTCTGGTAGCCTTTCTTCTCCCTCTCTTCCGCTTCCTTCTTCAAGCGGGCTACATCAACCTTGAAGCGCTGCTCGCGCTCTTCGATTGTTTCAACCTTGCCAATGCCGTACTCGACGGGATCGTAATTTAACCCAATTACGCCAAGTTTCTCATCCCTCTCGAGTTGAATTCGGCCTTTTTGCACGCCTTTCGGGACAATCTCCCGTTCCTGCTCGATCCTTCTCCGGGTGTCAAAGTCATCGTCCGACGGAGTTCCGCCTCTGATAATCTTTGCATGGAAGATTGGAGGCTTCTTTTTTGATTCGGTCAGCATCATCTCGTTTCGCTTATCTCACTTCATTTATATCATCGCGTCTTCTGCGCCGTGTCCGATTACGATCTGGCCTTCATCCTCGAGGCGACGGATAACGTCGATGACCCGTGTCTGTACCTCCTCGACCTCGCGCAACCGCACCGGACCCATGTATTGCAGTTCCTCTTCGATCATCTCCGCCGCACGGGACGACATATTCGAGAGAATCTTGCCCTTCAGTTCTTCGCTCGCCGCCTTGAGCGCCATCGACAGTTCCTTGTTGTCCACTTCACGCAGCACTTTTTGGATCGAACGGTCGTCGAGGTTGATGATATCCTCGAACACGAACATCAGGTTCTTGATCTCGCTTGCCAGATCGGGATTCTCTTTGGCTATCCCGGCCAGGATGTTCTTCTCAAAGCGCTGCCCGACAAGGTTAAGAATATCAGCGGCCTGTTGGATTCCGCCGAGTTTCGAGGCGCTCGCGCTGAAGTCGATACGGCTTTCGAGTACGCGCTCAATGGCATTGATCGTATCCGGGCTGACTCTCTCCATCTGGGCCAGGCGGTACATCACCTCGACCTGGAGTGAAGGCGCCAACTCGGTAAGAATGTTCGCCGCCTGGACCGGACTGATTTGAGTCAATACGAGTGCGATTGTCTGCGGATGCTCCTTCTGCAGGAAGGCGAGCAACTGGTTGGTATCGACGTTCTGGAGAACGTTGAACCCCTTGACCTGGAGTGCTCGCTGGACACGCTTGATGATTTCCAGCGCTTTCGCTTCCCCGAGTGCCGCTTCGAGAATTTCCTGTGCGTAGGTCAGGCCGCCGGCAGCGATGTACTGCTGGGCGAGCACCATCTGGTGAAATTCCTGGTTTATATCGTGCAGGACCGAACTGGGGATGCTCTCGAGCCGGGCGATTTCACTTGTCAGAAGTTCCACCTCTGCTTCCGAGAGGAACTTATAGATCTCGGCCGATGCCTCGGCCCCGAGCGCGACCATGAACACTGCGGCTTTCTTCGAACCGGAAAGCTTGGCAGTTCTGATTGTCTTTTGTGCCACAACTATCTCCCCTTATCCACCGGTTTCGACCAGCCACGTTTTCAGAAGTCTGGCCGCGGGTTCGGGTTTATCCTTCGCGTATTCCATCAACTGCTGCTGCAACTGTTTCTGTTCCAGCACGTCGGGCGGCAGTTCACCCTCAATGTCGGGCAGCGCGAGTGGCTCCAAGCCCTCGCCGATAGCGCCCGGAAGCACTCCGGGTACGGCTCCGGGGATTTCAGCCATCCGCTGTTCCCACAGCAGCCTGGCGGCGTCCGCCGATTTCTGGAGCAGCTTTCGCACATAGTAAAGGATTCCGATAACAGCACCGCCCAACAGCAGTTTTTGAAGAATTGAATACCAGTTATCCTTAAGGTATTCGATGAACGAGATCGGTGGTTCTTCGAAAACCGGCACTTGGAAAGCTATGTTGATCACCGATATCTGGTCATCGCGGATTTCGTTATATCCGAGCGCTCTCCTGACGGCCTCTTCGATCCCGACCATCTCTTCCTGGGTGCGATCACGATAGACGAGTTCCGTGCCGCCATCTTCACCCGTAACAGTCTCGTAGACCCCGTCGATAATCACCGCAGCCGACATCCGCGTGATTCCGCCTGTCTGTGAGGAAATATGGCTGACCGTTTTCGAAACTTCATAGTTGGTGACGTTGTTCACTTCGGTCGTCTGGCTTGAAGAGCCCAGCGGTGGTTGTGTCGGATCAATCGGGTTTACCTGTTGTTGACCCTGGTCGACTATCGAACTCTCTATGGTCTCTTCGCTCCGGACCGCGGTTTGTTCCGGGTCGAATATCTCGCTGGTGGTCTCGCTACGGCTGAAGTCAAGGTCGATCGCGACCCGGACGATCGATTTCCCCTGTCCGAGCAGGCCGTCCAGCATCGTCTCGATTTTCTTGGTCAGGTTCTGTTCGACCTCTTCCTTGATCTTCATCTGTGTCGTCGAGAGTGCGATCAACGGGTCGCGTTCACGCATATCGGACAGGATGTTTCCACGCGAATCGAGTATCGTCACTTCCGTGATTTCAAGACCCTCGACGGCGGATGCAATCAGGTGGGTAATACCGGCAACTTGGTTCTCGTTGAGGCTTCTGCGCAACTTCAGCACGACGGAGGCGGTTGTCGGCTTTTCCTTCTCCCTGAACAGTGCCGGTTCAGGGATCACAACGTGGATGCGTGCCCGCTCGACTTCCTCCAGTTCCTCGACCGTCCTCGACAGCTCCCCTTCGAGCGCACGACGATAATTCAGCTTCTGGACGAACTCGCTCATCCCGAGGTTCGTCTGGTCGAAGATCTCATATCCCGTGGCTCTCTGTCCCGGCAATCCTTCCTGGGCAAGTTGGATGCGGGCGTGATAGAGATGCTCACGGGGAATCTTGATCTGGCCGCCTCCCTGGTCCAACACGTATGGGATATCCTCTTCTTGCAGCCAGTTCTCAATCTTTCCGGCTTCTATAGCCGGCAGGTTCGAAAACAGCGGAACGTAGTCCGGGCGGCTTGCCCAGTGGACAACGCCGAATATTCCGCCGATCGTCAACAGCAGCACCGCCACGATCGTGATCTTCTGGTTCAGCGTGAATCTCGATATTACGGTGCTGAACTGTTCGCCTATCTGTCCGAAAATTGCCATCGATTACACCTGCATTCTCATGATTTCTCTGTATGCCTCAACCAGTTTGTTCCGGATCTCCATCATCAGTTGGAAAGATGTCTGGGCCTCCTCCATCGCAATCATCACCTGATGGACATCCTCGATCTCGCCGGTCAACATCCTTCGGCTCGATTCATGGGCGGTCTTCTGCATCTTGTCAACATCGTTGACCAGACCCTGGAGGGTCTCCTGGAATTTCACCGCGCCTTTGACTTCTTCGGGCTTTTCTTCCCTCGGAATTTCTTGCGGAAGTTTACCCCTTATTGGTCCGATATTGGAAATGTCTGCCATCGTTCTCCCCTTCCTCCCTCCAATCAGGTTAAGGAAGTTTATGCGTACAGATCAATGTTTCGTCCTAAATGGGCAACCGGTCTTGCAATTTCGGGATCTGAATCCCCACTTAATACATTACTTTGCCGAAAGGCCGACAACAAGCCTCCGGCTCCAATGGAGTCGATCCCCGGCAATCTCGATTCTTCCGAAACTCTTAGGGCGATTTCCCTTCGCATCGATGATTCCTGTCCCAACGCTTCGATTCCGGTCGCCCCGCGCCGTCTCTGTATCGCTTCCTGAGCTCTCTGCGCCGCCGCTGCGAATCTCGGGTTTCCAGGCCTGCCGGATATTCTGCTTCGCGCATCGTGGTAGATATTATTCTCGATGCGTTTCTGCTCGATCAGGTTCTGCAATCTTTGCCAATTAGAATCTACTTTCAAGCTCGCCTCTCGTCACCGTGATTTTTTTTCAATCAACCGGATGCGACGTCGCGCCTTGCATTGAGCTGTGTGCCGCACTCGGAGAACGCGATTCATGTGAATCGGTCCATTAGATTTCTAGCGCTTTTTTCGCCATTCCCTTGGCTGCGTCTATGGCTGAAACATTCGCCTCGTAATTCCTTGTGGCAGCGATCATGTCGACCATTTCAGTGATGATATTGATTTTCGGCTTGGCGACATAGCCGTATTCGTTCGAGTCCGGATGCGACGGATCGTAGACGAATTCCGGCATCGTATCGTCCCTGACCTCACCCCGTTGCACCCCTGAAAAACGGTGTTCGCGCATGTATGATGCGAAGGGCAACAGGTGGTTCTTGTGGGTGTAATTTACCTCCACCTGTCGTCTCGGGGATTTCTTCAGGTGTATGGTTTTAACCTTCTGTCGATCCTCGACGAAATAGGAAATCTTTCTCCTGTAGGGGCCGCCTTCCTCCGTGCGGGTCGTATACACGTTGGCGATATTCTCGGCGATGGCGGTCATTCTCTGCCTCTGGGCCGCCAGACCGGTGGCGCTGATATCAATTGATGCAAAGATTCCTCTAATTTCCATCACTCACCTCTTTACATCCGCTACTGTCAGCGTATTGCTCTACGCATTTTTAAGAAATATCCCTTTGCCGTCTGTGCCGTCATCAGAAAATGGATCTGGTTGGTGGCAAGCTGCGCCATTTCCTTGTCGATATCCACGTCGTTCACGCCGGCGGTCTTGTTCCCATCGGGTTCCTTGTAGGGGAATGGCCGCACAATCCTGGGATTGGATTTGACTGGGATGTGTTTCAGGTCCGTTTGGTTCATTCTGGGATTGAATGGCCCGAGGGCGCGTTTCAGGCGGTCCTCGAACGAAACCTTTCGCGGGACGAAGCCGGGCGTTTCGCTGTTGGCAATGTTCGAAGCTATCGCACGATGCCGTTTGGCGAACGCGTCGAGGGCGTTCTTGTAGATCGGCATATTCGTTTGACCAAACAGGATCTCTCGCAGCATGGCTTCCCCGTGGTTTAGCCGAAGCTTAAACAGCAAGGGGCGTGCCAGACTACATGTGAAGGTAATTTATTGATAAATAGGAAACATCGAGGATTAGCAGCGGAAACTTCCTCCCCTTTGCGGCAAGGTCTGCCGAATCGAAACCGGACGCTGATGGAGGATGGAAATGCCTTGTCAGGCGTACAGAATAACAGGAACAGACTACCGCTCGCGATACAGATTCCTCTCCCTGATAATCCTCTCAACTCCGGGAGGGACCAGATAGTGGATCGAGAGTCCGTTTCCGGCACGTTCGCGTACGAGTGTCGAGGAGATTTCCAGTTCAGGAAACGGGATAGGTTTGATCCGCGTCGTAATCGATTCATCGAGGTGTTCGAAGTGGGCGCCCGGGCGGGAGAATACCGCGACGGGCAGCGTGTCGATCAAATCCGCGAATCGATGCCATTTCGGGAACGAAGCGAAGGCATCGGCACCGACTACCAGGGTAAAATCGACATCCGGATGGAGGTTCTTGAGGTATGAAACAGTATCGTATGTATATGATCGTCCCGCACGTTCGATTTCGCATGGTTCGACACGGAATCCGGGTTTCCCCTCGAGGGCCTTTTCGAGTAATTCCAGCCTGGTCCGGGAATCCGTTTCGGGGGCGGTTTCCTTCAGGGGATTTTGAGCGGCCGGTATGAACCAGACTTCGTCGAGTTCCAGGGCCTCCCGAGCCCATTCGGCTGCGATCAGGTGTGCTGTAGTCGGCGGGTCGAAAGTTCCTCCAAACAGGCCAACCCGCATGTTAGCTCCTCCAGCCTGTTTGTAAGATTCACCCATTTCCGGATTTCGCCTGAGCCCTGCCCTCTTCACGTGCTGCAACGGCTTTATCCCTGGCCTTGTTTAAGTTTCTCAATGCTTTGACAGCCCACTCATGGTCATCGAACTTCTCGAGAAAAATTGAATATCCCTCCATCGCGGATTGCCAATCCTTCGAAAGTTCGTAAGATCCAGCCTTGTAATATTGAGCCAGGGGTGCGTACCGAGTGTCATAGTAGTTATTCAGAACGGAATCGTAGTAGATGCGCGCCGATGCCGGTTCCTTCATTTTATGGTAAAGCCGCCCTCCCTCGTATTCCTTGCGAGCCAGCTTGTCACGGCAGACTTCGATCATTTCCGTAGCGGCTTCGTCCTTATCCGATTCCGGGAAATCCTCGACAAAATTCTGGAACGCATCTATCGCTTTCATGGTGAAGTTCTGGTCGAGATTCCACCTCGGCGAGAGCTTATAGTAGCTCAGTCCGATCTTGTAACCTCCGGTGATCGCCAGCGGACTTTGCGGGTACTGGCCGTACAGCTTCTCAAATTCGCTAGCGGAGATAATGTACTCTTTCATCAGAAAGTGAGACTCAGCCAGCAAGTACTGCGCTGAATCGGCCATTGCGGACCCGGCGTGGTTGATGAGGAACACTTCGAGGTGTTCAACCGTGTCAAGGTAGCGACCCTTGTTGAAATACTTGACAATCTTTGCCCAAGCGGCATCGGCGGACAAACCTTCGTATCTCCTTCCCTTGCCGCAACCCACAGCCAACAAAAAGATCATCAAGGCCATTACGGCAATGGTCGTCAATCCTCGCAACCTGGGACTCATTGTATACTCCCTGAACTCATCATCTGCTTCTCACCCTGAATAATGCATAAGTTATCACCCCGGCCGCAATCGTGATTGCCAGCGGGACAAGGTAACGGGAATATGCCTTCCTTTTGTTGGATGACTCAAGCCTGGCGAGCCAAATCATCTCTCCGGCACCATTCGTTCCCGCGCGCCGGACCTCGGCATGGTGATAAGGCGATTTTTCAAATCCCCGATTCTCGTAGTCGCACGCTTCGACGCTGTACGCGTGCTCGATGCCCGGGAGATCACGGAACGGGGCATTATCGTCGAGAGCCGTATATCCGATTCGGGAGCCATGTCCATGCGCCATTGTTACTTCGCCGGCCCGCAGCCTGGGAGAGGGATTCACCCGGGTAACGCATCTTTCCCCTTCAGCGTACCCCTGACCGCTCGCTGTCAGCGCAACCGCCTGTTCCGTGTTTACGATTATCGCAAGCAGGATGGTTGGGAGCACAACCACGATTTTCATTCCTTCGTCTCCCGCCGGGTGGGCGTGCTATCACGGATAAGTCTGAACAATACATACAGATAAAGAATGGCCGCAGCGATTAACACACCGGGTTGGATTATCCATCCCCCATTTATGTAAGTCGTACGCACCGGAGGAATCATCTCGCTCGTCAGCGCCCCTCTCGTATTTTCGGGAAGTTTTTGGAAGATAAAGCCGGAGGGGCCGATTATCGCCGAGACGCCCGTATTGGTCGCACGCACGAGCATTCTACCGGTTTCAATTGCTCTGATACGGCTGAGCAGAAGATGCTGGCTGATCTCCGAAGTGCCGTTATACCACCCATCGTTTGTCAGGTTGAGCAGTACATCGGCCCCCATCTCCACCGCCTTGCGCCCGAGATCCGGGAAAATCGCTTCGTAGCAAATCAACGGCGCTGCACGGAAACTGCCCTCCGCTGTCGATATCTCCCAGACAACCATACCCGGTCCCGGACGGAATTCCGCCTGACCGAGGTTCAGCTTGCCGAGCGAGGGGAACCAGCGTTGAAACGGCACCCTCTCACCGAAGGGGACGAGGTGCACCTTGGAATAAATATCGAAGCGCCTTTTGCCCGGTTCGACCTGTTTTCTCGGCCTGATGAGAAAGCATGCGTTGAACGGTTCGCGTCTTCGTTCGATGACATCATAGTGTCTCGCCCCG
>SDBT01004465.1_pt1 | contig 23746 bp, 38 predicted proteins | sample 2277101 | NCBI WGS metagenome assembly SDBT01 (sample SAMN10404973, study PRJNA504765) | marine sediment metagenome | isolation source: marine sediment core GS10_PC15, 103 cmbsf | place: Arctic Ocean: Southern Knipovich Ridge | collected 2010 | reverse complement strand
TCGTGGGTGAATTGTACTGGGAATGTGGAAGATTCGCCCCTATAATTCCTTATATGATCCATACAGAATACAAAAGCAGGAAAGATATTGTATATATAGTTTTAACTAGAAAAGATCGTTTTGATTTGTATGGTAAGTTTGCAGACATTCTAGTACCATTAAGAATTCCAGGTGACTATGAAAAACTAAGCCCAAATTGTTTTCGTTTAAATGGATTAAAACCACCTCAGTATCAGGATATTGTTAAAAAGTTTAAAACGAAATATGCAGAGAGATATAAAATTTTAAAACATATATATCCAGATGTTACTAAAAAACATTTTTTGAATAAAAATCAATTTCCAAGAAAAAAGATGAAATATATTTATGCTCCAAGAAAGGAAAACTATAAATTAGTCACTGAATATGTTCCAAATAGCAAACCAATAATTGTTCTTGCTCCAAGATATAGAAATGGTTTTAAAAGAAATTGGAAGCATTGGCAAAAATTCTATGACAATTTGTGGAAAAGAAAGGATTTATTGACTGACTTTACTTTTATTATTTGTGGTAAAAAGGGCGAATACAAACCTGATATGTATGATAGATTTTATGATATGAATAAAATAGTATTATGCAAGAATTCCTCTTTAGTTGGATTATTGTTAGTAATATTAGAGAGAACTTTTTTTATTTATGGCAGTCAATCAGCAATTCCGAATATTGGTTTACTATATGGAGTTGAGGTTTTAGAATTTGGTTGTCAGAAAAGTTTACATACTAAAACTTATAATATTAAAAATACTCCAATTACATTTATAGAAGATAGAAAGTATTGTTCAGATCCAGATGAGATGATTAAAAAACTAGAGAAACTAGTGAGGAGGAAACAAAAACGTGAAAAAATGTGATTACGGATGTGATAACGAGGCAAAATTCTTTTTAAAAAGTGTTAAGAAATGGTGTTGCAGTAGTCACTATAAAAAATGCTCCTATCAAAGAAGTCTAATGGAGGGAAAAAATAATCCTTTTCATGGGAAAAAACATACAAATAAATTTAGACAAGATCATTCTAAAAGAATGAGTATAATTATGAAAGATCCAAAAAAAAATCCTATGAAAAATCCTAATATAAGTAAAAAACATAGAGGAAAAAAGTTAAGCGAAGAACATAAAGAAAAAATACGACAAAGTCAAGCTGGCAAGAATAACTCAATGTATGGGAGGTTGAGAACAATTAGTTATATTAAGGGGAAACATCCAATTTTTTATAAAGAAGAAGAGATGAAATATGATTATGTTGACTTAAAGAATAATTTAAAAATAATTCAAGTTCATTGTAAAAATAGTAAATGTATTAATTCGAAAGAGAAAGGCGGCTGGTTTATTCCAACTGGAAGGCAATTAGAATCTAGAATATATGCTATTGAGAAAGGGAATGGAGGTTGTTATTTATATTGTTCTGAAAAGTGTAAACAAGAATGTCTATTATATAACTTAAAAGTTAATGCTTTTATAAATTTTTTAAATCCTCAAGAAGAATATTATAGTCAATCTGAACTTCAAATTTTTAATGAAGAAGTTTTAAAAAGAGCAAATGATTTATGCGAGTATTGTGGGAATGCGGCGGAATGTGTACATCATATAAAACCCAAAAAAATAGAACCATTTTTTGCACTTGATCCAGATTATGGAATAGCATGTTGTAAAAAGTGTCATTATGAAAAAGGCCATTCAAAAGGAACAGAGTGCTCAACTGGGAACTTAGCAAATAAAATATGTAATAAGGAGAAAACAGAAAAATGGTAGAAAAACTACAAAATCAATGGCTAGCGCAAAACAACATTCAAGTACAGAGAATAAAAAGACAGTTAATCGAGTACGGTTACAAAGGCGGTGAAGATATTCCTGGTGGTAGAATCCAAGCAGTTTTAGAAAGTGCTATTATAGAGATTGGTAGACTTCAAAGAGAGTTAGATTCTGCTAACTTGGAAATTAAACAGTTAAAAAGTAAAGATGCGGAAACAGTAACAAAGAAAGATGGAGAATAATGAAGAAATCTGCATACCTTGTGGGTCCGTTTATTGGAGAATTAGAATGGGAACTTTTTAGATTTGCTCCATATATAATTCACCTTAAAAAGATGAAACCTTCCAATAAGGTAATTGTGTACACAAGAACATCAAGATTTGATTTATATGGGAACTATGCAGATATTTTAGTTCCATTAAATCTGAAGAGTAATAGACCACTTGTTGAAGAAGGGTTTGGTCTTAGAAATTTTGAAAATTATAAATATAATATTTTAAAAGACTTTTATTATAAAAAGTATAGTAAAAGATATGTTATAGAGGAACACATATTTCCTTATATGGGTAGTTGGGAAAGAAGAATAAAATGGCAACTTCCAAGAGATAATATGGATTATGATTTCAGACCGAGAAAAGAAAACTATAATTTGTTAGATGGATTTTTTGATTCAACAAGTAATGTTTTTGTATGTAATAATGATAGTGATATTCGGCATTTCTTATTTTCGAGAAGATATAATCCTATAATGTATCATTGGGTTGTTGATATAGTTAAACATTCTAAAAAGGGTTTAAAACTTTCATTCGTTGGATGTTTAATTGTTTTATTAAGAAATTGTAAGTTTATAGTAGCAAATATGAACTCGACAGCTGCAAAACTTGCTTTGCTTCTTAAGATACCAGTAATTTCGATAAATGAAAAAATGACATATGATTCAATTAAATTGTTAAACCCTTTTAATACCCCAGTTATAAATTGCTATAATATAGAGGAAGGAGTTGATATTTATGAGAATAATATTTGATTTAAGAAGTGTGGGCTTGGGAAATAATGGCGGAAGTCTAACACTGATTAAATGTGGTAATACTCTAGTTGATATGGGACATGATATATTTTTTATTGATAGAGGGAAAAATCAACATACATGGGTTCCGTTGAAAGCAGAGCATATAATTACCAAATTAAATAACAAACTTCCAGATGCTGATTTTATAATTGCTACAGGTTATAGATCTGTTGCTTCCACTTGTCAAGCTCCTAGTAGATGTGGTCATAAAGTCCACTATATAAGAGGATGGGAAACATGGCAAATGACTGAGAAAGATATTATAGAAAAAGTTTTGAAAGTACCTACAATTAAATTGGTGAATGGAATTGGTCTTCAGGAGAAATTAATGCAATACGGTTTTTCATCTCATGTGATTAGACCAGGTTATGATTTTGATGAAATATATCCAACACATACTAGAGACTCTAAGAAAGGAGTTGTGATTGGCGGAATTTATTTGAGTGGCACCAGAGGAAATAGAAAACGAACTCAATGGTTATTCAGAGTGGCTAGACATTTAAAAACTAGATATAAAGATGTAGAGTTTTGGTTGTTTGGTAATGAAGGATCACCACAAGATCATTTAGTTGATAAATATATAAGAACTCCAAAACCAAAAGAGAAGAATGAATTTTATAACTCTATTGATATTTGGATGTCGCCAAGTTATCTAGAAGGTTTACACTTACCCCCAGCAGAAGCAATGATGACTGGATGCCCTGTTGTATCTACTAAAGCAGAAATGTCCGGAGTAAGAGATTATATTATAAATGGTGAATCGGGGATACTTTCAAAAGATGATCTTAATAGTTTTTCAAGCGATGTTGAACATTTGTATAATCATAATGAGTGTAGAGAAAGAATTAGTAAAAATGCAATAGAATCTATTAAAAAGATTGGGGATAGAAAGAAGAATATGCAAAAAATGATTGATTTATTTATGGAATTTATTACATGAAAATATACAAAATAGAAGAAATATTAGGAAAACTCGAAAATTGTATACAGTATAAACATCCGTTTTCTCATATTAGATTTGGAGATGGTGGTATTAAATATATACATGCAGTTATATTTAATGATGAAAAGCAACTTTATAATATCATTAAAAAAGAGGGAATTCCGGAAGATAAGATATTAGAAGTTCTTGAACTGTGGGGATATTATGCTAGAAGAGCTGATTTTATAGACACACTCGAAGTCTATTTTACAGGTGATTTTTGGCCGAGAGTAAGGAAAACAGGGAAAGGAATTACAGAAAATACATATGCAAGATTAATAATGTGGAAAGATTTATATAGTAGAGCTGAATTTGATAATGAAAAATATTGTAACCCTGAATCTAATTATTTAATGATTACGAGAATAGGAGAAAAGAGAAATCTACTTGATATAATGAAAGAGAAAAAAATAGCTCTTATAACTGCTAGACCTGAGGTTAAACCCAGATTAGAAGATTTTGATATTACAGTTATAGAAATAGTAAGACATTATGAAAATCAATATGAAAATTCATTTAAAAAGATTATTAAAGAAATAGAGGAAACTGCAACAGATTATGACTTTTGGTTAGTTGCCGCTGGGGAACTGGGAAGGTTATATACAGGACTTATAAAAGATAGGGGTGGCAGAGCTATTGATATAGGTTTCGTAATTGAATATTGGTTAGGAAAAAGTATTCACCCGAGGTTTATGTCATATTTAAAAGCAAGTTGTAATAATAAACTTGAACTTAAACTTACTGACCTTGGAAAAAAATTTGAGGAGTATATTTAATGTTAATAATTTTATATGGAGAGGTTTCAAATAAATCTATATGGAAACATCAGAGAATGATTGACGGAGGATCTACTTGTGGGTATAGGGAGTATGCTAGAAAATTTGGACATATAGTTTATGTAACCCCACAAAAAGTAAAACTACCTTGGGAACATAGTATAGTGGAACCAAAAAATATTATAAAGTTTATATCAAAATATCCTGATGCTGTTGTTTGGTCTGTTAAGACTGGTCGAAAAAAAGACCAGCAAGTTTTAGCTAAAATCAAAAACAAGAAAGTATATTATTCATGTAATGCAAAAAATAGAAATAGTAGACATGCTGATATTAATCTTATTGATACTACAGATAGAATTACAAGTCCAAAATTTAAGTTATGGTTTAAAGGAAAAGATCCTGACTATTGGAAACCGATTCATAATCATAAAGAGTTTGATTATTTGTTGACAGGACATAGAGGTGATAAAAATGAAGTATTCTTTCTCAATAGATTAAACGGTATAAGAGGAAAGAGAAGAATATTATGGATAGGTGGAGAGAAACATAAACATAAAGTTAAAACAAGGCATGAGGTTGTCTATACAAAGTTTTTAGGACAAGATGCTGTAAGAGATAATATTTCAAGAGCAAAAGTTGGTATTTTATTTACGCAATTAAAAATAGAGGGATTTCCACAATCATTTATGGAAATGACTATGTGTGGTTTACCAGTTGTTTATAATCAAAACGCGCCAAGGAATGGTTTCTACTTTCATGAAGGAAATTGTAAACTTTCTAGCAAGAAAGATTTAGTCAAAAATGCTGAATATTTATTAAGGCATCGTGACCCCAAAAAATGTAGAGAAATAGCAATCACAAATTATAGTATAGAAAAGTCTTATCGGAGAATTTTGTCATGTTTAAAATAATAACATTATGCGATTCGAATTATTTGGATTGTGGTAAATTATTCCTACAGACCAGAAGTATTGTTAAAAAACATCATATTATTTTATATCATCCAGATCTAACTTTGAAGTAATTAAAGATTCTTGATAAGCATAATATTGATCATAGAATAGTTGATAAAAAAGACTGGAATACAAAAATGCAGTTTATGAAGTTTGAATATATTCTTAAAGAAATGAAATTAGATGAGAAAAAGAAATGTAAGGGATTTCTTTTAATCGATTGGGATATATTCTTTGTAAATGATTTCTCTCATATCTATAATTATGATTTTGATTTATGCATTACAGTTAGACCTCAAGAAGTGAAGAGAAGAATTCTTAGAGCTTATGGGTGTGGTGGAGGTTTCTTTTTTAAGCATAGTGCAAAAGGATTATTTGAAATGGCGAAGAAGACTATTCTGAATGGGGGTCATAAAAAGGTTCCTGAATATGATAGAATATGGAAGACATTAGAGAGTGGAAGACCCAAACATAAAACTCATTACAGAACTGCTTTGAGATGGTGGTGCGATCAAGTGTTTATTTCATGTATTGTTTTAAGATTGATGGAAGAAAACAACTATAAAATTAAAATTGGTTTGGCTCCAAAATTTTCTAAGTTTAATGGTTATAAAATAGGGTTTGTTAGCGAAAGGTACTATAACAGAATAAAATCAAATGCTGTTGTTAGTAAAGAGAAAAACATATTTATAAAGCATTTACAGGAGCATGGAAGAAAACAGATAGTTGGTGCAGCAAGAGCGAAGATTAAGGAGAAACTTTGATGGCTGATTTGCTTACAAAAATTTCAAATAAATATGGGTGTGATAAGTCTGATAGAAAACATAAATATACAAGAAAATATCACAGGTATTTTAATAAATATAGATATAGAAAATTCAAAATTCTAGAGTTTGGTTTTGGAAAGGGAAAATCTGTAAAGATGTGGATGGACTATTTTACCAAAGGAACGTTAGTGACTGTCGATAAAATGAAGAAGCTTCCTAATGATGAACTGATAAAAAAATATGTTAAGAATGGTCGATTTGAATTTGTGAGTGCAGATCAAATAAATATGAATGAAATTTTGAAAATTTTTATAAAACATGGTAGATTTGATTTGATTATAGATGATGCCTCACATGTTCCAGAAGATCAACAGTACACATTTAGTAGGACATTTGAATTTGTCAAACCAGGTGGATATTATGTTATTGAAGATTTGAAATGTCCAAGAAGTCATAGCAAGAGATTTGAATGTCAAAGTGACAGAACATTAAAGGTTTTAAATTATTATTTAAAGACAGGTATTTTTGATAGCAAAATTTTGAGTAATTATGATAAATTATATATTAGTAAGAATATAGAAAGTGTAGAAATTTATGACAAAATCGTATTTATAAAAAGAGGTAAATATGAATATTGATTTTATAACTTTTATAGGACCAAACTCTGCTGACTATGCAGATTATTTAAAACATACTTGTCGGGTATTTTTAAGCGGTCAACATAAAATCAATTGGAAATGTATTGAATCAGTAGGGGCTGAGAAACTTCCTAAAGGTTATAAATGTGTTGCTAAGGCTCCAAATACAGGACATAATTCTTTAAATCATGGCACAGCTATGAATCTCGCTCTTAAATATATAGAATCTGATTATGTTGTATTTATAGATGCAGATATGGCAATTGTTCATAAAGATTGGGATAAAATAGTTATAAACGAATTAACGCAAAATGATTGTTTTGGAGTTAGTTATGCACACAGTAAAAAATACAAAAACTTTCCAACTGTTTATATGTTTGCATTTAGATCACATATTTTAGATAAGGTACAGTTGGATTTTAGACCAAGTGTTACAATAGGAGTTGATCCTCCTAAAAGGTATAAAATAAATGAGAGTGAAGCAAAATATTTTGGGATGAAATCAGGAAATATAATTAAATGTGATACAGGATGGAAACTTCCACTGCTTGTTAAAAGTGCCGGTTTTAAATCTAAGTCTATGCCGATGGTTATGATGAAGTCTAAAAAGAGACAGCTACCATTTAAAGATGATAAGCATAGAAGGTTATGTATGCAAAAACCAGGGCATATGTATGAATGGCATTATGCAGGGAAAGTGTTTACTACTCATAAGCAAGCAAGTAGGGTTCATCCATTGAATGGTACTTGGGGAAAAGCATGGAAAGATAGAATTGATTTATATATTAAGGGAGCGAGATAAGGTATGTCTGTAATAATGGATTTTACTACTACAGCTATGACGAGACCAATGATACTTGATAGAACTTTAACCTCTTTTTCTAAAAACCTTGAGGGTATTAATTTAAAAAGTTGTCGGTTGTTTATTAATATTGATCCACTTCCACCTGAGATTAAAAGGAAAACAGTCATTGAAGTTGCAAAAAAATATTTTAAAGAAGTACATTATAATCTTCCAAAAGTAGCAAATTTTACGGCAGCAGTTAATTGGACATGGTCGGGTGCTAGAACTGAATATATTTTTCATTTAGAAGATGATTGGGAATTAATAAAACCAGTTTCTGTTCCGAAACTTTTAAATTATTTTGAAAATAATCAACTTATACAAGTTATTTTGAGAGCATATAGATATAGATATAAGACTTGTGCTCTTTCACCTAGTATAATACATAGAAAAATGTATTCAGCTGTTGGTGGAAAATTGAATATAAAGGTGAATCCAGAAGCTCAGTTGAGAGGAAATAGATTTGGAGTAAAGATGCCGTCTAAGGGGACTATAGGGCATAAGAAATTGATTGTTACATTTCCAGAAAAAACTAGGTTAGTTATTTTGAGAGATATTGGTAGGAAATGGATTAATAAAACAATCTATAAAAAGGGTGGTGGAGTTCGTAAAAAAGCTAGATTTATAACATGGGAGATGAAATGAAAGTATTCGATCATGAAAACCATTATCATTATGTTCAATCTCAATTAGAAACTTATAATAGAAAAAAAGATCTGGTTCATGTTACTAAAAAAGAACTTGATTTAGTTGTTAACCATTTAAAGAGGAATGTGGTTAATATAGAAAGTGGTATATGTCATGGAGTTAGGACTGGTTTTGAAGTTGATTATTTTATAGAAAAATTAAAATGTAATGTTATAGGAACAGAAATTGCTAGAACCAATCATCTACATACTATACAAATGGATTTTCATGATATTAAAGAAGGATGGGAAAATTCTTTCGATTTTATCTATACAAATTCTTTTGATCATTCAAATAAACCAGAGTATTGTTTAGATCAATGGATGAGATGTTTAAAAAAAGAAGGGTATTGTTATATAACATGGCCAGAATCAAATGTTAATACTACAAATTCTGCAGATTGTTTTTCTGGTTCTCTAAGTGAGTATATAATATTGATTGAAAAAAAATATAAAATTGATGGAGAAATGTCTGTTAGTATTAATAAAAATATGAGAGTAATATTAGCAATAACAAAAAAATAAGGGGAATAACTGATGCAATATAAAGAGTATAAACTCAAAACCCATCAATCTAATTTAAGTTTTAAAAAAGATACAGTTGAAAAAAATTATTTATTAGGTCTTGAAAAAAATAAATTATCATCAGTTAAAAATGAATTATATTGTTTAAGTAAATTTTATGTTGATAATATTTATGCACCTGAAATTTTAGAAAGTAATGAAATATCTTATACTATGAAAAGATATGATTTTAGTTTGGGAAATACAAAGAGAATTTCTAAGAAAAATGTTAGAAGATTATTATTTTCTTGCTCTTTAGCTGAGGTTTTTAGACAACTTGATGAGATTCAAAATATTTTGAAAAAAAGAAAAATTATACATAAGGATATTAATCCGGGAAATCTTCTCTTTTGTGAAAAAGAATTGAAATTAAAATTGATAGATTTTTATTGGGCATCAACTGAACATATTAATCGTGAGTTTGTACGAGGTATTAATGGGATTTATGGGGAAGATGCTAAAGCTTTTTCTACAATCAAAAGTCAAATAGCTGATATAGATAGAAAAGTAAGGAAGGAAGTTAAGAACTCAAAAAGAGATATATTATCTCGCTTAGGTAAAGTATATTATGATGGTTCTGCTAAGCATAAGGGAAAAACATATCATCCGATAGATATCCATTATTATAAGAAAAATTTATACCATAAAGATATAAATTATGAATTTCAAAATATAATTAAAAATATAAAATATCCGATTGAATCTGTTATAGATGTTGGATGTGCTGCTGGTTATTATTCATTTAATTTTATGAGAATGTATAAAATGAAAAAAGTTATAGGGTTTGAAGCTGACCCTGTTATGCTCTCTTTTTTAAAAACAGCGAAAGATATTTTTTGTTTAGATGAACTTACCTTAAATAGTGGTGTTAATACTGAGACTAACTTTCAGGGTGTTGATCTAGTAATATGTATGAATGTTCATATGTGGTTAGAAAAACAATTTGGGAAAAAGGTTGATAAAATTGTATCTAATTTAATTAAACACTCTAAGGAAATGTTTTTTCAAACTGCTGGAGCAGAGAGTTCAGGTATGTATAAAGTCAAATGGTTAAAATCCAAAGAAGAAATTCAAAAATATTTAGAAAGACTAGGTGGTAAGAAAGTTACTTTTATTGATAGTTCTAAACGAGGTGGTAAGAGATATCTGTTTAAAATAGGAGATGTTTAATATGAAAAATGTTTATATTGATTGTGGCACATGGACTGGAGATTCAGTAATAGAATTTAAGAAGCATTATAATGATTATGATATCTATGCATTTGAGTGCCATCCAAGTCATAAAAGTGAATTGACAAAGTTAAGTAGGAAACACAATTTTACATTTATAAATAAAGCAGTTTGGGTAAACAATGGAGTAGCTCCTCTTTATATAGGGACAAAAGATAGGACAGCAGCTAGCACATTACGCAAGTCTAAAAAGAAAAAAATTGATAAAGATAACCCAGTTTCTGTAGAGTGTATAGATTTTTCTGAGTGGATTAAGAAAAATTTTAATAAGGAACAACATATTGTCTGCAAAATGAATATTGAAGGAGCTGAATATAATATTCTTGAAAAAATGTTAAACGATGGAACTCTTGGGTATATAAATAAGTTATTTGTTTCATGGCATTATAGTAAAATTGAAAAAGTTGGAATAAAGAGACATAATAAGTTTTTAAAAAAAATTCAAGGAAAAATTGAAACATCCTCATGGAATTTTGTTGAAGGACAGAAAGAGAATCCATTTGGGAAACTATTATGAAAAAAGTTGTGTATACAGTTTTATTAGGGAAAAAATATAAACTGAATGAACCCAAATATTTTAACAAAGGGTGGACTTTAAAGTGTTTTACTGACCAAGATATATCAAGTAAAAATTGGAAAATAATAAAGGTAAAAGGGGTGAAAGATTCAAGAAAAAAATCAAGAGAAATTAAAATAGCAAATCATAGATTTTTTAATTATGATGTTTGTTTATATTTAGATGCAAGATTTACAATTAAGACAAATTTAGATTCTATGGTCAAAAAATATTTGAAAAAGAACATTGCAGTAATGTCTAGAAAGAAGAGGCATCGTGATCATAAAGAAGAAATTGATTTATGTATAAGGTTAAAATTAGATAACAAAAAGGTTTTGACTAAACAATTTAATGAATATAAAAGCGATAGTTTTCCATCAAATGCTAGACTATATTCTCCTGGTATAATGTTAAAGAAAAATAGTAAAGAAATAAGAAAATTTATGGAACTCTGGTATAATGAAGTTGATAAACATAGTTATAGAGATATTGTAAGTTTTGCTTATGTTTTATGGAAATACCCAGTAGAAATATCAGTTATGCCACATAAACCTATGTATAGATCTTTTATGAATTATCAAGGGTAAAGGAAGTGATATGTATAAAAATATAAAAAAGTTTGTTTCTTTTATAGGGGGAGTTAGAACTGGGCATACGCTAGTTGGTTCATTATTAGATGCTCATCCTAATATAGATATTTCGATTAGACAAAATCCGATGCTAAAGTTAGAAAACAACATTTCTCGAAATAGTCTTTTTGATATTATAATTAAATATTGTAAAAAAAGCAAAAGAAAGATTGGAGGATATTCATATTTAATCAATAATAGTAAGCGAGGAAATATTTATGTTATTGGAGATAGCGCAGCGACATATAAGAATATGAAGAAAATTTCTAACAATAAAATATTTAATAAATTTTGTAATTATATTAGAGTCCCTATATATTGGATTTGGGTTATAAGAGACCCTTTTGAAACCGTACAATCAGCGTGCAAAATCAGTGGAAAACCAATTGATAATGTTATAGAACGATATGAAGAAGCTTACTTACTTTCTCATAAGTTTTGTAAAAAACATAAAGGTAAAGTGATAATTGTATATTTAGAAGAACTTATAAAAGATCCTAAAAAAGAGGTGTCAAAAATATTAGACTTTATTGTAGTTCCGTATGATAAGAAATATCTTGATAATTGTGCAAGATTTGTTTTTTCAAACCCACATAAAGTATTTAATTCTAAAATATGGAATAAGAAGCAGTTAAACAAAGTGAATAACATTATAAAAAATATTTCTGAGTTATCTTGCTATGGAGTTAAATAATGAACTTTAGAAGATTAGTCAGAACAGTCGATACATCGAATTTCTATTTAGAAATGATAGACCCAAAAAAATTGAAAGCGCAATATAATCCAGAGAGATTTCATTTATGGAAATCATTACATAACGGTTCAGAAAAAGAAGCGCTCAATATGATTTACTCTCCGCATTATAGATTTTTAAAGAATAGAAAAGATAAATCTTATTATCAATTACAAAGGTTTTATGGAAGAAAAGATAAGTGGATTAAAAATAAAATTGATAAATTTCTTGATGTATTTGAGAGTATAAAGAAAGATGGTTTTACAGAAAATATATCAGCAGTAGAAATACCATTAGTAAAAAATAAGTATAACAAAGGTTATGAAATATTTGAAGGTCATCATAGAGTTGCTTGTGCACTAGTTCTTGGTATAGAAAAAATCCCTTGTGAAATAATAAGGAGAAAGTAGTGAAAAGGATAATATTTGTTCATGTTCCTAAAACTGCTGGTTCTAGTTTTGTATATTATCTTTATAAGGTATACTCTAAAAAATACAAATTTATAAGAGATACTGAAAAGTATTGGAGAAAGGTAGGAACAGATGTTAGAGAATATGAATCTAACGATATTATATATGGCCATTTTCATTACTCTAAATATATGCATTTAAATGGAAGAATGATAACACTATTGAGAAATCCAGTAGAAAGAGTAATATCACAATATTATTATAGTAATAAACCAGAGGATGTTGATGAAGATATATCATTAGAGGATTATGCTTCACTTGAAGTATGTAGGAATATGATTGCTAAACAACTTGGGAATTTAGATAATTTTGATTTCATAGGATTCCAAGAAACATTTAATAATACATTATTGAGAGCTGAGAAGTTTTTAGGAATTAAGTTTCTACAAAGAAGAGATATAAAATATAGAAATAATAAGAAGGGAAAGAAATTTATAGATGATAAAGTTAAAAAATATATAGAAGAGATGAACAGAGAAGATATTAAAATGTATAAAGCTGCATTAGGAGGAAACGATGAAAACAATAAAAGACTTGATCGGTAAACAGAAAAAAAAGAAAGCACTAATAATATGTGCAGGGTCGAGTGTTAGGAATGAGAAAAAAGAAATATGGTCATTTATTAAAAGGGAGAAACCATTTACGATTGGGATCAATAATATATCAGAATTTTTTACTCCACATTATCACTTATGGACTAATACAAAGAGGTTTAGAAATTTTGGTCATAATATAAATAAAAGTTCAAATGTTTTATTAGGAGCAGGGATTCATTTGAAAACTGTGAGAGAAGTTATCGGACCAAGAGATTATACTTTGATAAATTTTACAGATATGAAATCAGGAGTCTCGATTGGTTATAGCAAAGGAAAGATTTTGGGATTCTATCGGACAGCTGGAAATCTTGCTATCATGATTGCTCATTTAATGGGAGCAAGTGAAGTTAACATTGTGGGGATGGATGGGCATACAATTCATAAATATGAAGATGTTAAGAGTGGAAGAGAAACACATCACTGCTATGATGAAGATTATAAACCATACCCAAAAGATGTATGTATTAAAAAAGACTACATTGTAACAGGTGTTTTGGACTCGCTGAGAAAATATGGAATAGACTTGGAGATTCTAACACCCACAGTATATGAGAATTTTTATGGAGGTTTCAAATGATTGCACTAGATGCTACATTAAGGGATGGTGGTTATTATAATAATTGGGATTTTGAGATTTCCCTAGCAAATGAATATCTTAAAGCAATGGAAAATTCAAAAATCAATGCAATTGAACTGGGGTTTAGATCTCCAGCAAAAAAAGAAGGTGGAAGATTTGCAAAAGTGACTGATTTTTTCATTGAAGATGATCTGTATATTCCCGAGGTTAAATATCTGGGAGTTATGATAAATTCAGCTGAGTATGATTGTGATTTAGTCCGAAAAATGTTTTGCGATTGCATTTACTCACCAATTAATCTAGTCAGATCAGCTACTCATTTTTCTAAAGTTGATGATGTTGAAACAATATTAGAATATTTAAAATTGTTGGAATATACTGTTTGTTTAAATTTGATGCAAGCTGCTGATAAAAGTTATGAGGAAATACGTAGTGTAGCTGAAAAGGTACAAAGTTGGGGGACTGTTGATGTATTATACTTAGCTGACTCCCTCGGTGGGATGAATCACGATACAGTTAATTATGCGTTTAAAGCAATAAAAGAAGGGTGGAAAGGATTAACAGGTTTTCATGGACATAACAATAAAGGACAAGCGTTGAACAATACACTTGAAGCTATTGATATAGGTGTTGATTGGGTTGACTCAACTATGCTTGGAATGGGACGAGGTGCTGGGAATGCAGAGACAGAGTATTTATTAAATGAGTTAAATAAGAGAAATTTTGAGTTTGAAGTGGAACCTGTTTATGAGTTAGCAATGGACTATTTCTATTCTTTAAAAATGAAGTATGAATGGGGACCCTCTTTACCTTATTATTTAGCTGCTGAATATAATATTCATCCAACTTATATTCAAAAAATACTGTCAAGAAAATATCCATTAGGAGTTGCGTTGAAAGCGATTAATTATTTGAAGGATGTGGAGTCAAATTCATTTAATGATACATTATTTGTGGAGGCGATAAGATAACTCATGAGTAATATATGTTTTATACCGGCAAGAAGCACATCAACAAGGTTGACAAATAAAAATATTTCTAAATTTGGCAATGGAAATCTTATAACTCATACGATTGAACAAGCAAGATTAAGCAGTATTTTCAGTCGAATCATATTATCATCTAATGATGAATCAATTTTAGATATGGCGGAACATTATAATATTGAACAACATTTAAGAGATGATAAACATGATAAAATTATTGACGTTCTAAGAAATGCAATTGTAGATTTAGATCTTGATGGTGAGGATACGATTGGATTATTATTAGTTACTTGCCCACTTAGGACTGCAGATGATATTATTGGAGCATATAAATTATTTTTAAAATATGATAAATACCATACAATTATAAGTGTTAAGAAGAATGAAAATCCAATTCAAATGGCATTTAAAACTGATTCTGGAGGACATTTAGTTCCAGCTATGCCTGAAGAATTTGCAAAAAGTACAAGGAAGCAAGATCATTATGATACATATTTTTATAATGATGCAATAATATTTGATTTAGCAAAAAGATTTATGGACCCGAAAAGAAATTTATATGGAGATAGTGCCATACCATATTTGATGCCTTGGGAAAGATCAATCGCTATTGATTATGAGTTTCAATTAAAAATTGCTAGATGTTTGGAGGAAGAATAATGGGAAATTTTATTGGAATCATTACAGCAATTATAACATCTTTTAATAAAGATGGTTCTATTTTTGAAGATGGAATAAGGAACCAAATAAAATACTTACATGATAATGGTATAGAGAATTTATTTATTTGTGGTTCGTATGGTGCGTTTCCAGTAATGACTACAGATGAGAGAAAGCAAGTTGCAGATGTTTCTGTAACAACTGCTAAGAAATTATTTATGAATAGTATAGTACAGATTGGTTCTCCATCGACAAATATAGCAGTGGAGTTGGCAAAACATGCTGAAGATATAGGAGCAGACGCCATTTCAGCAGTAGTTCCTTTTTATTATTCAACAACTATTTATAAGGAGAAAGACTTTCTTAAATATTTTGAGGAGATTATTTCAAATGTATCTATTGATGTTCATTGTTATAATAACACCCACACAACTGGATTTAATGTGTCTCCATCTATGCTTGGAAAGCTGATTGATTTGGGATTGACTGGAATAAAAGATATTGGAGGGAACATGGGACATATATTAGAAATGCTAGATGTTATTAAAAGCAAAGATGTTGATTTTGATTATTATCCATCATCAACAGCAAGTCTTATTACAGGTTTTCTTTGTGGTGCTAAGTCTTGTATTTCTGGTGTGTCATTGTCAGTTCCTATGATGATTAATAATATTTATGGATATATGCTTAATGAGGATGCTAGTAAAGCTATGGAGATATGGAAAAAAGTTATGAAGGTCAGATCAATATTGGGGAAAAGAAGTGGTAGAGCAATTGCTGCATATGAAGTATTAAATTCAAGAGGAGTGAATGTGGGAACATGTAGAGCTCCATGGCAGAAATTAACTAGTTCTGAATCTTTAGATATGATTTTAGAACTAAAAGGGATTGGAGTTAATATAAATGGATGATTTTTTAGATAAAATAAAAGAGCAAACATCAAAAAATGTTTGTATAGATTTTGATGGTGTTATGCATAAAAACTCAAAAGGATTTCATGATGGAACGATTTATGATGATCCTGTTGATGGAACTGAAGAAGCTCTTAAGTTTTTATCTAAGAAATATAATCTGATAATTTTTACGTGCAAAGCAAATCCAGAAAGACCTTTAATAAATGGAAAAACTGGACCAGAGTTAATTCAAGAGTGGTTAGAAAAATATGGATTTGATAAATATATAAGTGAAATTACACATAAAAAACCTAGAGCTTTATTTTATATAGATGATAAAGGTATTAAATTTGACAATTGGGAAATGGTATTGGATATTATAGAAGGTGCAGAAAGATGATTATAATTTTAATGGGTTTTCAAAGAAGCGGGACTACTATTTTAAGAAGAATATTTACTGTTCACCCGCAGGTCAAGCGACTAATGCATGAACCATTTCTCCTTAAAAAATTTAAACAAAAGAATCAATTGATTAATCATATAAAATCTACAGGAATAGATCTTAAAAAAGATAACTGGGGAGAAAAAGTTCCATTCTATCCAAATATAAGAAAGATATATCCTCCTAAGTATTGTGAGATGTGGCATGAGTGGTTTGGAAAGCAAGTTAGAGTAATCCATATTATAAGACATCCAGTTGATATTGCAAGATCTGTAATGTCAAAATATAAAGTAAAAAAACCTGAAATGTGCTTTCGATATTATAATAAAATAATATCAAGAATAATTCCAGAATTTGAAAAAATGAAATATGTGAAGACAATAAAATATGAAGATCTTTTAATGAATCCTGATAATGTTGTACGAGAGATTTATGCATTTTGTAATCTGGATTCAAAATTTGATTATAAAAAAGGATTATCTAAATTTGAAAATACTAGATATGCAAAGATAGACCCAAGTAGGGGATTTGCATATAAAAATGCGAAAATCAAATTTAAATATAACATTGAACCATCACTTGAAATTGTAAATATGATACCTGGTCCAATTTATGAATCATAAGAACAAAATATAAAAGGAGCAAATATGTTAGATATCTATGCTTGTAGAAGTTGTGACCACATTCAATATGCAAAAGAAAAACCAATGAGTTGTGAAAGATGTGGAGGTTCTGTGAATAAAATTCATGGAGTACAAGTAGTAGAATCAGAGGGAGATGTAGATGAGTTATCCAGAAAATCCGGACACCATCGTGATCAAAAATCGTTTCTATCCGCAAGGGGTTACGGAGATTGATGTTTGGAATCATTATCAAAAAGTTAAATCTAGCATTTTATTAGAGACAAAAAATAAAGATTTAATGTTTATCATTATGGTTTCTTTGAATAAGGAAGTTATTCGTCGAAAAGTTCCAAGACTAACCCCTCAAAATTATGATACTATAATTACAGGAAGAACTGTATCTATTCATACATCAATGGGATTGTATGAGGACTATGGAATTTTAGATATAGATGTTGGGAATGATAGTTTTAAATGGGCGCAAATAGCAACAAGTGATGTTTATGATTTTGTAATGGATAAGATGCCTATTGTAAGGACAGCACAAATTAGATTTACTGGAAAGACCTCATTTCATATTAAATGTAATTTCAATAAAAAAATGAAAGCTGATGTTATTAGATTTTTGTTTAAGAAATTCCTTCAAGATTCTGACTTATCAAAAAGATATACAATTGGTGCGACAAGAAGATCTGGTGTTCCTAATATTGATTTAAATAGAAATTGTTTACGATGTAACCATATAACTTTAAATGCATTATCTGTTTTGGGTCTGCAATGTATGGAAGTCCCATACCCATCGTTAATGAGATTTGACCCGAGGCACGCGAGGATATAAATGAGAATTTTCTGGTTATTTAGATCGAATATAAAGAATTTTGAGTATTATCATAAGTATGAAACTGTGGAAGAATTTGAAAAGAATTGCCATGATTTTTACATGCTTTTTCCTATTTGGTTGTTAAGGAAGGGGTATGTTGATACTGTTGTTGTCTGGAGATTATCAAAGATTTCAGTTAACGATGTGGACTTTGTTGTTGATGGAAAATTATATAGTCAGAGATGGGTTAGAGATTTTTCTGAAGTGTTCAAATATCCAAAACCACAGATATCATTTTTTCGTGGAGGGTTTAAAGAGTACGACACAGTAACCAAACAAAAACCAGACCATTTTGGTCTAAAACTTTACTTAGCGACTGGTCGTCGTACGTACCCTCAATGGGGCGGCATTTATGATGTTTTTATCCAAGAGGATGAAAGAGACTTTCGAGCAGATCGTAAATGCCTCCCCTTCTTCAAAACTGCTTCCCCAAAAATCTTTTTCCCTTATATAACTTTAGAAACTGAACAGAATGAGCATTATGATATATGTTGGCCATGTAACTTCACACAGATACGATATAAGGGTCAGGAGTTTTTTATTAAAAATATTTCAGAAAATAAAGATTTACAGAAATTAAAAATTGCTCACTGTGGAAATAAACCTGAAGTTGGAAAAAAATTATGTAAGCAATATGGAGTGAACAATATTGAATTTATGGGATTAGTTGACAGACAAAGGTTAAATGTTATTCTTAACCACAGTAAATTGGGTCTGTGTTTGAGTAATTTACAAGATGGTTGTCCAAGGGTGGTGACTGAAATACTCACTTCAGGGACGCCATTAGTCATAAGTAATTTGACAAGAGTATTACCTTATTACAAAAAGAAGGGAGTTATAGAAGTAAACCAAAAAAATATAAATGGAAAGATAAGAGGCGCTATTAAAAAGTATAGACAACATAGACTTGAAGCTGCACAGGTGGCAATAAAAGAATTATGTTTTGATGTTATTATGCAAAAAAATATAGATAGTTGGTTAAATTTCCTATAAAAAAGAGAAGGATAGAAACGGATATCCAACTCTTTTTTTGACGGTAGCGAATCGCCTTGTGTTAAATTTTTGATGTTGGATTAATATGGATCCTGTCTATTTCATATATTCCATATTTTTTCATAAGAAGGAATTCCCTCCAGTCCATTTCGTCCGCTACAGCTTGAAGTAAACCATCTTTCATAGATATATGATCTACTTCATAGTATGAGATTGTAGCTATGATTGAGATGGTTGAGACAACTACAATAAGTACAATTTTACCAATCGACCAGCACATCAACTTACCAATCCATACATGAATTTTTTTCATAATACCCTCCTCAGGTTATATATTCATAGTTTAGATTTCATCGTCCAAATAGGATACTTCTCCATTAGAAGAATCCTCCCCACATACCCAGGCGAAAACTTTTAGCGGTACATAGATTGCCCCGATTATACAACCGAGGACTGCACCCCCAAGAACGGAGGCCAAGATTAATAGTACAGAACCGATTACTTTCCACATAGTAAGAAACCTCCAATCTTTATAATTCAGTAATTAATATATATAGATGTTTACTTCAAAAGTGGGAACATAATATAAATAAAAATAGAAAGGAATTGAAAAATGAAAGGTGATGGAACTCCTAGTTTTCTAGGGACTGAAGAAGGTCGAACTTTTGATTTAGTGATCTTATTTAGTGGCGGAGCGGATAGTGTTTTAATGTTAGAAATGGCAAGAGATTTTGGTAAGACTCCATATTGTGTATTAATTGATTATCAACAGCTTCATTTTGATGAAATCGCAGTTGCAGAAAGATACCTCAAAGGAAATGAATTACCCTACCGTCTTGTAAAACTTCATGATCTTCAAATTCAAAGTGGGTTGACCGGCGCAGGAGAGAAGAGTCGTTTTGAAGGTGTTCATGAGATGCATGTTCCAAGTAGAAATTTAATGTTTGTGGGCATTGCGGCATCGATTGCTGAAGACATCGGAGTAGATACAGTTTGGTACGGTGCAGACTTTTCGGACTATGTAAATAAATTCCCGGATTGTATGCAGCAATGGTTTGGAGCAATGAATGAAGTTCTTAAGATTAACGGTCCTAAACCAATGAAACTAGAAGCACCTCTAGCAGGTCTTACAAAAGAAACAATTTTAGAAGCATTAAAAGCGAAAGGAATTACTGAAGGTGAAATATTCAGTGGCTATGGTGATTTATAATGGACTTTGGTGATGAAAGATGAGGTGCTTATTTGAGAATTATAAAACTGTTTATTATAATCCAAATAAAAAATATGTTTCGTTTAAAATTAATATAGAGAAACTAACAAGAGAAAGAATTAATTTGAGATTGAATGCTTTAATGAGAAATGAAAATTGTTCATGTGAGACATGTAATCCCTATACGGGAAATTGAAAGGAGACGACAGATGAGTAAGATTGAATACTTAGCAATACCTTATAGTGACCCAGACCCAAAGGTTATGGATTATAGAGCAGAATTATCTGACATTGTTTGTGCAGATTTAATGAATAAAGGAAGAGTTATTTTTGCACCAATTAGTAGTTGCCATCATATTGCAAAGAAATATGAGCTGCCGAGAGGTTGGGAGTTTTGGAAGAATATAGATGAGCAATTTGTTAGAGCATCAAAGACATTTTTGATTGTTGCTTTAGATGGATGGGAAGATTCAGTTGGAGTTACAGCTGAAAGAAAAATTGCAGAAGATGCAGGAATTCCAATAGAGTTAATTGATCCTAAACCCTATATTAAAAAATTGAATGGAGATGGAAAATGAGAACAGGAATGGAATGGGATGAATGGTATCATGAAGTTTGTACAGTTGTTGCAAAGAAGAGTCAATGTTTATCAAGAAAAATTGGAGCAGTTTTAGTCAGAGATAAAGCTATTGTTTCACAGGGATATAATGGACCTCCAAGAGGAGTTAGAACTTGTGATGAAAGATGGCATTTAGACCCAGGTATGATGAAGAAAGCTAAATTTAACAAATTTACTGCACCACAGTTTAATGAACATTACAAGAAACATTTAGAAGGGAAATGCCCAAGATTGTCGATGGGATACAAATCTGGAGAAGGTCTTGAATGGTGTGTAGCAATACATGGAGAAGTTAATGTGTTAATTAATGCTGCAAGATTTGGTATAAAAACTAAAGGTTGTAAACTTTATATGAATTGTGGAATCCCATGTAAAAATTGTCTTGGATCAATTATAAATGCAGGAATAGAAGAAATAATAGTTACTAAATTAACTTATTATGATATTTCTTCAGAATATTTATTAAAAAATTGTGGTTTAAAATATAGAATCTATGGTCATTTAAAGGATAAAAAGAATGATGGGCAATATTAAAGTTAAAGGTCTTTGTGAGTACGGATGTGGTAAAGAAGCTAAATATCAATTTAAAAATGGAAAGCGGTGCTGTAGTAAATATATTACTCAATGTTTAGAAGTACGAAATAAAAATAGAATTTCTAATATCGGAAAGAAAATGCCTTTAGAAGTAAAAGAAAGAAATAGAATAGCTCATCTTGGGAAAAAACCTTGGAATAAAGGCAAGAGAGGAGTTCAAGTTGCATGGAATAAAGAAAAATCCCTTATAGAGACTCACGGAGAAAAGAAAGCAAAAGAAATAAAAAGAAAAATAGGAAACCATAAAAAGAATAAAACATATGAGGAAATATATGGTAAAGAAAAAGCAGACAAATTAAGAAAAAGTTTAAAAGAATTTATGGAAGGAAAAACATATATAAAATTACATGGGGAAGAAAAAGCAGAAAAACTGAAAAAAGAGCATGCTGAAAGAATGAGAGGAAAAAATAATCCTATGTTTGAAATTGGCAAGAACCATCCAAACTGGAGAGGTGGCTGCACAAAAGAAGGTTATTGTGAAGAGTGGAGAACTAAAGATTTAAAGGAACATGTTCTTGATAGGGATTATTATAAATGCCAAAATTTACAATGTGAGAATAAATCAGATAGATTATGTGTTCATCATATTAATTATAATAAAAAAGATTGTGATCCATGGAATTTAATAACGACTTGTTTTAGTTGTAATAGTATAGCTAATTATAATAGAGAATGGTGGAACTCATACTACCAAGAAATTATAAGAAGAAAGGGAATTTATAAGGATTTAAGGTGAATTAATATGACAAAATTTAATGATCTTAATGAAGAGCAAAGAGAGACAGAAGAGGATTTATTAGAATCTAAAGCTAATGCGTTGGGATTAGATAAATGGGAATCGAATGCTGGAAATTATAATCTCTTAGAAGATGCCGTTGGTGTTTGTGCTAAATGTAAAAATATGAAGTATTGCAAAACTGAATTTAATGATGTGCTTGCTTACTGTAAATCTTTTGAAATTCGACTTAGTGGTCAAAATCGAGTCGTCGAGTGTAATGAATATAGTCCAAGAGGATCTATGAGTCTTAGAGATATGGAACAGATGGCAATTTTAATTAATTCATCTGAACCTGAAATTAAAGGATTTATAAGTAGACACCCAAAATTGTTGAGGAAAGAATGAAGAAACCAAAATGGCCAATAGGTAGATTAGTTAGAGAGAGAGATGGATATCCATTCTGTTGTAAATGTGGAAGCTCATTAAAATACAAATTTTGGCCATTTATAAAAAGCGATAAATGTATTCAATCAAAATGTGAAAATTATTATGATTTAGATTGGATTTCTGTGATAATGAAAAGGAGTTAGAATGAAGAAAATTGGAATAATTGGAACGAGAAGGAGAAACTCAGGTGAAGCGTTCAAAAAAATCAAAGAAGTCTTTTTTGAAGTCTATGAAGATGGTGATTATTTGGTTAGTGGAGGATGTCCAAAAGGGGGAGATCGGTGTGCTGAGCAGTTGGCTAAGGACTATGGTATTCCTATTCTTATTTATTTCCCTAACTGGAAGAAGCACGGTCGTGGTGCCGGTCTTGTCCGTAACGGTGATATTGCTGATGCTAGTGATTGCCTCATTGCCTGTGTTTCTAAAGACAGGTCTGGAGGTACTGAAGATACAATTAAAAAGTTCCTTAAAAAACAACCAGTCGGAGAAGTGAGGATAGTAGAATGAAAAAGAAAAAAGATAATTGGATTAAAAGATTTCTCAAGTGGATTGAGAAAGCAGCTAAAAAGGAGCCGCCTCACTGCGGAAAATGTAAATGATTATAGATAAAACTGGAGAACCAAGAAGTAATGAAGATTTGCTTGAAGCAAAAAAAGCATTAATAGAAGCACTTATTAAATTAACAAATATTGATCCTATTTTAGTTTATTATCCAACGATAATAGAAGCAATTGATGAGTTGTTAGAAAGGAGAAAGAATGAATAAATTTGAAAGAGATGAACAACAAGAATCTCAAAGGGGTCATAAAACGGCTGCTATAAA
>SDBT01004464.1_pt1 | contig 23748 bp, 53 predicted proteins | sample 2277101 | NCBI WGS metagenome assembly SDBT01 (sample SAMN10404973, study PRJNA504765) | marine sediment metagenome | isolation source: marine sediment core GS10_PC15, 103 cmbsf | place: Arctic Ocean: Southern Knipovich Ridge | collected 2010 | reverse complement strand
TACTACAGCTGACGACGATTACGCCCGCCAAAAACTCAAAGAAAAATACAACATCAGAAAACAAAAACGGGGCGGAGGACTCTGGAAAGACGACATACGCAAAGCACAAAAACACGCCATAAACCGAATGGCCGAAAACCTACAAGACAGCTACCGCGACCAAACCTGGAACCAACGCAAAATCCTAGACGCACCAGCCAAAGCCATCGCCAGGAAGGTTGCGGGGTTGAAGAATCCTACTAAGCACCAGTGGCTTAATCAAGTAAGACACGACGACGTCGAAGCGTTCATGCGACGTAATAAGATTCCAGCCGACGAGTTCTACAACATCAAGCTTAGGAAGGTTGCGACCAAGTGCAAAGACGCAGAAGGAGGTAAAGGATGTAGAAGTAGGAGTGTGTGGTGGCATCCAATTACAGATCCAATGGGACGATGTTGGAGGTGTTCCAGTAAACGCGAAATTTAGTGTCACGTGTATTAATATAACATGTTTCATATACGTATACGTGAGATATAATACATGTGTAGTTTGTGGCAAAGGATTTCAAAGCCTTAAAAGACCAGCCAAATATTGTAGTCATGCATGCCGATCAAAGGCATCTCGTAGTCGGATGACTGAAAAACAAAAGATTAATGAGAAAAAAACATCCAAAGAATGGGCAATAAAGAATAGAGTCAAGCTTCTGGGATATGCCAAGAAAAGAAGGCAACTGAAGAAAAAAGAATTTAGTGAGCACCGTCGAAAGCTCTGGAAGAAAAATATGCAAAATCCAGAGTTCAGAAAGAAAAGAGTCGAATACTACCAAGTTTATAGGGCAAAACATAGAATCGCAGTCAATATAACCAAGATGAAGAACTACTATGGCAATGAAGAAACTCATCAGAGAGAACTCATCCGCAGAAGACACAACCACCATATCACAAAAGAACGATGCGACACCTGCAATACGACCGAGAAGATAGAGCTTCATCATTTCGACTATGAAGAAGAGTTCCATGGGATGATATTATGCAAGCCTTGTCATCATGCCTTACACTTCCCACAATACACTTAATCTAATTCTATGTTGAATCGTTTCTTTATCCTAGCCAACTCCTTCACCACCCTGGTATGCCCTTCAGCATTCTCCATCTCCAAACACACCCTCCCATAATCCAACAAAGACTTTTCCACAATCTCAAACTGATCCGTCCGGCAAGCAGGATGTCGGCCCCGCTGAATAGCCCACACCGCCCTGGTTCCAACGTCCGTGGGAGGTGCTTGTTCTCCTCCACCGATGATGTCGTCTAAGCTTCCGATTACCTTCATTGTTCCGCCCTCTAACATATTAAGCATATAACTAAGATATCTGAGACTTGCCATACTGTGATTGTGGACGTCCAGGGGCTTCTCCTGCACCGGTTGATCATCTTTCCTTTCGGGAAACCGGTAATTCTCAAACTCCATAATGGTATACACACACCTTTCATGTACATAGAGCCTGGGCCGGTCATCTCCTGCAACTGTGAGACGTTGAGCTAATTCCGAGTTCCCTTCCATGATCCCGCACTTCACACCCCGCACATTAAAACCCGCGTCAATCAAGCTCCTGATGTAATCTGGGCTTGCAGGGTCAGCCGCACCATCCACAAAGTTATACTGTGACCGCATACCCTCTGATGCTTTGATGTACGTCTCCGGAGTACAGCCCTTCTGATAGAACTCCTCGGTTACATAGAGCCTCCCGTCGCTGTCCGCCCCCACCGCCAAGCAGACTGCAGGGTTAGTGTATCCGAAGTCGTGAGCGCTGTAATATGTCAGGTTTTCAGGGACAGAAGTGACAACATGAACATCCCTCTTAAACATTGGGTAGACCAGGCCTTCGAATCCTACGAACATTCCATAGAACTCCTGGTCTTTGAATGCCCCGGTGTATTTCCGGTTGATACTCGAAATGTACTCCTGACTCAGATATGGGTTCTCAGATGTTCCGAACGTGATGTGCCAAAAAATATCCTTCAAAGTCGGGTCCTTGAGGGGTGCGTCGACGAAATCACTCCAAATCCAATTATAGCCCTTTGGTGTACTGGTGATGAAACCTTTTTCTGGAGGCTGACGTAGTCTTCCTATCATGATGTCCCAGGCTCTTTTCGATACTAGGGCGGCTTCGTCTATCCAGAAGAAACCAAGGTTCGGACCCCTCAACTTCTCAGGATCGTCAGCACTCCTGAAGATTACAGAGGATCCGTTGACCAATGTGATCTGGTTGTCGCCTTTGTTAAACACTTGGATGAGTTCGTGGGGGGTGATGTCGATGAACATCTTCCTGGTGACGTCTCTGAGCATGGCGTAGGTAGGGGCTATGATGGCTCCGAAGACTCCAGGGTATTGGAGCATGATTTCAAGAGACTCCATAGCTCCAGCAAAACTCTTGCCCCCGCCGATCCCGCTGATTAATGCTTTGAAGCGGTGGTTTGATAGGCGGAACTGTTGTTGATGACGGTGTGGTCTGTAATCGATCTCGATCTTCATAGCACTATCCTCATCTTGAAATCTTCGTCAACGCAGTCTGCTAGGTTTCCAGGACAGGAAAAAGCATAAAAGGCACATGTTTGACATTCTGGTTCAAGGAGAGGTGTGGGTATGTCTCCGTTTGCGGTTAGTAGACTTGTCTCATATTCGACGTTCATGGAAGCCAGCCCATCCCATAAAGTTCCCCGTATATCTCGTTGACCCCCTCACACTCGACAGGGATTACGGTTATGTTGTTTATGCATTCCCAGGCCATGGGAGCGATGTATTGCCGTCCGCAGTATCGCATAGCGGATTCGTATCCGGCTTGAGTAGCATCCTGCATCGATTCTGTGTATGTGGGGGTTGTAAGTTGACCTTGTCTGTATCCTAGCATATAGGTGAATGAAATGATTATGAAGATGAGAACGAATATTACGAAATGGTCTAGTTTCTTTGTCATGGTTTCACCTTTTGGGCCATTACGTCATCTTCCACAAAAAAATGCTTATCCTCCTCTACCTTCTTTCTCACGCACCTATCACACTGACGAACGCACCATTTCGTAGGGAAAAACTCATGCAGATTATCCGCATATCCCTCATCACACTCGAATGTGCTTCTGTCTCCCTTGCTCTCTGTGCATCTTCCGTCACAAGAGACTTCATGTGGTATAAAGCAGATGTTTATTTTCTTGTTAAGCATCTTCTTCCTCCTTTTTGACATGTCTAAGTTTCTTCTTCAAATACCACTCAGGCATATCTCTAGCCTTGAAAAGCTTATGGGTCAGCTTCAAAAACAGATAATAGGATTCCTTGGACTCTTGTTTTTCCTTGTGGCTCAGGTCATTCCACCACCGATCCAATTTATGCTCTGATACCATCTTTGACTCCATCTTCCCTCCTGAATCTACTTGGAACGTAGGTGTCCATCTCCTTTCTCAATGCGATGTCGAACTCTCGAATCTTATGGTACTCCTCGACCGTCATCACCACAGGGATATTAGGATTCACTCTGTCCCCTCTCATCTATTTGCAATTCCTTGAGCGTCTTATGCGCCGCATCAATCGTATTAGCCTTCACTGTGATGCTATTGTCTTCAAATGACTCACCCTCATATGTGGCCTTCCTCTTGATTCTAGTGAGAGTTATCGTAGGAATCTCTTCGCTCATTTCTCTTTCGCCTCCTTTCCATACTCTTTCACTCGGAACACAATATCCAACTCCGCAACCTCACTCGGCTCACCACGGATAACACGCTCACCCTTAATCCCGATATCCACAGCAGAGATAGCATCCCGATCCTTCTCAATCCTCACACCCTCCAACCTGTCCAAACCCTTATCCTGAAGGACCTTATACTGCCTCAGATGCCTTACATTCATATCCGAAATAGCCTCTATTATCTTTTCCTCGGTTTTCGCATCTGTTTTCAGCCAAAACTGCTTTCTCTTCTCTACCCAGTTTTCCTTTTTGCTCCTGGCGTTTATAGTGGTAGGGCTCAGGTTGTAGGTTTCTGCTACTTTCCTTAATCCTGGGCCTTTCCCGCTTCTCCCCGGTGGTGTCTTGGTGTAGTAGTCTTTGGGGTTTTTGTATTTCGGGGGTTTCTTAGGTGGTTTCTTAGTCATTGTTTATCTTGCTGTCAAATCTTCTATCTTGCCTATGTAGTGGTTCATAGTCGCCAAGGTGTTTACGATATCATCTACCCTCATCAAAGACTCTTCAAACCTGTCATCAGGAGAATTCCCTTCGGCGCCTTTCTCTGGCTCTGTAGGTCTTTCTATGTCTAGTGACTTGGAAAGACAAAATAGCCTTTCACAAGTTGCATTCGCCTTTTCCTTTGCTACTGTAATCCTATTTTCCAGCTTCAGTAAGCTGGAGTCTTCCTTTGATACTTTATCTGCTTCACTCATTTTATCCTCCTACTGTTTTCTTGTTGATTCCGAACATTTTCGGGCTTAACGTGTACCAATGCCACTCCTGCCCTATACGCTTACAGGTGAGGGTTGCGTCTGCATCCCATGTTAAAGTGTGTTTGAGGTGGTCTATGGCTGTCTGTGGTATTTTCCGTTTGGTTTTCTCTTCCCAGTTTTGACGCTGAAGGTCGACCTTTACTGCTATGATCTCTTCTATAGTCGGATCAGCTTCTGTTTTGTCATCCATAATATCACCGCATGCGCTTCCGTCTTGCATCTTCGCCTGACTCTTCGGCTGGCGTTATCGTATTTGATCCCTAGGTTAGTTACGTTTTTGATGGTATCGCATATCTCTGATGCGACCTGGTTAAGGGTGAGGGTGTAGTCGAGTTTCGGAGGTTTTTGTTTCATCCTTTTCTCATTGTCGTTAATGATCGATCTCCAGAGCCAATCCTACTTCCTGGTGGTTCACTCTCTTTCTTTGTGACTCCAGATATGGTCCCTGTCTTTTCCCCCATCTCATCTCCTATGATGTAGGGGGCGTGTATTGTACATCCATCCGTTCCCCCTATCATGAATACTCCATGAGAATGTCTTATTTCTATGATTCTAGGCTTGTAGTGGAAGACATTTTTAATCCTACTCCAGAGATCCCGGCTTGGAATCGTCACCTCAATGTAGAATCTGGGTTTCATCATTTGAAGTATTTGTCCGCCCAGGCTGCGGTAGGGTTATCATAGAGTTTTTTAAATGTGAGGAGTGTTTTCTCGAATTTCATGTAAGTAACCTCTTTATTGAATAGCTTCCTGCATAGTTCTTTGCTTCGTTCTAAAATAACTGCTTGTCTTATGGCTTCCGTTGTTTGTTTGGTCATGTTTTATCCTCTCGTATGAGTTTTTTCGCTATCATGTTGGGGTCTGAGGATTTTATCATCTCAAAGACAGTAGTAGAGGTAGTAGGGGATTTGATTGTTTGTCCCTGTTTCCGGGCTTTTTCTACTGTTTGGGATTGGGTGGTTGTTATTTTGTCTATGCAGTCGTCATCTATCATGATGCAGAGCCGGTGTGGTCTTACAGTCGCCATAGTCTATGTGTTTATGTGAACAGATGTTTATAAGATATGAAGATAATACCATCTGCTTTATGTGATAGATGTATCCTGATAGTCTAAAAAACAGGTTTTTAGATTATCCCAAATTAACATTGGTCCATTTATCCGTTAATCGAATATCTCCAATTCTTGAACCCAAACCCTTTGATTAGAGGCTTTATCCTTGACTAATCTTCTTGCCCTTCTTGCGAACTTCTGAGCATCCTTCTTATGAGGGAAAACAGGAGCAAAGACCAAGGACGGACTACCCCCAAGCCATAGCTTAGTTCTATCCCTATCCATGAATATTGTTCCATTCTCCCACAAGACCACATAACAATGTCTCATATCCTCAGGCATCTTTAGACCTCTTTTTCAACAATTCTAAGGCTGCTTGTTGCTCTAATATCTGATGTTTCACACCCATCATCAAATATTGCCGATCAGAATAGATCGTATTATAAGTCATCAATTCTTCCAAGACATCCACCTTCAATAACTTGTCTCTCAACCGATTCCTCAAGCTATACAATTCAAGTAAGGTGTATTGCTTCCCATCAATATCCACAAAAAATTTAGCTTTTACCATTTTATCTCCTTTTATGAGTTATGAAACTTGTATGAATTGTCGATGTTGATTTTCTTCCATCCCATTGAACTCTCACACATCTTTTAACCTCATTTTGTTTGTGGGGCAGGGTAGAATCATTTAGTTGGTTGACTGAAATGAATCCACAAAATACCTACCTTTCCACCTCATTTGAAGTATGTTCTGTATTTTCGACTTCTAAACATTCAATGCAAAGAGCTTTTCCTTTGTGACTATGGACTGAGCAGTCTTCATCATGGCATTTGTCACAGGTTTCACCTTCACTCATGTGGGTAAAGATCCCCCTTCTGATAAGTTCTACACCATCATCACACACCCCAGAAGATAATCCGTCAATGTTTACGCCTTTCATCCATCGAACTCTAATATCAATGAACTCACTATCCCCACCCATCTCCCGGATCTCCTTGAATGCTATGAGTTTTGCCTCCTTTGATGATTCAGCTATCACAGGGACAGTATACTCTGCTTCAAAGCCTCTTTCCCAAGCATTATACATCCTCATTTTCCTTTCTCCTGAATAGCATCCCCTTTTTTCACTACTATTCTGGACACCCCCCTTAATCCGATCAGCCTCCACACACAAACCAGCCACTGTCTTACACGTCTCAGGAGCAAGTCGTAAAAACATCGCCTCACACTCCGACGCCTTCTTTTCTTTCTCTACCGCATCCACCCAAACCCGAGGACCATCCAAAATCTTCATCTTTTGAGAATCCTCAGGTAATTTCATGGGCATTATTGTGACAATTCCAGAGTATAAGCATGCAGTTATTGTAGATTTTATCTCTTTCAACTCTCTTGATGGACTGATATCGAATCGTAAAAAGTATTCGTTCCAGGCATCTACTACGGTCTTCTTCCCTTTCTCTGGATCGGTCATATTAGGAGTTATAAACCCCTCCAGATATTCTTTTGTCTCTTTTTCCATTTACCTTTTGTGCATCTGAATATACAACGTACTCCCAAGCTTCTGAATACACTCCATACCCGTCGCAGACTCCTTGAAAGGATGCTCCGACCCACTTACCCGTTTCCACGCATCCCGAGCCGCAACCAAACAAAAACCCATCTCCTCCTCCATTATCTCATAATCCCCCGGACTAATCTTCGACACCAGCTTAGGAGGTTCAGGCATAGGATCAGGATCAGGTGTGAGGTTCTCTTGAGTGGGAACCGAAGCTTCCTGCCTCAACGTTCCTTTCATCATGTTCTTATAGTGGCCGTGCAACGTATACTCCAAAGAAACATCGATTCCTTCCTTCAGCCAGTCAGGAGGTTTTCCAAAATCTGAGACTTTATCGTTTCCGATTTGGATTGTGTACATTGGATCTCCCTTCTGTGTCTTCTTCACCTCGATTATATCCACTCTACCCTTCAAATTCATTTTCCTTTCCTCTTTTCTGCCATATCCTTGTACTGAGCCCAATACTCAGGCCAACAATCCTTGATCTTCTGCTGATTACTATGGTCAGCCCTCATCAAAAGACCTCCCAACTCCATGACAAAACCACCCCCGTATGTCCTCATAGCCTCACCAACCAGTAAGACCTCCTCATGATCAATCATTTTAATCGATTATCTTAAGAACTGTCATTGGACCTTTGTGAATAAGTCCGCCGAGTTTGTAACTGTCATCAGGTGAGCATACTGTCATGACATCAACATCCTCTCGCTTCTTCAGCTCTTCAAACAGTTCTTTGGTAGTCATGCGCTTCTTGATATGTTCTGGGTCATTATATGGCCCCCATGAAAGCTCCGCCGCCGCTTTAAGAACTGTACACAGCTCTTTAGCACTGTACGACTCCATCATATCCACAACATCCGCTACCTCTATCTGTCCATTCTCAATAACAAAATCCTTCGCAGTATCCTGGTCTATTAATTCGCTCATTTTGTTTCTACCTCTATCTTTGGTATTGTCGCTTGCGGGACTTCCTCGATCTTCACGAAATCGAGATCTGTGATCTTTGCCATCTGCTCAAACGCCCGGACATCCAACCGCTCAGGCGTGACTACTATCTTGCATGCTGATTTCGCCCAACCAAACGCAACACCCACATCATATATGAGCTTCTTAGTGAGACGTATAGCCACCCCGCACCTGGCCTTCTTCACGCCATGTTTGTTATAGTGCATCAACATTATTTCTCGGATAGTATCAGCACATCCGCTGATCTTCTCACACAGTACCTTTCTCGCCTCAAGGAGATCCTTGTTCTCTTCAAGGTACTTGTCATACCTTTCGTACTCAATCTTATCCAGAACATTGTCTTCCTCCTTTGCAGCCTTCATCTCAGCCATAAAACTCTCAAGAGTCTGCTCCATTCCTTCTGGTGCTTGAGCATCAATCACCGCCATAACATCCATATGATTCCTCGCTTCTAATTCTTCTTCATCCATTTTTATCCATTCAAATATGCTGACATCCGAGCTGCTTTAAGCATCTCCTGCAATTTCAACTGCACATCCTCTACCTTGTCTTCTCTCCAGTTGAAATATATCTTCGCCCGCCCCTTAGTCTCAGATCCTACGGTGAGACTGTCCAAATCTTGTTCAGATCTGTTACCGTCCATCATCCTTTCCTCTGATTCATCCACTTCTCAGTTTTTGCGATAATCCCCAGTTGAGCAGGATGCAACTCCCTACAACTCCTCACATCATCAATAATATCCAAGAGATTAAGGACTAAGCATTCCACATCTTCCTTACAGTATCCTGCCCTGTCTTCTACTCGGTCATATATCACCATCAGCATTTCTGCAGCCATCATTCTCCTCCGTACCGTTCCAAATACAACTCCATCCGCAACTCACTTCCAAACTCATCCATGTGAAAACACAAGCTACAAGTATGGTCTCCTTGGCATTCAGGATTCTTACACTCCCTCATACTTCCACCCACAAGGATTTATCCCAATCCCAGACCTTGTAATAAAGCTCTTTATGGATGAATAAGCGCCATGCATAATCCATGTACTTACTCCCAGAGATATCTATCTCCCTAGGCTTGTCCAATATGAATGCATCGAATACTTCAAGGATCAAGTCCCGAACTCTCTTCTTCGGAAGGACGCCGGATTTAGCGTATATCTCCTGTAGATCCTCCTGACGAGGACGCCATATCGCATTTGTTTTCAATCCAAGCTCGTGTAAGACATGGTCATATGTCTTCACTCTCTGTCCTGGCTTCTGCATCCAATTCTTTTGGATAGGTGACAACCTGTCCATCTCTAAGAGTATATCAGTCATTCCATACCCTCCTTGATAGCCCAAAGGTTGTTTGCGATCTCCCAAAAAGGACAACCCTCTTTATCTGAGACTCCATTACATTTCGTCTTCGAAAACGAGCAGACTAAACCTTCGTCGGTTTTATTTGCTCCTGGAGTTGAAAAATTACACTTCATCCTAATCCACCTGTAGCAACTGGATCTTCCCCAAATGCAAAGTTTCTAACAACCAATCATAATGCTCGGCCATCTCACGGTTCACCACATCATCAATATGATCCGGGCCAGGGTGGTGTGGCAGTCTGATCTCGACCATTACATATCCTCGGTCTTCGTAGATTTTTTCTATGTTTCCGTTGAGCATCCGCGCTTTATCGCTTAGGTCCTTTTCTTTTTCATCCAATCTAATCACCTCAATACTTAATAACATATTATATCCTGTGTTTATAAATGATGTTCAAACACCCAACATAATCCATCGATAACGCTCCCTCACCATCGTCTCCTGCCTAGATTTACGACATGGAATGCACAACCTCAAAAAAGTCTTACGCCTGAAAACCTCGGCACTCACAAGATACAAATCCCCACAAATCCCACAAGGCTTATTCAAAAGCTTCTTCTTCTTTCTCTTGGCCTTTCTCTTCACAGGAACATAGACCTTTTCAGGTTTAGGGTTATCCCTCTCACGACAAACATCACAAATCCGATAAGGAGTAGGCTTCAAAGGCTTAAACTCCATACGCACAACCTCCCTCTTCCCGCACCGGATGCAAGAATGAAGAACCCCCTCAACCATCATCTAAATCTTCCAAAGTAATTGGACACTCCCAAAGACCAAGCTGACCCTTATACGGTATCGGATTCCACAGGCGTTTGAGGTGCTTGAGGATTATGCCTTTCTGCCTGCCATCATACCACTCAGGAGGGTTCAGATGCTTGTCATAGTCGTCGTAGAAGTCTTCGAGATATTCGTAATCCTTACAATCTACTATCTCCATCACTCCTAGAATAGAACCCATCGTAAAATTGTGTCCGTCAGCAAACAACTCCATCCCCTCCGCACAAAATCTCATAGACGAATGAATCAACACAGGCCCCCGATACCGGGTCTTCCACGTCCTGATCTCGATCGTCTTCCTCTCGTTGATTAGGAGCCAGGCCCAAGGCTGTTTTATAGATAACGCCTTCATGGTGTCACCTGAAGGTGGACAGGATCAGAATAATAACGTATCTCCACCCTCATCTCTTTCTCCCCATCCTTCAAAACCAACGCGTTTAACTCACCGTCCCCGTTGATTTCAGTCCCAGACACGAAAGCCCCAACTAAAAGAGCATCCATCCTTTTTTGGGCTATCTCATGTTGTTGGCGGATCTCACACATGAAACATTTTCCGGTGAATTTCAGGGCGAAACTTCCACATTTACAATGCTTAGTCATATCGACACCTTTCAATCTACGCCGGGTCTTGGTTTATACCCGAATAACCGCCTCATCCGCACCCTGGCACACCTACGCTTGTCCTCCCGTCTACAATCCGCACAACGAGGCCGGAAATCCATTCGGTTAAAAGCCGACAAAATCACATCATACTCCAAGTCACACCGTCCACAAACTGCCTTTACAAACGTCTGCCTGTGAACCTGCTTACATGCCCCATACTTCTTGATATGGCAAGGTATACACCTGTGATAAGGCGTGTCCAGCACCCTCCGGCAGTTGCCCACTATAGTTGTTTTCTTTCCGCAGTCGATACATGTGAAAATCCTTCTTTCACCTTCTGTCATTTTCGTCTCCATTGAGTTAATTTTCATTTTACGGGTTTTATCAGTTTATGACATCTCCAACATTTGCCTTTACTGTGTGTAATTAGGGGGTTGTCCATGTGACAATGAGGACAAATCACTTTCCACCATGACAACTTCGACCCCGTCTTGGCCCTTAAATCTCAGAGCCCGCTTGCTGCAAATCTCAAACTCAAAAATCTCCCCAGTGTCCAAAGACACAACATCCCGGATCAAGCCACTACTCTTCTCTTTCGCCTCAGTGATAAAATGCTCCCCCGCTACAGTCATCTCGTAACACTTGTCAAACTTCGCCTTCTCATGCTCGTAACTATTAGGCCGTATGAACAAGGCATTCGTCTTAACCGGTGTCGTCTCAGTCGATCCAGGGCTGTGATACTCTCTTTTTACGTTGTTTCGTTGAAACATCAAATCCCGCTTATTCATCTTTTCACCATAGAAGCCGTAAAACCCCTCCAAAACTTATCCGATTCTTCAGTCGAACGATCACTACAAGCCTCCATATCCGAAACATGACACGGCCTAACATGTAACTTGCAATGTTGCCAGCCTTTCTTATCCTGGCGCTTACTTGACTTACGCCGATGATCACATGCTTCAACCCTCATTTTCCCTCTTTGATCTTTCGCATTCTCTTTTTACCCGGACCACAATAACAATAAACAACAATAGGAGCATCATTCCAAATAGGAACATAATCCTTATGACACCGATTACAATGATATTTATTCACCCTCGAGCTCCTTCTTTTTGGCTTCGAGCTCACGCCACAAACCACACTTCCTCGCAGCATCCAAACCACTCACACACTCGATGAACTTTATCGCAACCTCACTCCGCACCCGAAACTGACTCACCTTGTTGCAGTAGACGCATTTCAAACGTTTCAGGGATTCAGTCGTCTGGACCTGACCACACCTGGGACATTGACAAGTTTTGAATCGAGGGATATCCTTCATGATTTTACCCCATTTGGTTTTTTCACCCTGTATCCGTTCTTTTTGAAAGGAATCTTCAGAAAACAAGACATAACCAGATAAGCCTTAGTTCCCCAATGACTGTCAAATATCATCGGATCATAATAATGAGCCTCCCTGAAGGCCCGATGTTTTGGAGTATCTGTATGTTCCTTCCAGTCCTTGCCATTGACTATGACTTCGCAACATGTGCAATGCAACAGGATATCACTCATTCTTTCCCCTCCTTTATTTTTGATATTGAACATCTACAATTTAGAGGCTTGAATTTGGGTTCTAAATGACCGGGAATTATAATATGTTTATCCTGTGATACGCTCCAAACAACCGTAGCATAAGGATACATCCTTGATATCCTCTTAAGTTCCCTGATAACAGATTTTGGTACAGGGGTGATTTTTGCCTTTAGTGCTGCCACTCTAGTCTTTTTCCTGACTTCTTCTGTCTTTTCAATGAGCTCATACCTTGGATCCATCATTTCCCCTTCTTGAGTTCATGCTTCAAAAAATCACAAGATGCTCTACGTTCCCTGACAAAAGTTTTATCCCAAGTATACCCCCGTTTCAAGCAGATATACGCCATCAACCCAGAAGGCGAAGGAACACAAACCGTGAACTTCTTTTCAACTTCTTTTAAAAACCGCTTAAAATTCCCCTTCCCTGGAAACTTGCTTATTATAAGAGATAACCAGATCTCATCCTTCTCTAAGACCGCATAACCCTCTAAAGTGGGTGGAAGAGGATAATATTTAACTCCTTCAACGGGTTTCATATCCGCTATCACACCTTCCCCTCCTTGATTTTGTCCTTGACTCTCCATTGAACATATTTTTCAAGGACGAACAAAAAACCCAACATCCTAAAAAATTCAAACCAATCAAAATCTATCATTTTCCCTCCTTGATCTCGTCGTAAATCGCATTATACTCCTCCAAAGTGAACGCCTGTTTGAAAGCTCCATTCTCAGCGTTCTCCCATTGACTCTCAATCTTCTGAGAAACGCTCTTATCACCCACGTTAGAGCTCGCCAAATTCCGACGTAACATACTAAGCTTCTCACGAGCCAAGTCTCTGAGATCTGGCTTCCCCGCCTTGAGCTTCTCAATGTGATCCAGATTCTCTTGATGTTGTTCTTCCACAAGCTCAGTCACCCTCTCATGCTCTGGAGGAATTTTGGGTGTTCCTCCGTTAAAATGAAGATATGCATAGTCTTTCATGAATTTATTGATGAATGGAGATAGTGAGATGCCATGATCCTTGAATTGTTCTTTGAGATCATGATCGATGGATATGTTGACTCTGGTTTTTCCCATTCTTTACGCCTCTTTTTTCCTTGGTTTATCCCAGTAGACGCTTTTACATTTCGGGCAGACTCTTGGATCTTCTCCTTTTAGTCGGCTGACCCATTGATGTCCGCACCTCAGGCATTTATATCCTGGTATGTTGACCTTCTTCGATTCCATGGTAAGTCATTACCTTAACTCATATATAAATGGTATGGTTTTGTGTTGGTGTTGTAGTAGTAGTAGTAGTAGTAGTATGTAGTTTGTTGTTGTTGTTGTTGTTGTTGTTGTTGTTGTAAGGGTATAGAAGGCATAAGCCGTGTATATCCCCACACTTGTGTGTATACGTGTGTAGTTATACACACTCCTACACATCCGTGTGTATACACACAACTACACAACCATACACACACATACATATTCGTGTGTATACACAACCATACACATTCATACACATAACTACACACAAATGGGTATACGTGGATATCCCCACACGCTCAGACCTCAAAGATACATTCCCACATAAAAAATAAATACCGGAACTGACCCCCCTCCCCCCACCACTCAGAACTTCTTAGTATCTAATCCTTCGGAAGATCCCTTCAGTTTATGCATACATAATACATAAGGCATAATATTCTTATGCATACATAACACATATTCAGACCTTCCGATCGTCTACAGTATCAGCAAAAATCCTATTACACCCCTGGCACTTCCAAATCCTATACTCTCTCGCCATGGCCAAAAGATTATGGCCCGTACCCCCCTGACCACAATCTTCAAACGGGCATTCAGCAACATAACTCATACCCACACGGCCAGGTCTGTAGCGTCTATGTCTTAAAGTCGTACCCATGACGCTCAAGTACCCCCATTAAAGCCTTAGTCTCCTCGTACATAGCTTGGCCGAGGGCTCTGCTGCATTCCTGGGGCCTACGTTTCAGCTTAGCAGCCCCAAGGTGGAGCGTAGCGATACATCTTATCTCGTCATCTGAGAACTCTACCCAAAACCCCATTACGGCCACCCCCCACCATCCTTGATAATATCCAAGATATCACCGGCAGACTTCCGCTTCTTTGAACGGGTTATCTGACAAGCACCATCGAACGTACCCACCGTTTTTGTCATGTTATCATACAGATACTTGGCTATCCGGTCGATCAAGTCAGTTCGACGATTCATAACCACTCCTAATCCTGGTTCAACTGCTCCCATTCAACCGCTTACCACGTAATCCATACGCGACAACGCCCAAACTAGCCAACACAGCGCCGGCTATCATCTTCTCCTGAGTCTCAGCACTCATCAACAACGCAATACCCGCACTGATCAACATAGTCGGAATACTGTGTTCTGCCCCGTATTGTATGGCTTTATCCATCATTCAGTCCTCCTTCTTGCCGTGCAAAGCGTCCCTAGCCCTTGCTAACGTGTCTCTCGCTGCGGTTCTGTCTCTCGCTGCATTCTGTGCGATCTCATTCTTCCGGGCTTCAAAGTCGTAATGGATGCTTTTACTATCTACACGCTTCAACGCACCACCTATTAGCTTGAGGTATTGGTCTATGTTGATGGTGTTTCCCGCCCCACATAGTTCCAGGACCTCTTTCGCCCGGATAAAAGAGTGTAACCCTATCTCCGTCTGCCTTTCGGTTAGCTGGTATTTTTCAGCGTACTTCTCCACATTCTCTGTCCGTAGGAGGTTCTCAGCCTCCGAAATTTCTTCTGCCATAATATTCACCAAAAATACTTCTTGAATAATGAACCTAAAAGAAGCGATAACACAAGCCACGCACCTACTAACCGGTCTCTCCAGCTTTCAAGTTTTCGCATGCGACCATCAACTCCCACCAACTCCTGTCTTACCTCGGCTTTATGGACGGTGTGGATATCCAGTATGGTTTTGGTGTACTCGTCGAACTTAGTCCATTGACGCTCCTGATCTTCTTTTATGTTGTTGACTAGGGCCTTGGTGTTTTTGATGTTGGCCTTCATACCTCCTATGATCTCGCCCATATCCTTCTCTGAATAGCCGTTGCCCAACTTTATTTCCTCCTTATCATCCTGCGGATGTTCAAGTCTATCTCACGCCGGCTTATCTTCCGTCCAGGATGTAGTATCTGCATGTGCGGCATTCGCTCGATCGTCTGAATATTCAAGGCCTGACCTGTGATGCCTTCGCTGCCATAGTTTAAGGTTATTGTGTCTCCTGCTCTTATTGTGTTGTTGGGTCGGCGCATGAGGAAGGTGCCGTTGAACTGCTCATAGAAGGTGGTGTGGATGAATTCAGCGATGTCGTTTGCTAGGCTGTCGTGTTTGATTTCCCGGTCATAATACGGGAACTCCCGGATAGGCGCGACAGAAGGACTGGAGGGGAAGGTTCCGAAGCATTGTCCGGTCTTTTCAAAGAAGTTCAGGTGATCCAGATAAAAGTCATCGTTGGATGCTTCGTTTCCCTGGTCATAATCAACTAACAAAGTCATATCACTCACATATACCGCATCTGAATCTACAAGATCTTTAATAGGAATCTCTACCCTCCAAAATCTATTTCCAGTCTGTGGAGTGCCGAATAATCCAGATGAAGTGAACTCTTCATTACTGAATATATTGAAATCCAAGCCGGTAGTCGCAGTGCTATCAGTCTCTAACTCAAGAAGTAGAACCTTAGCATCTCCTCCAGCTGCCAACTCATCTGCAAGGCTACCGTCTATCCGTAGGTCAAAGCTTATAAACTGGTTTTTACTGAGGTCTATTATGTATCCACTCCCGCTTGTGAATACTTCCGTGGGTGTTTGGATACTGTCAAAGGCGTCTACGTCGTCGAAGCGTATTCCTCCTCCTGCAATACCCACGCTGGCATCTAAACTCCATTGATCGCTGAAACTGCCGAATTTTACCAAGAATGCTTCCGTACTATGAGTGGCGTTAGTCGCGAAAAAGAACCCACTATTATTCTCAGTCCACCAATCTTGGTTAAGGGGGCAGTGATTGAAGTTTTGAATCGCTCCATACACGTTGACCACGTTGAAATCCAAGTCTTTCCTTTTGAACAGGCTGAAACCCCCTGGCCTGACCATACTCTGATTGATCGTGAGGCTGGATGCTGGTTGTCTTTCAAAGAACTTAAACCTCAACGTCCCAAGCGTGGCTGTTTGTTCGTAAATATAGAAGTCGAACTCCCGGCTATTTCCTCCGTAACTCATGGCCGCCACATCCTTTACCACGTCATAGGCAGATATGCCGTCGAATTCTTTGGTTATGCTGTTGGTTGTGGCTGCGACTTCTGCGACATTGATGTTGTAATCGCTGTTAGCCACATCAAAATAGTTGGTGAGTATATCTTTCACGATGTCGTCTCCACCCTGTGCGTCATAGCTTTCTCCCCTGACCATCCTATCCTTTAAGATACTCGTCCAATCCTCACCTAACATCCTCAACTTACGGTCTCCGAAAGCCTGGGGTGGCGTCATAATCCTTCCGCTACTCTGTAAACTGGTGTCTAATGCGAAAAGACGCCATACATCCAATGCAGAAATACTTTCCCCCCGGTTCCGGATGGTAGACTCAAAACGGTCTACCTGATAATTGCTGTTGTCTTGTAGGTAATAATCCAATAAACCCCCGTGTATGGTGTTATCCAGGCTTGCCGCTGGGTTTCGTCCGTGGTAATTCGTGCTCCCATCATAGAGCTTCAATACCATATCCATATTTTTTTTACATCCTCACATACCTGTATTGGCATTTCACATTCGCATCCGCACTCTGCCCGCTGAGTGTAATATCACTTGCGGTATTCCATAGGAACCGGGGGTAGAGGTTGCCATATCCTACGTCTGGGCTGTTGCTATCTGTCACCGACACCACCGACCCACTAACCTGTTTCGTTGAAAGTGGCGGGGAGCCTTCTAGTTTCTCGTCGTGGGCAAATACACTGTTAAACTGGGCGAGAGTTCTGCTGGTCTTGAACGCTACCGGGTAATCAGGGTTGAAACCTTCAACATCGCTGCTATGCCTGGGCATCACGACCCACACATCGTTATCCGGGGCTGTGAAACTAAGTTGTCGGCCGGTGTCGTCTGTGAATGTAATTGTGTTCCCGCTTTCGTTGTCGACTATGAACGTGGGCTCTACAAACCATGTTCCTTTTCCGGTTAGGTCTAGGGTGAACTTGCTGCTGGCCGCTGAGATATATCCGAAACCCGAAGTACCCGCTGGATAGTCGTTCGCTTCTGTTCCGCTGAAATATAGTCTGGGATCAGGCGCCAGAAACATCGCTATGTAATTGTGGAGTAGGGGGAAGTTCACGTCTTTTATGCTTCTAGGTGTTATGCCCCGGATGTATGCGAACCAGTCATCTCCCATAAAGAGTTTTTTCATCCTCCGATCAGCTATCATGCTGGAATGTATGAACCGGTCAGCATCTGCGACGTCCCGACCTTGCAATGCTATTATGCGGTCGTAGGCGCCGAACTCTATGAACCACGCGCTATCGTCGTCTGGGTTGAAGTCTCTTTCGATGTTTATTGTGAAGTCTTGGTTTTCATTTCTTGGTGCGAAATCATCCGGGTAAGTGAAGTTGTACTGGTTGACTGGGTCGTTTGCTAGGTAGTCGAGTATTTTGTAGCTTGTGTTTGGGGCCATTATCCTGTGCCTCCCTCATCGATCCCCATACCTCTGAGGTTTGTCGTCACTATCGTTATGTTCTGAGCGTTGATCATAGTTGGTCCAGGAGCTTGTTTCGGTATCACATCTGGATCAACTTTGAAATCTTTTCTTATTGTCTTATCTATGATCTGCTGAGGGGTTTTGCCTGTTCTTTTAGATAACGCATCAATTGTTCCGGTTTCTTCTCCTCGCATGAACTGTCCTTCCCGAGCTAACTGTATCTCATTCTTAATAGAGTCTACGACATCGTCTACGATTGATCTTGCTGTTTTCCCAATCTTGAACGACAGTACAAAAGGAGAGGCAACAGCTTCAGCGAGTGATCTAACACCTTCTTTATTTTCCCTGACGAATTTAAGCATGTCCTTCAATGCTCGTCCGACATCTTCAATTTCTGGCTTGAACTCTTTACCCAAAGCTTCCCCTGTTTTTTTCAGTTCTTTCCCGACTCCCGCCATCTCTTTTCGAAAGGTGCTGCTATCTGCCACCCCCGCTGTCAATGTGAATAGTAGGGCGGCGCCCAACCCGACGATGCCTTTAGTAGCTGTACCAAGTACACCGCTGAATTTCCCCATCTCGTTCTTGATCTCTTTGGTTTTGACGGTACTGTCTTTCAGGTCGGCTTTTACTTTTTTGATGCCGGGATCCCATTTACTTTTGGTCTCCATTTCGGCGACTGCCTTGAGTTTGCCGGCTTCAACGTCAACGCCCACCGATTCCACCTCCTTTGTGTGTTATGTATATTTTCGCCATCGTTATCTCGTCTAAGGTCATGTCGTGGATGTCTAGGTTCAGCCACCTTCGGAACTCTAACATCCAGAAGTATCTGAATATTTCTTGTTGTACCTCCGGAGCTTCTTCTATGCTGGCATCTGCGCCTTGGAAGCCCTGGAGGACTGCTAGAAATGTTCGACGGCCACCTCCTCTATTTTTGCACATTCTTGTATGTCTTCTACGATCTGGTTTAAGCCTTCTGGGGGGAACTCGGGCCCGAGAATATAGTCTGTCAGCACCTGAACCGGGTCTTTCCCCTCTGGAATGGTGAGGCTATGGGTGATGATACACCCTGCGAAGCTGTAGACCGTCCCCTCCGCCCTTGCATTCGCTTGCTTGCCCACGCTGTCGGGGTGCATGCGTTCTGCGACCTCTTCCACCTCGGAGGCCATTAAAGCCTCTCGCAGGGTCTTTGCTCGGACTGTATATTCGAAATCTCCCACTTTATTCTTTTTCGTCTTCATCATTCATAACTTGTATTCCCGTCTTTTGCGGTTATTGTGATCTTTCCCGGTATGAAATTTAGGCTGTTCTTCTGAACGGGGTTATCCAAGTTCAATGTTTCCTCAGATTCTGCAGGTATAATGTTCTCAAGGAGTATCTGGATATAATCGTTTGATGCATCTCTTTCTTGGTCTATCCGCATGCTGAATGGCGTGCCATCCGCCAACGCTACCAAATCGCTGTCTAAATACTTCCTCAAGATCGAGGATGCGATGGTTATCAAACCAGGGAAAGGTTGGAGGATTGTTTTGGCGTTCATGGCCGGCGTGATGTCGAGGTTGTTTCCAAATGTGAGATCTACTGATTCTGTTCCTACTACTGATTCGCCGCTGGAGTAGGTTGCGGCGTCGGCGTCTATCAAGATTTCGGTATTGTATCCTCCCATTGGGTCTAGTTCAGATTCTGTCGGGGCTGTTACCGCAGAGCCTCGGCTTTTGGCTATCATTGCCAGGGTGAAAGTAGATATTCCGTCAGTTGGGAAGGTGCATGCTAGACTGTCAGCCGTTGACCCAAGCATGGAAACCTGGGTATTGCTTGTTTTCTCGTAGAGATTCTCCATAGTGAACGAAGGTAGGTACAAAGCGGATAAACCGGTGGCCCCACGGTGTGCGGTTATCGTATGTGTGGTTGGAGCGGATCCTGCGCTGTTTATCAAACCTAATGCAGCGTAGAATATCCAGGGGTTCTGGATGTTTCCGCCTACTTCGTATTCGTAGTGGGCATTGAGTTCTAGTTGGCCGTTTCCGCTTGTGTATCTGCTATCTCGGATTCCACCCAACCGCTCTAGGGTTGGGACCCTCCGGGGAACGGAGTTTTTGACTACTCCGATCCATCTAGTCGTGTTCCCTGCGGCTCTACTTCCGAAACTAGTTTCCAGCCTTGCTCCGACCCATCCCAGGTTGAATAAGTCCGCTCCTTCAAATGTCATCGTATTTCACCTTCCTCATTATATCTTTTTTTTTTATGTGACTAGTTCAAATGCTTTTATGAGTCTGACCTCGTATACTACCCTATAGAAACCTTTGTCGCCATCGCTTAAATCCCGTTCCGCCACCGGCAAAATCTCCTTAAAAGGTAATGGTGTGCTGTCGCTGTCGGTTGGGTTCTTCCTGTTTGCGTTAAGTACTCGACGGAGTTCTGTGACGAGCTTGTCTATCTGAGGCTCATTCCTGGCAGTCCGTATGTCTAAAGCTATCAGTTCTGTCCAACTCTGGCCGGTATGGTAGATATCCGCTTTCGCATAGAGTTTACCAGGGATCCTATAGACTCCGAGCTTGTCGTTTTGATCTAAGTCTCGCTTGGTGGGAAGGTCCTTGTTCCTGCTTTGAAACATAACAGGACGAGCGACATTAGTTTTGTTCCACTCGTCATGTAGCATGCTAAGCAGGGTTTTCATGTTGTTCCCGTTCGCATCCAGTGTCCAACTCATCTTATTTATCTCACCCAAATTGCCTCTTTCCTCGTTGAAAGTATCCGGTCGATCTCTTTCTGCCATTCCCCTAGTTTAGTCCGGTATATGCTTCCTGCATCCGGGCCGTCGGGGATGTTTTTGAGGTGGTCGTGCGCCATCATGATCTTCCTGGCGACTATCAAAGCTGCGGCGGTGTTGATGTCTTCCGCCACGCTCTGCTCACCATACCCGTATGTCACTCTTACGCTTCTTACGACTCTAGTGGGTCGCTGGCTTTTGAAGAAGATTATGCCCCGTTCGGCGTCGAGGTCGTAATCTTGCGCTCTTCCTTCTGTCCCTGTGGCTACGAGGTCGGTGTAGGTGCTGCCATCCCATATCTCTATTTTATCCGTGCCAGATACCAGGGCTCGGATTATCCTGTGGCTGAGGCTGACATGTTGGCTTTCCCGGACTCGCTCATGGTATCCGGCGTAGAAGCCGAACTGGTAGTTCTGGAATTCATTGACTATCCTGCGTTCTCTCCATGCGTGTTCTGTGAATTCGTCAATAAAATCTTCCGCACTTAGGATCATCTCATTTACTTCTGCCAACGTGGGCAGGGTTGATGCTGTGAACTCGAATCGTGTGACAGTGGGGGGTTGGGTGTCTCCATCTTCTTTGGTCCATCCGAGGTATTTCGCCACATCCACCGCCGAGCAGTAGACTGGGGTTTCGCTTATGGCTACGATAGCGACTGCGACGCTATCTGTCTCGCCTACGCCGTCGTTTTTGACCCCGACCTTCATGAACTTAGTGATGCGGACGGTGACGCTGTAGCTTGTGGTGTTGACATCTATCGATGCATACCCTGTCAAATCATTGAAGTCGGTCCCGTTAGTAGAAACCATGATTTTGGCTGTGGTGTCGGTATTGGTGGCTATGGTGACTGTGGATCGGTGTCCTGTGATGTCCGCCGTCGTATCTGTGAATGTAAAGTCGCTATCGCTGGTTTCCAGCACCTGATTATATTCTTGTCTTGCCATCGTCTTATCTCCTTGTGATGTTTTGGGTGAATCCCCAACCGTAAAACCTCCGTATGAACTTTGTCGTGGTGAAATTCATGAGTCCAAGGTTAGATTGGTTATAGGCTTGTGATTCTGTGAAGTTGATGAAATATTCCCCCACGGCTCTTTTACTCACCAATGTCACATTACAGGATGTGAATGGGGTGACTGTGATATTGGCGACTGGTGTGATGATCTGGCTGACATTTCCCGCCCCCCAATTACAATCAGTTTCCAACGAATCCAGGGTGCAGTTGATCCGCTTTAAGCTTCTGTTCGTGTTGTTGACTACCATCTCGTGATAGGTGTTGAAATCATCGAATGATAAGAGGTCCATCCCCGCCTGTACTGAGCAGTTTCCTAAGACATCCGTTGCCAGAAACACATATTCCTTCCTGTTTATGAAGCGCTCAGACAGGTAATCGATGTGTCCTGATGCTGAAGATATGTCTGTGTCCACGGATGTTCCGTTTTTCCTGACTGCATAAGGGAAAGATGCTTGGAATCCTGTGAGGTTATGTGTGACGGTCGTGTTGGCGGTGGGTTGATGGGTGAAATTGAATTTTTGATTATTGAAGGTGAAAACAGATGTAGTTAGGCTCCCGTTATCCGGTGTTATAGAGAGGTTGAAGGCTGACCCCAATTGTAAGAGGTTTCCCGCATGCAGTATGACATCTCCTGATGTGTTGATCTCTTCTCCTATGACGTAGGTGGTGTTATCTAGGGCGAAACTCACCCCAGTTTCTAAGGTGACAGCCCCCGCCAGGCCCATAAAGAGAAATCCAAGCATGAGGACCAGGATATATTTCATCCATGCTCCCCACACACCATAACCCCATTTATTATCTTTGCATCTTCCATCTTCATTCTCCCATATATATCGTTGTCGTTGTCGTCAAAGTTTTCAATAGTCATCCACTATATCCAAAGTGAAACATGTAGGGCAAATATAAAAATCCTCCTCACGTTTTATCAACGTGTCCCCATGCTCAATGCATTTCATTCTCTTTTATCCCCCCATATATATCGTGGTTGTCGTCGTCAAAGGCGGCTTCGTTGGTGGATTGAAATACGAGAGAGCACTGATTTCCTGTTTGTCATCCACATAATCCGGGTCCAAACCATCCCCAAACATCGGATACCTGACTACTTTATCACCAAAATATATTCCTCCTTCATTGTCGAATGTGAAGTTATAAGGGATTCCAGCCCAATTCTCTGTGATCTTGCCTTTTACTCTAAGGTTTCCATCTCTGTCAAGCCACCGTATAGCCTCGCCGTTTGCGTTGAGTGTGACCAATCCCTTGATCTTTCCGTTGGTCAGCTTCTCAGCCTCGATATCACGGAATCCATTGCTATAGATGATATCTCCTACACTCAAGGCATTTGCAGCATAAATATTTTTCACCCTTAACGCAGCCGTCCCGATGTCCAGGGTGTTGTTTGTGGATACTGCGAGGGTATCACCTGTTCCGTCAAAAAGAAAATAGTTTACTGTATCCCCATTTCCATGCATGGATATTGGACCTCCTGGTCGGTATATCAATCCGTATCCGGGGAATCCTCCGTCTGTATCGTTTCTCGATTGAAAACTGAAAGCTGTGCCGCTGTCGTCATTGATTGCGAATTCAGTGTATCCACCAGTTGTTTCTTGCAGCAACAAATAACCCTTATGAAAGTCTGCATTGATGCGAATGCTATCCCCATTAAGTGATCGACTTTTATAATAAAGCATTGGAACTGGCGCAAACGTGGATGTGGGGTCATATACTAATCCGATTTGTATCGAGTCATTGAAAGCACTGGATATGTTATTTTTAGCTTTAAGTCCCCCTGTGACATTCACATCACCATTGACTATGCTGACATTGCTTGTGATGACTCCGTTCTTCTCTTCCCATAATAGAGGACCAGCAAAAGCTCCTAAATCTGTCCCACATGCAAGAT
>SDBT01004463.1_pt1 | contig 23749 bp, 28 predicted proteins | sample 2277101 | NCBI WGS metagenome assembly SDBT01 (sample SAMN10404973, study PRJNA504765) | marine sediment metagenome | isolation source: marine sediment core GS10_PC15, 103 cmbsf | place: Arctic Ocean: Southern Knipovich Ridge | collected 2010 | reverse complement strand
GGTGCGACCGTATGGTTCATCATAGAAGGTGGGTGGGCCGAGGGATGGGGTGGCGGCGGGGGAGTCAGCTACTTCAAGCGGGTATCCGCGGACTATATGAAGTCAACCTATAGCTTACGGATGAAGGGAGCCCAACTGGATGGTGCTCAAATTTCTGCGACAACTGCTGGCCTTCGTATCCTCTCTACCGCCGACCTTAGGGGAACCGCGAGCATGCTCGCCACCCTCGTTGACCGAGCCAGACGAGGATGGCCTACTTCTATGGGCCTCGCCGTACACTCTCCCAAGCTCCGCGTTCGAGACCCGCGAGTGGGCCGACTTATGGGGCTCTGGCCTAGACTCTCCAGTAGTCTCGCTGAAGCTCTTCTCGAGAAGCACGAATCGATCGCAACAATTGTCTCTCATGGCATCGATAACCCGGACGAGCTTCGGGTTAAGGGAGTCGGAACCAAAACCATAGCGGCCTTTCAGGAGGTGATCCTCTAATGGGAAACGAGAAAAACCAACGCGCCGGGTACGGGCCCTGTGACAGCGACGACCCTCGAAACTGTACCTTTCAAACAGAGCACGGTCACGGGGGAGTAGACCCTGTGGAGAGTCGCCACGATCAGCACCAGGACGCCTGTTGCCCCTGTGCTAACGGGAACATAATGAAATGCCATGGGGATTACTCGTGTCAGCACCACCCTGTTTATCGTGTATTAGTGCGGGAGGCCACCCCGGCAAGCGATGCATCGGCGGGCAGTCGAAAGCCTTGGAGCACTAAAGTAGTAAATCCCTGTCCCCCCACGTGCGAGTGCAACAAACCCGGAGGGATGCACACCCACACGCAGCCCCACTGTCCTCATGCGGTGCACTATGCAACGCGTCAGGATGGGCCCCGACCCCCAGCAGGTTTCGACCCGGCCCTGTTCCACGGCGACCCGGACTTCCTCGACATCACGCAGGCTGAGTTGCAGCTGTACTCGGACAAGAACGACGACTATGCCGGCGGCGGGGCGGACCCAAACGGGAACTTCAACCGCGTGGCGGCCATCCTAGACCTATACCCAGGGCTGTCCTTGGGAGACCCGCGGGTGATTGCCCTGACCTACGCCCTTAAACAGGTTGACCAGATAGCGTTCTCCCTGAGCAGGGGGCGCGAGGGCAAGATTGAAGGGCTAGACGAGCGCTGTGCCGACGCACACGTCTACTTCAAGATCATGCGTATCTTGCACAAGCGCAAGATGGAGGCGGAACACAACGGCTAGAGCAGCCAGGAGGGGAAAATGACTGCAACCACTGACGCGCAACCGGCCCGGGCAACAGTCCGGCCCCCGATAAAGGGAACTTTGGCAGGACGGGAAGAGGACATGGCAGGACACTCAGAGAAGGCACTATCGGACTATTGGGGTACCCCTTGCGGGCGCTGCGAAAGCCGGAACACCGCCACGCAACAGTATTCCACCGGCCTAGAGTACTGGTGCATCACCTGTGGCACCGAGCTCAAGTCGGACGGGGAGCCCAAGTTTCCGGTGGCCGCGGGCAGAAAGATAGGTGAGCATGCGTAGCCTCTCAACGATACGCAACGAAATAAGCGCCTGTACCCTCTGCCCTCAGCGGGTAACGGCCAACAAAAAAGCTCGAAGCCTCGGCAGTAAGCAAGCCGAGGTTTTCGTTGTTCTGCCCCACCCTACCATGGACGACGACAGGGCGGGACTCATCGGGATGGGGTTCGAGGGGCAGTTCCTCTTGAACCACCTCAAGCTCCTGGGCCTGGGTCCCCAAAAGGTCTACCTGACCTCCCTGATCAAATGCTTCCCTGGTTGGCAGAAGGGGTTCGGGTACCGCAAGGTATCAACCCAGGCCATGGACACCTGTCCCCCCGCCTACCTGATGGACGAGTTGATCGAGGTCAATCCCAAGTTGATCGTAACCTGCGGGGCCGACGTGACGCGGTACTTCGGCATCAAGGGCGGGATCAACAAGAACAGCGGGCGCATCCACGACACGGAGTACGGCCCGGTAATGCCCCTGACGCACCCGAGTAGTCTCATGGCCGAGATGCGGAAGATTCCGATCTTCGTCACTCAGCTGCGCCTGATCTCCGCATTCCTTGCCGGCAACCTGAAAGAGCCGCCGCCCTATGACCCTGAGGGTTGGAGTCTGGATGTCGGAAGCATCTATGGGATGGACATAGAGACTATCCGACCAGAGGGTGATCTCGACTGGAACCACGGCACCATACACTGCATCGGTTTCGCCGACGAGCAGGGGCGGGTGACTAGGTCGGCTAAAAAAGACTTGACGCCCGGGCCAGTCTCGGGCCGTCCTTCCTTTCACAACTCTATGTTCGATGTGGAGCACATGGAAAGGGAGGGTTGGTCCTTTCCGGAGGGTTGGCACGACTCTATCCTGTCCTCGCATCTGCTTGGTCTCAGGCCTCTAGGTCTGAAAGCCCTGACTCCCATCTACACGGGGGTTAACATGACCGAGTTCAAAGAGATCGACTACGAGAATGAGGAACAGACCTTCGACTACTGCGCCACGGACTCCTGGGCCGGTGGCGAACTCTCGAGGCAGCAGCTTCCGGAGCTAGAGCGCCGCGGGCTCATGCCCCTCTACGAGACCGAGATCAAGTTCGGTCCTGTGCTCCGGAAGATGGAGCTCAACGGCCTACCCGTGGACCAGGATAGGGTCAGTGCGCTTAGGGTCACCCTTCAAGAGGAAGTCTTAGCCGCCGCGGACTTTCTTGACAGCACCCACGAGTTCACGGACCCCTTCAACGACCGCGAGTTCGCAGCCTGGTTTTGGCAGGGTAGGGAAGGGGGAGCCCCTCGAACCGGCAAGGCGAAGGAACTGTCCTGCAACAAGGACGACCTGTTAAAGGTCAAGTCTCACATTGAAGAGGGGGAGTGGCCCTACATCCACTTGCTCCCTGAGCAGGAACGCATAGTCAAGGCTCGCGTGGCAGGGGCGTCGGCCTCCAAGTTCATCGTCACGTACTTGGACAAATGGACAGGCGATCGCATCTACCCGAGCTTCAACCAGACCGGCACACAGTCTTGGAGGCTATCATCGGCGAAGCCCAACATCCAGAACGTTCCTAAGAAGGGGAGCGGGGGGAGGCTGTACCACTGCATCGTAGCTCCGGAGGGGAGGATGCTAGTCAGCGCCGACTACGCCGCCCTCGAACTACGGAACATGGCTAACCGCGCCGGCCCCGGAGCCTTGCGCCAGGTGTTCGTAGACGGCCGCGACCTCCACGACGAGAGGGTTAAGAAACTAGCCCATTGGTTCGCGCTAAAGGGTATTACCAAGAGTGAGGACAAAAGGCGCTACGCCAAAGTCATCAACTTCGGGATACCCTACGGTCTTACGGGCTATGGCGCGGCCAAGCGACTCAGCCTAACCAAGGAAGAGGGTGAGCTTCTAATCGATGGCTTCTTTGAAGACTACCCGGAGGTCAAGGCTGAGCAGAAGAGGAGCGAAGCTTTCGCCCGCCGCCATGGGTACGTCGAGACCTTCCTCGGCAGGCCCATGTACATCCCTGGCATCTACGCTCCCAAGGGCAGGGTGGCTCACCATGCCATGAATCAGGCGTGGAGTTACCCGCCGCAGGGAGACGGCATGGAGATCGTTAAGGCTGCGATGATGCGGCTGCACTACGACGGACTCTTGGAGGAGTTCGACGTTATGATGATCGTACAGGTCCATGACGAGCTCCTATTCGAACTGGACGAGAACAAAGCCGAGGCATTCGCCGAGCGCTTGGCCGAGGTGCTGAGAGACGAGCGGCATGAGATACCCTACATAGCCGAGCCGCACATCGGACGGACGTGGGGCGAGATAAAGGACACGGAAGACCCGTTCCACTCAGGGGACGACGACGCAGAGGGGGTGTAGCGTGTTGAAACGGCTCGGGGTAGGTAGGTGGACTTGGAAGGGGGCCGCTGTTCGTTCGATTCCTGAAGTGGGCCTGAACCTTGTCGATCTGTTGGATGAGGCCCACACAATAGGTGTTGTAGGTGTGGGGCACGACGACTGCGAGATAGCCGAGATGGCTGCGGGTACCGATGCTTTCAACCGCGGGTGGGAGCAGGCCCAGGAAGAAGGGCTGACAGGGTCCAACCCGCACATGGTAGAGACTGCGATGGAGGCGCTGTTCCTATGTTAGTTGGTGGGCTCCTAGGAGCCTTCGTAATGGTGAACCTGTGGGACAAGGGGCTCATAGGTTTGGGCACAGCGGTTCAATTGGCCCCCCTGCTCTCGTCGCTGATGGCGCTGGCGTTCATGAAACTCAGGAGGATGGCACCTTGATCACGAACGAGTTTACCTTGGATTCGTACCCAATTGCGGAGCACACACTGGAATTGCTGAGGTGCATAGAAGGATTGGGTTTCATCGCCGGGGGCTACGCCCGCTACTTGACCGGGTTCTGGCCCGACCTGGTGCCCTCGGACATTGACGTGTTCTCCTATGCGGGTACGGAGTTGGCCTTGTACAAGGCTCTGTGCAAGAACTTCGAGAAAATCCCAGGCCCCCAGGTACCGGCCACCACGTTCTTTAAGGACAGGCAATTCGATGCACCCATCCAGTTCGTGCACGCCCGCAGCAACAAATACCACAAGACCTATGGCACCGCGGAAGAGGTCATCAGTCGCTTTGACTTCACGACCAACATGTTTGCGGTAGAGTTGTTGGGGCCCACGAACATCATTCGCTTTACCACGGGGGACACCGCGGCTGCCGACACCAACAGTCGCACCCTTCGGCAGAACAATGTGGTCCACCCTATGGGCTTCGTTATGCGGATAGCCAAGTACGCCGCCAAGGGTTACAAGGTGGACTGGGCTGTCATAGGTGCGGCCTTCCTGGAATGGGACCGGCGACCGGAGGCGTACCAGATCGACGCCTTAACCCTCGCCAGGGGAGGGGAAGCAGAAGATCCGAACCTCGTGTACGACATGCAGATGGGTGAGCCCACTGTAGCCGAGAGGGCACCCGAGCGCTCGGAATATCCGGTGGGTTCGGACCAATACATGAGGGGTTTCGCCAACTAAGGCCCCTAGGAGCCCTTCTCAGCGTTTCGGGGTATGAGGACACCAGAGTAGGAGGAAAAGCTATGGACCTAACACCTAGGCACCTAATTTCCAGGGTGGCAGATGCCATCAAGGGTCGGAAGTGGAACGTAGAGAAGCCCGTTATCCCTGACGACGCGGCACAGTCGGACCCTAACGCCCTCAACCGGAAGGGCCGGCGGCTGGCGGCTATGGAGGTAGGGAGGATTATCCGAAAGGCCACGAGACGCGCCATACGTCAAATGTACCGGATGCAAGGCGTACGACCCCGTCACCACGACATAGAGTTTCGCAAGGGGGCGCTATGAAGCCAATCGAGATTCACACCGACGGGTCGTACAGCATAGCCAAGGGCCGTGGCGGATGGGCTGCAATCATCTACGGCCTCACCTCTCCCGTCAGCATCACCACCTTGGCGTCGGGTGCTGAGGAAAGCACTAGCAACCGCATGGAAATGCAGGCCGTTATCACCGCGCTCGAGATGGTGGGGCCGTTCGCCGCAGGCAGGGCGGTAGTGGTGCACAGTGACAGCCAGTTGGTCGTCAAGACTATGACAGAGGGGTGGCGTAGGAGAGCCAACAAAGACCTGTGGACTCTGATGGACAAGGCCAGGGAGGGACTGTCTGTCCGATTTCTGTGGCATGAGCGCAACTCTACCCCCGAGTTGAAGGAGTGCGACCGGTTGGCAAAGGCAAAGACCGACGACGTGCCTCTGAACATGGACGTTGAACCAGGGGCCTTGACATAAGCTAGCCCGGTGTGCTAGTATTAAGTGAGCGGGGGGAAATGGGGCCGGTTAGCGTGGAACACATGCAAGCGCGGCCCCAACACTTTTTTGAAACCAAAGGTCAGCCCTACTTTTCATTGGGTCAGCCGAAATGCTCCAGGGCGGTTGATTACCGTCGGGTGATAGCGGGAGTGGTTTCCCGCACGATACGCTGGACCAGGCCGGCAAGGGAATTCCTGGGACCACCACCCGAGTGAACAAAACAGGCCGGCTCGGGATTGACGGAGGGTCGAATCACGCAGCACTCTGCTTGGTTCGGCCCTGTTTCTATTTCAGGGAGGTACGATGAAGTACGTGTTCAAGTGTCCCGAAGATGGAGGGCACGAGTTCCTATCCCGCATGACCGTGGCACAGTACGAAGAGACCGGGGGTTTCGTAACGTGCTTCGACCATCATGAGTGGGCTGAGGTCCAGGTGCAGCCCGTTCCCTTCGTGTTCGCCATCAACTTCAAGGAACAATCGGTCACCCGCGGTATGATCGGCGAAGCCAACTTGGGGGAGGTCTAAGGTGGCAGAACTCTAATGGAGAGCTAGAGCGCACCGAAAACGAACATGATACCAGCGCCGATAGCGGTTCCGAGTAGACCCATTACGGAGCCCATCCTCTTGCCATCCAGCCTGAAAGAATGGCTGTCCCGCATTACCTCAGCCAGGTAGTGAAACCCTCCGAGCATCAGAACCTCGGGGGGTTGCCCCACATAGCCGTGCGCCTCGAGTTCATCGAGGGCCGACTTGATAGCTGTTTCCATTTGATGAGACACTAGGCCACCGCATCGAAGACATCGACAATGATGTGTCGGTCGTTCGGGAAGGTCTCGATAAGTCCGCCGCTGAAGGTCACCTCGAACTCAGCTTCGTACTCCCCCGCTGTGTCCGTGTCCGCGGTCTGCCAGTCGTACTCAACCGTTCCTGCCGTGGCTGACACCACCGTTGCAGAGGCCTCGTTGATTTTCACCACGCCCGTAGAGGCAAGGCGCATGCTGAACACAACCGTTGCGCCTGTCAGATCGACGGCAGCCCCATTCACATCGAGAAGGGTTGCCTCAATCTTCTTGCTAGTGTCGTCTTTCTTGATCGTGTAGCGTTCCATAGTTTACCCCGGATTCGTAATCGTAGCACTGTTCACTCCGTCATCTGTGACCAGCGCCTCATTTATTCCCGTGTCCGAAATCGCAACGGCGTTGATTCCATTGTCGGTTAGGAAGGCCACGGTCGGACCGGCTACTGCGACCCCTGCCCCCCCGGCGACAGCGATTGAACTCGGAGCCACGGCTGTGACGACAACGGCTACCGCCGACGGGGTGATGGAAGCCGCTCCGGAGCCTGCAAGCGTGGGAGCTACCGCGATAACAGGTATGCTGACCGGAGATGGAGTAACTACTGCCGCGCCCGTCGCCGCTATTGTAGGTGCTACTGCGGAGACTACCACTGCCACCGAGGCTGGCGAAATGAATACGGTCGTAACTACCCTGTCGGGAGCCACGGCCGAGACAGCAATAGACAAGGGGGCCGGTGCGATCGAGGCTGCCCCTGACCCTGAAATGGTCGGAGCTACCGCGGTAACAGGGAGGGACACGGCTGCGGGAGATATTGTAGCTGCGCCGGACCCGGCCACTGTGGGTGCCCGGGCGGATACAGGGATAGCGACCGCTGCGGGAGTCACGGGTGCAGCGCCCGAGCCTAATACGGTAGCGGGGGCAACTGCTGAGACTATGACGGCTACAGCCGCAGGGGTTATAGGTGCGGCCCCGGAGCCCGCTAGGGTAGGAGCCTGAGCCACAACCGGGATAGAAACAGGACTGGGGGTTATCGTCGCAGCGCCTGAGCCTGCCACAGTCGGCGCTACCGCGCTAACAGCGATCGATACCGGAGAGACAGTGATCGTCTGATCGGCGGACGATAGCGTCCCGACGAATCTTAGAGCAGGGGGCCTCTGAGGATGGGGTGGGGGCGGCCGGAATACATGGCTCACGACCGACTTCCTTTAGCCGACTTCCTCTAGAACTACAACCACGTTGACCTCGTGGCCATTGGTGTGTAAGGCGCTGGTCTTGATGAGCAGGGTTTCGTCGCCGCGTATCGTGATCTGCGCCGCGGGGACCGGCCAGTGAAAGAAACCGACGCGGTTATTGTAGCCCTCGGCCCACCACTCTTCCTCGGTGCCTCCGGTAAGGTCGGTGGTGTTGCCCATCTCAACCACACCGCCAAAGGCTGTGTCCCCCGAGTCCGCTTTGGTAGGTACGACAGTCGTGCCTCCGGAGCCGGACGTAGGAGAGCCCGTGATGCGCGAGATGATAATGTCTATCCCGTCCTCGTTCGCATCCCCACTGTCCTCGCTGTCCCCCGCTTGGGTGACGACCACACCAACCAACTGCACCGGCTGTTCTGCCGCTACATTGATCTCGGCCAAGTCCTCTGCCGTCGCTGCGGCTAGAGGAATAGATTTGAGGGTTGCTGTATACCTTCTGCCCATCAGGGGTTCCTTCCTATCTAATTAGGTTGTGCTGGTCGCGGGCCTGCCGGTTGTATACTAATGAACCGACAGCCGCCCCGCTTAGGAAAACTCTCCGCGCTACCCGGTTGAGTATCCCAGGATAGCCCTGCTTGCTCAGTTCAAAGACCCTCACAGCTTCCGCATTAGTCAAGGTCCGGTCGTAGAATCGAAAGTCATCCAACTGGGCAGGCATCTCACGGCCGCCGCTGGCCGTATCTCCTATCATAAGCTCGCTAAACGTCCCCGTTATCGTTGGTTTTGGCGGCGAAGCAAAACTGAGAGTCTGCTCTACGCCGTCAAACAAGAAGCGTATCTTCGTCGCGTCAGTGGCTTGAGTGCCATCGTAGATCATGCACCAATGGTGCCAAGTTGTGGTGTCTAGAATGGCCCCAGTTTGGCCGTACTCGTTGCCATTTTCACCCACATAGAGCAACACGAATGTGTCCGTGAGGCCCGATTCCATCACCCACCCCTCGTCGCTTCCATTAAACTGACCGAAAGGTGCGTCAAGAGTTCGCAAAGTATTCTGCTTCACCCAACACATGGCCGTCATGTGGGCGGTGCCAAAGATGTCTTTTACACCCGATGTCTCAAGTCGATCATCAGTGCCGTCTAAGTCAAGCGCACCCCAACCACCGGGCCGAGTACCGCGCACCCAATCATCAGGAGCCATGTTAGCCAGTTTCGCAGGATGCCCGCTCGACCCCATATTGGTGAGGTCATCGAGCCTTGACCCGCCTAGCATCCCAGGCAGCACCATCCACCAACCAAGGAGCCCACGATTCAGTGGGTGCCCCCAGTTGACCGGGGATGCCATGTTGATTGCGCCTCTAGGCATTATGCGAAGTCCGTTACTTCGACGAGTTCGGCTTTGAACTGGATGTTAGAACCGGTGAGGGCTGAATGAAGGACAATCATACGTATCCAAGAAACATTTCCCAATGGGATGTCGCTCACATAACGCGACTCAGCCTGCGTCCACATATTGTCCGCAGCGTCCTTGGCGATGGTGAGACCGTCAACGAGGGTTACGATATCAGCAGCAGCAGCAGAGTGAGATACCCGACCCCATTCGCCATCCGCAACTACACTATTGTCTCGGAGATAGCATGGTACGCCGCGCGTAAAAGCTGCTGTGGGGTCAGCGTCTACAGCGATTGTAGTCTCTCCAACAGCTTCTGAACCTGAAATTTCAGCGGCTACGGCCGCGGTTACACCTGTCTCAAGCACCGTAAGAATGTCTACCCAGTCTTCATCTAGGCCACTTGCAGTTGACCATCGTCCCTGTAGGATGTATCGAACACCCTCGGCATTGGCTATGACTTCGACGTTAGCGTGGTAAACCCAGAGACCGGCCGAGATATTAGTGCGAACATCTACCTCACTGCCTACGATCGAAACGTCGGTAAGGGAGTGAGTATGTGCTTGATGTGCTAACAGGGTTGTTCCAAGTTGTGTGTTGTCAGCCATTAAAAGCGTGCCTCCTCTACCTGTCCGAAGTGTCTAAGGCTGCTAAGAAGCTCAGCGGTTAAGGCGGCAAGGGTAATGGCGTGGTGGTTTTGGAGTACAGCCAGCCTACCAGCTGCGGTCTGTCCGACGCCTTCGAGATCGAGGATTACAACCCGTTCAAAGACCGTGCCTGCTTCTATAGCGGCCTTCTCGACAGCTGTAATCCTACCTGCTGTACCATCTGCCTCTAGAAGAACGGTCCTTCCGCCTTGCCCACTATTGATAAGAGCAACCGACCAAGGAACGCCTGCGGGATTGTTCTCGTCAGGAACAGCGAAGTGCATGGCTACCTTGTTGCCGCCTAAAACGTGTATATCAGCCATGTTTCCCTCTTTTGAATCAGGTATTTGGCTACGTCCACTGGAGAAGCCCTTGCGCATCCCACGTCACGGTGATATCCGACCCGTTGGGTGTCAGAGGGAGACCAGTAGCCGTATCAATCGCCATGATGACAGGCGAGGCGGCATCGTTCGTGATCTCCGTGAGCATAACCAGGCCGACAAGAGTCTCCGCGGCAGCCTGGGAAATTGAGGTCCACGTTATATCTGCGGCGTCGAACTCGGCACGGTTGTTTGCCTGGTCCACAGTGAGAGTCTTGGAAGCCAGGGTCAATCTTCCTGCCCCTCCAAACCCTCCGGTGTAGCCGGTGCTGGTGAGCTCGAGGGCATCTCCCGCTCCTAAGACGCCAGCTACGAACTCCTCATCGGGGTCGTCGGGATCGTCGTTGGCTTCAAGGGCCATGATCTTGATGACATCAACCAACAGATCGATCTCACCCGTAGCTCCACTGACGAGTCTAAGCTTGCCGGTGTTGTAAACTAGGTTAGCCATTTGAGCCTCCTTTGCACCAGCAGACGAGCCCTTCGCCGGCTGGATTCTGAATCCAATGAGGCACATGTCTCCAAGGCTCGAGATGTACTGCCCCGTCCGGTAGAGCCGCAGCGTAGGGGTCGTTCGGCCCGTAACCCCGCCACGTAAGCGCCTTGTGGGCAAAACCTGTAGCGCACAGAGAGCGACTCCAATCAAGGACATCCGGTTGGTCGTCTTCGCCTGGGAAAACCGCAGGCAAGGCAGCGCAGGCCTCTATCTCGGCCGGAGCGACAGGGTAGCCCAGTGTAGCGATGTGCTGAATAGCCAGTGGATCGATTACGTCGGCGTAGCCTTGGTCGTCCACGTTGATGCGAACCTTCGTGCTGTTCTCGTCCATCAAGGCGAACATCAGTATTTTCTTGGGGGTCATCGACCTCCAATGGAACTTAATGGGCATACCCCCGGCAGTGTGTTGAACACGGGACTGACCATGGTTGAAATTGAATCTCATTAGTAGGAATCTCCTCTTGGGTATTGTAGCACGAGCGGGGGGGACTGGTTACCGCTTGCCCTTCTTCTTCTTGTCCCGAGACATAGGGGCCTCCTAACTAGTTGGGGGTGTCTGTTGAGCCACGACGCGATAGACCCGCTGCGGCCCTTGGAGAGCGCTGTCGGTGGCTATGCCTTGGACAGGGAACCCCGGGAGCACAAAGATCTTGACCTCTTTACCCCATGGGTCGGTAAGAGCGATCTGCGAGGTCTTTGTACGTAGACCCTCGATGAACGCAGCCTCACTGTCCGTCCTAGCCAATACCGTGAAGTCGAACAAGGGAGTGGCCTCGGGTCGGATGGCCCCTTCCAGGGAGAAAGCTAGGAGATCGATACCGTTTTGGTCACTGTTGGCGTTCTTCCCTTGAAACCTAAGCTGTATACGTTGGCTTGCCAATTGGTCTGTACCAGGCAGAGACAAGGTGGTTTTGCCGTTGGCCTTCGCAGTGCCTATAAGGGTGAAGACGGTCTCGTCGTCTTTCCGGTACAGGACATCCATCGTCGCCGTAGTGCCGGTGCCAAGGCCGACTAGTTCGGCGATCACCTCGAGTCGGAACCATATCTTGTCCCAGGTGGGGAAGTTGGCATTGTAGTAGGGGGTGTCCAGAATCCAGTCGTCGGCGTAGTTGGCCCAAGTATGAGAGCCGTACACTCGGAGCAAGGTGTCGTCTACCGTGTATATCTTGTCGCCCGATACAAGAATAGGCTTGGCAGAGAAACCGGCCGTGTCCGTGTACATAAGCAAGGGCGACCAGGAGTACTCGTCCCCCCCGCGCTCCACGCCCTTCATGATAGTGACTTCGTTGGAAGAGCCCGTGTCGTTGCGCGAAATCCGCAAGAAGACATTGTCAAAGTCTGCGGAGACCCCACCATTTTGGGAAAGGGGAAAGAAGTCTATAGGTCTACGAGGTGTGCCCGCATAAGGGCCGGCACGGAACATCCGAAATTCCTCGAAGCCCTCGGCCAGAATTCGGAGGACGTTGGACCCTCTCTGTCCCCCGGCAATGTTCTTGTTTACTAGCCATGCATCGCCCCCACTTTCCATCTTGAAGGCTGCGGCCCCGGAGTTGTTTTCGTTTCTGAGGCGCTTGTTGATCTCGTGGGGCACATCGTCGGCGTCCACTGCATATATTGTAGACTCCGTGGCTACGAATAGCAGGCCGGATATGACGAACATGTTCTTGATCGCTTCGTCGCCGTCGCCCACAACGATGTCGGGGGACAACCATTCTGTGCCGTCGCCGGGATTGGTTGATCGGGTTATGAGGTTTCCGCCGTGGGAGCGCCACATGACGTTGTCTAACCGAACGAAAGTCTGCGCGGGAAGACTAGTCGGGCCCGTGTCGGTCACCTCCGTGAGTGTGGTGCCATTCCAAGAGAAGTACTGGGTTCCCGCCGCGACGTAGAGGTTCCCTCCGAAGGGCTCAAAGCGCTCGAAGTTGCCCCCTCCTGTTGCGTCCTCTTCGGTTAACGTGGTGCCCGTGTAGGAATAGATGCGGGTGTTGGTCAAGAGGTAGATGCTGCCTTCAAACTTGACCATGTCAATGACGGTCCCTGTGACCGCTTCAGTGTCCACGGCCTTGGGCCCGTGTCTAACCCTGCCTGGTTCCGAGGTATCCATGTCCCGTCCGTCTTGGTAGCGCGCGACATGTCCCGGTTCGCTAGGGTCTAGTCCGAACTCTGTAAGCCCCATACCCCAATGCCAATCGTCCATGGCGAAAGCTAGCGCCCTGTCCGGAGGAAGGCTAGTGGTTTCTAGGGTGGCTGCATTATCGGATACGCGGGGGGTGACCGGTTCCTCTCGTTTGACCCAAGACTTACCGGCTTCTCCTAACAGAAGGCGCAGACGCTTGGAGGAACCTCCCACACTTATCTTGACATCTGAATCGTTGTGCTGAAGCATTAGCCGTCGAACACATTGTTGGGCTGCCGGTTGCCATGGACTCGCCGCGTGACTGTGGTGTCGAAGCCCTTGCTACGGTACGCAGAGATCACTCGGACCTCTTCGTTCTCGAGTTCGCGGATCAATTCGTTGACCCAACCGCGGTCCTCTATGCGGGCTTTGGCTTTCTCTGTACGCAGGAGCCATAGGGCTGCTCGGACGGCCAGGATCAGTGCGTCTTCGTCCTCCACGAAATCGGTGAGAATCTTCTTGGCGTGACCAAATATACGGAAGCTGTCGGTGGTCACGATGCGTGAGAAAAAGTGAAGCTCGTCCGGATCGGCGTCGGTGAAGTTTGCTGCCCAGTCGAATAGGGTACGGGTTCGTTCGGTGTCGTTTTTGTCCACCCAATGAACCTGCCTGGGGCTGTTGTTGAAGATGCCCGCCGCCGAAATGTCGTAGTCCTGTTGATCGACTACCCAGGGGAAATCCTGCACCACTCGTTCGAATACTACTGGCCAGCATTTCGAGATAGCCTCCGTAACGGCATCGTCTTTGTCAGCGGGGGAGAACAGACGGTGAATCTCATACCCTACGCTAGTGGCTATCGCGGCCCCTGAGGGGGTGACGGCTATCGTACCTGTAGCCCCTCTAAACCCGGTAGCCAAAAGAGTTTCGGCCGAGCTCAGACCGTCCCTACCTGTGGGAAGGAAAATCAGAGTGCGGTTGGAATCGCTAGAGAGGAAACTGTCTTCCGTCTCTATGCGTAGACCCGAGTCTATCATAGAGCGAGCAGTCCCGGCACCCGTGGTGGTGCTGGACTTCCAATCCCCTAGGTAGCGGGATACCTGTTCTCGTGCCTCTGCGACTGTGCTCATCGTCCCTCCATTGTACTAGACTGTGGTCTGCCAGGTGTAGGAAGTCGTTATGGCCTGACCGTCGTTGACGGTGACTGTGGATGGAAGGACATCACGGATAATCATAAACGTGCGACCTGTGCCACCGTACTCACAAGTAATAAACACCCCTGTTTCGTTGATAGACCAGGAGAATCCATCTCCGTTGGTGTGCGTCCTCACCCATCTAAAAGCTATAGTGTCTCCGGAAGAGTCGTCAAACACATCGTCTGAGTCGCCGGTGCCTCGCACGGTTCCGGATAGTACGTTGTCTAACACATCTTCCGCGGTGGTTCCTTCACCGATATGAATTTGCAGCGCGTTACCACTCAGGTTGGCCTGGGTCAATCCGCCCGTAGTAACGGTGCGTTCGACACTCCCTGTATCTAGAGCGGACCATGTGGCTATGGTGAGGGAAGGCGAAGTAAATCCCAGGAACACCCGGAGAAAGTTCCGGACAAAGGAATGGGAGCGCCTCTTTTTGTAGTAGCGCCTTCGCCCCAGCGAACCATCAGGGTTAACATCGTGAACCTCTACAGTGACGTAGAGTCTACCCGTGCCTTGACTCCGTTTCATTACACCGTCGTCCTAAGCGAGTAGTCGATCGTGATTGCTTGGCCGTCGTTTACCGTCACCGGAGAGCCGAGTTCATCTCGCATGATGATGACATCGTACTCTGTCGTAGTCGGGTAGGTGATCTGTGTGTGCAGAGTGACCTCGCGAACGGTCCAGGCTCCACCGCTGTTGTTGGTGATGGTGATACGGAAACGATACTCAATGTCGTCACCGGACGAGTCGTCAGTTACAGAGTCGCAGTTCGTGGGACCGGCAAGGGTGGTCTCGATATCGAAATCGTCCACAGTGGGATTTGTACTGCCACTGCCTATTTCGATCTGCATGCTCTGAGTTTGGGCATTGCCCGAGTTGTTGGCCGTGGAGGTGGAGGCTCGGAAGGTACCCCCAGTGTCTCTGATTCTCCAGTCCAGTCCGGACACCACGCGTCCGCCCGACCAAAAACCGCCACACATCTGTAGGAAGTTCTTGACGAAGGACCGACTGCGATACTTTCGGTAGAACCGCCGGCGGCCATCGGGGTCATGCACCTGAATGGTCAGGTACCCTAGAAGGTTCTCTTTTTTGTAAGCGCTCATTAGGCCACCGATGTGCCGACTGAGGAACCTGGGGAGCCCGAGAAGAGACCCGGAGCTTTACCCACTTTCAGAGTCGGGGCGCTAAGCTTGATGCCACACACCAAAGAGGGTTCGTCCCCTCCATCCCCTACACCAAAGGCATCCCCCCGCTTGATGAAGACAGTCTGTCCGAATCTATCCCTGTTCGCCATCTACGCCACCGACGTTGCTATCACGGAGGCAACGGCGTGGGTTCCTTGGTCGTTCTGTTGGCCTTGCGTGGCTGTGAGGACACCAAGGACAGGCTCGTGCGTTGTGTTGACAATCTTCTTCCCCACCTGGACCGTGAACACCGGGTCGCAGCGAGCAGCATCGCCAGGGCCCCCGTCCACTATAGAGAAGTCATCCCTGCGCCGGATGAAAACAGTCTGACCGAATATGTCCGGGTTGGCTACCACTAGCTGATCCCCACGGCGAATTTGTCGGCTCTCTTGATGAACACAGTCACGCCCATGCGCTTAGGGTCTTTGGGGAATTTCTTTTTGGAAGCTATTGCCATGATAACACAAGAGCGGGGGGACCACCCTCAGATGATCACACCCCGCCCGATTAGGATTGATGTTGCTCCGCGGTGGCTTAGGCGTCCACCTTCAGGTTATCGGCCAGCCCTACCCAGGCCTCAACGTTGGTGAACACCGGTGAGGTGCCGCCGGTCGTGAGGTCCACCGTCCAGCTAGACGCCCCAAGTGCCGTCGGAGGGAAGGGGATGGTCAGCATGAACGGGTAGGTCGTGTTCTCGTCGACGGTGTCTACGTGCACGATGTCGAGCAAGTGCCCCGCACTAATGCAGTTCAACGACACGAGACAGGTCGGTGAGGTGCCGGTCGGTAGCGTGCCAAACCTCACGTACAAAGCCATAGGCTTCTGGAGTGAAATACCCCCGGTAAGGGCCGGTACCGCGATAGCGGCTTCGGTTGCAGTGAGTGTGGATACGGCCCTGACCTCTAGGGCTGAATCCTTGACTCCACCTGCGTTGCCTCTTTGGGCCATAGTGTTTGTTCCTTTCGTTCAGTGATTGAGAAGTCAGTCTACCCGGCTACACCGGGGGAATGACATCCTTGAGACGAACCACACCCTTGTTGTGGAACATCGCGATCGAGGCAGGCCACTCGATGACCGTCCGGTGCGTGACGCCGTCTGAAATCACCTGGTCGTAGATCTTCTGCGGCGCATGCATCTGCGTGCCGACCACGTAGGGCTGGCCCATCTTGAGCATGTAGAAGCTGGTAGCGTCGTTGCCGGCGTCTCCAGGGTCTTCCGTGGACGTGATGATCTCCGTGGCCTGGTCGCCCTTGCGTCCCGCCCACTCGAACGGGATACCGTTGAACATCAGAACCTTGCGGTCGAAGGCGTCCCTGCTGGTGTCAAGCAGGCCGAGCCTACGAGCCACATACTCTAGCGTCAACAGGCCGTCCTTGCTCGTGATGACGAGATCGGGAACTCCGTCGGAACCGACCTCGAACTCGGCCCGACTCAGCTTGTCGAGGAAGATTTGGCGGTTGGCGTCGGAAGCGGCAACGTCCAGGCCGTTCGCAAGCGCGCTGACCACCTGATCGCCGCCGATGGCCGTGACACGGGTCTTCAGACCGTTGAAGCCCTCCGGGTCCACCGCAACGTCGCCGTTGATGAACTCGTTCATGAACTTGTACCGCATGCGGTCGGATTCGCGCAGAAGGTTCTCGGCCCAGGCGTCGATCTCGGTCTGCCCCGGAAGCCGAAGCATACGGTCGATGTCGAACTGGTCGCCCATGATCGCGATACCCTCTTCGACGGGCGAGAACTGGTCCTTGACCGTATTGTAGGAGTTACCGATCGACCGGAACTGAGCATCGGTGACGGTGTCCATACGCCATGCCCGGAAGATGAACGCATCCACGTCCATGAAACCGAGCCGCTGGAGAACCAAGCTCTGACGAGCGAAGTTCAGAATGAGACCGGCCACGACCTTGTCCTTCATGCCGGCTGCAATGTCCAAAAGATTGAACGCTGCCATGTGTTACTCCTTGTTTACTCTTGGGCCCAAGGCGACTTACCGCCTCGGCCTTCTTTCAGTAGATCGACGGGGTTCTTTTTGAGGAACTCCGTTGTGACGGCCGCTGACCCTCCTGAGGTATCGACGCGGTTGGAGGTTAGGTTGGCGGCTGCGGCATCTGCCTCGGCCTTCGCCTTTACCTCCGGGTCTTCGGCGGGAGTGACTTGCTCTTTAATCCCGTCGATGAACTTCCCCAAGTCCTTCATGTCTAACTTGGAAGGATCGAGACCCTTGGCTGTGAGCGCTGCGTTCATGGCAGTTTGGGCTTGCTCCTCTGTTGAAGGAGACCCTCCTGAAGGGGCGGGATTTCCTGTCCCCGCAGCGGGAGCCGGGTCACTACCCGCCCTCTGCGTTGCGGCTAGGGCGTCAACCTTAGCCTCAAGCCTTTCCTCCGGGGTCATGCCGGAAAGACGCTCTACCTCTAGCTTCTCGACGACTTCGCGTGCCTGCGCGACCACAGTCTTGGAGGTGGCCTGTGCGGCAGCGATTGCTATGTCGGCCTTGGACTGCGCGTCTCGATACGCTGCGGTCTTGCCGGTGCCCTCGCCTTCAGCTTTGGCTTTGTCGATATCTTCTTGTGTAAAGGTGCCAGCGCTTGATTCTGTGGCGCTTGCACCATCTTTGGCGTCGTCTGCCATGGATGATGACCTCCTAAAAATCCTTTTGCAATTTCGAGTCTAGCATATACCCTAGGGTTATGCTACGACGGGCGTTGAATCCATAGTCTGTACACTTCGGCCATCTGGGGGTCCGATTGGCGCATCTGAAACCGGGTACGTCGGACCATGGCCTCCATGATAGGGATGGGCGAGAATCCCGCCGCGAATTTTTTTGCCTCCCCAATCAACCTTCTTCGCTCCCGGTCGTCTCCTGCGAAACTTTGCGCCAGGTTCAATTTCTGGCGGTACTCGCGATAGGCAGCAGCCACAGGAGGGTTGGTCTGCTCCAGGTCGCGTAGGAGGTTGGTTCGGACAGCGAAGTACTCCCGTATCTTCGGGGCCGCTACCTTAAGCGAACGGTCGAAGGGCGTAGTGCCCTGTCGCAGAGAAGTCCGGGCTACCTCGACAATGGCCGGCGAGAACTCCTGGGCGAACTTGTCCAGGGTGGCTTCGCGGGCATCGAAGAACAAATCCCAAGCCGTCTCCCCTGTCGCAGGGTCCAAGAACTTCTCAGGATCGATGCTATAGTAGGCCTCGAGGATCTCGTCCACCGGGTGTACTAGAGGGGGAGGGTTGCCGAACTTCTGCGTCCAGGCGATCCTCTCCTGCAAGGTGATGGGTACTCCCGTAAACCGCGGGTTGCTTTTCAAGAACTCGAACAGCTTTGCCCTAGCCGTTTGAATCGTGCGGTACTCGTCTCGGGCCTGTGAACCCGACACCTCCCCCCGCGTCCACTTGTCGGACAGCAGGGCCACTTCAGTCTCGAAATCCACCTGAGCCCTTTCGTGCTCCCGCCAGAACTCATCGACCTTGAGGAGTTCTTCTTGTTCCTCGACGGGACGAAGGGCGAAACCCGACCCCACCCAAGCATCGTAGTTGTCGATCGTGTCGCGGATGGCCCGCCTCTGGAAGCCACTGACGGCCACCAACTGGTAAGGGCTGATACCCATGCGCTTGATATGCGCTTGCGTTTCTTTGTCGATGCCTATGAACTGTTCGACCGCGTCCTCGGCCGACGCTAGGAATTCGCGCTTGCTCTCCGGACGATACCGGAGGATGCCTGTGTTGTTCATGGCAATGAAGCGTCTAGCCGCCTCGCGCTTGGCAAGGAAGAGTTCCCCTATGGCCTGCTCGTCGCCCAGGTTAGCCGCCTGCCTCACGTCCTGGGGGTTCTTTCCGATCTTATCGGAGATCACCTGGTCCACAATGAAGTTGGTGTACCGGCCTTGGAAGGCAAGTTCCTCTAGCCCAGGGGGAAGATCGCCCGTGATTGCAGCTATGCCGTACAGCGCGTTAGAAATCGGTGGCGGGGCAATGCTGGATAGCTCCCCATTCATGACGCTTACCGCGGTCGTGATAGGAGGGGCAAAGTAGAATCCGAATCTGCCCAACCAGTCCAGCCCTTCCTCGATTGCACCACGGTACCCGCCGTGCATCTCGGGGAAGTCCCGGGCGAGTGACCGGCGCAGACCGCCGGCGATGGTACCCTTGGCCGGGTTCATCTCGAAGCCCCACGGCGTGGGCGTATAGCCGTAGTCCCACTCGAGCGCGAGGTTGGCGAAGTACTTGGTCATGACCGGCCTCTTGGCGGCGAGTCGGATAAGCCTGGGCCATCTCCTACTCTCGTACATCCAAAACGGCATGAACCGTTGCATGATGTAGTCGAAGTTGCTCTTGTTGTCGTAGTTGATCATCAACGTGTTGTACGACTCATTGGTTCGCTCTGCCGCGGTCGTCCTAGCGCTTTGGGCAGCCTTCAAGAACGCGGGCTCTGCCTCCATCATTCGAGCCACACGCCCGAAGTACCCCCCAGCTAGCTTGGCCTGATCGCCGGTGAGCGGGGGGTTGTCAGCGATGTCTATGAGCTCGTCGAACAGCCCGTCCATGTTGTCCATGTGGTAGTCAATGACGGTGGCCGCTTCCTTCTGTAGCGCGGGTAGATCCTCGAGAGCCAGTTTCAGGTCCAGGTCAGCCGGAATATCGTTAAGGGCCCCTTGTCCCTTTTCGGTTAGGGACACTCTCCACGCACCGTTGCCTTGTACGCTCACCTGTTCCACCAAGCCGTCGTCAACAAGCTCGACTAGGTTGGCAGTAGGTTGTATGTCCTGGGCGAGTTCGGCCTGACGCAGCATTTGCTGCTGGTGTATGTTGACATCCGGGCTCTTGTGCAACTCCGCGATACGGGTGTACAAGGACTGCCGTTGGCTGCTTACGTTGAACTGCCCCGGCGTAACCCCGGTGACCTGGCCCGAATTCACCAGTTGGTCTAGGATGTCGAGGCTCTCCCTGACCGTCGGCGGTATGTCCCCGTCGTTGGCCTTAAGAATAGCCTTTGCGAAATTGGTCATAGCCACGCGCTCAGCGGATACCCGAGTCTGTTGCTCCGTAAAGGCTCTGCCCGAGGAGACACTCTCTTCCATCCGGCGAACCTGGGCCGCGCTAGACCGGATAACGCGGTCCAACCTAGCCTGCTCGGGTTCTAGCGTAGCGGTTGCCCTTAAGTTCTTGGCCGCGGCTAGCTCTGCCTGTGCCTTGTCCCACTCCACCTTTTGCGGTTCGTCCAGCATGTCCCGTATGACACCCGTGCGTTCCTCGACCAGTTGGTCCAGTTGACCTTGGAGAAGTTCCGGATTGTCCAGGCCGGTGCGCTTGGACTCCGCGATAGCCACGCGCATGGCCTTGACGTTGCCATCGTACTCGCGAACGATAGAGGGTCGCCGGGACTGCGAGACCTTGCCCACGTCAAGGAGTCTCTTCTCTAGGTCTTTGCGGTGTCCGGAAAGCTTGACTATCTCCTTCTCGAGCCCGCCAAGTTGGTCCTCCATAGCCTGTCGGGTACCGGGACCGGCCTCTGCTACCTGGTCCTTGAGCTTGCCCCAGTCCGACATAACAGTGCCGAGTTCCTTGTCGGTCTCTCCGAGCATGGACTCGATGCCACTCTTGAATAGGGCCCGGTCCTTTACACCCAGGTCACGAGGGGCGACGGACATCAACTCGTTCCAGCCTTCTCGGGCAGTGGTTAGCAGTCTACCACGATTAGTCCGTTCCGCGTCCCATATCCCGTCCACCTTGTCGTCCCACCGTTGCCAAAACGAGGACGTGCGATCCCCGTCGTCAACCGAGAAATGGGCGTCCCGGGCCACCCGAACTTCTTCGCGTGCTCGTTGAGCACTCTTTCCGATCTCGTCATAGGAGTCGAAGATGGAGTCGATGGAAGTTGTAAGTCTCTTTCGCTCCTGAGGGGCTGCATCCCCCAAGACCTTAAGAGCGGCAGGCTTTGTTCGATCAAGTGCGCCCGTAAGTAGTCCGCGGAGATGTTCCACTGATTCATCAGCGTCCTTGAAGGCCTGGTCCCACAGTTGGCTTCGCTCTGCATTTCCTTTGCCCTTCCCTGCGTGCTTGGCCGCAGCCATGATCTCTCGCGGCATGTTAGCAACGTCGTCAGTGGCAGCCTGAATCATCCGCAAGGAGTTCATGGCTTGGAACAGACCAGTAGGGGGTCTCTTGCTGATTGCCTGCACGTACTCCTCGATGCGTGCGGCGACCCCGTCCGGGGTGCGGGCGTGCCACTCGAAGAGTTCCTTACGAACTACGTCAGCTAGACCCTCCACGTTGTCCCTATCGACAGGGGCTTCGAGGATGGCTTGGATGATGCGCTTTCGTGCGTTTACCGGGATCTCGGGCATCTTGGTAACCGCTTCGGTCTGGAACCTCTGCGCCATCTTGGCGGGTTGGTACGAGGCCGACAGCAGGCGTATGGCTTCTGGGTCTCCGGTGCTCATGGCCTGCCACGCCTTGGCTGCCATGTCCTGCTTTACTGTGTCGTTTAGGTCTGCAGGTAGGGCGGTCTTGACGAAATCGGATAGGGCTTTCACCTGCCGCTCGTCCACCCCTGCCTCGCCTAGAGCCTTGCTGAACTCCTTCATGTACTTGCGAGTCCAGATACCGCGGCGCATAGCCCAGGACCACTTGCCCGAGGCCTCTACGAAGAAGCCACCCGCGGCAAAGGCAACCTTGTCCACAGCACTTCTGCCCCTAACGGGCTTGGACTGGGCCCCGAACATACGGCCGATCATATCCCGGCCTTCCTGCTCGGCTCTCAGAAGGTGGTCAGGGGGATTGACACCGGAGGTGATAGTGCGGAAGAGTGCATCGTCCACACCGAAGGGGTTAACTCCCATGCCTACGGTTGCGAGACCCACGTCCTCAGCCAGGTTCATGATCGGGAATCCGGCGAAAGCTAGGTGTGCCACCGACCAGGGACGAACCACAGTAGGTTCGACCTTCTTCAAGTAGACGGACTCAGCCTTGTACAGGAAATTGTCCAGCCCACGGGAAAGCTCTTTGGCTCTCTGCTCGTCCCCCGCTACCTTTTGAAAGACGGTAGTAAACTTTGCCTGGCGACCGGCGCGGCGTTCAAGCTGAACGGCAGCCCGTTCCCGATTCATGACTATGTCAGCCACGTCGTTGGCGAAATTCTCCGGGTTACGAAGAGCCGCCTCGTCAAGGAACTTTTCCCACCGAGCATCGGGAAACTCGGATTCAAGATGTTGCATAATATTGCCCAGGCTGACAGGGCCCCCGTCCGCAGGCGAGGACCGTAGGTGGGTAAGGAACTGCGCTGTGTCGTCCACGGTGCCGCCGACGAACAAGAGTCCTTTAGTCCTGAACTCCTCCCCTATAGCGGCGTACGTGCGTGTGCGGGCCTCTCTGATCTGAGTGGTCCAGTGAGGAGCAGCCAGCCCTTTAATGGCCCCCCCTATCCCCGGAAGGTCTTCAAGTCCTGGGAGCGCCTTGGTAATCTGCTTCCCGCCTATGCTAATGGTGGTGGAAGCCGGCAGAGGAAGACCTTTAACGGGCAACCCTATCAACCGCTCTACGACGGCGTTGGGAGCCTGGTCTATCCGATTGACCAGCTGGAGAGGACGTGCGATGGCCTTCAAGCCCACAGAACCCGCGGCTCGGGCTCCCAGACCGGGCAGGCCCAGGCCTACCAGGTTGAGAGGGTCGAGTAGGAGCTCCAGCGAACCCTTGAGTCCCCAGACGGTATCCCACTTGCGGTAGGCTTCCGTGGCTATCGAGCCCGCGTCCTTTAAGGTCTCGGCTCTGACGCCCAAAGCCTCTTGAGAGGCACGGAGGGCAGCCACCTCCCGCATCTGCACTTCAAATCCCTGGTCTCCAGGTAAAAGCTTGAAGGTAGTGGCAAGGGTGGTCGCGACTGTGGGTTCAGTGACGTTCTGCTGCCACCACTCAAGTCCACTGACGGCTTTCGCCATGGCTTGACGCCAGAGAGGGGTCGCAGCGATCTTGTCGGATACTCTCTGCTTTACCTCATCCTCGGGAAGCGGCGACGGAGGATCGAATAGAAACGACGGGTGTAGGGCCGTAAGATCTTCGCCGACAGACGTGCCCACATCCGTAAGGATGCGGAGGGCGCGCACAGGATCGCCGAGTTTCCCCGATATCGTGCTGACGAAGTTTTTTCGGTACTCGTCGCGATCGACGTTGGTTAGACGAAGCGCAAGACCTTCAGTGTATTGACGAGCGAGACCCTCTGAAAGTGGGTCCGTGAATATAGGTTCGCCCATTAGTAGCTACCTGCCAATGCGTGAGAAGAAGCTTCCCCCCACTTGGCGGCCAGCACCGGACGCTGTGTTCCGACTGAGATTAAGAAGATCGCCAATGGGAGAACCCTCCAATTCGAGCAGGGGGGACAGAATGCCCAATTCACTTTCAGAGAATGCACTGAACCTCGGGTTAGCCCTTAGGGACAGGTCTGTCGGGATGGCCCCGCCCTCAGCTATTTGGGATTGGCCTGGTCCGAAGAATAGGTCCGCGATGCTACCCGAGGCCGAAGTGCCCGGGATATTTCCCTGCCGAG
>SDBT01004462.1_pt1 | contig 23749 bp, 22 predicted proteins | sample 2277101 | NCBI WGS metagenome assembly SDBT01 (sample SAMN10404973, study PRJNA504765) | marine sediment metagenome | isolation source: marine sediment core GS10_PC15, 103 cmbsf | place: Arctic Ocean: Southern Knipovich Ridge | collected 2010 | reverse complement strand
CTTTCGGGTGGTATGATGGTTGTGTCATTTTTCTTCTCCTTTATGATGTGTACGATCCAGTGGTATAGTACAAATTAACGGACAAGGATAAAAGCTTGACACTTTAACATACCAACTTTGCGTTAAGAGAACTATACAACTTACCCTCCCATGGTCCAACGAAATAGGCCGCCGGGAAGCATTACCACACCAACGAAAATTAATACAGCTGTTGCCAGAATAATAAAAAATCCGTTTCTAAAACGAATAGTATCAGGTGACGCTTTCCAGCGTCCGCTCAGATGAGGCAAAATCGCAACAATTATCATTATAAAACTATGTTCAAGGCGAAAACGGGGAAACCCGGCGCTATTTAAACCACTCCAGATCAGAAAAACAAGTCCCAGGGTTGCCTGCAGATCAATTAATCCGGAATATATCTTAAATAATATGTTGTCAAGCTTAGAATAAGTCGACTTTCCCAGCCAGCCGGTCAGGAACTTAAAAAAGGTGATTAATAGTACGATGACGAGTATCCATCGAAAATGCGAGTGTGTCATAAAAAGAAGATCCATATTTTTATCCTTATAGGAAATTGCTCATGAAAAAAGTACAACGCTTCGTCGTTTGGATTTGTAAACACTTCAACCGCGAGCAAATATTCAATATTGTTGATGACATTTACATTAAACTGCAAAGCAGTTAAATATGAATAACTTCGGGTACAACCCGAAGACATAAGTCACTCATAATCTCCAAACTGCGAAGCAGTTTAATGATAATTGAAAAAACTATTTGATAAAGTATTTATGTGTAGGTTGATATCTACAATACTCGTTTGCTAATAAATAACCTTAAAACATTCAACTCTTTCAGAGTTGAATGTTTTTTTTTGTTTTAATCTACCGAGCACCAAAGTTTTTGGTGCTCGGTTAATCATATTCAATTCCTTCGGAATTAGATTATTTTTTCTTTAATGTTGATGCCTTCTTAAACTTCTTTTTCATAGAACTTTTGACACAACCCCCCACCCTTCGACTCCGCTCAGGATGACTTACCGCGTCGCTGCGTGAGATTATAATTGACACGCGGCACTCAATGATCGAATAAAATCACTTGTTTGCTGATAATTCTTATCATTTTCAGAGAAAAGCTGATCGATTACGGCACTTCCGACAATAACGCCATCACAATAAGGTGATAATTTTTTTATAACTTCAGGGCCGGAGATTCCAAAACCGATAAGCATTTTATTCTTTTGTATCAGATTATACGTACGTTCTAAATTCTCCAGATTAGAATTATCGAATTTCTTCTGTATCCCGGTTGTTCCGGTTACGCTTACACAGTACACAAATCCGCTGCTTGTTTGATCAATTCTCCTGATCCTCTCAGCAGGAGAGGTGGGTGTGGTTAATAAAATTTTATCAATCGCATCATTTTTATCAATCCAGAAATCAGCATATTCTTCTACGGGTATATCGGGAACAATTAATCCGCCGACACCACTGCTCGCCGCGTGTTTCAGAAACTGTTCCATCCCATAATGAAGTATTGGGTTTGCGTAACCCATGAGGATGATAGGTTTGTCTGTCTGTGTCTTTATTTTTTCTGCATAGTTAAGGACCGAGGTTAACGTTATGCCATTATCTAATGCAATTTGTGAAGACCTTTGTATAACCGGTCCATCGGCAATAGGATCACTAAAAGGAATGCCGATTTCTAAAAGATCAGCTCCGGAATCGAGTGTTTTTAAAGCCAGATCAATAAAAGTATCTGCTTTCGGGAATCCGGCAGTTAAGAAAACTGCAAGGGCTTTCCTGTTTTGATTATTAATCGTTTGTAAATAGTCTGATATTTTGGTCATTTTAAAGTTTTGTCCATTTCTGCAATGATGATGTTCAGGTCCTTATCGCCCCGGCCGCTGACATTCACGACAACAATTTCATTTTTATTTGTCTCCGGCATCAGAGTTTCCAGATAAGCAAAGGCATGTGCAGTTTCCAGAGCAGGAAGAATTCCTTCGTATTTAGATAATTTTAGGGTTGCTTCGAGGGCCTGGCTATCGGTTACCGAAGCATACCGGGCACGCTTACTATCGGAAAGGGCTGAATGTTCCGGTCCCACACCAGGGTAGTCCAAACCGGCAGAAATTGAATGCACTTCCGAAACCTGACCGGATTTGTTTTGAAGAAGATAAGACTTCATACCCTGAAAAATACCAACAGAACCCAGGGTCAGGGTAGCACAATGTTTATTAGTTGAAAGACCTTTGCCGGCGGCTTCAATACCGATTAACTGAACACTGCTTTCCTTCAGAAAAGGATAAAACATACCGATGGCATTTGAGCCACCACCCACGCAGGCAAGTAGGTAATCAGGCAGTCTTTTCTCAATAGTTTGAATTTGCTCTTTTGTTTCTTTGCCAATAATCGACTGAAAATCCCGGACAATCATCGGATAGGGATGGGGACCCACGACTGATCCGATAATATAATGGGTTGATTCCACATTTGTCACCCAATCACGAATTGCCTCATTTGTAGCGTCTTTTAAGGTGCGGGTGCCTGATTTTACAGGAATAACCTCTGCGCCAAGCATTTTCATCCGAAAAACATTCAGCGCCTGTCGTTCTATATCGACTTCACCCATATAGACGATACATTCAAGACCAAACTTTGCACAGACGGTAGCAGTGGCCACTCCATGTTGTCCGGCACCGGTTTCGGCAATAATTCTTTTCTTGCCGGTTTTTCTGGCCAGAAGAATTTGCCCAAGGGCGTTATTTAATTTGTGGGCCCCGGTATGGCAAAGATCTTCCCGTTTTAAATAAATTTTTGCTTTCTCATAATGGTCTGTCAAACGCGAAGCAAATGTAAGTGGTGTTGGGCGGCCATTATAGGTTTTCTGTAATTCTTCCAGCTCGCGCAGAAAGGAAGGATCATTGATAGCTTTATGATATAGGTGGCTCAATTCGTTCAAGGCGGTCATTAATGTCTCAGGGACAAATCGCCCGCCATAGATGCCAAATTTTCCATTATCATCGGGGTAGTTGTGTTTTGGTTTTGTATTCATATTAGTATTGTACTTTTTGATAATTTGTATTTTCGCAATATTGTAAAGACTTTTTACCACGAATTACACGAATTATTCTAAAAGATAAAAGAAAGCAGTAAGCAGAATACAGAAAGCAGTAAAAAATAATAAAAAATCTTTGCGAACTTTGCGCCTTCTTTGTTCGCCCCCGCCAAATATAGGCGGGCGGCGTCTTTGCGTTAAAAAACAAGGGTTTTGTATTAATAGCTGCTGGCCGCATCTTTTCATCATAATTGATTAAACTTTGAAAAAAATGTCTTCAGTTTGGATGGATCTTTCTTCCCGGGTGATATTTCGAGTGATGAAGATAAATCAACAGCGGCCGGATTTACCTCATCATATATTTTTTCTATATTCTCAGAGGAAACACCACCCGCCAAAATAATTTTTGATCTTAAATCTGCCGGAATAATACGCCAATCAAAAGCGGTGCCTGTCCCCCCATGCTCTGCCTCTGCATAGGTGTCAAGTAATATGGTGTACTTTTTATAGGATGATATTTGAGAAAAATCAAATCCGGTTTTGACTCTAAAGGATTTAATTAGCGGATAACGAATCTTCTCTAACATCTCCGGTGTTTCCTCTCCATGCAATTGAACGGCCGATAATCCAACGGCTTCTGCCATATCATTAATGTGCTCGGTCTCCTCATTAACAAATACGCCTACCCTAATCGTAAAAATCGACAATTGTTTGATAATATCTGCGGCTCTTTCCGGGGGAATAAAACGCTTACTCTCAGGGTAAAATATAAATCCAAGAGCATTTGCTCCATATTTCTGGCAAAGCAGGGCGTCTTCAATATTTGTTATGCCGCAAATTTTAACCTGCATTTTGACACCAATTCTTCATCTCTTTTAGAGAATAATCCATATCTGATGAAGCCATCAGATGCTCACCCACCAGAATCACCTTTGTATTTGTCTGCCTCAGGACGGCGATGTCTTCTTCAGTTTTAATGCCGCTTTCGGAAACGATAATGATATCATCCGGAAGAGTTTCTGATATCGTGCATGTGGTAGACAGGTTGGTTTTAAAATTTTCCAGATCACGGTTATTTATGCCAATCAGCTTATTTACATTAAAATCGATTTTAGATATCTGATCCAGCGAATGCAATTCTAACAGGATTTCCAGTTCTAACTCATGTGCTGCGTGGGTTAATTCCTGAATCTGATTTTCTGAGAGTGCCTCAGCGATAAGCAATATAATATCCGCACCATTGGACCGGGCCTCATAGATCTGGTACTCATCTATAATAAAATCTTTTCTTAACAGCGGTGCAGATCTTATTCGGGCAATATCTTTCAGGTAGGCAATATCACCCTGAAAGAAATTTTTATCAGTTAAAACTGAAACTGCATCGACTTCGTTATTAAAATAAATATCAGCAATTTTTAGGTGGTTAAAATCTTCTCTGATCAGACCCCGGGAAGGACTGGCTTTTTTTATTTCAGCAATGATGCCGATATCCTCCCTGCCTGAGAGTGAGGCACTGAATTTCAGGGTATCTCGCTCAAATAGTTCGGAATCGGCGAATTGTGACCGGGTAAAATTATGCCGCAATCTGTGTACTTCTTCCTTTTTTACTTCAATTATTTCCGTCAGTATACTCATACCACCCGCTTCCCGAAATCACGTAATTCATTTAACTTTGCCATTGCCTTGCCTGAATCAATCGACTCTTTTGCTACCTTCACACAGGACAATAAATCCGGGGCATAATCAGCTGCAAAGAGTCCCATGGCCGCGTTGGCAACGGTGACGAAAAATGGTGCCCCTTTTTCCTTACCCGTTAATATATTGGTTAATATTTCTGCATTCTGTGCCGGTGAACTGCCTTGTATCTTGGCAATATCCACCGATGGCAGATCAAAATCCTCATTTGTTATACTCCTGATCCGGATTCCATTCCCTTTCGAATACTCGAACAGCCGGGTTTCTCCTGAAAGTAATATTTCATCATATTTATTTTCGCTGCAGACGAAGCAAACTTTATCCATATCCAGCCAAACCGCGGCTTTGGCCATAATTTCGGCTGTACGATCGTTAAACGTGCCGATCATTTGTTTTTTAGTGCCGGCAGGATTGGTGAGCGGGCCCAGAATATTGAAGACTGTTTTCATGGCCAACTCTTTACGTACAGGAGCCACGTACTTCATGGCCGGGTGGTAATCCGGAGCAAATAAAAACGATATACCGATTTCCCCGATCGCCTTTGCAGAATCCTGTGCTGATAAATTGATATTGATACCCAGTTCGTTGATAACATCTGCACTTCCGCTGCTCGATGATATGGAGCGGTTGCCATGTTTTGCCACCTTGATCCCCGCACCGGCAACCACGAAAGCGCTGGTTGTAGAAATATTAAACGTACCCGAATTATCGCCACCGGTACCGCATACATCAACCAGTCCGTCGTATTTTATTTTTAATTTTATACTCCTATCGCGCATAGCCATGGCAAAGCCAGCTACTTCCTCCGGTACTTCTCCTTTGATCTTTAAAGCCGTCAATAGAGCTGCAATTTGAGAATTATTCACATCACCGCTCATGATGGTCAGCATTAATTGATGTGACTCCTGAAAACTAAGGTCCTTGCCGGCCATGACCTTATCAAGTTCTGTTTTTATCATAATGCCATCCAGTTTTTTATGAGATTTTCCCCTTCGGCCGTTAAAACGGATTCGGGATGGAATTGAATCCCTTCTATTGGAAAAATTTTATGACGTATACCCATAATGATGCCATCGCTTGTCTCTGCTGTAATATCCAATGTATCAGGTAAGGATTCGCGTTCTATAATCAGTGAATGATATCGGGCTGCTTCAAACTTTTGAGGCAATTTAAGATAAATCCCTTTGCCGTTATGTAATATTTGTGAACTTTTTCCATGCATCAGCGTCGGGGCATAGATCACTTTGCCCCCAAAAGTAAGGCCGATGCCCTGATGACCAAGACAGACACCCAGAATCGGCTTTGAGTTGCCCAGTTCCCGAATCACGTTAAGTGAGATATTGGAATCTTCTGCTTTTCCGGGCCCGGGAGAAATTATGATCTTGTCCGGATCATATTCCGATATTTCCGCTATGGAAGTGCGATCATTCCTGACAACACGGATCTGCGTGGTAAATTTCCCAACCAGCTGAACCAGATTGTAAGTAAAAGAATCATAATTATCAACGACTAATATCTTCATCTATAACCTCAGCATATTTTAATGCGCTTACTAATACAGCAGACTTATTTTCAATTTCCTTTAACTCCAACTCCGGTTGACTATCAGCAACGATGCCGGCTCCGGCCTGCCAGTATACAGTTTGACCCTTGGCAAAAAGGGTGCGGATGGCAATACACATATCAAGATTGCCATTGAAATCAATATAACCGATGGCCCCTCCGTAAACATTCCGCCGGATGGTTTCATAGTTTTCGATCAGCTGAATGGCCCTGATCTTGGGAGCACCGGTTAAGGTTCCTGCGGGGAATGAGGCCATCAACGCATCAATACAGTCTTTGTCTTTATCCAGAATACCTTCTACCCGGGAAACCAGGTGCATGACATGGGAATAACGATGGACATTCATATCTTCAACCACCCGAACAGTATCAAATTTACTGATCCTGCCCAGATCATTTCGGGCCAGATCAACGAGCATGACATGCTCTGCCAATTCTTTGGGATCATTAAGAAGATCTTTCTCCAGCGCTTTATCTTCTTCCGGTGTTTGACCCCTTTTTCGTGTACCGGCAATGGGCAGGATAACCGCTTTCCGGTTTTTGACATTAAGCAGATCCTCAGGTGAAGTCCCGATAATAGTAAAATCGGCGCCCAATTCCATAAAATACATGTAAGGTGATGGATTAATAATTCTGAGAGCCCTGTATACATTCAATAAATCCCCGGAGTAGGTGGTTTGGAAGCGCCGGGAAAGGACGATCTGAAATATATCACCCTCATGAATATTATTCTTACACTGAATGACATCCTCTATGAATTTATTATTTTGATCTTCACTGGTTTCTATAGATTTAAATTCAAAATCCGATTTATATTCAAGAGGTTTCAGCAATTGCATCCAGCGTGAATGTAGCGTCTTTTTAGCCTGATTAAAGATCATTTCCCTATCGCCGGAAGGGTCTATCTGGACATTGGATATGAGAATAATCTGATGTTTGTAATGGTCGAAGGCAATGATTGTGTCATAGATGCCAAAAATTGAATCGGGTGTATCAAAATGATTTTTTGAGTCAAACCGGATGACATCTTCAACGAGGGAAATATTTTCATAACCAAGATATCCGACAACGCCTCCGGTAAAGCTCGGTAATTCATCAAGTTTTGGTGCCCTGACGTTACTCATCTCTTCTTTGAGGTAATAAAATAAATTCTGATTGATCTGTTCGACCCGCCCGTTTTCTTTTATGGTAATTTCCATTCCCTTATTCATAATCACCCGGGTAGGATTTACACCGATGAACGAATACCGGGCCAGGCGTCCAATACCTTCAACCGATTCCAGTAAAAAACAATGATTATTCTTATCGCGTAATTTCAGATAAGCCAGTACCGGTGTGAGAAGGTCCGCAGTAACCTTTATATAAACGGGGATCCGGTTGTAGACGGTGGCCAGTTCTTTAAATTGTGACAGTTCCATAGTGCTCCTGATAATAAAAAAGCCCTTCCGGGTGAATCACTGGAAGGGCTCGTAAACTTCTATTAATAATGATCTTAATTCACCGTTGAATTCTCGTATATATCATATGCCACCAGGCCCAGAAAGACCAGACGGTTAAATTAACATCAAAAGTGTTTGTTTCTATCTTCATGATCGCTAAAGGTAATAAAAAAATACCGATTGTCAAAAAAAATGTTTGTTGCTATATTTGGGAATCATTATTTATGTCAATTCTTATATCTTCAGTGTAATCAATAAAGATGAAAGGATAATGTTATGCGACTTGTATTACAGTCTATTTTAATCGTTCTATTGTTATCTCAATGTACTTTTGAAAAGGAAGATCCAATGTGGAGCCCTGTTAAAAAAAATCTTATGACCCGCTGGGCATCAGATGTTGATCCTGAAATGCCCCTGCCCGAATATCCCAGGCCGGCCTTTAAAAGGGAAAACTGGGAAAATCTAAACGGTATCTGGCAGTATGCCATAACTCTTAAGAATGACCCCAGGCCTCAGAAATTTGACGAATATATACTGGTTCCTTTTCCAATCGAGTCTGCCTTATCCGGTGTGGCAAAAAGGGTGACAGAAAATGATAAAATTTGGTATAAACGGGTGTTTACCGTCCAGGATGACTGGAAGGAGCAGCGACTATTATTACATTTTGAAGCCGTAGACTGGCTGGCAGCGGTCTGGTTGAATGGTAAAAAAGTGGGTGAGCACCGGGGCGGATATGATCCTTTCTCCTTTGAAATAACGGATTATATCGTTAAAGAAGGGGATCAGGAATTGATCGTTTCCGTTTGGGATCCGACTGATAAAGGCCCACAACCACGCGGAAAACAAGTGTCGGAACCAAAGGGAATCTGGTATACGCCGGTTAGCGGTATCTGGCAGACGGTCTGGCTGGAACCCGTTCCACAAAGTTTCATAGAATCAATCAAAATCACCCCTGATATTGATGTAGAGTCTGTTGGAATCTATGTTCATGTATCCAATGCACAGACCCGGGATCAGATCAAAGTAATTGCCGCCGGTGTTGATGAGAGTGGTAAAATAATCGGTAGTGGTGCTCCGAATAAAGAAATAACTTTTGCCGTTAAAAACCCCCGATTATGGTTCCCGGAAGATCCTTATCTGTATGATATTCAAATTCAGTTAGTTCGCGAGCAGGAAGTTATTGATAAGGTAGATTCCTACTTCGGTATGCGTAAAATTGGACTTGGAAAGGACGAAAAGGGTATTACCCGTATTATGCTCAACAACCGGTTTGTATTTCAGGCCGGACCTTTGGATCAGGGCTTTTGGCCCGATGGCATTTACACTGCGCCAACTGACGAAGCGTTAAGATTTGATATCGAAATGACAAAAAAACTTGGTTTTAATATGCTGCGCAAGCATGTAAAAATTGAAAACCGCCGGTTTTATTACTGGTGTGATAAGTTGGGTGTGCTTGTCTGGCAGGATATGCCCAGCGGCGATGAATATATTGGCCCAAAAGATCCGGATTATGTCCGAACAAAGGAGTCATCTGAAATATTTGAATATGAATTAAAGGAGATGATCCATACCTTGTATAATCATCCCAGCATTATCATGTGGGTACCCTTTAATGAAGGCTGGGGGCAGTATGACACGGAAAGGATTGCAAAACTTGTGAAGGATTTGGATCCGTCACGGGTTGTTAATAATGCCAGCGGCTGGACAGACCGGGGCGTTGGAGATATTTATGATGTGCATTCCTATCCCTTTCCCAAATCACCGCAAGCAGAAGAAAATCGTGCCATCGTTATTGGTGAATTTGGGGGTTTGGGCTTGTTCATGGAGGGGCATACCTGGCAAAAGGAGAACTGGGGTTATCAACAAATGCAAAATTCTGAGGATTTCCTTAACCGTTATAAAGAATTATTCGACGCGGTATGGCAACAGAAAGATAGTCACGGTTTAAGCGCTGTGGTCTATACGCAGACGACTGATGTGGAGACGGAAACCAATGGACTGCTTACCTATGACCGGGCTCTGGTAAAAGCAGAGGTTGAACAGTTACGAAAAATAAATCAGGGTGAATAAATAATTTGGAATTGGGAACTGGGAATTAGAAGTTCCTGCTTAGAGTTTGGGGAATTCTGCCTGAACTTGTCTGTCCTGAATCCCGACCCGCGTCGGGACAGGCTTGGTTCAGGATTTCAGGTTCTATCGTAAATGGTTGTAGAGACGTCCCGCCGGGACGTCTCTACGCATTAACAAACAATTATGGATTCCGAACTAACCTTTTACTGTCCAGGGGACTCCTTCTGAAAATTCGTTTCAGTATTAGGAATGACGTATTTTTGTAATATACTGTAATTAATAAGCTTGTGGCTTTTTAACAACAATCCAGAAATTATCCAGAATCAATCTCCCGAATGCTCAGTCATTTCCCCAATACAGTATAAATAAGTCGCAGTGCGGATGAATATCTGTGATCCGGATACGGCAGGAGATGACAAGGTATAAGTCCCATCTAATTCATTTGTAGCAAGTATCTTAAATTCCGTGCCGACTTTGACGACAGAGGTTACCCCGTTTTCATTGACAATATAAATTTTGCCGTTAGCCAGAATCGGTGAAGCGCTTACTATTCCCTTTGTCGTAGATTCAGGTCCCCAAATCAATGTACCTTTTTTTGCATCCAGGCAAGTGACTTTACCAACATCATTGATCATATAAAGATAGGTTCCATCGCATAATGGTGAAGGGACATCAGGCGCACCTGAATCTTCCCATTTCCATAGCAAATGAGTATTAGTAATATCTCCTTTCCCACCCGCTTTGATTGCTACTAATGGTTTTTTTCGTGTGGGTACATAGATGATGCCGTTTTTTGTCAATGGAGAACCGACCATCCGCCAATATTCGCTCTTTTTGGGATTTAATCCTCCTGCTCGCCAAATTTCTTTGCCTGTTTTCGGATCATGGCCGGTAGCATAATCTCCGCCAGTAATAACAATTTGAGTTTCACCGTTGTAATTGAGAAGAAGTGGAGTTGTATAGGCATCGGGAGATTCCTTAATTGCATCAGTCGGCCTTTCTTCTCTCCAAATAGTTTTTCCATTACTTGCATCCAGAGAGATGATATAGGATGGATCGTCTGTGTTGTAACCATGAAGAACTTCAATAATCAAATTTCCGTCAAATAATAATGGTGAAGAGCCATAGCCCCAATTTTGACCAAACTGACCATATTCTTCCACCAGATCTCTCTTCCAGACTTTTCTTCCGTCCATATCAAAAGCGGTGACAATACCTGTGCCTGTCACCACCCAGACATGTTTTCCGTCTGTAACGGGGGAGGGTGTGGCATCATTCTGTTTGCGGTGTAGTTTATTATTCGTATCTAAAGTTTGCTCCCAAAGTATCTTACCATCTTTTTTTGAAATCGCCAAAAGAAGTATGTCTGAACCTCCAGGATCCTGAGGACCTCGTTTAGTTCTTTCCAGGGGAGATTCTGATTCAGATTTTGAAGGTGATGTAATAAAAATCATATCATCCCATATGATCGGTGTAGCCGCACTCCATGAAGGCAGTTTGGTTTTCCATATGATGTTTTTTGAGGGACTCCAGTTTACGGGGAGATCTACAGCCTCACTAATTCCATTATGATCTGGTCCGCGCCAATGGGGCCAGTTTTGCTGACTTTGCGAAAATCCTGATGAATAAAATACAATTAGAATCAGACTGAAAAAAGTAATATTTTTGTACATTGTGACCTCGGATGATTATGAATATCGCGATCAGACTATTACGGATTATCAAGAATTATAAAAGTATTATAAATTGGGATTAAAATCTAATTTTTTACTATATTTTGGCGGCAAAACTATTTTAGGATTTAAGAGATTGTAAGGATTTGTTTTTCATTATAATTTATAAAGCACCGCTAAATCAATGATACATACAACAGAACCTATTAAGGCCTGAGCCATGCTCCGAGTATTAACAATCAGGATTTTTCTTGAGAAAGTGCTGATTAGTTTCATGATTATGCTGTTTTATCTTTATCCTTCCCACCCCAGGGCGGAGGAAATGCCGCGCAAGAAGGTTTTGGTGCTCTTCTCATTCAGGCCAACCCTTCCAGTCGCTGCTCAATGGGACAGGGGCATTCGATCGGTATTTAAGGCCGATAAAGATTTAGAAATTGTAACCAATATAGAATACCTTGACCGATCCAGTTATGGTGATATCGACCATCTGAATATTCTGCTTGATCTCTACCGACACAAGTATTCGAACCCAAAGCCGGATCTTATCATTCCTGTTTTAAATGAATCTTTTGATTTGATACTAAATTATGGATCAGATCTTTTTCCCGATGTCCCTGTTGTATTTGGAGGAATTGAACAACAACATATAGCACACCGGGCCTTGCCCGCAAATTTTACCGGTTACTTCACAGACAACGATTATGCAGGCACATTAGACCTGGTTTTGGATTTGCATCCGGATACGCGAAACGTCGTTGTTGTTGCAGGGGCAGGTCCTATTATGCTTGGATGGAGTAGTCATTGCCGCAGTACTTATCAGGTGTATGAGGATAGGATAAATTTTACCTATTTACTAGGTCTTACTATGAATGATCTACTGGATCAGCTAGGGCAACTTCCACCTTATACGATTGTAATTAGCCTTCCGGTTCTTATTGATGGTGTCGGCAATGAATTTGTAGGTAATGAGTCATTTAAAAAGATCACTGCAGCATCCATCGCCCCGGTGTATACATTTTGGGATATCGCTCTTGGTACAGGAGTGGTAGGTGGCTATATGAGCAGCTTTGAAAAAGAAGGTGAGGTCGTTGCTCAATTAGGTCTGCGCCTGTTAAAAGGTGAGAATCCGGGAAACATTCCTATAGAACGAGCCCCAAAATATGCTTATATGTTTGATTATCGCCAGCTCAAACGTTGGGGAGTCGAAGAGGATGGTTTACCCTCAGGCAGTATTGTCAACTTTCGGGAGCCGGGTCTCTGGGAAAAGTATGAAATATACATCATTGGTGTCCTCACAATATTTGTACTGCAGATTATGTTGATTTTTTATTTACTATATCGACGAAAGGTACGTGTTCGCGCTCAACTCAATGTAATAGAAAAATTAGCCTTTGAACAATTGCTTTCTGAAATGTCTTCTGACTTTACACATTTGCGGGCTTCCCAGACCGATTCTAAAATTTTGGAAGGGTTGGCGCGAATCGGGAACTTTTTGGATGCTGACCGGGCATTTTTGTTCAGGTTTAACTGGGATCGCACCGAATACTTCATTTCTCATCTCTGGGAGTCTGAAGGGACCGAGGATGACCAAATAGTTCGCGGATCTATTGTCAAAGAACTTTTTCCCTGGCTTTATGAAAACCTCATACATAGTCGGGATATTGTTGTGCCGGAATCAGAAGAATTAAATGCACCTGCAACACTCCCTGAGTATAATTACTGTAAGCAAATTGGGATCCAATCATTTCTAGTTCTGCCAATAGATCTTGCAGATGCACCCCTTTGTGCCATAGGTTTGGACGCAATTAGATCAACCAAAAAATGGTCTACTGAGATCAAAGATCGCCTGCGCCTCATTGGAGAGATCTTTGCTAATGCCATCGAACGACAACATTCGGAGGTCCGTGTCAGAGAGACTGAACGGAAATATCGTACTGTGGCTGACTATACTTTCGATTGGGAATACTGGCAAAATCCCGACAACTCCCTGCAGTGGGTATCTCCCTCATGTGAGCAGGTTTGTGGCTATAGTGCCGAGGATATTCAAAAAAATCCGGATTTGTTGACAGATATTATTGTACCTGAAGATAGGGATGCCTGGGATAAACATAGATGCACTACACAGGAACAGGTAAAACCAGGGGCAATTCAGTTTCGCATCAAACGGCCTGATGGAGAAATCCGCTGGATAGATCATATCTGTCAACCTGTAGTAGATCAGCAAGGGAATAACCTGGGTGTTCGGGCGAGTAATCGTGATGTATCCCTGAGGGAATCCTATAAAGCCGAAACACGTGAACTTCAAGCAGAATTAGCCCACATGGAGCGGATCGTTACAGTAAATACCATGAGTGCAGCGCTGGCACATGAGATAAACCAACCTCTTGCAGCGATGCGCAGTTACGCACAAGCAGCTCTCCGTTTTATGGATGCGAATCAACCTGAATACGATAACATACGAAAAGCACTGCAAGGGATCGTTGCGGATAACAAGCGGGCTGCAGCAGTAGTCAATCGACTACGAGATTTGGTAAAACATGAAACGGGACACTGGGAAATGCTTGAGATTAATTCGATCATCAAGGAGGTCAAAAGCTTTATCAATAGCGAGATCGTCTTACGAAACGTCACGATCACATTAGATCTTTATCCGGTCGCTCCGTTTTTTCATGGAGATCCAATCCAGATTCAGCAGGTATTGATTAACTTGCTGACGAACGCTTTAGATGCGATGGAAGATCAGCCGATTGAAAGACGATCCATTATCATTACCACAAGACCTGAAAATTCTAATGGTATAATTGTATCGATTTTAGACTCAGGAGAGGGCATCTCTCATGATAAGATAGATGAAATTTTTGCTCCTTTCCATACAACAAAACTCAAAGGATTGGGGCTTGGACTCGCCATATGTAAATCGATCATTGAAGCTCATGGTGGAAAAATTTGGGCGGAGAATAACGCAGGTGGTGGCGCTAAGTTTTCTTTTAATTTACCACCGGCCGGAAATTAGGGATCAGTCATTAATGTTCAGTATTCAGTATTCAGTTATCAGTAAACAGTCATCAGTGTTCAGGTTTCAGGAAATAGAAAAAAGTTATCAGTAATCGGTAAGAAGTGATCAGTGTTCGGATTTCAGGTGTCAGGTATCAGTGGTCAGGAATAATGGTAATGAATGCTAAGAATTATATGGATGTGGAAGATCTTGATGTTTATAACAAATTATGTCAATTGCATATTGAAGTATGCAAACTGACTCAGAAATGGCCAAAAGAAGAAAAATATGAATTGGGAAATCAGGTAAGACGTTCATCAAATAGTGCACCTGCCCAGCTTGCTGAGAAAAATGATGACAGACATATTCGTAATAAAATCGAAGGTGTAAATCGAAGTCGGGGCGAGGCAGCTGAAACAATTCACCACCTATATATGGCGAAACTAAAGAATTATTTCCCTAATAATATATTCGTAGAATTCAAAAATCGCTACAAAGAATGTATTCGGATGTTAAATGGATTGGAAAAGACACTTGAAAAAAAGTTACCCGAACGTGAACGACGTTGGCAAATCGGTGAGCATCCATCATTGTATGAAGTAGATATCAAAAAAGGATTCAATGGTTGGCCGCCAATCGAAGAATAGGGAATAGTACCTCAGGTTTCAGGTGTCAGGAACACCGGCTAAATTCTTAACACTTATCACTGATTACTAATTACTGATAACTGAAACCTGACACCTTTCATAACTATATACTGAAACCAAAATACCAACATGGAACTAATATATGTCAGATCATTCTGAGACAGTTATAGTCGTCGATGACGATCCATCAATCAGGGATTCCCTGAGTTTTCTGCTGAGTTCAGCAGGTTATAAGGTGAAAACCTTCTCCTCGGCGAATGAGTTTTTGGAAATGGAACAAGATATTCAAGGACCGTCCTGTCTTGTCTCTGATGTAAAAATGCCCGGACTAAGTGGTCTTGATTTTCAAAAAGAACTTGAAGCACAAAATAATAGCATCCCAATTATTTTTATAACCGGCCATGGAGACATTCCGATGGGTGTGCAGGCAATGAAGAAGGGTGCAGTCGATTTTCTTTCCAAACCTTTTGATGATGACCAACTTCTCGAAGCTGTGAAAGAGGCACTTCAGAAGGATTCTCTAGCCCGCATTGATCTGAATGAACAAAAACAGATCATGGAAAGACTGGAATCTCTGACAGCAAGAGAGCATGAAATTCTGACTTATATAATCACCGGAATGTTGAACAAACAGATTGCCTACGCCTTGAATATATCCGAACGGACAGTGAAAGCCCATCGCAAACAGGTTTTGGGGAAAATGGCTGTCAGGTCTATCGCTGAGCTTGTAAGAATGACGGAGAAGGTGGGCGTGAAGCCGGCTGCTGGAAGTGGGTAGTAAGCAGTTGTCAGTAGTCAGTGATCAATAATAAGTGATCAGTGTTCAGTGTTCAGACTTTATTGATAACTGATGACTGATTACTGATAACTTAAATCTTCTCACCTGACACCTGAACCCTAAACTTTATTAATTTTTGCACCTTGTCGCGGCTGATTACTGATCACTGATAACTGAATACTGATTACTTTTAATTGATACCTCAGAACCCACACCAAGTATTGCACTAAAGTACAATTGTTCTCTTCCTTCTAATTGATAAATTAAGCCAACTTATACATCGAATGTTACCTATTTCAAATTTCTTTCTGAGAGACCTCTTTGCAAGATGAAACCAAAATACTTGTTTATGTTGTCGACGATGACCAATCTGTACGCGAAGCCCTGAAAATGTTGTTTCTTTCAGCAGAATTGGATGTTCAAGCTTATGAACATGCTGAAGATTTCCTTAAATGCAATATTAGGGAAGATAAAACCTGTCTAATAGCGGACATGAAGATGAAAGGACTAAGCGGATTGGATCTTCAGAAACAACTTGTGGATAGAGGAATTAAGATACCGGTTATTTTTCTTACTGCTTTTGATTCGATTGAGAGCAGGCAGCAAGCCAAACAAGCCGGAGCGGTTGGTTATTTTAGAAAACCTGTAGATGATCAAGCCCTGCTTGATAGCATCCGATGGGCTATAAGCAGCAACGCGTAAATTTTCTTCTCCGGGTTGGCGGGGGGTATGAAGTTGAAATGGGCGGATTCTCAATTGTTCCTAGTGTCGATCTTGATATACTGAGATCTGAAGTTTCGCTCGTTTGGGGAGCGGCGATTAGTAAAAAGTTTTAGTCTGATCGATTCGATGAATTATCCAGGTTAGTTCATTCTATGATAAAATGATTGTACAAATATGAGATATCGGTATGTTAATAATAAAAGCATATTAACTGTTTCTTTACTCCTGTTTGCATTGATCATGACCTGTGCTGCTCAGGATGATACGGATGTGCAGATATGGACAGATATTCTACCTAAAAAATCTATTAATGAGGTTGTTACTTTTCTGGGGGATGCCGGTTTCCGTTGGTCAGTCAAATATAAAGATTGGGCGGCCATTCATATCCGGCCAACTCTTCAGTATGATTGGAAACCCAGAGTCAGACTTTATGGGGGTATTTGGTTTTTTTATTCCTATAATGAGGGCGCAAGCAGAACGATGGAGATTCGACCATGGCAGGGGATTAAATTCAATTGGCCGGAGGTTGGAACCTATAAATTCGATCATTTTTTCAGGCTTGAAGAACGTTTCACCCATTACATAGATTCGGATACAACACAGTTTGCCCTTCGTTTTCGTTACAGGTTAGAGATAAAGTCACCAAACTATACAATAGAGTCAATCGATCAAACATTTTACTTTTTGGGATCAATCGAAATATTTGAAAATATTGGAAGAGGCATTCAGGAAAAATTTGTAAATAAAAATAGAGTATTATTAGGTCTGGGGTATTATATCTCAAAAAAGTGGCAGGCAGAATTACATTTTATACGCCAGAATTCCCGGAATGGGAGTGATGAAGGTTTTGAAACTACGGAGTACATATTCCGTTTCCGCCTGAGGACAAATTTGGATTATTGGGGTAATAACATATCGAATTAACTAAATCGAATTAAAACAAACCACACATTTTTAATAGAGGAGTTATTATGAAGAGTAAAGTAATGTTTTTATCAGGGATGTTTTTGGGTGCGGTGTTGGTTACAGCGCTGCTTTTTTTCTTAGCCTTTACACCCCAATCAGCGGATCCGCCAACTAAGGCCTTAAGTGAAAGAGATGTCTATTATCCTGGTACTGAGGATTTAAAACCGGATGAAATGCGGGTTGTTGCCTGTGGCACCGGTATGCCCAATGCCAGACCAAAACAGGCAGCCGCCTGCTGGATGGTCGAATTGGGGAACGGGGATAAATTCCTTTTCGATATTGGTCTCGGTGCTTCCGAGAGAATTGCTGCGATGAAAGTCCATTATGATTATCTGGATAAGTTGTTTATCGGCCATCTCCATGCCGATCATATCGGTGACCTTGATGGGCTTTGGATAGGTGGAGTTATTTCCAATCGCCAGCGTCCGTTACGGATATGGGGCCCCAGTGGTGCAAAAAAGGAAACCGGTACAAAATACATGGTAGATCGGATGAAAGAGATGTATACCTGGGATATGGGCTCTCGTGCGGGCAATGTTAACATTAAGGGTCTAACCCTTGAAGTGAACGAATTCGATTATAAGATGGTTAATAAGACCATTTATCAGGAAAACGGTGTAACCATCAAAACGATACCGGCTATTCATGCTATCGACGGCTCGGTCAGTTTCATCTTGACGTGGAACGGCTTGAAATTTGCTTTCAGCAGCGACACCTACCCTAACAAATGGTGGATGGAGCATACAAAGAATTCTGATCTTGCCATACATGAATGCTTTGCCCCGCCATCAATCATGGTCAACAAACAGAAATTTCCGCCGGGAGATGCACTAAACGTCGCTACCCAGGTTCATACTTCTCCGGCTATGTTTGGCAAGGTGATGAGCGCTATAAAACCACGGATGGCTGTCGGTTATCATGTTTTTAATGACTTTGATACACAGCCACAGATCATGTCAGAGATCCGTCAAACCTATGATGGCCCGGTCGAGTTAGCCGTTGATTATATGGTGTTCAACGTTTCCAAAAAGGATATAAAAGTCCGCATGGCAGCAATAGATGAAGACATCTGGCCTTTGCCGTCAGTAACCAAGAAATTACCGGCAGACCCGAAAGACAGGATCGGCTTTTCAGATTTTATCATGAGTGGAAGAGTTGTTTATAAAGATGTGATTGAATTCTATTATAAGCAGACCAATAAAATGTTTGGGACTGATTTTAAACCACCGACGAAATAATCCACGAATTACACGAATTTGTAAAAGATTATTAATAGATATTTGCATAAATCGTGGACTATTTCATTACAAGTTAATATTCAAAAGGAATCCATATGGACCGTCGAAAAGCGTTAACCACATTAGGTTTGTCCTATCTGACACTTCCGTATCTTGTTGGCTGTAAGAATGGAGAGGAAGATAAGGCTTCGGGCAAAGAACAATCCGCAGATGATGGGCTGGTTGAGTTTCTTTTTGTACAGGAAGCGGAAGACGTTCGCTTCGAGGGCGACCGGATGACTCTGGTAAATCCTAATCCTAAAACACTTTTCTTTGCCGACCGCCCCGACGATATTGCCGGTTACCTTTCTTTTAATCAATTTATCAAACTGGTGACTGAAGGACCGGATAACTTCAAGGAAGATCCACCAAATGCCACGCTCGTTGTTATGGGAGGTGAAGAATTTGTGAACGTGGTTTTGAAATTATCAGAAAAACCACGTCTGGAAGGAACAAATCTTGTTTTTCCCTCCATTCAACTCATCCAGGGAGAAGCACCTGCTAAAGGGGGAAAGGTAGCTCTGTTTATTGATACGGTTGGTCATCCGGCCAGCCCGGGATCCATTGCCGGTGTTCACCGCAGAGACAAACGCCGTAAAAAACGTCGTGTAACACATTAAACAGGTTTCAGTTCTGATTTTTCTGACATCTTTAAATATTTGTAAAGGGAGGTACAACATGAAGATTCCATGGGGAAACGGTCAAATGTATGTCATATTTTTTATAGCACTAGCGCTACTGGCTGGCTCAACATTTGCTGCCGATAAACCCAATATCGTCATTATTTGGGGGGATGATATCGGACAAAGTAATCTCAGCATCTATACAAAAGGGATGATGGGTTATCAAACACCGAATATCGACCGCATTGCTAATGAGGGGATACTTTTTACCGATTACTATGCCGAGCAAAGTTGCACCGCCGGTCGTGCTTCGTTTATAACCGGGCAAAGCGGTTTCCGTACCGGCCTGACCAAAGTGGGTATGCCGGGTGCTGAACTTGGCATGCGTGGTGAAGATCCAACGATAGCAACAATGTTAAAACCGCTTGGTTATGCTACCGGTCAGTTTGGTAAGAATCACCTTGGCGACAGGGACGACCACCTTCCTACCAATCACGGTTTTGATGAGTTCTACGGACCACTTTATCATCTGAATGCTTCTGAGGAACCGGAACTGCCCGACTACCCGGAGGATCCCGATTTTCTCAAGAAGTATGGACCGCGGGGTGTGATCCACAGTTTTGTCCAGGCGGATGGCAGTCAGAAAATCGAAGACACCGGCCCGCTAACCAAGAAACGTATGGAAACTTTCGATGACGATGTAGCAACCAGGTCAGCGGAATTTATTGAGAAAATCCATAAGGCCGGTAAACCAATCTTTGTGTGGGTGAACTTTACGCATATGCACTTCCGTACCCATGCCAAGCCAAATAGTGTAGGTCAGGCCGGGCGCTGGCAGAGTATCTATCACGACGTGATGATAGATCATGATAAGAATGTCGGTACGATACTCAAAAAGCTCGATGATCTGGGAATTGCCAATAATACAATCGTCATGTACAGTACCGATAATGGTCCGCACATGAATTCATGGCCTGATGCCGGCATGACACCCTTCCGCAACGAAAAAAACTCGAACTGGGAAGGGGCGTACCGTGTACCGGCAATGGTGCGCTGGCCGGGTAAAATCAAATCCGGAAGGATTTCCAACGACATCGTCTCGCATTTGGACTGGATGCCTACCTTGCTGGCCGCCGCTGGGGACCCTGCTATCAAAGATAAGCTCCTCAAGGGCTATAAAGCAGGTAATAAGACCTACAAAGTCCACCTCGATGGTTATAACATCTTGCCCTATCTTACCGGGCAGGAAAAAAAGAGCCCCCGTGATGAATTTTTCTATTTCTCAGACGACGGCGATCTGGTCGCACTCCGTTATGACAATTGGAAAATAGTCTTTGCTCAACAGAGGGCACCGGGCACGATGCTGGTCTGGGGCGAACCGATGATCAGCACAAGGATTCCTTGGCTGTTCAATCTGAGGACAGATCCTTATGAACGAGCGAGTATTACTTCGAACACTTACTGGGATTGGTATCTTGATCATGTTTTTCTGCTCGTTCCAGCACAGGAGTATGTTGCTAAATTCTTAAAAACTTTTAAAGAGTATCCACCTCGACAGAAAGCAGCAAGCTTTACTATCGATCAGGTTATGGAAAAGCTGAAACCACCAACGGATTAGCTCTCTCGAAAGATTTACCACAGGGAATTTTGAAAATAAGTAAAAGGTAAAGGTAAAAGACAAAATTCATCAAGTAAAAAGTAAAAAGTAAAAAACTATCAGAATGATATACACTACTTTTTACTTTAAACTTTTACCTTTACTGTTTAGAATTCTTAAGCACCAGAGAATAATTGTCATTTCAAAGGGATATTTTTAACGTTGCTAAAATAATCCACAGGAGGTATTATGAAGTACCTGAATGTTTTTCTAATTATCGGTCTGATTTCTGTTATATCAGGTTGCTCGCCGGTTATAGTCAAAACCGATTATGACCGGGAATACGATTTCAGCCAGTACAAAACCTACCGATGGCCTACGCAGGCAGAAGCGATAAAAACTGACGAGTTGGCTAAAAATAACCTGGCTTACAAGCGGGTGGTGGAAGCGGTGGATAAAATTATGCAGGCAAAAGGTTTAACCAAAAAGGAAGTCAGTGAAACGGATCTGGTAATTTTCGCCCACGCGGGTGTTAAGAACAAGATGCAAATCAACCAATACGGCGGATATGGCGGCTGGTACCAGCCTTGGTGGGGGCCGTATGGGGGGCATACGGACGTAAGCTACTATGAAGAAGGCACCCTAATCATCGATTTGGTCGATAGCAAAAAGAAAGAGTTAGCCTGGCGCGGTTCGGGAACCGGTGTTGTAAAAGACTATGATACTCCTGAAGAAATGCAAAAAAATTTAGATGAAATATTAGCCAAGATTTTAGCGAACTATCCTCCCGACACAAAAAAGTAAGAAAAATTTTTGTTCGGGAAAATGAGTATCCGGATTAAAACAAACTACCCGAAATTAATTGGGAGGAATTGTATGATTGATAATAAAATTATGTTGAGTATTATCTCACTTTTACTTATTCAAATTTCCTGTGGTAAGCAGCAAATGGTTGAATCCAGGGATGATATTGATAATGTGGTGAAGGCACAACGAGAATTGATTGTGGATAATATTAGTGATGATGAAAAACAGGCAAAGCTTTTGGATGTAATAGAAGAAATCGATTCGGAGGCGAAAAAATTTGTAAAATATTATAGCGAGCATCGAAATAAAGTAACAGAGTTAATAAAAGATCAGAAAGTCTCCCGTCAGGAATTTGAAGCAGAACTGGTCGATATCAATGACCATTATGAAAAATATTTAAAGACCATATTACAGAAGCGCAAAGAAATGAAAACGCTCACAACAAAAGATGAATGGAAAAAAATTACAGATTGGGACAATACCTTGATTCCTGAATAATAAAGGGAGGTTTAATAATGTTAATTGCAACATTATATATTTTACTATTTGGTGGTGGCGGCGGTGATGGGATATGGCTATTTCCGGATAGTTTTACACAGCATGTAAAGGTTGTTGTATTGGAAGAAGAAAGACAGGATGAGCTTAACGATCTGTTTGATAAAATAACTGAAAGTATTAAAACCCATGATGACAATGTGAGTGATATTGCCAAGGATTTTCACAAATCAGTTCAAAATCCCGATGCTTCTGACCAGGAGTTAGATCAATACATTCAAAAACTGCTCAAAGAACGTGAAAAAGCACAGACGAAGATTCTCGACGCACGCTTTAAGATGGCCGATAAATTAAAACCAGAGGAATGGAAAGATATATTTTTAGCTGATGCGGTTCCTAAAGATAAATAAAACAGACCAAATTCCGCATATAACCACTTCGATCTTTCGTAAATAACATAATATGGATTCATAAAGCTACTTAACCTGGTTAATTCATGAAATTTTGTAAAAAAGCCACAAGTTTACTAATAACAATTTATTACACATGAGCGTCATTCCGAATTTAGTTCGGAATCTATTTATTATAGAACCTGACCCGCCTCAGGCGGGCAGGTTGACATTATTTCCTGAATTTCATGAATAATTCAGGTTAATTACAAGGGAGGATATTATGAAACTGATTCTATTAATAGTTGTTATTTCTTTGATGGCCATATGTATAATGAGCTGTAGCTCCGTTACAGTCAAGTCTGATTATGATAAGGATTATGCGTTTGTAAAATTAAAAACTTTTGGATTTCTTAAAATTCCTGCTGATGCGGGTATCAATCAACTGGATGCCAATCGCCTTAGTGATGCTGTAAAAAAAGTAATGGGGGATAAGGGATATACGGTTTCTAAAGAAGCCGATTTTGGTGTTGCCATGCATTTTGGTACTCAGACAAAAACGCAAGTTGACAGTTATGGTTATGGCTGGGGACGTTGGGGAGGATATGGTATGGGGGGGACGCAGGTCTGGCAATATGATGAGGGCACGCTGGTAATTGATTTTATTGATACGGCGAAAAATGAAATGATCTGGCGCGGTTCAGGTACAGGAATTCTCCCTGGCAATCAGAATGTCGACGAAAAGACAAAAACTATCAATAATGCGGTCGCTAAAATACTGACAGCTTTTCCACCTGAAAAAGATAAATAATCCGCCTACTTTGAGATCTTTGTGTCTTTCTTATCCTTATCGGCCATGGGCTTAATGCTTCGTTGCCCCGATTGATTCGATTTGTGCACAAAATATGTTGAACCCGTATTCCGCGCAAGCGTACTTAAACTCTTCATCATCTTG